>Ga0055584_100006419_pt1 | contig 11530 bp, 10 predicted proteins | sample OSDHelmetaG_FD_58716 | JGI IMG/M metagenome (GOLD analysis project Ga0055584, IMG submission 58716) | Pelagic marine sediment microbial communities from the LTER site Helgoland, North Sea, for post-phytoplankton bloom and carbon turnover... | ecosystem: Environmental > Aquatic > Marine >...
TCCTTCAGTGCGGAAGTCACAATTTTCCAGTTGTCGATCTGGATGGGTTCTCCAACCGGCGGAGATTCCAAAGACGGTTGGGTTTGCTCTTTCTCTTGGCAAGAGATCAAAAGAAAGATCAGGCAAAGCAAGGCGGACGTGGCAGCTATGTTCTTCATGGAGCTAAGGAGTTTTCAAATGTTTTTTATAAATCAATTTGTTGACCGAGTTCAAGACTTCGGACTCAAGTTTTCGGATAGGCTAGAGCGATAGGCCTGCAAGGCAGGAAGCAAACCACTGACAAATCCGATTAGAAAAACACCAAGCACGAGTGTCAGAAGAGGCAAAAACGGCTCAACCGTTGTCCAAAAAGTATCGTTGGGGTTCTTAGGTCCAAGCGATACCAAACTCAATGGATCCATAACGACACCTGTCTGTTCGCGTATCAAGCGAGCCGCGGTGAAACCAATGCCCCCATAGGCGAGAAACGACCCCACAAGGCCGGACAAAGAAAGAAACAAGGACTGGGCGAGGACCACGCAGGTAACCACCAATCGACTGGCTCCCAAACAACGAAGAATCGCATATTCCCGTTTTTTTTCGTTCATAACCGTTCGCAGGGTTGCAAAAATAATGAGGGATCCGACCAAAGCCACGAAGAAAGCAACCAAGGCAAGTATATCTTCAAACCATGACAGTCGGTCGAAAAAAGATGCAAGGGTAGCCGCCACCGGCCAAGCCAAGGTCGCTTGGTTTCCTTGCTTGTTGTACTTCATGTCGAGTTGAAATCCGGCTGCGGTCCGCAAGACCAAGAGAACGGCGCTGACGGATTCGGCCGCGGCAGGATCATGATCCTCCATATGCTGGATCCCCTTGATTGGAACCCAAATAACCTTGTCGGATGGAGTTCCCGTTGGCTCCAGGACACCCACCACGACATAGATTTCCTCATGACGTTTTGTCTCATCAAAATCCAATCCGTGATAAGGATGAAACTTACTGCCTACGGTAAACCCTAATTTTCGGGCCGCAAAATTTCCGACCAATGCCTCTTTTGCATTTTCACTGAAGATTCGGCCGCCACTTTGAACTTCATATTTCCTGCCCGCCTTCCATTCGTGCTGCTGAAACAACTCGGGCAAGGTACCTACTAATCGATAACCATGATAGTTGTCTCCAACTGCAATCGGGTACGCTTCTTTCACGCCACGGTTATCACGAATAAGTTCGTATTGTTCCCATGACAAATTTCCGGGCGATGCCTCCATATGAAAAATCGCGTTGAGAATGAGTTGCAGTTTGGAACCACGAGCTCCAAGCACTCCGTTAAAACCACCCGAAGAGTTAGTAAACGCTTTCTGGGTTTCCTCTTTTATTTTCCATGTGCCGAGGAAGAGGCCACCCGCCATTGATATCGTAAACACGGCCACGAAGGAGGAGAAGGCATGCTGCTTCAAGCCTCTCCAGGCAAGTAATGCGATTACCATAAAACGAGATCGAAACATAGTTTTATTCCTCGGCAACACTGGAGGGGGCCTGATTGAGGTCTTCCCATGTGAATTGATTTTCGAATGATTCGATTACTTTTTCATCGTGGCTGACGAGCAGGAGAGAACTTCCGTTTTCTTGGCAGAGTTCCTTCAGGAGGGAAAGCGCCTTGTGGCCGTTTTTGGGATCCAAGTTCCCTGTGGGTTCATCCGCAAGGACCAGCTGCGGGCGATTGGCCAATGCCCTTGCTACTGCCACCCGTTGCTGTTGACCAACGGAGAGTTGACGAGGATAATAATTCGTTCTTCGGGATAACCCCACCCGATCAAGTAACTCCTTGGCCCAAGCCTTCTTTGCCTGACCGGCAAAGGACGTCGCGAGCAATACGTTCTCCAGGCAAGTAAAACCTTGAAGAAGATTGAACGACTGAAATACATAACCGACCGATTCTGCCCGTAGACGGTCTCGCGCGCCTTCGCTCAACTGGGAAATATCCCGCCCATTCAGCATGATGGACCCGTTGTCCGGTTTGAGGATGCCCGCCAGAAGATGAAGGAAGGTGGTTTTTCCCGAACCACTTTCCCCTTTCATTCCGCAGAGCGACTCGGACTCAAGGGAAAACTTTTCAAGGTCGACGACCAAAGACTCCCCGCCCTCGGGGGAAGGGAAACTCTTTCGTAAATGCTTAACTTCAAGAAAGGACATATTCGAACCATCTCATGGCAACGAAACAAGACTCGCTTGGCAAGCAGGATGCTGATACGGGGGCGTATATTTTAAACGGATTTTGTATCCACGAAGGACTCCAATCCTAACCTTTTTATAATCATTGTGCCAAAATCCATTGGACCAAAGACTTTCGTAAATTGATCCCGTGGTCTTACGACACCTGTTTTATCGAGTACATGGCAAAGGCATGATGATCCAAGGTTTTTTGTCGTAAACTCATACCCGTTGGTTCGAGTTTCACTCTAGGTTTGCGATTTTGTCTTTTTACCCTTCGCTCAATTAGGTATACCGTACCGTCAAAGTACGATTTACCCAAAACTCTTGTGAAGCCTTTTAACCCAGACGAAATCAAAACATTCAAAACTCCCAAGTACGGAGGCATAACCCTATCCCTTCTTTCCATGTTCGTGCTTGCATCGATGATCGTGGTTTGGAACAAAATTGGCGAACAAGAGGAGAACCGCATAAATAAATCGATTAAGATAGTTTGCGATGAAGCGGTGGCTATTCCGGTGAAGCAATGCGCCGAACAATTCGAACGGGAGATGAAGATAAAAGTTTCCGTTCACTCAAAATCCCTTTGGGATCAAAACGAATCCAGTGCAAAGGAAGAAGCCTATGACCTTGACCTCTTCGCGGGAAAACCCACTTCGGAAGGCTTCGCCCTAAATCAAATACCGTGTGCCTTTCGTTCGATTATCTTCGCTACCCGAAAGGATTTCGAACCGAACATAACCGAGTTGGTGCAGGTTTTTCAAAATAATCTGACCTACTCAACGGCTCCAATTTCAGCGAAGGACGGAAAATTATTGAAAAACTCTCTTGAGAAAGCCGGCAAGTGGGAGAAAGTATTGAAACAAAGAAAGAAAACCTATCCGTCTTCAAGCGCCGCAGCTCTGGCCTTGGCTTCCGGAAACGATTTGGATGGAGCATTCATGTGGGATTTTTCCGCCCGAAAGTTTGATCTAAAAATCCACCGCGTCAATGAGTTGAGGCGGGCTACGGAAACCTTGCTCGCAGGAACCTATCATTCAGAGGGAAATCGGCTTGCCCCCATGCAATTCGCCCGTTTCCTCGCCGCTCCCACAAAAGGACAATTTTATTTTGCCGAATCTGGATTCGTAGGTGTGAACGGTGATGTCTGGGCAGAAAAACCTTCCTTGTACGTTTATGGGGCGAATCCAATAAAGGCTTTTATTCTTGATGAGTTCGACCGGTTCGAAAAAAGCTGCCTCATCTCAATTGAACCGCATTTTTTGGATCAAAAAAATATCGCGCTGTCTCTCAATTTGATTGCTCAAAGCAAAGCCAAAAAAGCTCTTCCTGATTTGGTCATCACTCTATCTGCAAGCTCGGTTACTCAAATGCCGGATCAATACCAACTGCTTTCGGGCACTCCTCCCATCAACAATACTCAACTTTCCCTTTACCTTCTTAAATCGACTCGCTTCCCCGTATCATCCAAGAAATTTCATGATTTTCTTTGCTTGAACCAAAAAAACAAGTAATGAGATTATCGGAATCAACCAACTTTTAACAGGATTGTATTAAATCCAGTTTGCGGTTTTGCGACAGAAGCATTTCATTAGGTGGATGCATAAAGCGAGCCTAGTTCTTTTGATGGCCACTTTTCTTTTGCCAATCCTGTCGGCTGAAGACAAAGCAGATCATGCATGGAATCAAATCGTACCGCAAAACAGTGATGACCTCCTTGAAATTCAAGATCGACTGCAGTCTCTGCTTCCCAAGGTACAGGGAGCCGTAGTATCGATCGAAGCAAGTGACGGGGCAGGAAGCGGAGTTATCATTTCCAAAGATGGCCTTGTCCTAACGGCGGCTCACGTGATTGGTACGAGCAATAAAAAGATGACCGTGCGGCTACCAAATGGCAAAAGATTTCCAGCGATTAGCCTGGGTGGTTCGGAATTGTCCGATGCCGGTATGCTCAAAATCACCAAAGCCGGTTCGTGGCCGTACGCAAAAATGGCCCCTCGTGGCAGTGCTTCGTTGGGGGATTGGTGTTTTGGTCTTGGTCATCCCGGCGGTTTTGACAAAGCAAGAGGAATCGTCGTACGAGTGGGTCGGGTAATCGGCAACAAAGATGAAACCATGCAAACCGACAGTAGGTTGCTCGGTGGTGATTCAGGTGGGCCTCTTTTTGACTTTCATGGGCAAGTCATTGCCATACATAGTCGCATTTCCAAGCAACCCGACGAGAACTTTCACGTACCCATCGAGTCCTTTCTTGCGAATTGGGATTTTTTCCAAAATTCAAAGCTCTTTACTTTGGCCCAAATGGAAGAAGGCGGTTTTTTGGGGGTAGCTTGCAAGGAAACCCCGGACGGAGTAAAGGTCATCGAAGCCATTGAAGGTTCAGCCGCCGAAAAATCAGGATTGAAACCAAACGACCTTATTTTGTCAGTGAATGGCGAAAAAATCGACAACCGAGAAGAATTGACCATTTTGTTGGCATCGAAGAAACCGAGCGACGAAATCAAACTCGAGTACCAAAGAGACGGTAAATCGCAATCTTTGAAAATCAAACTTGGAGATCGTCCGACGGAATGAAGGTCGCAGTACTCATCTCTTTACTTTTCAGCTGGTTTTCCTCCCAAGCTCAGGACAAGAACAACACGCTTTTGCTTGCAGAGAAATTTCGCTTGAACGGGGTTTCAACCCAAAAAGCATTCGGGCATGCCCAAAAACAAGCCCTTTCTACGACTGTTCGTTTGATCCGTAACGACAAACTCATAGCCATGGGAGGCATTGTCGATTCTCGCGGTTACGTTTTGACCAAAGCGAGTGATTGCGTTGGAGCCAGAGAGGCGGAAACCTCTGATGGAAAGACATACCGGTTGAAAATCAAGAAGCGCGACGAGAAGACTGACTTGGCTCTTTATCAATTACTCTCCAACGATCAAGTTTTTCCAGTTTTGAATTGGGGAGAAGGGAATTCAACCAGAACCGGTTCATGGGTTTTGTCCTCCTACTCCATGCTTAAGGAAATCAGGGCAGGGGTGACGAGTGGAAAACCACGGAAAATTGGTCGTGAGGGAGGAGTAATGGGTGTGATCCTCGGAGCTGAAGGAGACGATATTGGAGGCGTTCGTATTTCCGAAGTCGTGCCACAAGCTGCCGCATACAAAGCAGGCATCCAAGAAGGTGACGTGATCACAAAAGTAGACGGAAGGCGTGTGAAGAAAAGAGATCAGGTTGTAAAATTAGTCGGAAGTAATGACCCCGGAGACGTCGTGAGGATCGAAGTGAAACGCGATTCGGATTTGAAAAGTTACAACGTGACTCTGGGCCATCGCTCCGTTACCTTTGATTTATTCAATAGGAACCTCCAAATGAGTGGTCCCGTATCCAAGAGAAAAGATAATTTTCCCATGATCCTGCAGCATGATCTGCCTCTCCCGAAGAATTCAATGGGCGGACCTCTTTTTAATCTCGAGGGCGAATGCATCGGTTTCAATATTGCCCGGGTTGACCGGGTCACTATTTATGCCCTGCCCGAATCACAGGTACGCAATACCTTGTCGAAGTTCCTCGGGAAATAAGTAGTTGAGGGAAGAGAACTAGGTTTAGAGCGGATAACCGAGCACCAACCTGAAGCCAATTTCCGAGCCCCGCCAAGAGGGTTCCACCGAATGCCTTGCAGCTGAACGAGAATCGTAAGCGGTTCGAATGAAGCTCCCCCCCCGCAAGACTCTTTCTTTTCCACGAATCGGTCCAATCGGATCAAGGGTCAATTCATCCGTGGGATAAGCATCGTAATAATCATAGCACCATTCGTAAACGTTGCCGTGCATATCCTGGAGACCCCAGGCATTCGCGGGATATTTGTTTTTGCTGAGCCGAATTGAAACCAACTTTTTCTGATTAATCAAATAGCTTTCATCGCCAATTATGAATTCTTTCTTTCCCCCGTTGATATTAGCATTCATTCCCGAAAGCTTGTCACCTTCCCCCAAACCGCAAATACCTGACGACCCCGCTCTGCAGGCATATTCCCATTCCGCTTCGGAGGGCAAACGAAAGACCATGTTTTTGGGAATCCTTGCCACGCTCCATGCATGCTCGGTCCTCTTCCAGCAGTAGGATTTTGCCTGAGGATAAGAAATGTCGGTGACCGGTAAATTTTTTCTACCCACTATGAATTCCTGTACTTCTTTCAAAGCAAATTGGATGTCCCCAACGCTCCAAGAAACCTTCTTTTTTTTCTTCGTTGCATCAGTCGTAAGCTTTAATTTCCTTTGTAAAAGGGGTAATAACTTTTCGAGTATTTCAACCGTGTACACTCTTTCGTCCGGGTTTAAGATCAGTTCTCTGCTTTTCTCTTGGGGTAATTCTAATTTTAGACGCTTGATTGTTTTTTTTAGGTTATCGGGCAATAGAATGTTATCGTCTTTTCGTAACATTTTTGGCTGCAGCATATTCCACTGGTCAATGGTAACTTCCGAAACGGCCATGTAATAGGGTTTGGTAATCCTCACTTTATGAAGGGCTTCGGTTGCTTGGTGTCCGATCTCAAGGTCCGAACTACCCATAAGAAATTCTCCTGGCTCGATTCGTACGAAATCATTGCGGACCAACAATGTTTTCTCTTCTTTGGTCAATTCACGAATGGGTTTCCGAGGGAAAGGGACATAAGAAGTTTGCTTATTGGTTTCGGGTACGATTTCGTCCGAACAACCAAATTGAGAATAGGCCAAAATCAAAAGGAATCCGGAAGTAATCGATCGAATGGACATAAGTTTCAACCTCGATTTCTAACCAGGCACAGTCATCAATAACTTGATATGGAAAGTGGTGCCTTCTCCCTGTTTGGATTCAAACCATATTTGGCCTCCATGCGATTTCACGATTACGTTATGCGCAATGGCAAGTCCTTGACCAGTGCCAACGCCGACGTCCTTGGTGGTAAAAAAAGGTTCGAATATTCTGCTTTGCACTTTTTCCGGGATACCCCCGCCATTGTCCGTTATGGAAATCACAGCGCAATCAGCATCAGGATAATGTTTGGAACTTACGACCAAGGTGCCTTTTTGGCCGTCCTCAAACCGATCTCTTATGGCATGAGCTCCATTTACGATCAGGTTCAGAACCACCTGGTTGATTTCTCCAACGTTACAGGGAACCATGGGTAGGGTTTCATCAAGGTTCAGTTGCATATCCGCATGGTATTTCCATTCGTTTGTGGCGACTACCGAAGTCGACCGAATCGCTTGATTCAGGTCATTGGGCTTCTTTTCGGAATTCGCATCCCGGTAAGCGAAATTCTTCATCGATTTTACAATCGTGGTAATACGACCGATTCCCTCCTTGGCCTGCTCTACTGCTTGGGGTGCATTTTCCTTAAGGAAAAGAATCTCTTTTTCATCAGGGGCTTGATCGGTTTGGTCGATCTCTGCAATAAACCCTTCCACGGCATCCTTGAGAAACAGGATGTTATCGTTTGCGAATTGGGAGGGCGAATTGATTTCATGAGCGATGCCCGAGGCCAGTTGTCCGACCGCCTCCATTTTCTGAGCATGGACGAGTTGAGTCTCCAATTCCTTTCTTTGGTGGATTTCAGTCTGCAACTGAATGGTTCTTTCTTTAAGCTCGCGCGTTCTCGACTCCACGGTTTCTTCGAGGCCAAAGATCAAGCCTTGCAACCGCCGAGTAAGGGATCGTATTTCGTAGGGACCGACTTCCACCATTGAGAAAGGCTTGTTGTGGTCAATCGAAGACTCCGCAGCCTGTTCGAGCTTTCTCAAAGGACTAGCCAAACTCTTGTAAGTAATGAAACCCAAAGAGGAGATCAATACGAGATAGAACCCAACCGCAAGCAGTAGGAAAATCGCATTTCTATCTTCTTGGTCTTTGAGGGCATCCCATTTGTTCCAAACTTCCTGCTCGGATTGTGCCCTGAACGTTTCTGATTCCACCTCTATATTTTCCAAGCTTCTTTTTAATTCGTCGCGTGTCTTCTCATACTTAATGTTCGCATTGCTCCTGTTTTTCCAAAAGTTCTTCTTTTCAGCTTTCTCACTATCTTTTGCGGAAAAAGCAAATTCCTCCAACTTGAGAATTGCTTGTTCCGTTCTCGACAGGTCTCTTCTAACTGGCTCAAGAACTTCCTCGGTGTAATGATCGGAGTAATTCGCGGCGAGGATGTTGAGCTGTTTTTTCGCCAAGGCCAATTCGTCCCTCGTAACTCCAAAAAGTCCGGCATAACGCTCTGGGTAGATTTCGAGGGATGTGAAAATGTTACGAGTTGTATCGAGAAAAGCCCTCACGTCCTTGTATTCAATCGAAGATTCACCGGTTCTTCGGGTTTCTTCATCAAGGGCCTTCGTGGCTTTGGCCAAATCAGTAAAAGCCCACCAACCCAAGCCAATCAGAAGGGATGCGCCTAAAAGCGATACGACTGACAAAAGGGCGATGTAGGATTTGACTTTCAAGAGAAAGAAAAAGATGCGTAAAACTTACAAGGCAGGAACCGTAACTTGAATCTTCTTGGGGAAAGGCATCTCCGAGTAACAAGATACGTAATTCCGAATAACCTTGAGGAGTTGCCGATCTACGTCTGCACCGCTTGAGGCAACAAGAAGCCCGTCCGATAATCGAAGCTCCTGAGCCAGTCGCATGCCTACTTCAAGTTTTCGAATGGTGATTTCCTCGAGCCGATATTTTTGTTCCGCAACTACGAGCAATTGGGAAAGACATTCCGTCACTTCCGGGTCGTAATCATCTTTCCGGCTTTTCAAGGTTTGAACGATCAGGCTTCTGTCATGACCCTGTTCTTCATAATAATCGAAATCCAAGGCCACACGCAGGATGGAGGCTGCCTTTCGCAAGCCGGTATCGTCGTCTTCTTCGAACCTATGTTGTACGGTAAGTTTTCCCAAAATCTCAACGACGTCTTCCAAGCCAGGAATCTTCTCAATGATTTTCTCCGTTTCCTCTGGAAATTTTCTAACCATCTCCTTGACCCCGGATGTCAAATCCCTCTTGTAATAAACGTCCTCGGTTACCGATTCAGGCAACGAGATATAGGCTAACTGAGAGAAGATGCTCGCAATGTCAACCCGCCAGGCATCTTCGATTTTCAACATGTCGGATAGCTCATTGGCTATTCTCCGAACTCGTTGAGCACGGCCAAAAAAGAGGGGTTTTGCGGTGGAAAGAGATTGAGCCAAGGCATCGACTGCACCACGCAGAGTTTGGTCCAAAAGGATTCGCTTGCTCTTGATCAAATCGTGTTGGGCCAAGCCATCTCCAAGTACTCTGATCAACATTTCAGGAGGGCAAGGCTTGGAAAGCATGCGAAAAATGCTTCCCTCGTTTACGGCGGACATGGCAGACTCGAAATCCGTATGCCCGGTCAGCAACACGGTAACCACCTCAGGGTCTCTTTTCTTAATTTCCGAAAGCATGGTCGCTCCATCCATTTGCGGCATCCGCATATCGGATAAAACCAAGGCAAAACCACCTTCTTGATCAAAAACCTCCAAGCCTTCAACTCCGTTAGAAGCGAGATGAAGTTCGAAATCCTTTCTCAAATTCAATTGAAAACCACGAAGGATGGACTCTTCGTCATCCACGCAAAGAATTTTGTTGTTCATGGTTTGGTCAAACTGTAAGCCGGGCAAAAGGTTTTTTGGCAATGAATGCCTAATCGGGTATTTTGATAACGTTAGAGATATTTCTAATAATTGCAATTGGACATTTCACGGCTTATTTCCCTTAAACATAAAGGCGGTGTTTTAGAATTTCGCTTGGCGGATTGGGTCTCTGAGGAGGAATGTTTCCATCTTTTTTCCTTGGGGAACTTAGCGTACAAGCACCATGAAAAACAATTTCAGGGAAGCACTTTTTTTTTCTTTAAAACGGACAAAAACTCGACCAAATCGACCAACTCATTTTCGGACATTGCAAGATGCAGACCCTCGGGCATAAGGGAGGCCTTCATCTTGGTGCGGTTGGCAATATCCGTTTTTTTAATGTTTTGACTGACGCCTCCTGCCATTCGAACCGTTAAATCGTGATCGCTCTCGCTCACTATTCCGGCCCAAAACGACCCCTCTTTGGTTTCTATTGTCCAACCTTCGTAATCAAAACTAATCCCTGCATTGGGTTTTACGATGGCCAACAAAAGTTCGCTCTTGGGCAACTTGTCACCAATTTCGGACAGACCGGGGCCAAAGTCGATGCCAAGGTCTCCTGCAATATGACAGGCGAAGCAAAACTTTTGATAAACCGCTTTTCCCTTCGTTGGGTTTCCGATGCGGTTAGCGAGTGCATCAATATCCTGAGGCGTAGACAGAAGAGCAGGCGCTTCCTTTCCAACCGTCTTCGCGGGATCATTGAGCGCTTTATGCCGAGCGAGAAGTTTTTCAGCCTGAGGGGTTTTAACAAAGCCTATGAGGGCGGCGATTGCATTGGCTTTTTCTTTGGTACTTGCGAAAAGTAACTTCGAAAGCGACTTTTGCTCTCCGAAGCGGAAGAGAAGTTGGACGGATTTGGCAGACTGAGCGGAAGTCGGATCCGTTTCCACGAGGCGAAGTAACTCGGGCAATTCGGCTTGTACCGAAAACTTTTCGACAAGTTCGAAGTAACCCTCTTGGCCTCTTTGCGAATATACGTAGCGCTGAACTGCCCCTTTCCATTTTTCATTCCCCGATACGTCGAAACGCTCGAGGCGGAGGAGCGTCTCGACGATAAGCCGATCTTTTGGCGTAGCCTCTTCTTTCCCACACACCCAACTGGCGGCAGCGAAGAAAACAAAGATGAGCAATATCTCGTACCTCATTTCCAAGTAAAACGGCTTGGTTGACGTCAATCCAAGACAAGACGCTACTCAAATATCAAGCAAGGATTCAAGGGCTTTGACTTTCTCGGGCCCGGAGTGGAAATCCAACGCCCGAACGAAACGAGGATGACTCTCTGTGGAAACCTTTGCGTCCTTGAGAATCTTCACCAAATAGCTGGGAGCGGACTTTGCGCGAACACGCCAAATGATATCGCGACCTACGGGTGAATTCCATTTGTCCCCCACCTTGGCCAGCCAAGCGTCAAAGCAGGCGTCCGCATTAAGATCGGAGGCAAGACCCAGAGCCTCCAAATACCAACGGTCCTTACCGTCATGGCGAACCGCGAGCTCAGCCCAAAGAGCGGCTGCTTCGATAGTCTTTTCATGCCTAAGAGCAATCGCGCATTCTCGTCGGACTGCGGGCGAATCGTCCGAAACCAATTTCCGCACAACCTCGACCGCATTGAGGTCTGACAATTGACGGGCAAGGCGAAGACCGACAATGCGAATATCCGGATTCTTGTCCTTGCTCGC
>Ga0055584_100006420_pt1 | contig 11529 bp, 9 predicted proteins | sample OSDHelmetaG_FD_58716 | JGI IMG/M metagenome (GOLD analysis project Ga0055584, IMG submission 58716) | Pelagic marine sediment microbial communities from the LTER site Helgoland, North Sea, for post-phytoplankton bloom and carbon turnover... | ecosystem: Environmental > Aquatic > Marine >...
GCGCGTCGGGCGCGGGTCGATCGTCGGCGCCGGGGCCGTGGTGACCGAGGGCGCCGTCGTTCCGGAGGGCAGCATGGTGCTCGGCCTTCCCGCGCGGGTGGTCCGCCCCACGACGCCCGAACAGCAGGAGGCGATCAGGGACTCCGCCCGCCACTACGTCGACATGATCGCGGTTCACCGATGACGCAGTGGGTCGAGGCGTTTCGCGCCGGCGCCGGTGCCCGCGCGAGCGCGGCAGCCGATTTCGCGGACCTGCGGGCCGTCGCGCGCGAGGCGCGCCGTCGCGTCGACGCGGACCTGGTGACCGTCACGCTCGCGGGCGACGAGCCCGGCGAGGCGACCATCGTGGTCCAGGAGACCGGCCCGGTGCTGTCCGGCGCCGAGGACGCGCTCGGGACCCAGTCCGATCCGCTCGGCCTGGCCGAGGCCGTCAGGGCCGAAGGGGTCCCGGTGGTCTGGGACCGCGTGGGGGACGCGGCGGCCGCCTCCCCCGGGTTGGAACGCCTCCTCGGCGGCGGCGGCACGGAGGCCTGGCTCGCGCGTGCGCTGTCCGACGCGGGCGCGACCGCGGTGCCGCTCGAGCCCGGCGTGACCGGCGGCGGCGGCGCGCTGATCGCGGTACACCTCGACGGCCACGACCCTCCACACGGGCTGATCGACACCCTGGCGGAACTCGCGCCGCTGGCGCGGCTGGCCGCCCGCGCCGAGCGACTCGACGCCCGCCTCGGGCGCGCAAGGTCGGTGAGCGCCGCGCTCGCCGCCTGCGCCGGGGCGGTGCTGATCGAGTGGGACCGCTCGGGCCGGGTGATCGACTGGCACGGGCCGGTCGAGGCGGTCCTCGGGATCGACCCCGTCTCGATCGCCGGTAGGCGCACGGGGCTCGCCGCATCGGCACTGGCCGCGCGCCTCGACGACGTCGCAGAGAAACGGCTGCGGGGGCCGCTGCGCGACGCCGCCCCGGAGCATCTGGCGACCAAGGACGGCCGCGAGGTCCGGCACGAGCGGCGCGAGGTCGGCGTCGGCGGGACGGCCGTGGTCGACGTCTTCATGGATGTCACGCGGGAGCGTCGCGCGCAGTCCGAGAGCGCCCGGCTCGCGGCCGAGAAGGCCGAGCTGCACGGCCGCGAGGTGCGCCGCGTCGGCGAGGAGGTCGCGCTCAGCCGCGCCGCGCATGCGATGGCCTCCGAGATGACCCGTGCCGAGATCCACGAGCGCCTGCTCGCCGAGGCGCGTCGCCTCGTGCCCTGCGACAAGGCGGCCGTGCTCGAGCTCGACGCGCGCGGCGACCTGCTGCCGGTGGCCACCGCCGGATTCTCCGCGCACTCGGTCCGGCGGATGATCTTCCGGGCGGGCGAGGGGCTGGCCGGAACGGTCGTCTCCGAGGGACGGGCCTTCACGTGCGACGACGTCGAGGGCGACCCGCGCATCTCGCGCCGCATCGTGGGCCCGGAGCGGATCCGGTCCTTCCTGCACGTCCCCATCCTCCTGGGCGAACGGGTCTACGGGCTCGTGAGCGTCAACTCCGAGCGACCGGGCGCCTTCGGCGACCGGGATGCGCGCGTGCTGGGTGAGCTGGCCCGCCACGCCGCCACCGCGCTCGGCAACGCGCGCGAGTACGAGCGCGAGCGCCACGTGGCCGAGACGCTCCAGCGCTCCCTCCTGGCGGACGACCTGCCGCGTGTCCCCGGCCTCGAACTCGCGACCCTGTACCGGCCGTCCGAAGGGGCGCTCGTCGGAGGCGACTTCTACGCCGTCTGGCCGGTTGGTCGGCGGGTCGCCGTCCTGCTGGGCGACGTCAGTGGGAGGGGTGTCGAGGCGGCCGGCCTGACCGCGATGGTCCGCTACATGGCGGAGGCCCTCGCGCGCTCGATGAGCGACTCGGGCGAGGTGCTGACCGAGCTGAATCGGCTGCTGTGGGGCCGCATGCCGGACGGCGCGCTCGTCACCGTGCTGCTCGTGGTCATCGACGCCGAAGGATCCACACTCCAGTGGACGAGCGCCGGGCACCCTCCTGCGCTACTCGTGGACACCGCGCGCAGGGTGACCGCGCTCGACGACCCCGACCCCCCCTGCGGCGCCTTCCCCACCACCCGGTACGCGACCCACGTCGAGTCGTTCACACCCGGCGACCTGCTGTTCGCCTACACGGACGGGCTGAGCGAGGCACGGCGCTCCGGAACCCAGTTCGACGAGGACGGCATCCGCAGGGCGCTCCTGGAGTCGCATTCGCGGCCGCCCGGTGAGATCGCCCGCCAGGTGTACGCGAACGCGCGGGCATGGGCGGGCGGGCGGATCGACGACGATGTCGCGATCGCCGTCATCTCACGAATCCCCGGCTGAGCCGGGGCCCACGTCTCGTTCAGCGCGCCGGACGGCCGGCGGCGGCCCGCGCCACCTGCCACCAGGCGAGCGCCGCGCCCCGCGCGTCCCGCGCCACCTCGGCGACCGCGGCCGAACGTGCGGCTCCGACGAGTCGCCCGAGCGCCTCCTCGGCGCTCGCGCGGGCCCGCCAGAGTGCCGCGTCGGCCCGCGCCCGGAGCTCGAGGCGCCGCAGGTCGCGCAACCGCGCGCACGCGGCCAGATCATCGCGGAGGCGCTCGTAGCGCTCGAGCAGCACGGCATGGCGTCGCTCGTCCGCCGCGGCGAGCGCGTCGCAGATCTGCTCGGCCAGGGCGTCAAGATGCACCTGCACCCGGGCACGGGCGCGACGAACGGCGGCGCGATGGGTGCTCGCGACCCAGGTCCAGGCCCCCACGACGATGATGAGGACCGATCCGAGCACGATCAGCGCGCCGATCAGGTCGAGAAACTCCATGGGACGATCATGCCACGGGCCGAGCGCGGAGGCGACCGGGCCTGGCTGCGGGGCTCGTCACCACGCGTGCAGGAAGCGCACGCGAAGGCCCGGGTGACGGGCCTCCCAGCGATCGCGCAGGCTTTCCTCGACCTCGTGGTCGCAGGCCATCACGGCGACCGCGTAGCCCAGCCGGCACGCGCCGGTACGAAGCGCCGACAGGAGCTTCTCGCAGTCGAACTCCATTCCGTGCAGGGCGTTCGCGGGCGGTGAGGCACCGCGCAGTCGCCAGCCATCGTCCAGATAGGTGAACTCGATGAAGGCGCCGAACCGGGTGGTCCCGGTGCGATCGGGCAGTGGATCGGCCAGCAACTCATCCGGCGCGACGATCGCCAGGTCGACGGTCCAGCGCAGGAGCCCCTCGGTGAGCGGATGCGGCGGCGCGTACAACCAGCGCCCGAGGCCGACCCGCAGGTGGATCCACTCCCACGGGACGCCCTCATCGACGAGGGCGTGCACGATCGCGAGCAGCCCGTCCTCGCGAGAGAGCATGGCCGGGCCCGGCCATGCGACCTTGGACCCGTTCGAGATGCCGGGCCGCGGATCGAACCGGGGCGCATCCCGCATCCGGGTGCGCATGACCTCGAGGGCGGCCTCGATCCGGCGCTCCAGGTCGTCCCCCTCCGTCGCCGCCGTCCGGACCCCGGGTCGCGGCGCGGGGGGCTCGGTCACGAGCGCGCTCGCGAGGGAGCGGCGAGCGTGGCCGCGAGCGCCTCGACCAGGAAGCGCACGTGCGCCTGGAGCATCGCCGCCTGACCGATCCGGTTCACGGTGTCCGGGTCGTCCACGGCCCGCGGTCCCGAGCGCACGATCTCGGCCTGCTTGGCGCGCCGGTCCATCGAGAAGATCGTGTCGGCCAGCTTGACCTGACGATCTCCCATCCATTCGAGCGCCGCGTCGGCGACCGGCGGACCGCCGCGCGCGGCGTCGAGCTCGTCCAGGTAGACGCGCGTCCACGCAGCGATGCGGATACGCCGTTCGGCGACGGCGTGAAGTGCGGCGTCATCGACGACCTCGCTGCCGAACTGGAGCTCCAGCTCGAAGGCGGTGGCGTCCCCGACGCGCTCGATCTCGGCCGCGATCCTCGCACCCTCGGCGTCCGCGAGCGCCGACGGCAGGCCGTCCGAGAAGCGCGCCATCCCCGACTCACCCGGCGCGGCCGTCGCCGCGAGCGCCTCGGCGAGAAACCGCAGGTGCGCACGGATCGCGGGGTCGCCCGCCGGTGTCAGCTCCTCGGTGGGTGCGTCGGCGCCTCCCGCTGCCACCAGCTCCTCGTCGATCAGCACCCGCAGCCGGCCGCCCTCGGCCTGCATCCAGGCGAGCACCGCCCGCGCCACGGGATGGAGCGCGCCGACGGCACTCGGGCTGACTGTCGCGTCGCCGGTCATCGGTCGGGATGCCCCCGGGGCGCTCAGGTGATCGTGTACTCCGGGCCCGAGCCGCCCTCGGGCGGAGTGAGCTGGCCGCCCTTCGCCGTGATCGCGCCACACTGCACGCAGTTCGACGGGTTCAGGCGGACGGTCACGGTCCCGTTCTGGGGCTCGTCGTCTGCGACCTCGTACACCTTCGCCGGGCACATGTTCTCCCACGCGACGGCGAGCTCGCGTGGGACTTTGGTCCGGACGCGGATGTGGTTCGGCTGGTCGTCGCGCGTCTGGTTGCCGCTGGCGAAGACGCTCGAGAGCTTGTCGAAGGTCAGCGTGCCGTCGGGTGCGGGGTAGGAGCGGTCGCCGATGAAGACCGGCTCCTTGGCGTCGACGATCGGCTTGACCTTCTTTGGCATCTTGCCCTTGGTGGCCGTGGCCATCATGTGGACCATCCCGCCGTAGGCGAAGCCGCGCTGGAAGGCCGGGCGGATGTTGCGCGCCTTCCAGAGGTCGTCCCAGACCTCGGACTTCTTGATCCGCTCGTCGTACCCCCAGAGTCCCGCCGTGGACTCGGCGCGTCCGGCCTTGAGCGACTCGTAGATCGCGTCGGCGGCGAGCATGCCGGACCGGATCGCATAGCCGACGCCCTTGAGCGTGCTCAGGTCGACGAAGCCGGCGGCATCGCCGACGAAGAGCGCGCCGGGCACGTGCAGGCGGCTCGGGAGTCCCCAGATGCCGCTTCCCGGGATGGTCTTGGCGCCCCATGTGAGCCGCTCGCCGCCCTCGAGGACGCCCCTGACGTAGGGGTGGGTCTTGAACTGCTGAAGCACGTCGTGCGCGGAGAGGGTGGCGTCGGCGTAGTCGAGGCCGATCACGAACCCGATCGACACCATGTCGTCGCCCATCGGGTAGATCCACGACCCACCGTACTCGCGGTATTTCTTCCCGAACCGGAGCGGCCATCCCAGGGTGTGGATCACATCCTTGAGCGGCTTCGGGACCCGCCAGACCTCCTTGACGCCGAGCTCCCAGGTCTGGACGGAGTCGCGGTCGAGGTCGTAGTGACTGCGGACGACGCCGGCCAGATGCCCCTGCGTCCCCTCGGCGAGGACGGTGACCTTGGCGCGCACCTCGGCGCCGGGCTCGAAGGTGGAGAGCTCCTCGCCCTCCTTGCCGCGCCCCTTGTCCCCGGTCACCACGCCGACCACCCGCCCCTGGTCGATCAGCACCTTCTGGGCGTCGGTGTCGGGAAGCATGAACGCTCCGAGCTCCTCCGCCTGCTCGCCCATCCAGCGCGCGAGCTGCGACACCGAGACCACCCAGTTGCCCTTGTTGTGAAGCTGCGGCGGCGCCGGGATGCGCACCTTGCCGCCCTTGGTCATGAGGAAGACCTTCTCCCCCTCGACCTCGGTGTAGTGGGGGATGTCGGACGGGTCGACGTCCGGGAACAGCTCCTTGAGCGCAGCCGGGCGCATGACCGCACCGGAGAGGAGGTGCGAGCCCGCGGCCTTGCCCTTCTCTGCCACCGCCACCGGCACCTCGCCCAGCTCCTCGGTCAGCGCCGGGTCCTCGGCGAGCAACTGGCCCAAACGGACCGCACACGCCAGGCCGGCCGAACCGCCGCCGACGATGAGCACCCCGACCTCGATGCGCTCGTCCTCGGCGGCCTGCGGCCGCGTGACGTAGTCCTCCGCACTGAAGGGCGGGGGATAGTTGGCCGGGGTGATCTGCGCATGTGACATTGGCTGGCCGGTGGGTCGCTGGTCAGGAACGGGTTTTCGAGTCTACATTCCGCCGTCTGGGCCATGCGGACCGCCAGGCCAAGGGGGGTCGACCGACCCGCCGCGGCCTCCGCGTTCGGCCCTGCGGCCAGTTGGCGGGGCGTCAGATGTGACGATGGAGGCCTCACGGCTGTCACTGTCGTTCCACGGAAAGCGCCCCGGTCCGGGCATGAGGCTCAGCAAGACGAGCCTGCAGTTCTCGCTCTACGAGGACACGACCCACGTCGAGGTCCTCGAGGTCCATGAGCGCCTGATCTATGACGCGATGGTGGGCGACCACACGCTCTTCACGAGCGCCAAGGGCATCGAGCGACTCTGGGAGGCGTCGGCACCGCTCCTGGAGGAGCCGCCCGAGGTCCTCAACTACCCGACGGGCACCTGGGGGCCGCGTGCGATGCACGGCCTGATCGCGCCCCACACCTGGCGCACGCCCTTCGAGCGGAAGTGGCGCGGGTCCAACTGACCGCCGGCTCGCGTGCGATCGTCAGCCGCGCTCGTCTCCGGCGATCCGCCGGTAGAGCCAGCGGCCGAGGAGCAGGTTGGCCAGTACCCCGGCGATCCAGACGATGACGGTCGCGAGGATCCACGTCCCGATCCCCGAGATCTCGAGGTCGTCCGTGATCAGATCGGTGACGAGCAGGGCGACGAAGGCGGCGATCAGCCCGACCGCCGCGGAGGCCCACCATCCGCGGTCCTCGAGGAGCTTCTCGATCCCGGGCTGCGCGATCATCGCGATGACCGTGTAGATCAACGCGACGAGCGGGAAGGCGATCGTCGAGATGTCGAAGTCGTCGAGCACCAGCGACGCGACGAGGAGGGCGACGACGGCGACGGCGAACCGGACGACGAACGAGGCGAGGAGTCCCATGCCGCGGATCATATCTCCCGGCCGGGGCGACCCGGGCCGGACGCATATTGCTTCCATGGAAACAATATGCGTCGGTCCTCGCGTGTGTGCCGCGACCCCATCCAAGCTCTTCGACGACCCGGTGCGCGTGGAGGTCGGGCTCTGGAACATGGTCGACCGGCGCCTCCAGGCCGCGCACGACCTCCCGCTCGCCGGCCTCGAGCCGCTCCGGGTCGTCGTCGGCCGAGGCGGGCGGGCTCGGGTCGGCGAGATCGCGGCGGCGCTCGGCGTTTCGCGCGGCGGGGCAAGCAAGCTGGCGGATCGATTGGAGCGCGCCGGGCTCGCCTGCCGGGAGTCCGACCCGTCGGATGGGCGGGCGGCCTGGGTCGTCGCGACCGATGCCGGTCTGCGAATGCACACGGCCGCGTCCCGGACGCTCGACCAGACGCTCGATCCGGTGCTGGCCCGCGCGCTCGGGGCGGGCGGGGTGGACGGGCTCGCCGGGGCGCTCGCGCTGCTCCGCGCGGCGGTCGCGGACGACGAGGAGACATCGACATGAACGACCGGACGATGCGCGCCGCGGTGCTCGACGCCCCGGGACCGCCGGAGGCACTGGTGGTGCGAAGGCTCCCGGTGCCGGCGCCCGCGCCCGGTGAGGTGCTGATCGAGGTGCGCGCCGCGGGGCTCAACCGCTCGGAGCTCCATACGCGCCTCGGTCTCGCCGAGGGGGTGGTCTTCCCGCGGGTGCTGGGCATCGAGGCCACCGGCGTCGTCCGCGACTGCCCGGGTGGCGAGCTTCCCGCCGGCGCCCAGGTCATGGCCATGATGGGTGGCATGGGGCGCACGCACGACGGGGGTTATGCCGAGTTCGTCGTCGTGCCGGTGGCGCAGACCGTCCGCTTCGAGAGCGACCTCCCGTGGGACGTCCTCGGTGCCGTGCCGGAGATGCTCCAGACCGCCTACGGATCCCTGACCTTCGGCCTCGACGTGCGCGCCGGCCAGACGCTCCTGGTGCGCGGCGGGACCTCGTCGGTCGGCATGGCCGCAGCGGTGCTCGCCAAGGACCGGGGGCTCACCGTGCTCTCGACCACGCGGCGCCCGGACAAGGCCCGCGCGCTGTCGGCCGTCGGCGTGGACCACGTGCTGGTCGACGACGGCGAGGTGGCCGATGCGGTGCGGCGGATCGTGCCCGAGGGCGTCGACGCGGCCCTCGAGTTGGTCGGCACGCCGACCCTCCCCGATACGCTCGCGGTCACCTCGGTCCACGGCGTCGTCTGCTTCACGGGCATGCTCAGCAACCAGTGGATCGTCCGGGACTTCTACCCGATCGGGTACATCCCGACGGGGGTGCGCCTGACGGCGTACGGCGGCGACGCGAACGACCTGCCGACGGATGTGCTCCAGGAGTTCCTCGACGCCGTCGCCGACGGTCGGCTGACGGTGCCGATCGCGCAGACCTACCGCCTCGAGGAGATCGCGCGCGCGCCGACATGGAGGCCGATCGGGGCGCGGGGAAACTGGTCGCCATCCCCTGAGCGGCCGACGGCCGCCGTCGATCAGCGTGTTCTGACCGCCGTCTGGTCCACTAGCGTGCGGCCGCTCGTGAGCTGCACCTGCCACAGGCCGCGGCGGCGTCCGATTATCGGGAGCGTGGCCACGACGCTTCGCGTCGCGGGCCTTGCGGTACGGCGCAGGCGAACCTTCGCGCTCGCCCGCTCCCCCCGGGGTCCGGACACGCGGACGACCAGCGTGCCGCGGCGCGCGCGAACCCGCCAGGTCAGCACGGCCGCCCGCCCGCTCCGCGCGGTCTTGACGGCCCGGCCACCGCGGACGAGCGACAGCTTCGGGCGGCGGAGCACGACGACAGCCGGCACCTTCGTCGCCACGCGCGGGCGCGCCGGAACGCGCGCGCCGGGTGCTGGGTCGATGCGCAGGGTGTACGTACCCGGTCCCGACCCCGCGACGCGGATGCGAAGCGTCCCCGCGCGAGCCGCCGAGAGCGTGGCGACCACCGGCGCACCACGCCCGGCTCGGGCCGCGACGCGCCGCCCGTCGGTCGTGAGGATGGTGAGCCGACCGGACGCGCCGGTCGGCGGCGTCAGGGTCACCCGCACCCCCTCGCGACGCGCGGCCGCGTAGGTCCACTCGTCGGCGCCCCCGAGGGCTCCCGCGACCTCGACGCCGACCGCGAGGGCGCCGCCCTCGCCGACACCGTCCGGATCGTCGACGGCGGTCAGCCCGCGCTGCCCGACCAGGTCTGCGAAGGCCGACTGCTCCTCTGCGCTTGCGATCGTGCCGAAGACCCCGCCCGTCTCGATCACGGCCTGCTGCACGACCCCGGTGGATGCCGTCGAGGACTGGTGTGGCTCGGCTCGGAGGGCGTTGGCGCCGAGACCCCCTTCGGGCGGACTGAGGAATCCGATCGAGACCCGGATGCCGAGACCCCCGGCGGCACGGATCGCCCCGGCGAGCGCGTCCGCGTTGGAGTCTTGGCCGTCGGTCAAGACGATGATCCCGGACTTGCCCGCGGCGGTCCCGCCCTCGCCGAGCGCGGCGGTCGCAGCGCGGATGCCGGCGGCGACGTTCGTGCCGCCGGCCGCGTCGGTGCCCCGGATCGCCGCGCCCGCACCGTCGGGATCGCCGGGCGGGTACGTCACGCGGGCCGTCGAGTCGAAGTCGACGACGGCGAGCCGGTCGGGGGTCGCCCCCGCGGACTCGGCGTCGCCGATCAGATCGGACGCCACCGACAGCGCCGCCTCGATCCTGAGGTTCGCCGGATCGGTCGAGCGATTCGAGCCCGACGAGTCGAGCACCAGCGCCACCTCCCGCCCCTGACAGTCCCGGACCGGGTCGTCGCGGACGATCGCGCAGATCATGAGCGCGCCACGCACGCGCCCGTAGCGGGCGACCAGCGCCTCGCCGAGGGTCGCCCACTTGTCGCCGGTGTCGGACGCCGCGACCCGGACCGCGCGACCGAAGTTGCCGTTGACCTTCCCCCGCGACGTCGATCCCGCACCCTTGAGAACCGGGTCGATCGTCCCCTCGTCCTTGTTGAGGTCGCGGTGCTTGACCCGATTGAGACCTCCGAGGAAGCCGTAGTTGCAGTACTTGGACTCCGGCTTTCCGAGGACTCCCGGGATCGGGAGGACCACCGGCCCGCTGCCGAAGCAGCCGCTGATCAGGCCCGGCGGGAAGGGGGAGCGACCACGCAGGTCGATGTAGGGGGCGGGCGCCGACTTGGCCAGGCCCGGAGGGTTGCCCGGGCCGATCAGGCCCTTGCCGGCGCGGTCGGTCCAGTTGGTGTGCGAGTAGAAGTCCTGCGCCGTGTGGAGCATGAGCCCCATCGACTCGAGCACGTTGCACTTGGCGCGGCCGGAGATCCCCCCGACGAACACGCATCCGAGCGAGACCTGGTCGGCGCGGATGCGGCCCCGATCATCCAGCAGGGCGCCGGCACGCACCGTGGCCGCGCGAAGGTTCTGCACCATCCGGGTGCGGCAGGCAGCGAGCGCCTTCTGCGCCGTCGCCTTGCCCTGGGGGTAGCCGGGGACCGCGAGATGGTCGCCGCCGTCGCAGTGAAAGGAGGCGTCCTCGATGAGGGGGCCTCGGTCGGGGATGCCGATCGCGCCGAACGTCCCCGCCTCGCCTGCCAGCTCGTCGAGCGTCGCGGGCTCGAAGCACGAGTTGTCCGACGGGACACCCGGGGGGCACGCGAGCGCCCGGCGCGTGATGCGCTCGTGCTCGGAGTTCTGCCCGAGCGCGCGCACCGTGCCGAAGGCCCCGGCCTCGGTGGCGCTCGCGACGGCGAGCGCCAGGGCGAAGGCGGCGATCAGCGGGCGTCGGTGTTGCATCGGACGGGTCCCGGTCGGGTGCGAGAACCCGCAGAATCTATTCCCCGCACCTGATCCCGGGCACCCCTCGGGTGGGTGGTCCGGCTATCTGCCGAGCGCTGCCAACATGGGCTCGGGGTAGCGTGCGCCCGCGGCGGCGCCGACCGGGAAGGCATCGTCGAGCATCGCGACGTCCTCAGGCGCGAGGTCGACCGCACACGCCTCGAGCGCGCGGTCGACGTTCGCCGGCCGGCCCATCCCGACGACCGGCACGACGTCCTCGCCCCGCCCGAGCAGCCACGCGAGGGCGATGGCCGCCGGTGTCGTGCCCCGTTCCGCGGCCAGGCGCTCGAGTGGCGCCAGGAGCGCCACGTTGCGGGCCAGATTCGCCCCCTGGAATCGCGGGACGTTGCGCCGCCAGTCCTCCTCGGGCAGATCCGCCTCACTCCGGATCCGTCCGGTCAGAAGGCCCCGGCTGAGCGGGCTGTAGGCGACGAAGGTGATGCCGAGCTCGCGTGTGGTCGCGAGCAGGCCGGTCTCGGGCGCGCGCTCGAGGAGCGAATACTCGGTCTGCAACGCCGCGATCGGGTGCACGTGGTGCGCGCGACGGATCGTGTCGGGGCCTGCCTCGGAGAGGCCGATCGCGCGGACCTTCCCGGCGGTGACCATCTCCGCCATGGCGCCGACCGACTCCTCGACCGGAACGCCGGCGTCCACCCGATGCAGGTAGTAGAGGTCGACATGGTCGAGCCCCAGGTGGCCGAGACTGCGATCGATCGCCGCGCGGAGATACGTCGGATCGCCGCGGCTGGCCTTGGTCGCCACCACCGCCTCGTCACGGCGGCGCGCC
>Ga0055584_100006421_pt1 | contig 11529 bp, 8 predicted proteins | sample OSDHelmetaG_FD_58716 | JGI IMG/M metagenome (GOLD analysis project Ga0055584, IMG submission 58716) | Pelagic marine sediment microbial communities from the LTER site Helgoland, North Sea, for post-phytoplankton bloom and carbon turnover... | ecosystem: Environmental > Aquatic > Marine >...
TCCTAGTTAAGGATGTAGCTACTTGGTTTTCGGGAGATAGTAGCATGAATGGATTCAGATAATCATCATCTTCTTCAATATTATAAATAGTACTAGGATATGTCCGGCACACCTGATCACCAGCAGCTTCAATATCATCAAACGCTTGATTCTTTGTAACGACAGCATTTCTAGCTCGAGCAGGCTCAGTCTTACCATTATTCTTTAAACACACCTTTATTCCAAGACATGCAAGGCATAGAACAAGTACCGACGCTGCTATACTTGCGCCCATTATTAGATCTGAAACAGCGGCCTCACTATTAACAACAACTGTTGGGGGGGAGGTGCTGTTATCTACTGCAATATTAGAACTATCTGTAGGGCTAGGTGTTGTAATATTAAGTACCTGCTCACCAGTAGAACTAGTTGTCAATGTAGCTGTAGTATTACCTACTGTAGCCGTTCGAGTTACAGTAGACGTAGCTGTAGTTGTTCCAGTAGTCGTATCCGTAGTTGTTCCTGGGGTAACTGTTTCTGTAGCTGTGATAAAAGTTGGAATACGTGTTGGTTCTGAGGTTGGTGATAGAGTTGTAGACGATACTGGTGATTCGGTTACAACAACCTGTGCTGTAGTTGTAGTCGTGTTACCACCGTCAGCGGTAGTCGAACTAGTTGTAGTAGACTCCACCACACTAAAAGTTGGTGTGTCAGTTGGTGCTGGTGTAGAGGTCTCAGACCCAGACCCACCATCTACATCATCACCTGATCCTGATGGGCTTTGTGATGGGGTTCCTGTAATAGTAGTTGTCGTTCTCCCATCTACAGTTCTCGTTGAAGTAATTGTTGTAAAAGAACTGTTAGGCGTAGTAAGCGCAGAGGTACTAGGAAGCGGTGTTGGAAACGCAGTTGGTAAAACCGTTGGTTCCGCGGTTGGAGATGCAGATGGAGTTCGGCTACTCGTTGTTGATGATGATGTTTGTGTTGTGGTTCGGAAATTACAAAGGCCACCTTCACCTGTTAGGCCTGCTATTCTACTGGTTGCAGCTGTAGTACCGTTATATACATATTCTAAGCCTCTGATGCCGGTAGTTAGGGTCGCCATATAACAGGTCTGCAAAAGGTTACCCACAGATGCCATAATTCCACCAGCTGGTACATTTCCAACTAGAGGTTGTGCGTGGTTAATATCTCGTCCCAGTTCAGCAGCGACACACGTGGCAGATTCAGCGGGCACAGCATTTACTGCGGCTACTAGCTCTGGGTTTGTTCTTGACCTATTTTGAGTTGAACATGCTTGTATATCATCACTTGTTGCTTGGTGTGCAGGTCCATTAATGTGGATAATTGCTCCAGCAAGTCCAGTTGTTCCATTTATTGATCCAGCCATAATCTAACCCTCCTAAAAGTTAAATGTTATTATTAAAATTTGTTTTTATATTACAGTTGATAGATATATCGCGTTCCACTACTTGTAATTGCATCGAAAAAAATAGATACGTTATCTCATTTAAACTAATTTAATTTAAATCAAAGGTCAGCTCAGGCTGGTTTAGTTCGTTATACCGTTTCTCATCACTGCTTCTCGCCGTTACTAAAATGGTTAGATTTTTTGTTGAAACAGTGCCAGACTGCTGTACTTTGAAGACAATATCATAGGGGGACTCCAATCGTGCACCGATCGGGGCGTTGGCGCTAATAAACCCTTCTTCGATACCAATCCAATCTGGTCCAGACTCTATTTCTAGGCTTTCTAAATTTGTTTTGCCAAGGAATTGTTCGATCTTAATGGGGGATTTATATGGAACACCTTCTTCTATTCTTGGGATAAAGGTCGTTACAAAGGATTCGCTTAAAATATCCAAACTTACGGCATCGGTTCGTAAGGTGTCGGTCTCTCCACGTTTTAAAATCACGTCTTGGTATAAGGTTAAGGCGTCGTGATCATCATCAAAGAGTAAGACTTTGCAGGTTGCATGGGTATCGTCTTGGATCATCACCACATCGCCTCGTAGCTTAAGAATATTGTCTTTTAGGTTCACATCTAAAAAATCGGCATTTAAATATAACGGCTTACTTAAGCGTTTATTAAGGTCTTTATTACCAATATCATCTCGTTTTTCTGGACGGAGGGCCCATCGTAAATGGTCTAAATCGACATCAACCCCACCTTCCATCGTAAAGCGTTCCCCTTTTTCAAAGGTCGCACGTTCCCCTCTCATTAATTTATCGTTTTGCCGAATGACCACGTTCCCCGACAGTATCGTAATGCTTTTATCGTTCTCTAGTTCGACTTGGCTTAAATAATCGGCACTAATCCACGCGGGAATACGTCGAATATCTCGTTCTCGAGCCTCTACATTATCACCTAAGTTTGGCTCTGCAGGACGATATACGGTTACGTTCCCCATTAATTCCGCTTCATCGTCATCAATATAAATCACCATTTGGTTTGCAGAGGCCGTATATTCTTCGTTTTCAATTCGAAAACCTTCTGTAATCGTTAAAATGTTTTCGTCGTTCTCTAGTTCTATTTTTTCTGCATAAATCAAATCGTCATTTCGCTCGATACGGACGTTACCAATGAGATAGGTTTTTTTGTTGTAGCTAAAATATTTTAGTTCGTCTGCCTGTACTTGGATTCTTGTAGGCGTGCCGTTATCGTCTTTTTTAATGAACGAGCCATACACGTTTCCCTTTGCGACCATTGTTCTACTTTTCGAATTTACTCGCGCTTCATCGGCCTTTAAACGCTCTAAGATTAAGGTGCCATCCGAATCAAATAAACGTCCGTCAATCAGTTTTTCTAAATAAAAGATATATTTATTACCACCTGTCCAGGCTTCTTCCGAGGCGATTTCCCAGCTAATCGTCCCTTCGTCATAACCAATTAATTTTGAGCTGTTGATTTGAACTCGTTTTTCGTGCAATTTTGCAGGTTCTAGATACGCTTCCGTATCAATATACAATTGGGCAATAAAGACGATTCCGATAACACTTCCTATCGCAATCCATATTTTTTTAATCGTCGACATAATGCCTATAGTATAGGTGATTTTAGATTATAGATCTATGTAAAATCTAAAGCCCTTTATGTGTATAAATAGACGTTATGCTAACTCGACATAGTCTCTTTGACGACAGTTTTTCAAGAATTTGGCCAGAATAGGACATCGGCTGTCTCCATAGACCATTACATCATTCCATTCTTGAACGGTCATAATATCCATTACTGCGTGTTTTAACTGATGCTTCATCTCAGGGCTAAAGTTATTATTCGTGGTCACCATTTTTTCTAAATTTAAATAGAATCGCCCCCTCTCTAATAAACAGGCTCGGACACAGTCCTTAAAAATCGGATCGTCCAGGTGACATAACAGGTGACGTATAGGGTGGTAATTCCCACTATCAAACGCCTCTTCCATAAATAGATGGATGCACGCATGCTTATCTTTTGGACGTAGCTGCTTGTATTGTCTAATGATCTTTTTAATTAAGCCTGGATGAGGTAAGCCCCAACTTAGAACCTCTAACTCGTTGAGCCAGGCCATCGCGGTGTCATGTTCCTCGAAAATCCAATTTAATTGATGGTATCCGAATTCTGTATTCATACTGTATCCCCTTCCCTTAATCAGGCTACTTGAATTGCTTTGATTTTATCGGTAGAGGACTAAGGATACTTTAATCTCAATTTATACTGAGCTTAAAATCCAATTAATTTTCTAAATAACGTGCCATCAAATAGGTTTAATGTGCGTCTAGGTTGTGGACGGTAGTACATGATTTCTGGAGTTCCAATCACCTTCGACTCTTTAGCGATTTTCGCAACAGCATCGTGTAAACCGCCCAGTTCGTCGATTAACTTGCAGTCTAGGGCATCTTGGCCTGTAATCACCTGCCCCTGTGCGACGACCTTAACTTCATCCGCATCTAGATCTCGGTCTTTGGCTAGCTTTTCGGTGAAGTAGTGATACTTTTCGGTCTGATATTTAAGTAACATTTTCCGTTCAGCGTCACTTAGATCTTTATTGCTAGAGAATAGGCCCATATAGTCTCCTGTTTCGAATCGCTCGACTTCAAAACCCAACATTTTATTCATCTTTGCCTTATTGGTATAGGTTGAGATCACACCAATACTGCCCGTAAGGGTCATTGGGTTTGCGTAGATCTTATCGGTACCCATCGCAATATAATAGCCGCCAGAGGCTGCGGTGACGCCCATCGAGGTATAAACCGGAATTTTCTTCGCCTTCAACCGTTGAATCGCATGATAGATACGATCTGCAGCCAGCATGCTACCACCAGGGCTATTAATTCGAACAATTACGCCTTTCACAAACCGATCCCGTTCGATGACATCCACAATGGCTTCGATATGATCTGCGCCCGTCGTTTTACCTCCAAATAGGTAATCCGACGTATTCGCGCCCATGGTAATCGCGCCATCAATTTCGATGACCGCAATGCGATTAAACGGCGAAAATATGGTGTTTTGTGACGGTAACGACACAAACTCCGAAATCGGTTCGATCGACGCCTTAGAGGAATAACTTAGGTTCTCGTCTTTATACTTGTCTTTAATAATATCTTTGACCGATTGCCAGTACCCAATGTCGTCGATTAGCCCTAGGGCTTTGGCCTCTTTTGCCGAAATTAAACGGCCATCAAATACATGTTTTACTTTCGCCCAATCAAGGTTTCGGTTCTCGCGAATGTCTTTTACTGCCTGGTCAAATAAATCGTACATCAGGTCGCGAATTAACTCCCGATCGGCATTAGACATTGGTTGAGAGCCGACAAAGGCGTCTTTATGCTTGCCACTGGCGATGACATTTTCTTCAAACCCGAATTTTTCCAAAAAGCCGATGGTTTTGGTCACTTCGACCTCTAACCCTAAATGCGATAAGGTGCCTAATTCTGGCATAATAATGGTATCGGCGACCGTGGCCAGATAATATTCGGGTAACATCGCCCACTGGTCAATGTACACAATGATATGTTTGCCGTCGGCTTTGGCTTTTTGTAGCTCGGCCTTAATTTCTTGTACGGCCGCTAATGTCCCTAGGCTAGCGTGTAAACCGCCTAATCGAATAACGAAGCCTGAACAGTTTTTGTCTTTCCGGGCCTCACTAATTAATAAGAGTAAATCGTTTGTCCCTACTTTTTGCCCGCCAAAGAGGCTGATTTCCGAACCGCCCGACACCATATTAGACCCAATCGCAAAATAGGCATAGGCGTGGCGCTTGAATACGGCATATTTTCGTCGAATCGCTTCTTCACGGCTACCCTGGCCGATACTAATGCCAAATAGAATACTTTTTTCTTGAATCGTATTATTAGGGAACATCGCCGTTACATCGGTCGTTATGTACGGAAGCTCTAGAGAGAGGCCTGCACGGGTAATATCTTCGTGCCATCCGGTTCTAAGTCTAAAGCCGTCGGTTAGGTAATAAGACGCACCATATGCCATTTTAAGGGTTTCGCCGCTAGGCTCACTTTGGTCGACGGTAAGGTCGGTACTAAGGCGTAAGCGCCGGTTTTCGTTGGTCCACGACAAACCAGATCTGTAACTACTTTTAAGGTCTTGAATATCCTCGGATACAAAATCTTGGAGCACAAAGCCCGCACTTAACGATTGGGTTAAATTCATTTGAATCCCTAAGTCGGTACTCCAACCCGATTCGTGGGTTGTTGCCGATTTAACGTCGATTAACTTATAATTAAGTCCCCAACTAAACCCATCTCGGTTGCGTCGCCCGTAGCCAAAGGCGGTTACCTGGGTCCTATTATCCTGATCATCCGTTAACGCCCAATGAGAGATACCAAATGGACTCGCGTACACATGATGTGCAACACCTGTAAACCCATGTGTGGCCGTTTCACCCGTCTCTAAACTAAAATCACGGCCCGTGTACGTATATTGAAATCCAGGAATACCCAGGGCAGCTGGATTGATCGAGGCTCTTTCACCGCCTTCAGGATATGCAACACTGGCCGACCCCATTGCCAAGGAACGACTGGTCACGTCACGCTTCAGGGTATGATGTGCGGTCGTCGAAATCTCTGCAAAACCTGCAGAAACCACTATCAACGCGATTGTACAACTAAACTTTAATAACCTCATATCTTATATAGTCGATGTCCAACAGGAAATTCTTTAGGGGTAATACGCGTCCAGTATATCCTAAGACTTTAAGTTAATTCAAATTCAACGTATAATTTAGCCATGGACGGACCAGATCTTTTTTTAACGCTACAGTATTACCTCGACTTCTTTTTCAAATGTATCATGTCGTTGTTTTTAGGCGGTGTAATTGGCTATGAACGTGCTGTTCGAAAAAAACCGGCTGGGGTTCGTACTCATGCCTTAATTTGTGTGGGGGCGTGCATGCTAACCTACCTATCATTCCATTTCTCTGAATTTTCGGACCCAGCTCGAATTGCTGCCCAGATTGTCTCTGGGATCGGGTTTATTGGAGCGGGAACCATCTTTGTGTCACGTCAACGGGTACAAGGATTAACCTCGGCTGCAACGGTATGGGTATGCGCCGCTGTAGGGATGATGATTGGCGCAAATATGGCAATTTTAGCGATTATTGCAGTCTTATCTATTTCATTAATGCTGATGTTCGTAAAATCTCCGTTCCAAAAAGAAGGCAACCTTTACACGGTTTTAATTCGACTAGATCAGGTTAAGATGCTGAATAAAATTGATCATATTATTAAGAGCTTTGGGATCCAAGTCGATCATAGGTCCTTGTTTAGAGATAAACACCTTGATTTGAAACTTCAGTATAAGACCACGTCTGTGACGAACTATTTTTTCTTTAAAAAATTATGCCAAACGCCTGGAGTTAAGCATGTCTATCAGCTCTAAACCACGGCTAGCGATAACCATGGGCGACCCTGGTGGAATCGGGCTAGAAGTTTGTGCAAAAGCACTTGCGGCCCTAGCCCCTAACTGGGCCTTTATTCCCATTTTAATTTGTTCGAAATCCGCATTTAACCATCCATTTCATCACGCGTTATTTAAGCAGTTCAACTGCCAAGAAAGCGATTCTTTTATCGAAGAAGGTATCTTATATCTCTCGTTTGTCGACGATGACCCCAGCTACATGATTGGGGACCATGACGGTCGTAACGGGCAACTGGCCTTTTCATGCCTAAAACGAGCCGTCGAGCTCTGGCAATCTGGAAGCGCTGATTATTTATGCACAGCGCCGTTATCTAAGGCCGCATTGAACATGGCTGGACTCCCTTATACCGGGCATACCAGCTGTTTAGCCGACTTATTACAGGTTAGCCCCGTTAGCATGGCGTTTTCGAGTCCAGAGCTTCGGGTTTTACTGCATAGTATTCATATTCCATTAAGCGCAGTTCCTGGCACGATTACCGAACCTAAACTTCGCGCCAGCATCGAACATGCGTTTGAGTTTGGCCGTATTTGTGGATTTAACGCCCCAAGAGTTGGTGTTGCGGCACTGAACCCTCATGCCGGTGAGCGCGGAAAGCTAGGCTTCGAGGATAGCGAGATCATCGGACCCGTCGTTAAATCGTTTATTGAGGATGGCGCCCTTATTTCTGGCCCACACCCCGCGGACACGATTTTTTGGGAAGCCCGAAACGACAAGTATGATGTTGTTTTAGCCTTATATCACGACCAGGCTCTGATTCCTGTAAAAACACTAGCCTTTGACCGGGCGGTGAATGTTACTGTGGGGCTGCCCTTTGTACGGACATCGCCAGACCATGGCACTGCATTTGATATTGCCTATCAAGGACTTGCGTCGGAGACCTCTATGGTCGAAGCGATCGTCTTTGCGGTAGAATCAAGCACATGAAACGACAAAATAAACGCTTAGGGCAGGTCTTTTTGCATGACCGTAATATTTTAAGAAAAATCATCGATTCTGCGGACTTAGACCCCAGCGATACGGTCATTGAAATTGGGTGCGGAGACGGTATTTTAAGTGTCGCACTAGCAGAACGCTGCAAGCACCTGCATATTGTTGAATTTGATGCCTACTATCTAGATAAGACACGCAGCCTTTTGGAAGGTAAAGATAATGTAAGCTTTCATCACTGTGATGCCTTGAAATTTGATTTTTTAGAAGCACTTCGACACCGCTCAATGACCGAAGGGACAGAGGGCGAGATCACACCGTTTAAAATGGTGGCCAATATTCCGTATCAGATTTCGGCGAAGTTACTGCAAAAGGCCGTGGACTTTAGCCATCACTGTACGGGACTAAGTTTGTTGGTACAAAAAGAATTCGCCTTAAAATGTGTGGGCGTGCCCGGCACCAAAGCCTATACGTCTCTAGCCGTTTACCTGCAGTTCCATTTCGACATTAAACTAGCCTTTGGTGTGGGTCGAAACTGCTTTTACCCGGTACCCGAGGTCGATTCCGCCGTCATTACACTAACCCCACGTACGCCGTTACCCTACACCGTGAACGCGTCGTACTTCGACTTGGTTCGTGGCGCCTTTTGGGGACGGCGTAAAACCTTAAAACGATGCCTGATCGAGAATCCTTATTTATCTTTTGAAAAGACTACATTAGAGCAATGCCCATTCTTAATTGATAACCCCTTAATTCGTGGTGAAACGATGTCTATCGATGATTTTTATCAGCTTTATTTAGATTTGGGGCTAGGCGTTAAAGAATCCTAAAATAGCGTCACGCAGCTCAGAGTCGATTGGAACCACCTTAAACACGGCTTCATCTAGGTTGGCCAGTTTGATTTGGGCCTTGCAACATAGCTGCTCGCCACAGAACACACGTTGGTCAAAGACGACGCTAGCCTTTTTAAGGGTAACGAGCCGGGTCTCTACCCGATATTCGTCTTCTAACCTTAGAGGGTGTAGATATTGTGTTTGGATATCGACGGGGGCCAAGCCTATTTTTTTGGCTTGCATCGTTTTATACGGAACCCCAAGATCTGCCAAAAGCTGGATGCGAGCTGCCTCGAAATAACGCAGATAATTGCTGTGGTGAACAACGGCCGCTTGATCGGTGTCTGCAAAAAAGATTTTATGATGGTAGAGATGTGCTGTCATCTTTTGGAACCTGGCCTAGAGCCGATACTTTTTGTTGCTGCCACTGCGACGGGCTTTTTGTCCACTGAAGTTTCCTCCGAATCTACGACCGGTTAGACCGGCAATGCCGCCACCGCCATCGTCTTCTTCATGCTCGTCGTGGGCGTCTACCGTTAGGGTCATCTGAGAACGCTCCTGTGATGAAGATTGACCGCCAGGCTCCCATAAGGGCTCGGCACGTTGTATCGGGCTAAAGGAATTCGTGTTCTCTTTAAGGGCCATGGGCTCCCAATAATCGTCAAAGCTAGGGTCGTCGATGAACCGTGTTCGTTGCGAGAACTGAAACCCTTGGAACTGATAGTGCTGCTGAGCAGTCATCTCTAAGTGTGGTTTTAGAAGGTATAAGTTCTCTTTGGCCCGTGTCATTGCCACGTATAATAACCGTCGTTCTTCCTCAAGCTGGTCGGGGTCGGTTAGAGATCTAAAAGACGGAAAGTAGCCGTCCACTAGGGACATTACGAATACCGTATTCCATTCTAACCCTTTTGCAGAGTGAATCGTTGAAATCGTTAATTTTTCGTCGTCTTCGGGTCTTGCGTCGGCGCCTACCTGTGTAGAATCGGGTGGCTCCAAGCTCATTTCGGTTAAGAAATCTTCTAGCTTGTCGTAGCGCGAACAGATTGGCTTTAACGACTCCAAATCCGATTGGCGTTTAGGATAGTCATCGAACTTTGTTTTCATGTACGGCTCGTACGCTTCAAGGACTTTATCTAGCACATATGCAGGCGTTTTGTTTTGAATGGTAAAAACATATTTCATCAAAAGTTCTAGGTCTAGGGCATAAGATTTGTTTTTCCAAGGTCGTAGATCTGGTAATGGGTTCAGTGGGTTTCGTAGTTTTAAAAACTCTCTGATTGTTGCGACTATTTTTTCCGAACCTTTTGCACCAAGACCATCAAATAGTTGTAAGATCCGTTGCCAGGAAATCGAGTCCATTGGATTCAAAATAATTTTCATGTACGCGACAACGTCTTTGACATGTGCGGTTTCAATGAACTTAAAGCCACCGAATTTGGCATACGGAATATCACAACTTTTAAGTTGAACCTCTAGGTCATTCGCATGGGCACTGGATCTAAAAAGTACAGCAATTTCATCTAGGGGAATGCCTTCTTCTCGCAACTCTAGTACGCGTTGGCAAATGAATCTAGATTGCTCATTTTCACTGGTCGTTTCAATGTAAACCGGCTTTTTATCTGATTTTTTCTCGGAAAACAGTTCTTTTGCGTAGCGATCTTTCGATGCTTCGATCACTTTATTCGAAATATCCAAAATGGGCTGCGTGGATCTATAGTTTTGCTCTAGCTTAATAATTTTCGTATTGTTGAGCTGGTTCGGCAGCCCCATGATATTTTTAATATCGGCGCCCCGGAACGAATAAATACTTTGGGCATCGTCCCCTACGACCATCACGTTTTGGTGCTGTTTGCAGAGTTTTAAAATAATTTGTGCCTGTAACGGGTTAGTATCCTGATACTCGTCTACCATAATATAGCGGTACCGTTCGGATAACTCTTGCGCGACCTCTTGGTTGTTTGTGAGTAGTTGAACCAAGTAAACCAATAGGTCATCGTAGTCCATCACGTTTAAGATTTTTTTCTGAACTCTGTATTGATCGAAAATCTGCGCCATTTCTGCACTAAAGTGTTCGTAATGCGGAAATTCCGCCGCCATGATGGACTCTACCGGCCGTCCTGTATTAACAGCTTTTCCGATAATGGCTGCGACCGTACCTTTTTTAGGAAATCGCTTTTCGGCATCGCTTAAGCCCATTTTTTTACGGATCGATGCACAAATATCTTCAGCATCCGACCGGTCTAAGATTGTAAACCCTTCTTCAAAACCAATTTCTTTAGAAAACTGGCGTAAAATGATATTGGCAAACGAATGGAAGGTTCCCCCGGCTACTTTTCGGCATCGATCATCCAAAATACTAGACGCTCGGTTCAGCATCTCTTCGGAGGCTTTTCGAGTAAAGGTTAAGAGCAGAATTTGTTCTGGAGACACGCCCTCGTCGACCAATCGTGCAACACGATGGACCAACGTATTCGTTTTCCCGGACCCCGCACCCGCGATCACCAGTAGAGGGCCATCATTAAAGGCAACGACTTCTCGTTGGTTAGGGTTCAATTTGTCGTAAAAATCGTCTGGTAACGTGCCCTTTTGATTCAAGGGGCTTAAGGTATAAGTTTTAGTCATAAAGACTAGTGTAACAAACTTTGATTAGATGACGAAAGGGTTTTATTAAACAGCGGTTATTTGTTCTATAGGAGCAAGTCTAGATTGCTCTGCAGCGGCGACCGAAGGAGCCATTGCCATTACCTCTTCATATCTAGGGGGACAGGTTTCTCTTAACTGGATGCCATCTAACAGCTCTTGCTCGAATCCTACAAATCGCAGCCGTCGGATAGTTAAGACATCAGTAATACACCCTAAAATCGCATCGTCTG
>Ga0055584_100006422_pt1 | contig 11528 bp, 8 predicted proteins | sample OSDHelmetaG_FD_58716 | JGI IMG/M metagenome (GOLD analysis project Ga0055584, IMG submission 58716) | Pelagic marine sediment microbial communities from the LTER site Helgoland, North Sea, for post-phytoplankton bloom and carbon turnover... | ecosystem: Environmental > Aquatic > Marine >...
CGGCGCTGAGTACGTAGAGGCGACCGAGCTCAGTCTTGCCGTCCTCGCCACTGCTTCCGGGGGCGCCAAGCACCAAGTCATCCAGACCATCTCCATCCAAGTCCAAGACAGCCACAGCTGAACCCAAGCCGTCGCTGGCCTGGGCGTTGCTACGGAGCGCATAGCCTAATGAATCTATGGTTTTCAATCCTGTCGAAATCGTTGCTTCGTCCAATAGAAAGACTGCTCCTCCAGAGGCATCAGCGGACTCAGTGGCTCCCATCAACAGGTAGGTAGTACCGTTGGTCGTGAGTTGCTCGTAGGCGCCAGTGCCAAGCATAAAACTCACGCTTCCCCAAGAGCTGAGGGGGGCGTTGCTGGGCTGTGAGCTTGGATCGGTCTGTTCGACAAAGAACAAAACCTGGTTCTGCCCCTTGTCCCCCATCAGGAGCTGGCCCCTGCGGTCTGAGCGAAGGTCCAAGATCGTCAGCCCTTGTCCCAGGCCGCTGCTTCCGGCAGACGCACTGACGTTGCTCTCCGCTTTGCTGAAGTCCAAGCTGCCGTTCTGCCGGGTGTTCAAAGTCGCCCCGTCAAAACGCTCCACGCTGCCGTATCCGCCGCTGCCCTGGGCCCGATTTGGAGAGGCGATCCACAGCTCTTCATGGCCGTCTTCGTCGCTGTCGCTGGTGGCCAAGTACAGGCCAAAGCTGCCGCCGCCCCCAGAAATCAACACGACATCATCCAGCTGATCCAAGTCGTCGTTGCCGCCACTGCAGTCTGTGTCCAGCCCGTCCAGATAGTCCACTGCACCAGGGTTCAACTCCGCCAGGGTGTCATCGCAGTCACCGACCATGCAGTTGTCGCCAGTGGCGTCGGCCAGGGCCCAGCCGTCAAGGTCCGCGTCAAAGTCGCAGTGCCCGTCACAGTCCTGATCAACCCCGTCGTACCAAATCTCTGTCGCGCCCGGCCCAATGTCAGCGTCCATGTCGTCGCAGTCATCGCCCTGCCCTACACAGGACCCAATGTCCGCGCCCTCGCCGTCTCCGTCCTGGTCGCAGTCATTCTCGTCGCAGTTCTCGTCGACGCCGTTGTACCAAACCTCGGTCGCGCCGGGATTCACTTCGACGTCGCTGTCATTGCAGTCTACATCGGCAGAGTAGCCATCCCCGTCTGCGTCCACTGCCTCTACCAAATCAGAGGTGTCTTGAATGCCCTGTGATTCCGTATCCGCCGTGAAGATTATCGGCGGGGGACAAGCCAGCAACAGCGCGACTAAGAACATACAGGACTCCGTGCTTGGCATTCTACGGCGGATCCTACACTGCGTCACCCAGCCCAGATGTGGCAGCATGGCAGGGCAGGAGTGTTCGATGATCCGCGACCGCGTAAAGAAGGCTGCCAAGAAGATTGCCCTCAAGGCCTTTGGCATGGAGTTCGACGCCGAGGCGCGCACCACCATCAAGACCAAGGGCACCAAGGGCGTATACGACGCCAGCAAGATCCCCAAGCTTGTAGACGGCGATGGCGACACGCCTGGGCCCAACCACAAGGAGCACATCGGGCGCACGTACTTGGCAGCCCAGGTGATGGGTGATGAGGGCGTGACCCTGATCGACACCCGTCCACCGGCCGAGTGGATCGTCGGCGTGATGCCAAAAGCCTTGCTGCTGCCTGGCACCCAGCTCAAGAAGCGCACCGAAATGCTGCCCCCCAAGGACCACTGGATCGCCGTCTATGACGCGACCATGGAACAGAATGCTGAGGAGTTGGCTGGCTGGCTCAGAGAGCAGGGCTGGTCCCGCGCCCGCGTCCTGGTTGGCGGCTGGGCTGAGTGGGTAGAATACGACGAACCCCAGGTCCCCTGCCCCACCCTGGATGGCGCCAAACACCTGGGTGATCCTGTCGAACTCGTGGACGGCCGCCGCGGCACCATCCAGGCTCTACACCCAGGACCGGTTTACGACGTACTGTTCGGAGAGGAAGGAAGCGACTACGTGCTGGGTATCAAAGCGGATGGCCTGCGCCCTTAATGCTCTCTGTTCTTCCCCTGGGGCTTCTGCTCCTTGGAGGCGCGACCCTCCCGGAACCTCCGTTCGTTCCCCCTGGCTCCGTGCCGATCGCTCAAGCCTCCCTGGCAGAAGGCGTCGCCTTGCACAAGCGTGGAGACTCAGCCGCCGCGGTCACGGCGCTCGAGGGCTGGCTGGTCTCTGGCGAAGGACCCTATGGACGTGAGCGCTCGGCGGGGCGCTTTCTGCTCGGATGGCTCTACATGGACCAGGGCCAGTGGAACTTGGCATCTGCTCAGTTCACTTCGGTGCGTGTCGCCGGCGGGCCCCTGGCAATGCACGGTGCTTGGTACGAGGCCTGGACCGACCACCAGCGCGGACGCCACACCGTCGCCGCTGGAGAGTGTTCCGCCTATCGTAGCAAGTGGCCCGAGGGACCGCATGCCGAGGAGTGTTTGGTGCTGCGCGGTGACGCCTTGGTCGCAGCCGGTCAGAAAGGTGGAGCCATCGCCGCCTACAAGGAATACCTGGCGTTGAATCCCGACACCCCGCGTGCCGAAGAGCTCCGCTTGGGCATGGCGTTGGCCGAGGCGAATGCCAACCCAGAGCGTGGAGCGATGCTGCTCAAGACACTGACTGTGGACTTTGACCATCCCTGTAGCGCCGTGGCAGCGCAGGCCGCCCTGGACGCCCTCTTGAAGGAAGAGGATCTGGAAGAGCCTAGCTTGGGTGCTGTGCGCGAAGCCCAGCTCCGCGCGGTCAGCCTGCGGGACTGCGGCCTAAAAGACCAGGCCATGTCCCTCTACAAGGAGATCGGAGCCCAGAATCCAGACGATGCCCAGGTCCAGGCTTGGCAGGCCGCCCAGGGCGGTACCTTTGCCTGGCGGACCAAGCAATACCGCGCCTTGGGAGACTCCTTTGCCAAACAGTACAAGGCCAAGCCCAACTCCGAGGATGCCTGGTACGCCTTTCGCGCATACTTTCGGGGGGGATACTTCGAAGAATCAGCCGAGTTTGGCGAACTGGGCTTGGAGAAATACAGCAAGTCCGGACGCTTTCGGAATGTGCGCGATGTGGTGGCCCACACCCAGCAGATGGCGGGCAACTACGAGCGCGCCCGGGAGCACTGGGAGGTGCTGGCAGTGGGCCAAGGCACCGTGGCCAGGGCCGCTGCTTGGTTCGCTGCATTCGATACCTATCGAATGGGCGAATACGAAGCGGCTATTGCCCGCCTAGACCCCATTGTGGATAGCGGCGGAGAGACCGGCCTGAGCGCGCGCTACTACAGGGGCAAGAGCTACTCGGCGTTAAAAAACCGGGACATGGCTGCGCAAGACTACAGCTGGATCCGTAGGAATGCAGCCAACAGTTGGTACGCCCTACTGCTCAACTCCAAGTGGAGAAAGGGACTGGCAGAGATGCCTTCCGAACAGCTGCGCCAGGGCCGCAACCCCGCTCCGGTTCCCGTACTGGAGCCCGTGGCCTCGCCCCCACAAAATCCCGTGGGCAGTGCAGTGCCAGCCAGGGTGGCTGGACAGATGGTCGACCCCGAGCCGGAAAGCTTTGACTGGTCCCATCTGGTCTGGGGTGCCGCCCCCGCAGAGGCTGACCTGGCCCCCCTGGAGCCCGTCCCGGTGAACTTCCCGCTGGCAGTTCCCCAGCCGGAAATTGCCGACTCCTACGCAGAGGGGGCCTACGTTAAGCCGGCCGCCTACGGCCCTGTTTTTAGAAGGGTAGCCAACAAAAATGACCAGGTCTGGCCTTTGTTCCCGGCCGCATACGACCTGGCTCTGGTCGGGGTCTATGAGCTCTCGGGCGAGCTGATGGCGGATATCTACGAGGAGTACGAACTCAGCGTCGGACGACGGGACGAACGCCAAAAGGAAGTACGGGCGGTGAGCATCTCCAAGGGTGAATGGCGGGCAGCTTTCGTGTTTAGCCAGGACCATCACCATGCAACGCGCTTCTCCCTGGGTGTTGGGAAAAGCCAGCAAGACCCCGAGGAACTCAAAAAGGCTCTACGGTTGGGCTACCCCACCGCCCACAAACAACACGTGGAGCGCTGGGCGCGTATTTATGACGTGGATCCACTGCTGGCCTACGGGCTGATGCGCCGGGAGAGCCTGTACCGAAGCACCGCCCTGAGCCACGCGGGCGCCATTGGAGTGATGCAGATCATGCCGCGTACGGGCTCCAAGGTGGCCTACCTGCTGGGTCTGGATGCATACACGCCAGCGGACTTAGAGCGGCCCGAGGTCAACGTTCAATACGGTGTGTTTTACCTCTCCCGATTGCTCACTCGCTTTGAAGGCTGCTGGCCCATGGCTGTGGCCAGCTACAACGCTGGACCGGTGAACGTCAGCTCTTGGTATCGACCCTGGAAAGGCAAGATCGATCTGGATGACTGGGTTGAGCATATCCCTCTACGAGAGCCGCGTACCTACGTGAAAAAGGTCTCCGAGAACTACTCGGTATACGTTGATCTCTACGCCCCCAAAGATGCCGTACTCCACGTCCCGCGCAGCGGTGGCCAAGACAAACCTGAGGTCATTGATTTTTGATGTACATTCGCATCTGCGCGATCTGGATATTGGGGTTGGCCCTGTGCTTTCCGCTGGCCCAGGCTGGACGAAAGAACAAGAGCCCCAAGACCCAGAGCCCTCCCACGGCTGACCCAGCACGCACTCCAGTGGAGCCGACTCCTCAGGATGCCGGCCCCATGGCCCCCGAGCTCTTCCCCGACGGCCTGCCCATCGCGCACCAACAGCTGGCGGAAGGCATGGCCTCGCTCTCCGCACAGAGCTGTAATGGTTGCCACTACGAGATCTACGACTCATGGGCCGACAGTGGGCATCGAAGCGCCCGCACAGATGAACCCTTCGCCACCGCTCTGGCCGCCACCGGAGACTCTCCCCTCTGCACCAGCTGCCACACGCCTTTGATCAACCAGCAGTCGAAGCTGGTTCGGGAGTACACCGGCGGCCCATTGGGCGAGGCCTTGACCGACCCCAACGAGAGCTGGGATGCCACCCTGTCCGCCGAAGGAGTGACCTGCGCGGCCTGCCACGTGCGGGACGAGGTCGTGTTGGGTAGCCGCCCTGCCGCGGGCGCTCCCCACCCGGTCGCCGTGAGCGAGGAACTCGGCGAGTCCAGCTTCTGCGCCAGCTGCCACCAGCTCACCTGGGAGGGCGCTGAGCAGCCCCTCTACAACACCTATGGCGAGTGGGCTGGCAGCAACTACGCGGCCGCGGGGGTACAGTGCCAGGACTGCCACATGCCGCCGCGCTCCGGCCTGATCACCGCAGGGTCTTTTTCTGCCCACCGGGACCACGGCATGGACGCCACAAAGGGTCGGGCGCTGACCCTACTCTTAGACATTCCACCCGCCGGGGTCGTGCGCGGTGAGGAGCTCAGCGGAACCCTGACCGTCATGAACACCGGCGCCGGACACGCCTTCCCCACCGGCTCACCATTCTCCGCAGCAGTGCTTCAGATCGTCATTGTAGACGCCAATGGCAAAGACAGCGGAGAGCCTTGGGAGAGCACCCTGGAGCGCCCAACGTCGCTGGAACCTCCCTTTGAGAGCACAGGGAAGGACACTGTCCTGCAACCCGGAGAGACCCGGGTGCTGCCCTTCACCCTGACCCCTTCCCAAAAGTCTGCAGGAGGCCGGGGCGCAATCGAGGTCCGGGTGCTGCGCCAGGGACCTACCGGGGAACGAACCCTCTCTCAAATACAGAGAGTTCCATTGGCCGTGGACTAGCAGGGAGGGGTGAACTCACATCGCGCCGCAGTCGGTTAAGCATCCCCCCTCAAGGGAGCCACCGTGAAGCGCTACTCCGCTGTGACCCACGAAGGTCACCGCCGCGACCACAACGAGGACGCCCTGCTGGCCGTCCCAGAATTTGGGCTCTACTTGGTCGCAGACGGTGTTGGGGGACGGGCCTATGGCGAGGTGGCCAGCGCCTTGACTGTGGAGACTTTCCGAGCCCTGGCCCCCAAGATTCATGCTGCACGTCAGGCCTACATCGACCAGCCAGATCGGCGCACCCGAAACGGGGTTCTGGAGTCGCTGAACGTCAGCTGCCAAGCCGCATCCAGGCGGGTCTACGAGGAGGCCGAGTCGGAGTCCCGACGGGGCATGACCACCACCTTGGTCGTCGCCGTGGTCGGTGGTGGAACCATCTTCTTGGCCCATGTCGGTGACTCCCGCGCCTACCTGCTGCGCGAAGGCGAACTGCTCCAGCTCTCCGAGGACCACAGTATGGTCAACGAGCTCGTGCGCACCGGCCAGATGACCTACGACGAAGCCAAGCGCAGCCGCTACCGCAACGTCATTACCCGAGCCATTGGCTTGCAGCCTGGAGTTCAGGCCGACACTGCGGCGATCGAGATCTTGGCCGGTGACCGCCTGCTGCTTTGCAGCGATGGCCTGAGCGACCCGGTCAACGCCTTAAATATCTCTCGGCACCTGGGTCTGTCCGACCGCGACCAGGCCGCCCAGATGCTCTTGCAGGAAGCCCTAGACGCGGGGGGCCCAGACAACATCACCGTGCTGGTAGTAGACCCCGATGCCTCACCGCGTGCCGACATCGCTGCGGCCCGGGCCGAGGTGATGAGTCAGGTCTTTCTCTTCGCGGACCTGTCCTTCAACGCACAAGCCCGAGTAGGCCGCATGGTCAACGACCAGCGTGTGAGCCCCGGTGAGGTTGTCGTGCGCCAAGGCGACACAGGCAACCGCATGTATGTCGTCGTGCAGGGAATCCTGGAGGTGAGCCGAGACGGCTTGGTCATCGCCACACTGGGCCCCGGCGACCACTTTGGCGAACAGGCCTTGGTGGACGCCCAGCCGCGAAGCGCGACAGTGCGCAGTGTGGGGTTCGGAAGCCTGGTCACGATCGAACGACAGGCCTTGGACGAATTCACCAAGCGGGAGCCTGAGGTGGGCAGTCAGGTGCTCTGGAAGCTACTCAGAACCATCTCCAGCCGCCTGAGAGATACCACCAGCCAGCTGGCGGAGGGACGTAAATGAGCATTCCTATTCGTGTCCTCTGCTCCCCGGATGCCGACGACCTGTTCATGTTCCGTGCCCTAATGCTGGGGCTGATCGACCCAGGCCCCTTTGAATGGGACATAGACACTCGCGACACAGACGCATTGAACCGCATCGCAAGCTCCGATCCACCGGACGTGAGCGCCGTCAGTATCGGATTCTATCCCCACATCGCCGACCAATGGCAGCTGCTCCCTCACGGAGGTAGCGTCGGGGATGGCTACGGCCCAGTGGTCATCTCCAAGGAGCCGATGGGCTTGGCGGATCTGGCCGGCAAGCGGGTAGCGATCCCTGGTGAGACCACGACCGCCTGGCTTGTGCTGCGCTTGATTGCGCCGGATGTACTCCCCACCGTGGTCCCCATCACCCCCTACCAGGCAATCTTCGAGGCCCTGGACGCGGGAGAGGTCGACGCAGGGTTGGTGATTCACGAGGGGCGCCTGACTTATCCGGACTTGGGCTTTCAGAAGATTGTGGACATTGGCGAGTGGTGGATGCAGCAGACTGGCCTACCCTTGCCTTTGGGCGGCAACGTCATCCGTCGGGACCTGGGCCCCGAAAACATTGCCCGAGCCAGTGAGATTATGCGCCAGGGGATTCAGCATGCTCTGGACCACCGTCAAGAATCCATCGAATGGCTACTCTCCAGGGGCGGCGCCCTTCCAGACGCGGAGCGAGTCAGCGAGTACTTGACTATGTACGCCAACGCGGAGACCATTGGCTACTCAGAGCGCGCGCGCGCTGGACTGGTGGAACTCTACAATCGAGCCCATGCGTCCGGACTTCTCGGCAAGCCAGTGCCCGTAGATTTTGCCCCTTAGACTGCCTGAGCCCAGGCCCGCTTCGAGCGGCGTGAAGTGTTGGCGGACCTTTGATAGGGTTGGCGCATGAATCAGATGAAGACACACGAAGTCATAGACCGCTCCGTCGCCATGCTGCACTGCAAGGCTGAAACGCTCGATGAGGTCGTGAATGAAGCCTTGGCTTGCTTGGCGGAGTGCGGAAAGCTCCCCGATCACCAGCGAGACAGACTCCTGGTGCGCTTAGAGGAGGACGAGCGTCCCCCCGTTAATGACTTGGGCCACGGTTGCGGCGTAATACGGCTGTCCCACCACGGAAAAGGGGATCCACAGGCCGTCCTAATCCGCTTGCCCGTGCCCTTTATGGCCGGTGACGGTGCCCGGATTCGCTTTCTCTGGTTGGTGATAGGCCCAAACGGTGCCATGGATCCGATGGACGAAGAGATCGAGCCCTTTGGCTGGATGCTTCAGGACCCCGAGCGCTTGGCCGACGCCATTGGCGCTGACACTCGCGGGGATCTTCTGGCGGTCTACTCCGCCTACCTACAGGAACTCGAGACACCTGAACTGGAGCACGAAGTCCCTGTTGAGCTGCGCCGAACAGGCCGCTTTATGGGTGGATTGGTCCAAGACATCAAGCGTCGCTTGCCACACTACTGGAGCGACTACACGGAAGGAATCCACCCCAAAGCGCTGGCCAGCGTCTTTTTCCTATTCTTCGCCTGCTTTGCTCCCGCGGTTGCCTTTGGTGGGCTGTTGGGCGTGCTCACCGACGGCCAGGTCGGCGCCATCGAGATGATCGTAGCCACCGCAATCTGCGGAACAATCTACGCCATTTTCTCCGGCCAGCCCCTGACCATTCTGGGCTCCACCGGCCCCATCATCATCTTCATGGGCATCTTGTACCGGCTGACCCAAGACGTGGGAGTCCCTTTCCTACCTAGCTTGGCGTGGGTGGGGATCTGGACCTCGCTGATCTTGATTGTGATGGCGGTGACCGAAGCCTCCTCCTTGATCCAGTACTTCACGCGCTTCACAGATGAGACCTTCGCCGCCCTGATCAGCCTGATCTTCATCGTCGAAGCCCTCAAGGACATGCTCAAGGGCTTTAATGAGCCCGGTTCCAACGGCTACGAGGCCGCCTTCTTCGGCGTCATCCTGGCCCTGGGCACCTACATCGTGGCCACCGCACTGCGCTCCATTCGGCGCAGCCCCTACCTGCGGCGGCCCATTCGTGAGTTCCTGGCCGACTTTGGACCCACCATCGCTATCGGCTCCATGGCCGCCCTGAGCTTCGTTTTCCATCCAGTGGATGTAGAGACCCTGGCAGTTCCAGCGACCATCCAGCCCACTTTTGTGGAGACCCTTTCCAGCGGTGTGACCCAGCCACGTACCTGGTTCGTGAACCCACTGGACGCACCCATGTGGGTCTGGGGTGCATCTCTCGTTCCGGCCATCCTGGTCAGCCTGCTGATCTACTTGGACCAGAACATCACGGTGCGCCTGGTCAACAACCCCGACCACAAGCTCAAGAAGGGCGCTGGCTACCACCTGGACATGGCCGTGGTCGGGGTGCTCATCGCGGTCTGCAGCCTCTTCGGCTTGCCTTGGATGGTCGCCGCGACCGTGCGCTCCCTGAACCACGTCAACTCCCTGTCGACGGTGGAGTCCCACGGCGGAAAGGAGCGAGTCGTTGCCGTGCGAGAGACCCGGCTAACGGGCCTGTTGGTGCACCTGATGGTCGGGTTCAGCCTGCTCTTCTTGGGGCTACTCTCCCACGTGCCCATGTCGGTGCTCTTTGGCCTGTTCCTGTTCATGGGCGTGGCCAGCATGACCAACAACCAGTTCTTTGAGCGGGTGCGCCTGTGGGTGACCGACCCACAGATGCTGCCCCCCACGCACTACCTGCGCCGGGTCCCCAAGGGCAAGGTAAACCTGTTCACCGTGATTCAGGCCGTCTGTTTGGCCGTACTCTGGCTGGTCAAGACCAGCGCGCTGGGTATCCTCTTCCCTGTATTTATCGCGCTCTTAGTCCCAGTACGTGCTCTGATGTCACGGTACTTCACTCCCGAGCAGTTGGCCTATTTGGACGCAGAAGAGGAGCCCGAAAGCGAGAGCGAGGCCAGCACAGGTCCCTGAGCTCTCGTGGACCACCACCCAAGGCTCGGCCCTCTCCCAGCGGCCAAGGAATCCGTCTAACCTCCAGGCCAAGCCCCCCAGGCCAAGACCTCTGGGGGCTGGGGCGGAGCGGTGCCCCGCACGATGACCAGGCCAATACATAGGACGGCAGAGGTTCAGCGGTTCCTGGTCCCCTAAGAAGCGGGAGCAGACTTGGTGCGCATCTCAAGCGCGTTGCCCATCTCGCCCCGTGTGCGGAGATATTCGGCGGTGAACTCGCCGTTCCCGTCGCGAATGGTCAGATCTGGCGCGTCTCGGCGCTGGCCTTCCCATGCACAGACAAAAAGCGCGATGGTCGGCCTCTTGCCTTCGCGGAAGATCACGTCCTGGCGCTCCAGCAGGGTAAAGCCAGCGGCCTTGACGGCTTGTTCAGGCCGGGGGTCCGTGCCGCTGTGGCAAAACACAAAGCGGCCCTCTGGCTCCAGGATACGCGCGGCCGCCAGACAGTAGTCAAAGACGCTGCCCTTGAGTTCCATGCGGGCCCCCGCGCGCTGTGGATGGGGACTGACCACCCCCTTTCCCAGTGGGATGTAGGGCGGAGAACCCGTGACCAGCTGGAAGGGGCCACCCGGGTTGGTGTCCCGCATGTCCCCGTTCATCAGGGTGACCCGGTCGCCCAGGTCGTTGTAGGCCACTGTGCGCTTGGCCAATTCATAGGAAAGCGTCTGGACCTCGAGCGTGGTCATCTTTGCTTCGGGTGCCATGTTGAACAGGGTCATCAGGCCGACGGAGCCAATTCCGGAGCCCAGATCGCAGAGCCGAAGGGCCTGGGGCATGACCTGCTGGGCCTTCCAGGCCGTGAGCAAATCATCTGTGGAGAAGCGATGACCGCGCTTGAGCTGAAAGATGCGCCAGTCACCGACCAGGCGGTCCAGGCTCTCATCGGAAGAGGGCGTTAGTTGCATGGAGCGGCGACTAACCCAGCCGCGATAGGTCAGCCTCATGCCAAGTCGTTTCCCATCTCTATTGCTCCTGCTCCCACTGCTCTTTGTTGGCTGTGCGGACTCCATGTCCATGACCCAGGGTATCGGCTCCACCTATGAGACCCGATGCTCGGCCAAGATGACGCTGGACGGCGACGAGTACAAAGCCGCCTGCACGCCCTCTCAGTGCATCGAAGGCTTTATTGATGCCGGCATTAGCCATCAGGTCGTGGCCATCGACCCGGGTAAAAAGGTTGTGGGAAGTGGCGTTCGCGCCTGTGTTCTCGACATGAGTCAGATCGGCCTTGTCCAGCAGGAGCACGGCATCGAAATCACACCGAAGGACCAGGACGCCAAGTGATCAGACGCCTGCTCACCCAGCCCGCCCCGACCCAAGGCTACTGGCAGGGACAACATCAAGGCGAGCACACTCTGCGCTGGCTGGGGACCGCGGGCTTTGTTCTGGAGCACGAGCAGAAAAACCTGGTCTTCGATCCCTTCGTCAGCCGGCATGGTCTGCTGCAGGTGGCTTTTGGCAAGCTTCCTCCCGACCACGCCGCCATCGCGAGGGAGATTCCACGGGCCGACG
>Ga0055584_100006425_pt1 | contig 11525 bp, 10 predicted proteins | sample OSDHelmetaG_FD_58716 | JGI IMG/M metagenome (GOLD analysis project Ga0055584, IMG submission 58716) | Pelagic marine sediment microbial communities from the LTER site Helgoland, North Sea, for post-phytoplankton bloom and carbon turnover... | ecosystem: Environmental > Aquatic > Marine >...
TCAGTTTTATCGATGCATATACTCCTTTGGATCACCGCATACTGTCACCACTATTTTTCCCTTTTATACTTTTGTTGTTGGCGGTAGTTGCGCGTCAGAAATTAGTTACAGATAAGGACTTTATTAAACCGGGCATAGCTATTTCAATGTTGGTAATGTTGTTACTAGCGGTGCCTAAATTAAACGCAGAACTCGGGCGTTATATACGTCAGGGAGAGGGATATGCTCACAAATCCTGGCAGTACAGCCCGAGTTTGGCTTTTGTGCAGCGCCTGGCTTTAGAGCGACGAATCTATACTAACTCTCCAGAAGCTCTGTTGGTGCATTTGGGTAGGGATGAAAAAGGTTTGCCAGCATTGGTTAATCCTTCGACTTCCTTGCTTAACGAACAGTTTGAGCAACAAATCATGGATGCTAAGGCGGAGCTTTTGAGAACAAATGGGGTTGTTATACTATTTGCTCAGCTTGCTTGGCGCAGTTATTTACCCTCTGCTCAACTGCTGATTTCAGAGTACGGGTTCGAGTTGGTAATGACGACTGCCGACGGTGTTATTTTACGAGTTGCCGAGAGCGAGTAAGTTTTTGTCTTCGTCTTTTAAGAATGAATTTTCCTAAAGCGTGCCAATGCTAGGATTAAAGGCGGCTTTAGGTCGCCTTTTTTGGTTATGCGAGTGCGTAAGTCGCTATGCTATAGTGCTGATTTTCGTGAGAATTAGAGCATATAAGGCTTGACCATGTTTGAATATAGAACCCCTTTGAGAGAGATGTCATTTGTTATTGATGAGTTGTGCGCTGTCTCGAAAAAATTGAGTAATGAGCCAAACTTTAGTGACTGTGGGCTTGGTACAGAGTTGACCACTGCGCTGTTGACTCAGGCTGCGCGGTTTGCTGAAAACGCCTTGGCTCCAATACGTAGAAGTGCAGATATGGAAGGCGTACGACTCGAAAACCAACGTATAGTTTTACCCGCAGGTTTTACCGAAGCTTTGCAAGAGGTCGGGCAGGGTGGTTGGTTGGGTATCTCAGCAAACCCTGAATTTGGAGGTCAGGGTTTACCTGAAGTATTTGCAACAGCAATCTTTGAGACTTGGAATAGCGCCAATATGGCATTCGGGTTAGGCCCGATGCTGACTTTTGGTGCGGCTTTAGCGATTGAACACCATGGCAGTGACGAACAAAAAGCCTGCTATTTAACACCGATGTACGCTGGTAAATGGGCGGGCACTATGAATCTGACCGAATCCGGTGCGGGTTCTGATCTAGGGGTGCTGAAAACCAAAGCGGTTGCCGATGGGCAGGGCTATCGAATCTTTGGGCAGAAGATTTTTATTACCTGGGGTGATCACGAGGCGACTGAGAATATCATTCATCTGGTGTTGGCACGGTTGCCCAGTGCTCCAGAAGGTAGCCGCGGCATTTCTTTATTTATCGTGCCTAAGTTTTTAGCAGACGAACAGGGTAAGTACACTATCCGCAATGATGTATTTCCGGTGGCCAATGAGTCGAAGTTAGGCATACACGGCAGCCCTACATGTGTGATGTCTTTCGGAGAAAATAATGGCGCAATAGGCTATTTGTTGGGTAGGGAAAATGAAGGCCTGCGCTGCATGTTTACGATGATGAATGAAGCGCGGTTGAAGGTGGGAGTGCAGGGCTTGGCGGTCGCTGAAGCCGCTTACCAGCAGGCTCAACATTACGCCAATGACCGTGTTCAGGGCGGTAAGGTCATTGCAGAACACGCTGATGTGCACCGAATGTTGATGACTATGAGCTCGGCGGTACAGGCAATGCGAGCGATGAGCTACACAGAAGCAGTAACGCTTGATTTAGCCAACAACTGTAGCGACCCCAGTGAACGCCAGCAGTATCAAAGGCGTATTGATTTGATGATTCCAATCATAAAAGGCTGGCTAACTGAATTGGGCACTGAGGTCGCATCCTTGGGTATTCAGGTGCATGGTGGTATGGGTTATATAGAAGAAACCGGTGCCGCCCAGTATTTACGTGATGTGCGAATAAGTTCTATTTATGAAGGAACTAATGGTATTCAGGCTGCCGATCTGGTTGGCCGTAAATTATTGCAGGACGGGGGTGCAACGTTGCTGGCGCTACTTGCTGATATTGATGCTGATATTGAGCTGGCAAAAGCAACAAGTGATACCGAGCTACAGGCGATGGCGAAATACCTTGCCATCGGCGTAAATGAAATGCAGCAATCTACCCAGGTTACCCTAGCAAGGCTTGGTGATGATTTGGAATGCGCGATGCTTTCTTCCTTTGATTTTATGATGCAGGCGGGTTATGTGCTGGGGGCGGGGCATTTGTTGCGATCGGCACTGTTGGCGACGCAGGAAATCTTGTCAGGGAGTAGCGATATATTTTATAAAAATAAGCTGGCAGACGCCGGTTTTTATATGCGGCATTTACTGCCTCGCTCGACAACTCACTTTATGGCTATAAATCGTGCTCAAAGCAGCACTTTGAATACGAAGTTAGGTGTTGAAACTAGTTGATACGCATTGATAGATCAATTGCTTTGCAATCTTTGGTAAGAGCCCCGATAGAAATATAGTCTACGCCGGTTTCAGCGATGGGCCGCAAGGTAGCGTCAGTGATATTACCCGATGCCTCCAGTTTGGCTTTGCCAGCCGTGATCTTCACGGCTTCGCTCATGGCTTCAAGGCTGAAATTATCGAGCATAATAATATCTGAACCAGCATTCAGAGCTTGCTTGAGCTCGTCCAGCGATTCGACTTCAATTTCAACAGTTTTGTCGGGAGAATGTTTTCGGGCAGCGGTAATCGCCAGTTCGATCGAGCCGCAGGCGGCAATGTGGTTTTCTTTGATCAGAAATGCGTCGTAAAGCCCTAGCCGGTGGTTGTAACAACCACCGCAGGTGACAGCATATTTTTGCGCAGTTCTTAGCCCAGGTATAGTTTTGCGGGTATCGAGTAGTTTTACTTCGGTATCAGCAACCAAATCTGCATAGTGGCGACAAATCGTAGCGGTTCCGGACATCAGTTGTAGAAAGTTCAGTGCGGCTCTCTCTCCAGTCAGTAGACTGCGGGCGGATCCAGACAGTGTAAATAGCACCTGATTAGCTGAGACCGCTTGTCCATCTTCTACCTGCCATTGTATGTTTACCGTGGGGTCGACTTGGTCAAATACCTGATTAACCCACGCGCTGCCGCTGATTACGGCCGGTTCCCGGCTGATCACGGTGGCCTGGGCAATTGATGACGAAGGGATGAGGGCGGCGGTGATATCGCCGCTGCCAATATCTTCGACCAGTGCGGCCTCTACCTGGCTTTGAATATACTCAATTGCGGGTGGGTTTAATATTGTCGGCATATCTGTGCTATCACGGTTAGTTGGAATGGAAAATTATAGCAGCTTCGCGCTGTGGCTGGTATTGGCGGGTGCCGCAAGGGATCGCCCCGGGAGGATATTCGAGCTATGATAATTACAGACTGTTAAAGGAATATTAGTTTGACTGAGCGGCCACAAAGTTATTACACAATTGATAAGCATTGGCTTGATCCCGTGGTGCGAGCGATTTCACCAAATCATAATGATCGACCCGATAATTTTGATATTAGCTTGCTTGTTATCCACAATATCAGCTTGCCACCCGCCGAGTTCGGTGGTGATTACGTTCGCCAGCTTTTTTGCAATGAACTGGATTGCACCTCCCATGCCTATTTTGAGCAACTTGAAGAACTCAGGGTTTCAGCTCATCTATTTATAGACCGGACAGGCCATGTGACCCAGTTTGTGCCTTTTGACAAGCGAGCCTGGCATGCTGGGCAGAGCTGTTTTGAACGGCATGAAAACTGTAATGACTTCAGTATTGGTATTGAGTTGGAAGGTGTTGATGATCAGAATTATACCGAAGAGCAATATCATCAGCTGATCGCAGTGAGCAGTGTATTGATGGAGGCTTACCCCCAAATAACTCTCGATAGAATCGTCGGGCATAGCGCCATAGCCCCTGGCCGAAAAACTGACCCCGGTCCATCATTTGACTGGGAATATTATCGTCGTAATCTTGACATGGTAGGATCAAATTAATGGAATTTATAACGATTGTCTTAGCCTGGGCACTTGTCCAATACTGGGGGTCTGCGACTCCTGTGCACCGCGATGAATGGTTTAATTCACTGCTATCGGGTCTTGGCAGCTATCGTAAACAAGTTATGTTAATGCTGGTGGCTATGATCTTACTGCCTGCCTTGGCTGTTTCTTGGGTGATATCAGCTTTTGATTCCCTGTTGTTTGGCTTGCCTTACCTGCTGCTCAATATATTGCTTCTACTTTATTGCATGGGTAGAGGAGATTTTTTCGAATTGGTGAATGAATATAAAAAACGCTGGCAGAATGAAGATTATGAGGGAGCTTACCTTTTTGCGCACACGCAATTGAAAATAGATGAGCTTGAAGGGCAGGTTAGTGACTCGCAACAATTGAATGGGCTGGTTAAACGTGAGCTTTTGTATTTGGGATATGAGCGCTGGTTTGCGGTTGTGTTTTATTTCCTGTTATTTGGGGTGTTTGGAGCTCTTGTTTATCGACTGACTAGTCTGTATCGATCACAGTGTGGGGATGAAAATGAAATTGTAACGCTCGACACAATCATTATCGTGCTTGACTGGATTCCCGCCCGTTTGCTGGCTCTGGCTTTTGCAATAACAGGAGATTTCGTGGCAACAATGACACCACTGATGGACAGTTTGGTCGAGCCGCTGCAGAGCTCAAAAAAACTACTTAGTGACGCTGCCCATGCTGCATTGATGATCACAGCTAACCCTGCATTGACAGCCGAAGATAACGAAATCAATGCTCTTCAGGCCCTATTGAGTCGCAGTGCGGTAGCCTGGTTGGCGATTATTGCTTTTTTAACATTGCTATCCTGAGTATCCATTGTGCGAATAGGGATTGACCTGGGGGGCACCAAAATTGAGTTAGTTGTTCTCGATAAAAAAGACAGCATTATCTATACGCAACGTTGCGATACTCCCGCAGGTAGTTATTCACGAACAGTGGATGCGATTGCAGAGCTGGTAGTAGCTGCAGAAGTCGAACTCAAAACCGGATCGCTTACAGTGGGTATGTGTAGCCCTGGCATAGAGTCTCCTGATAGTGGCTTGATGAAAAATTGCAATTCTACCTGTCTCAATGGTCAGCCCCTGCGCAGGGACCTTAGTGCCAGACTTGGGCGCGAGGTGCGTATGGCAAATGATGCTAATTGTTTTGCCCTGTCAGAAGCTGCAGATGGAGCAGCAGCGGGAAAAAGCAGTGTTTTTGCGGTGATATTGGGTACGGGTGTTGGTGCCGGCTTGGTCATCAATGGACAGATTATACCCGGTACCAATGGTATTGCCGGGGAGTGGGGGCATAACCCAATGCCTTTGGTTAACGCGAAGGATAAACGATCTTGTTATTGTGGTAGTGAAAACTGTGTAGAAACCTTTTTGTCAGGCTCTGGGCTGGTGAAAACCTATATAGAAAAAGGTGGCAATAAGTTGCCTGTGGAACAACTCGTAACACACGCTATGGCTCAACAAGCCACTGCCATAGAAGCGCTGGCCAGCTACCAGCGACAATTGGCTGCCGCTTTATCCGTGGTGATCAATATTGTTGATCCTGAGGTAATAGTGTTAGGCGGAGGTCTAAGCAATATTGATAGTTTATATGCGGCGGTGCCCGAATTATGGCTGGAAACAATATTTAGTGACCGAGTAAGGACCCAACTATTAAGGCCTCTTTATGGAGATTCCAGCGGAGTTAGAGGTGCGGCCAGGTTGTGGTAATGGCTGTTGGTAAACCGTTGTTTTTGGCAAAGACTGAAATAAGGTGAATGAATGAAAATAGATTGTGGTATTGCGCTCGAACATGAATTTCACAGTACAGGTGTATTGGCTGAAGCCGCGAAAGAAATGGAGGGTTTGGGCTTTGATGGGGTAGCCGTTTCTGAGATGGCTCACGATCCATTTCTGGCACTGGGCATATGTGCACATGAGACAAGCGCAGTAGAACTGATTTCTTCTATCGCCGTCGCTCTGGGTCGCAGTCCAATGGCTACAGCCATACTGGGACACGATTTGAATGCAATGTCTCAGGGGCGATTTATTTTAGGCCTGGGCTCTCAGATCAAACCTCATATTACCAAACGCTATAGCATGCCCTGGCACGGTCCGGCGGCACAGATGAAGGAATATATCGAAGCACTGCACGCTATTTGGGATTCCTGGTATCTAGACAAGCCATTAGATTATCAGGGAGAGTTTTACACCCACAAAATAATGACTCCCGAGTTCACCCCTACTAATATCGAACAGGGTCGACCTAAAGTTGTACTCGCGGCGGTGGGGCCGTTGATGCAAAAGTGTGCAGCACAAACAGCTGATGGTGTAATCATGCATGCCTTTTGTACAGAGAAACATCTGCGTGAAGTGTTGTTACCAAAAATAAGAGAGGGTCTGGCTGAAGCTGGCCGCAATGAAGATGAGTTTGAGGTTCACTGTCCAGTATTCAAAGTCACTGGAATTAATGAAGAGGATTTCGAAAAGAGCAAAGAGGCGATCAAGTATCGCATTGGTTTTTATGCGTCAACACCGGCGTATCGAGGGGTGCTAGAGACTCATGGTTGGGGAGATTTACAACCGGTACTGCATAAGCTAACGAGAGAAAATAAGTGGGATCAGCTGACAAGTCAGATTAGTGACGACGTACTCGATGCATTTGCTGTAGTAGGTGAGCCGCTTGAGGTTGCCAAAAAACTAAAGCAGCGTTATGGGGGTTTGGTCGACCGAACGACTTTAAGCAGAGATCTGCCAGCAGATATAATCACTCAGCAATTAAAAATATTGCGTAGCTAATTAATTCCAGAGCGATAGAGTTAAAAAAACTTAACGGCGAATAGGTGAGTTGATGGCAGTAAATAACAAGGCGCTATCGGGAGTGCGAGTACTTGATATGGGTAGTTGGGTTGCCGGGCCAGCGGCTGCAACCGTCATGGGAGATTTTGGGGCCGATGTAATTAAGTTAGAAGCCCCCGGCGTTGGTGACCCCTACCGTTTTTTAACCGAATTTCCCGGTGCTCCGCAAGGAGATGATCCCTATACTTGGGCTCTCACCGGCCGTAACAAGCGCAGCATTCAAATCGATATGAAAACAGAGGCAGGCTATTTGGCGTTTATCGACTTGTTTAAAAGTGTAGACGTTGCTGTCACTAACTTTCCCCCGAGTGTTTTGCGGAGAATGAAAACAAATTACGTCGATTTAAAAGTACATAATCCGAGTGTTATTTATGCGCAGATGACAGGTTATGGAGAGCATGGGCCAGAAGCCGATATTCCTGCCTTTGATCGCACCGCCTGGTGGGCCCGTTCGGGCATGATGGATGCTGTTCGTTATAGAAATACCGCGCCATCACCAGGTATTTGGGGTTGGGGAGATCATGCAACGGCAATGTCAATGTACGCGGCGATTATGACCGCTCTCTACCAGCGGGAGCGAACAGGAGAGGGCTGTAAGGTATCAACTTCGCTACTGGCAAATGGGGTTTGGTCAAATGGTATCCCTTTGCAAGCTCAGCTCGGTGGCGGCAATGTCGTGGCAACTGAGCCGCGTCTAGAGGCATGGAGTCATCAGTCTATTCCCTATCGATGCAAGGGTGATGAATGGTTTTATCCCTGGAAGCTTGATCCTGAAACTGGCTGGCAAACCTTTTTAACTGTAGCCGGATTGCCCGAGCTGATAGATGATCCTCGTTTTGCCAGTGAAAGCATTAGATCGGAAAATTTCTCCGAGTTGGCAGATTTACTGGACGCAGCATTTGAAAAGAAAACCTGGCCGCAATGGCGAGAAATATTCATAGAAAACAATATTGGCTTTGTGCCCATCAATACTGCCGCGGAGGTTCTTAACGACCCACAGGTTCTGGCAAACAACATGTTGGTGGATATTCCCGATAGCCCGTTTATTGCCAAACAAACGGTGACGAGTCCAATCAATATTGAAGGACAGGATAAGATGCCAGCTAAAGCAGCGCCTGATCAGGGACAACATACTGAAGAAGTACTGCGAGAGATTGGTTACACGGATAAGCAGCTTAGCCAGCTCAGGTCAGAAGGTGGAATTGTCTGATTGCTTGATCAGTCGACTTCGATAGTTACCGGGATGGCGGACTGTGTCACCATGCCAGATAACTGGTCAATATCTTCGCTGTGGCTGGTCAGTTGGCAGACATTGGTTTCCATCCATCCATGGGGAATCCATACAGCACCGGCAATAATATCTTCAGATATTTCGGCAATACCTTTGAGTTGCCCGTGATCACTGCGCACAGTGATTATTTGTCCTTGCTCAATCGACGCGCTTTCTGCATATTTATCGTTAATATGAATTTTAACCGAGACCCTACCTGTAGCGTGAATATCGCGTAGCTGAGAATTTAGAGTGTGAACCTGTCGGCCTGGAATCAATTTCAATTGCATAGTGGTTGTTTGTTCGAGGTTATTGTTCATTTGCTCGACCAGACCCGTAGGTGTCAGGCGCCATTTGCCGTCGGGTATTACGCTGTTTTCCACCCAGGGCTCGACGCGCCAGTCGGTCACAAGCGCTGTTGGCTCGGCTTTTAACTGGGCTAATATTTCAGCGTTTGGCATCACCGTCGCGGCGATATAATCGTCGTTTGATATCTTGTCGGCTTGTTGAGCATTGGGAAAAAACGTCAGGTCTAGTTGTTCCGCCAGTTTGGCATACCACCACCATAATGGACTCCTGTCACCTTCGCTGGACATAACAGCTGGCGTATACTGACCGGCAACAGCGATACGATAAATTTCCATTAAGGGATTAACATCACTTCTTTCTAGCTGTCCCTGACAGGGCCAAATATGAGTGGCCAGATCAGTGATTTCATTTTCTACAACATCGGCAACAAGTAGCACATCGAGGTTTTTTAGTGCGGCTATCGTTCGCTTGCTGTCGGGGAAGGCTGGCAATGGGTTGCCGCCCGGGATAACCATGGCGCGAATATTTCCGGCCTCGATTTCATCTATCAGCGCAGCACAGGAGTATTCACCGCGAAAGCGGGGCAGCTCCGGGCGTGTTTTGGGGCCAGGTTCGGGTATGGCATCTCCAACGGGAAAAACGGGTATTTTATTCAGGCCCATAGTCAGGCCGGGGTTAAACCACATACCTCCCTGTCTTTCAAATGTGCCAGTGATAATTTGCAGACACCATGCTAGCCAGTCGGTGAGGTTTGCGTTAGAAGTCATGGTGCAGCCAGTGCCGGTGAGCACTGCAACCTTACCATTTTTACGAATAGATTTTAGTAGCTTATTTATTTGCGGAGCTTGCAATCCTGTTTGCTCACAGGTTCTTTGCAAAGTAAAAGCTTCGACGGCTCTGGTCAGTATCAGTATATCTTCGCTACGGCAGTATTGGGCGACATATTGCTTGTCGATTCCATCAGCTAATATGGATTTCACCAGGTGGGCCAGTAATGCGTAATCACTGCCTGGCTGCAAGGCTAAGTGTTCAGATGCCAGTTTTGCAGTGCGTGTGGTTCTAGGGTCAGCCACCCAAAGTTCGCCGCGTTTTTCTATAGCGCGAAGATATCTGGCGGGGTCGGCAAAACCATTTAAGTGGCCGTGTGAGACCATCGGGTTTGTACCCAGTAGTAAAAGCAGCTTGCAATCCAAGGTGTCAACTATTGGGTGTAGCCCGGGAAAGCCAGACATTAATTCGGAAACCAGAAATTTCGACACTGTGTCTATAGTTGCACAGCTATAGCGCTGTTTGGTGTCGAGGGCTTCGAAAAATGCATTGGTCGCCGCGTAACCGGCGCTGTCGAAGGAGACTGCGGTTCCTAAATAATAAGCTATAGAATCGGAGCCATATTGTTCGATAATGTGGCGCAACTTGTCTCCCAAGTCAGCGATATTTTCATCCTTACTCGATTCGTTGAGGCGGCCATTTTTTCTGATTAATGCTTTGTTTAAACGTTTTGGGTGATGATGGAATTTCCCCGACGCGCGGCCCTTGGGGCAGGTGTAACCATGGGATATCGGATGATTGTTATCTCCGGTAATTTTAACAACCTGATCCCCTTCGCTGTGCACGACAATGCCGCAGGCAACAGCACAGATGCGGCAATAAGTATTTGTTGTAGTGAGTTCGCTTTCGGCCATGTGTGGGTTATGCTTATGTTGGTCTTATTATTGAAAAATAGATATAGTACTAATAGTGTCGTAAAAATGAATGTGCCTGCTGTCAATGCGAAATTTCATCTGGCATAAAGTCACGTTGGCGTTAGCTGATTAGTAAGGAGTATAGTCTATGGCGAGTAAAATACCTGAGTCGCATTTCGATATTTTGGAAAGTGTCTGCTTTGGGCATGTGGCGACGATGCGTCCGGATGGTTTGATTAGTGTGCATCCTGTATCAGTGATGTGGGATGGCGAATTCGTCGAGTTTAGTACTGTTGCCAGCAGAAAAAAAGTGCGTAACCTTGGGTTTGATGATCGTATGTCGTTATCTATTCCCCACCCTGCCAACCCGGTTCATTACATTGAGTTAAGGGGTCGTGGTGAGGTGCTCGCTGACCCTGATCGAAAGTTTGTAAACAAAATGGCGAAGAAGTTTATGGGAGTGGAGGAATATCCCTACGATCGCCCACAGGATGAACGAGTTGTGATTCGGCTGCATATTGAACAGGTCTCTGCACCGACGATGCCCAGTTAAATGACTCAATAAAGCGCTTACGGAGGTTTTCACAATGCCAATTAAGTTTCAGAAGACGACGCTAGATGTTGGTCTGGTCACTACCGATCCAGAGGAGGCGCATCACTTCTATGGTGAAGTATTGGGTTTGCCCTTCGAGGGTGAGCTGGAGCTGCCGGGCATAGGGCGCATTCGACGCTATCAGGTTGGAGAGAATATATTGCGTATATTTGTCCCGGTGACTGAACCTTTGTCGCGTGGCAGCACTGATGGTTTTTCCAGTCAAACAGGACTGCGGTACCTGACACTCAAGGTCGAGAATTTAGAGGAGGTCGTTGCCGAGGTCGCAGCCGCCGGGTACAAAATAGTGGTGCCCGTTATAGATTTGCGCCCTGGTGTTAAAGTTTCCCAGATTGAGGATAAAGAGGGCAATGCCCTGGAATTGATGCAGGAAGCCTAATCAATGAGTGAGTCACCGTGGGCCGATGGCGGCTTTAATAACCTAATAGGCTTAAAACTGATAGGTATGCAAGATGGTCATTATGTCGTAGAGCTGGCTGTGGAGGCTCATCATTTGAGCGGTGCCAACAAAGTTCATGGTGGTGTCTATATGGCAATGCTTGATACCGCGATGGCAAGGGTTTTGCGTGAGCAGTCGAGCGAGAATAACAATGGTCAGGTCACTGTGGAGTTGAAAACCAATTTTTTGCGAGGTGTGGAGTCCGGCACTCTACGTGCAGAGGGGCGGGTGGTAAAGCTTGGGCGTAGACTTGGTTTTGCCGAGGCAACACTAT
>Ga0055584_100006426_pt1 | contig 11524 bp, 8 predicted proteins | sample OSDHelmetaG_FD_58716 | JGI IMG/M metagenome (GOLD analysis project Ga0055584, IMG submission 58716) | Pelagic marine sediment microbial communities from the LTER site Helgoland, North Sea, for post-phytoplankton bloom and carbon turnover... | ecosystem: Environmental > Aquatic > Marine >...
CGGCAACATACTCTGCCATGCACGGGTGTCAAGCCTGCTAGGGCAGGCAATGCCTTATCAGGGCTTACTTTGTGCTGATGTTGTTGCAGTCAGCCCGATAGCCTGAGAATACAATATATCTTTTAATATCAATGCTTTAGAGAGTTTTAGGTCAATCGACGTCTCTGGTCGTATCTCAGCAGGGCATTCACTTCTAAGCTCAGCTCGTGCGTTAATATCTCCAGGTGCCACGGTTCGCCACTCGGCTTTTGCTGCGATGAATCGACTTCCAGTTTCTTTCCAGCTGTCTAGAGCTATCTCTATAGGGCCAGTCACTCCGCTGGTGCATACGATGGGCAGCACCCCTAGGTCTTCAATCGCGTAGCCTGAGGGGGCATGAAAGCGAGACCAAGTTAGCGTGATTTCACCATCATTAGGCAAGCGGATGACGGTTTGGACGGTCCCTTTCCCATAGGAAGAGGTGCCTACGATTAAGCCGCGTCCCGAGTCCTGTATAGCGGCTGCTACAATCTCCGAGGCTGATGCTGACCGGCTGTCGACAAGTACGGCTATTGGACGTCCGCCAGATATATCGCCGTCAAAGGCCTGGTATCGTTGAATGGACTCTGGATGGCGGCCCCGCGTGGAGACAATACGTCCACGATCCATGAAAAGATCACTAACGGTAACGGCTTGATCAAGCAAACCGCCGGGGTCTCCGCGCAAATCTAGAATGATTCCCGAAATCTGTGAGGTGCTCTCTAGTGCCGCCGTCAATAGAGCTTCTACTGTTTGGCTAGTCTGCTGATTAAAGCTATGGATTTCTATGACTGCAACCTGATCGATGACAGTGAGCTCAACGGTCTGAGGTACGATGAGGCGCCTGACGATGGGTACAGAAATTGGGGGCTGGAACCGCCCGCGTATGACAGCAAACGCTGTTGTTGAGCCTATGGGCCCCCTCAATAGGCGTCTCACTATCCAACTTCTCTTCGCGACAATCGATGTCCCGTCGATGTGGGTAATAATATCGCCGACGAGTAAACCTGCCTTCGCTGCTGGGGCGCCTGGCTGAAGGCCCTGAACCTCAAGGCCCAAGTCATTTCGAACATAACTCAAGCCTATGCCGCCAAACCCATTGCGTGTTTCTCGATTAGACCTGGCCTGAAGCCGTCCCGCGTAACGTGAATAGGGGTCGAGCGCCGTCAACGCAGCATCAAAGAACGCCGCATAGATTTGCTCAAGATCCGCGTCTCGCAAAGAATCTGATTGGCGACGCCCGCCAACGAGGGACCCGTGAAACAGATCTAGCCAGGGGCGGGCAGCATTTTCCATCGGTCTGGCAAGGTCTGAAGCCAAGGCACCGCCAATGTATGTTTGAACGCGGCCGTCTACTTCTACGATTGAAAATAAGGGGTCGATGTCAGCAAGCCCGGATAGGCCCGTTAATACGAAGCGACCCATTGAGGGGGGGAGGAGTGCTTTGGATTCAATTTGGGTGAGGCCGTGAAATAAAACGCGATCGGATTCTGCTAATTCAAACCCTTCTATCGTGCTTTGATCTTTGGGCCAGGAGTTGTCTGATATGACACTATTCGTGGCACAGGCGGACAATGTAGTGACCGCCAAAAGAACTGCTATCAGGTTAGACAGACCACTCATGCCGACACTTTATGGCTAATCTTGAGCTTTGATCAATTGTTGTTGAATTATCGGATTCAAATCGATGCCTAAACCCTAATCAGTCTAGGCTTAACGACGGGTCTTTTTACGGTGAGAACCACTGTTTTTCTTCGTATTTCGTCCTCTCTTGGAGAACTTCCGCGTTTTCTGTACTGGCAGTGTTTTCGTAACACGCTCGCGCAAAGGTGAATGATCAATATAGTGAAACGCTAGGCTACCGGTCATTGCATCTGCTTCTGATAGGGTCACAGTGATCAAGTCGCCCACTGAAAAGGCCAATCCCGAATTGCGGCCAGCGAGCATATGAATGTCCTCAAAGACTTCGTAATAGTCTGAGGGCAAGCGTTTGATCGGTAGGATGCCATCGGCGCCGGTCTCGTCTAGCGTGATGAATAGGCCGAAGCGGCTAACGCCGTTGACACGGCCTGTGAAGGTTGCGCCTACGCGATCTGTCAGAAACGCTGCGGTAAAACGGTCTACTGTTTCGCGCTCCGCGCCAGATGACCTTCGTTCCGTCATGGAAATATGTTCTGCAACGTCCTGAAGGTTGGAATCGGAGTCTTGGAGCGCGCCAGCGCCTAAGCCCGCGACTTTAATCAAGCTTCTATGAACGATGAGGTCTGAATATCTTCTGATCGGAGAGGTGAAATGGGTGTATTGGCTAAGTGCGAGGCCGAAATGCCCTAAGTTCTCAGGTTCATATCGAGCTTGAGACTGGGTTCGAAGAATCATTGTGTTAATGAGTGATTCGGCTGGATCACCTTTTACCGCGGATAATACCGTGTTGAAGTCCTTCGCGCGGATACTTCCAGCCGGTGAAAGTTTGAGATCCATACTCTGTAGTGCGGTCCGAAGGGTTGTGACACGCTCCGGATCTGGAGACTCGTGGACGCGGTATAGTCCTGGCGCAGACGCCCTTTGCAATGTTTGAGCAGCAGCAACGTTTGCTAGGACCATAAATTCTTCGATCAACTGATGGCTAGCTAGGCGGGGACGGGGAAGGACACCCGTCATCTGGCCTTGTTCGTCGACGAGTATTTTGCGTTCCGGAAAATCGAGGGCAAGGGCTCCGCGGTTTCTCCTCGCTTTGTTAAGGACGGCATAAGCGCCGTATAAAGGCTTAATGACGTCATCCATCAAGGGCTCGGTGACGGAATTGGTTTGCCCGTCGGTCGCGGCTTGCACCTGTTCGTAAGTGAGCCGGGCCTTCGACCTCATCAAGCCCCGAATGAACTTATGGCGGGTGAGTTTGCCCTGACTATCAATCCACATATGGACTGCTAGGCATGGGTGATCTTCATCTGGTCTCAACGAGCACCAACCGTTCGATAGAGCTTCCGGAATCATCGGCACGACACGGTCGGGGAAGTATGTTGAGTTTCCGCGTTCAAATGCGTCTCTATCTAGAGCCGATCCTGGTTTGACGTACCAGGCGACATCAGCGATTGCGACGATCAGGTGCCAACCGCCCTGATTTTTTTCGTCGGTATCCCGTCCGGCCCATACGGCATCATCAAAGTCTCTCGCATCTTCGCCGTCGATTGTGACGAGTGGAATATCGCGCAAGTCTGTTCGGTTTCCCAGTTCTGCTACTGTGCACGCATTGGCTTCCTCCAGCGCCGCCGCAGACCAGTCATGTGGAATGCCATGGCTGTGAATTGCGATCAGACTTAGGGCGTTTTCAATACCAGACTTATGAAGTCGCTTGGTCACTTTGCCTTTGGCAAACCCACGTCGGCCGCCACTATCTATCGTTACCAATACAAGCTCACCATGCTCAGCGCCTGACGCGTGCTTGCTATCAATGTTGATGAGATTGCGTTCTTTTCGGTTTACGGGCCGAACGAGGAGGCCGCCATGGTCTGTTTTTTCGCTAACCCCTAAAACCTGCCGTGGCCCATCAGTGAGCTTTCGGATGGGACGTGCTTCGTAGACACCGTCTTCTGTTAATTTCAGCTTAGCGAGAACGCGCTCGCCAACACCTATAGACTCACGGACGTCCTTTGACGGCAAAATGAAGATTGTCGGAGGCGCATTTTTCTCTTCCCAATTTACTGGATGAGCCAATAGTTCGCCGTCGTCATCAATTTTTATCGCGTCAAGGATAGCAACGTCGGGCAGTCGCCCTGATTCAGCAAAGCGCCGCTTGCCTCCGCGATCAATCGAGCCGTCTTGCTCTAGCTCTTTTAATATTGCCTTGAATATAGGCCTGTCTGCGCCCCGGATATTAAAGGCGCGCGCGATATCCCGTTTTCCAACGCGACTTGGTGATTTTTTAATGTACGCAAGTATATCCGCCTTGGTCGGCAGAGACTGAATACGCGTGTCTTTTTTTCGCGTTGTCAAAAGGAGCTAATCATCCTGAGTCGAAGGAGTTGATTTCGGTTTGCTGGGCGCTTTTTTGCCGGCTGCCTTTTTCTTTGGCGCAGTCTTTTTCTTTGCCGTCGTTTTTTTCTTAGTGACTGCCTTTTTCTTTGCTTTTGTTTTCTTCTTAGTTACGGCTTTTTTCTTGGGTAGACCAGCTTTTGCGGCCTTGATTGCAAGAAGCTCGATGGCTTCTTCCAACGTGACTGCATCTTTGTCTTTATCTCTAGGCAATGTCGCGCGCAATGAACCATGCTGGACATAAGGGCCAAACCGACCATCCCGCACCGTAACTGCTTTTCCATCGTCAGGATGTTCTCCGAGAGATTTTGCAGCACTTCCCCCGCGCTGGCCTTTCTTTTCCTTACCTTCAGCGATAACGACGACGGCGCGATTTAGACCAATCTCAAGTACGCTGTCGTCTGCGCCGAGTGATTGATATTTGTCACCGAATTTTAGGTAGGGCCCAAAACGGCCGATACCGGCTAGAATCATTTCACCACTCTCGGGATCGATTCCAACTTCTCTTGGCAAAGACAGAAGCTTCAAGGCTTGCTCTAACTCTATGCCTGCAGGATCCATGCCCTTAGGGATAGAGGATCGTTTTGGCTTGGGCACTTTGGGTTTCTTTGGCTTCTTGGGTTTTTTACCCTTTGCCGGGGCTTCTTCAACGACAGGAGGAGCCGCTGCTGCCGCGCGGGCTGCTAGAACTTCCGCGTCCCCTAATTGCACGTAAATTCCATAAGGTCCCGCGCGCAACGATACGATCATCCCTGTGTCCGGATCTTCGCCTAAGTCCTTAGGGCCGTCCGCGACGGCGGCATTGGGATCATTTCCGCTGATAGAGAGTTGCCTGGTATAGCGGCAGTCGGGATATTTGTTGCAGCCGACGAAGCCGCCAAACTTTCCGAACTTTAACGATAATCTGCCATCCTCGCACGACGGACATTTTCTCAGATCGGTTCCGTCGTCTGTCTTTGGAAAGAGGTGCGGCTCTAACAAAGCATCAAGAGTATCGATTACCTCAGTAATACGGAGTTCGCTGGTTCCTTCGATCGCTGTGATGAAGTCACGCCAAAATTCAGATAAGACGACTTTCCAATTCAGCCGGCCACCCGAAACCTCATCAAGTTTGTTCTCGAGGTCAGCTGTAAATGAGTACTCGACATATTGGGCAAAGAAACTTTCTAGGAATGCTGTGACGACGCGACCACGGGCTTCTGGGATGAAGCGCCTGTTGTCCATGACCACATAATTGCGGTCTTGAAGGACTTGAATAATAGAAGCGTAAGTCGATGGTCGGCCAATGCCCAATTCTTCCATCGTTTTTACCAGACTGGCTTCAGAAAACCGCGGCGGTGGCTGCGTAAAATGCTGGTCAGGCTTTACATCGCTTTGGGTGACGGCCTCACCTTCTTCAAGCGGCGGCAGAATGCGGTCTGCATCCTCCTCGCTCTCGGATTCTACGGTCGCTTTCGGGGCATCTTCGTAAATTTTCAGGAAGCCAGGGAAGCGAATGACGGAACCACTTGCACGGAGCTTCGTCTTTTTGTCCTCAGATGCCGTAACCACTGCAACCTGATCCATGATGGCAGATTCCATCTGACTTGCGACTGTACGTTTCCAGATCAGCTCATATAAACGCAGTTGGTCTTTTGACAGATAGGGCGCCACGTCCTTTGGTCTGCGCGACGGATCTGTCGGCCGGATAGCTTCGTGCGCTTCTTGTGCATTTTTAGCTTTGCTTGAGTAGAGCCGCGGTTTTTCCGGGAGATACTCGTTGCCGAAATCAGCGCCGATGACGGACCTGATAGTGTTCACAGCAGATCCATCAATCTGCACACCGTCAGTTCTCATATAGGTAATAAGGCCGACTGTCTCTCCACCCATGTCTGCGCCTTCGTATAATCTTTGCGCATTGTCCATGGTTTGGCGGGCCGTAAAATAAAGCCGTCTGGATGCCTCTTGCTGCAACGTCGACGTTGTAAACGGCGCGTAAGGTTTACGTTGTTTTTGCTTTTTTTCTACCGATTCAACGGTGAATGAGGCTGCTTCGATGGCCGCTTGTGCGGCCTTAGCCCGGCCTTCATCAGGCAGGCCGAACTTATCAAGTTTATTGCCTTCAAAGTGCGTCAGACGAGACGTAAATTTTTGCTCACTTTGTTTCGTCAATGTCGTATCGACAGTCCAGTATTCTTGCGGCTGGAACTTCTCGATTTCGAGCTCTCGGGTACAGATAATACGGAGGGCGACGGATTGAACCCGGCCAGCTGAGCGGCTTCCTGGGAGTTTACGCCAAAGAACGGGAGATAGATTAAAGCCAACTAAGTAGTCGAGAGCCCGACGTGCGAGGTAGGCGTCCACAAGCTCTATATCGAGCTCGCGTGGATTATCCATTGCCTCTAGAACAGCACTTTTAGTGATTGCGTTAAAGGTAACCCGCTTTACGTTGGAGGTATCAATAGCCTTCCGGTCTTTTAATTCCTCTAGAACATGCCAAGAAATTGCTTCGCCTTCGCGATCCGGATCGGTTGCGAGATAGATGGCGTCGGCACTCTTGGCCGCATTTATTATAGCGGTTAAGTGCTTTTTGGATTGCGCCGCAACTTCCCAGTCCATCGCAAAATCTTCGTCTGGCCTAACCGAACCATCTTTGGGAGGAAGATCCCGAACATGTCCGTAAGACGCCATAACGGTAAAGCCATCACCAAGGTACTTATTGATGGTCTTCGCTTTTGCCGGTGATTCGACGATGACAATGCTATTCATCGATCTTGGTTCACGTTCCTGTCTAATTGTCAGATGGACCTATGAGAGATTTGGCTCATCTGGCAGTTTTCTAACACTCATCCGATGCGACAAATTTTGTTGCCCGGAAGCCGTTCTATTCTGTCTGCCAGCTCAAGTTCAAGCAAAGCGGCAGCCATAACGGGAGCAGACACTTGGCACTGTCTTCTCAGTTCGTCAACCGTAACTGCGGTGCTTCCGATTTCTTGAAGGATTTGAAGGCGCGTTGAATCGACCTCTTTTTCATCAATACTTTCAATCGGTTGCGAAGCAATGCGTGGTTGCGTGAGGGCGGAGAACAGATTTTTTGAGGCAGCGGCCAGTTCGTCCAAAACGTCATCCGCAGACCTGATCAAGGTGGCGCCATCCCGAATCAGGTTGTTCGGGCCCTGAGAGCGAGGGTCTAGCGGAGATCCAGGTACGGCGAAGACTTCTCGGCCTTGGTCTAGTGCAAAGCGCGCCGTGATAAGAGAGCCAGACTTGGGTGTGCCTTCAACGATGATTACGGCCACGCTGGCGCCAGAAATAATGCGGTTCCTGCGCGGGAAATGCCGTGCCTGAGGTTCCGTGCCAGGAGGCATTTCTGAAACGACGGCGCCGTTTTGAACTATGTCTGCATGGAGGCCAGCATTTTCGCGAGGATAGATGATGTCGATTCCGCCAGCGACTACTGCCACTGTCGATTGTTTGATGGCACTTGTATGTGCGGCGGTATCGATACCGCGCGCCATACCAGACCATATCGTGTAGCCAGCTTTAGTGATGTCGGCGGCTAACATTCCGGCAATTTTTTTGCCGTTAAGTGAAGCATTGCGAGCGCCCACGATGGCAATCGCGGGCTTAGTCAGATGGGTTAAGTCGCCAGAAACGAAAAGGAAGGGGGGAGCATCAGACATCTGTCTCAAGTTGCCCGGGTATTCAATATCTCCATGTCTGACGAGGTGTCCGCCGATCTTCTCTAGTTTTGACAATTCGAGCTTTATGGAGTCTAGGGAGATTACTTTGGGAGTTTTGCGACGGCCCGCGCGTTTTGCGATGTCAGGAAGGGCGGCTAAAGCGTCCTGTGCAGTCCCAAAACGTGCAACCAGATCATGATAGGTGACAGGGCCAACCCCATTCGTCCGAATGAGCTGAAGACCCGCTAAAGTTTCTTCGTCACGGGGTATTGCAGTCGGCATCGTATTCTTAGGAACCGCCAATTTGGGGTTCTTCGCCCTTAAACAACCTTCCGATGTTGGCCCAGTGACGCACCCACCCTAGTACCGCTAGCGCCAAGAACATGAGTGCCGGATTCGTCATTCCGAGTAGAATGGCGAAGAGCGGGGCGACAGCTAAGGCGATCAACGCTGCCAATGACGAATATCTAAAGATGATTGCCATTGCGATCCATGTAACACACGCCATCGCTCCAATTATCGGAACGGAACCAAGCATCATTCCCAGAGTTGTGGCTACGCCTTTGCCGCCTTGAAAACGGAGCCAAACTGGAAAGTTATGGCCAAGGACGGCGCCCGCACCGGCAACGAGGCCAACAATCTCACCTGCTTGTGGGATCGCCAACATTGCACCAAGCCAAACTGCGAGTGCTCCTTTCCCGCCATCCAGCACGAGCGTGGATGCCGCCAGTCCTCTACGGCCCGTGCGGAGGACGTTTGTCGCCCCAATGTTGCCAGAGCCAACGGACCGAATATCGCCTAGCCCGGCAACTTTCGTCAAAAGCAGGCCGAATGGAATGGAACCGACCAGGTAGCCACCTAAGACGATAAGAGCGAAAGCCCACGACGTTGGTTCAAACTGTATCGGCATGCGATGACGCTTCAAAAACTGTTCTACCGTCAATGACGGTTCGCATGATTTTACCCTGCACTGGCCGACCGTCGAAGGGCGTGTTTTTGGACTTGGACTTGAAATTGTCCCCGATAACTTTCCATCCAATGTCTGGGTCAAAGAATACTAGATCAGCCGGTGCGCCTTCGCGTAATCGTCCGGCATCCAGGCCAAGCAAGTCTGCAGGCACGCAGGTCAACTTGCTCAAGACTTCGAGAAGGGTGAGCTGTTCATTGTGCACAAGATCGAGCGAAACCGCGAGTAAAGTTTCCAAACCTGAGCCGCCAAATGCTGCTTGAGCAAAGGGAAGGCGTTTGCTGTCTTGATCTTGTGGTGCGTGATCACTTGCGATGACGTCGATAACGCCAGTCTTAAGCCCTTCGACAATTGCTTGACGGTCTTCCTCACTTCGTAGTGGCGGCGAGAGCTTTGCGAAGGTGCGGTAATCGCCCACTGACAACTCGTTAAGCGCCGAATAAAATGGAGCGGTATCACAGGTTACGCGCAGGCCTCTGGCCTTTGCGCTGGCGATTATTTTAACACTCTCCGCTGTGGAAATATGTGCGGCGTGATAGCGAGCACCGGTCATTTCAACCAATCGAACATCACGTTCCAGCATGATGATCTCTGCTTCACGCGGAATGCCTGACAGGCCTAATCGTGTAGCTGTTTCGCCGCCATTCATAACGCCAGTACCCGCTAGGGCAGGGTCCTCAGGGTGCTGTATAACTAGCAGGTCAAAGGTTGCCGCATAGGAAAGTACCCTGCGCATGACCTGTGAGTTCGATATCGCGACTGTACCATCGGTGAATCCGACGGCTCCCGCATCCGCAAGTAACCCGTATTCAGCTAGCTCTTTGCCAGCCAAACCCTTTGTCGCGGCTCCGTAAGCATAAACCTTGGTTAGGGCTTGAAGTCGTGCGCGCCGAGCAACGAACTCCAAAGTTGCTTCGTCGTCGAGGACTGGCTCCGTGTTGGGAAGGCAAACCATCGACGTCACGCCGCCAGCCACAGCAGCTTCTGCTGCGCTTCGAAGTGATTCTTTATGCTCTTCACCTGGTTCGCGAATTTGAACGCGCATATCTATCAAGCCCGGTGATGCGCAGAGGCCGTTGGTAGGTATGATTGTTGTATCCGATGGTGGTGACCCACCGAAGAGGTTAGGACCGACCCCTATAATTGTTTCACCTTCGGTCAGTATGTCGCCAGTAGCGTCAAGCCCTGTCGCAGGATCTAGGAGCCTAGCGCCAACATAGGCCGTCTTATTTGCTTGAGCTTTAGTCATGATGTACCGCGCACATCAGCTCTGGTCGCTGCCAGGTTTTTTGCCAATAGTTCTAGGACGGCCATTCTGACTGCGACCCCAAGTTCGACTTGTTCGCGTATCACGCTGCGTTCAAAATCATCCGCCACGTCCGAATCAATTTCTACGCCTCGGTTCATAGGGCCGGGATGCATGATGAGCGCGTCTGGCTTAGCAAGGCCGAGCTTTTCTCTATCCAGGCCGAAAAACCGAAAGTATTCACGCACGGAAGGTATGAGGCTTCCTGTCATTCGTTCATTCTGCACTCGAAGCATCATGACAATGTCGCAGTCCTTAAGTCCCTCTCGCATGTCTGTAAAAGTTTGTACGCCAAGTTTCTCGACGTGGCTTGGAATGAGGGTGCGGGGTGCAATGACACGGACTTCCGCGCCAAGGGTCAGGAGAAGATAGAAATTGGATCGTGCGACCCTGCTATGCGCAACATCGCCACAAATCGCGACCTTCAGCCCCTCGATCTTGCTTCGACGTCTGCGTATAGTGAGTGCGTCCAAGAGGGCTTGGGTTGGGTGTTCATGGCTGCCATCCCCGCCATTGACGACGGCGCAGTTGACCTTTTCGGATAACAATTTCACTGCACCTGATTGAGGATGACGTACAACAAGTACATCAGGATGCATTGCATTCAGCGTGACGGCCGTATCAATAAGGGTTTCGCCCTTAGAGACCGAACTTGATTCTATCTGCATGTTTATGACGTTTGCGCCTAAGCGAAGGGCCGCCAATTCAAAAGATGTACGAGTGCGCGTTGAATTCTCAAAAAAGAGATTAACAATAGTCCGGCCCTTGAGGCTTTCTGAGGCATTTTCCCCGTTTCGATTGATCGCGACGTATGGATCCGCGAGGTCCAATAGGCGATTGATTTCTAAGGGGGAAAGCCCTTCGATCCCGAGCAGGTGGCAGTGCGGGAAAACCGGGTCACGCATGAGCAGGGAATATATGGAAGCCGAGTACGTTCGACAAGCACCCATATCGCCTTAGTTGAAAATCAATTTTTTGGCAGATAATCAATAACACCCTGCAAAATATATGCTGCCGCGGCTCTATCCACCACTTTACTCCGCTTTTTTCGGCTAAGATCTGCCTTTTCTACCATCATGCGCTCGACGGCCACGGTGGATAGCCTTTCATCCCAGAAGGTGATGTTCAGGTCTCTGAGGTTCAACACGTTATCTATAAAAGTACGGACAGATTGGGCCTGGCGCCCTTCATTTCCGTCCATTTCGATCGGAAGCCCCACCACAAGGGCACCAATGTTGTTGTCATCAATGAGGCCAAACAGGATATTCGCATCTTTGCTGAATTTGGTGCGCTGGATCACGGTTAGGGGAGAAGCGATAATCAGGGCTGTGTCTGAGATCGCAATACCGACCGTTTTCGTACCCACATCAAGCCCTAACAAGGCTTGTCCTGGCTCAATGATGCTTAGCAGTTCGGCGGGCTTGCAGATCGTCATACCCAATGATACATCATCGCGGCCCTTGCTTTCTGCCATTTTTTGCCAATTTATTAGGTGCGGCGATAACCACCTCTAAAGGGAGCCATAGCCCATGTCGCTTGACG
>Ga0055584_100006427_pt1 | contig 11523 bp, 1 predicted proteins | sample OSDHelmetaG_FD_58716 | JGI IMG/M metagenome (GOLD analysis project Ga0055584, IMG submission 58716) | Pelagic marine sediment microbial communities from the LTER site Helgoland, North Sea, for post-phytoplankton bloom and carbon turnover... | ecosystem: Environmental > Aquatic > Marine >...
ACCGGCTGCTTCCCAGTAGCTCAACGCGGTATCAAGTACCGAATTCAGATCTGCCTGGGTAATGCTCGGTGCGACAGTACTGCTCACACCTCCTGCAGCCACCAGTGGACCCGTCCGTTCGATGCGAACCGCATCAGCCAGAATCAAACCATCCGTAGCCGTATCAGTCAGTGTGACTGTAATCGTACCACCGGCAAGGATGTTTACGGTTCCCAGAATTTGCCAGGAAGCACCATCGGCGTTGAAACTGGAAGGAGTAATTCGCTGGTTCACATTAGCGACCCCACCACCACTCCCGGAGCTGGTCACATTATATTGCACATCGGTATCACGGGAAATCACATGACTATTCCAAGTGGTAGAAACCTGGTAGGTACCTGCTGGCAGGGCGCTAAAGTCCCAGGTTGACGTACCTGTGCCTCCGATGTTTAACCGTTGAGAATCATACCCAAAATAGAAGGGACCTCCATTATTGAAGAAATCGCCGCTACTGCTGAAGCCAGCATCACCGTCATCAATAATAACCGAGGCAGTCATGACGCCTGACACATTGATGATAAACGGGTTCTCATCTCCATCATTACTGGGGATCGTGACAGGTCCCCCGAATGCACCTGGTGTTCCTGTGCTGTTGAATTCCAGAACAAAGGTCGTCGATTGTCCTGCAGCCAGTGTGGAATCTCCTGGTGGCGTGGAAACATTGAAACCAGCCGGAGTTACGATGGCCCCCAGGTTCAACGTATCCGTTCCACTGTTCGTCACAGTCACGGTCTGAAATACCGATTCACCAAAGAAGGCGGTTCCGAAGTCCACAGTCCCGACACCACTGGTCAGCCCAGTACCACCAATCTCAACATCGATTTCAGGATCCAGCAGACCGACGGGAATAATTTCTAACCGGACCGCGTCTGCAAGCACAACGCCATTTGCGCCCGTATCAGCAAGTGTCACAGTCAGCGAGCCACCTGCGGCGACCTGGAAAAATCCCAGTTCTTCCCAGTCGGCTCCATCGGCATTAAAGTCGTTCGGAGCAAATCGCTGATCGACAGTACCATTGATCGGACCACCTTCAATTCCAGTCACAGTGAACCCTGCGTTAGGAGCCTGATTACTGTGTGCAGACCAGGTGCTGGCAACCTGATAGGTGCCAGCTGGCAGATCCGTAAATGTCCAGCTCGCTGTATTGACTCCAGGCTCATCACCGGGCAGCCGATCCGTATCACCTTGGAAGTAGCGGAACAGAGAGGTCGCTTCCCGCGTTTCCCAGGTACCACTGGTGCTGTAACCCAGGTCGCCATTGTCCACAATCATGGAATCCTGAATCACTCCCGAAACCGTGAAATTAAATGGGTTGGCATCCTGTGAATCAACGCCAAACATTACCATACCAGAGGGACTGCCAGCACCTCCTGCCAGCATCTGTAGAGTGAAGGTCGTTGATGCACCAGGAGCCAGATTGTTATTGCCAGGTGGCGTAACCAGAGTGAATCCAGCTGGCACAACTACTGGCCCCAGCGCCATATTACGTTCACCGAAGTTGGTAACCGTGAACACCTTGGTGACGGGAGCACCAACAATCGTCTCTTCGAAATCAACGACACCACCATCGTCTATACTGCCACCATCCACTTCGACTTTGATCACAGGGTCTACCACTCGGTAGATTCGGATTTCGTCAGCATAGACAATGCCGTTGGCATCGTCAGTTAATTGCACAGTCATCGTATCCGTCGAAATGTCTACGGGATCACCAATGTATTCCCACAAGATTCCATCATCCAGGAAGTCGTTGGATTGCTCTTGATGACTGACACGCACTGTCGTTACCAGAGCCCCATTATCAAAGATCGTATAAGGAGCGTTCGAGGCGGCTCCCCTTCCATATGTTGTGATATCAGGATGAACGTACCAGTGAGCGACGACCTGATAACGACCCGGTTCGACATCAAACTCCCAGGTCGCGGCATTGGCACCAGTGCCACCTGTGTTATAGTCTCCTGCATACAGAAATTCGGGATCACCAACATTACGCGGTGTGTGCCCCGCCCACGTACCCGTTGTTGAGAATTCAGGATTAGGATCTGTCACCTCAACGGTGGCAGAACCCGCGGTTCCTGTCACGGTGAAGTTATATGGATTCGCATCTTCATCTCCCGTGGTAAACGAGATCTGACCGAAGGTCGAACCGTTGGTTCCACCATCAAACTGTATGATGAATTCAACAAAGCCACCACCGGGAATCGAAACTGCTGGCGCCGGAGGAGAGGCGACGGTTCCAAAGGGAGAAGTGGGATCAATGCTGAAGCCCGGAGGAAATTCGATCAGACCTTGTACATCCACTGGATCCGTTGAAAGATTTTCGATTCTGAACGTTTTAATCTCCGGAATGCCCGGCAGTGTGCTGCCAAAATCGACAAGACCTGTGTCATCAGGAACGATCGTTCCACCGTCAACCGTCACCTGAATATCAGGCTCCGGCAGGTATTCAATCCGAACCGCATCAGCAATCACACCCTTCGAGTTCAGCAGATCATAGTGATCACGAACATAATTGCTCGCATCGTTAGTCAGACTCACAGTCAATACGCCACCGACAACGGCAAATGACGTATCCAGATCAAACCAGGCAGTTCCATCTTCAGTAAAGCTGGAAGGAAATACGCGCTGGTCGACATCAATAGGTGCACCAACTCCACCACCACCATCCAGGGTGTACGGTGCATCTTCTACGCGGTTATAGAAAGGTGACCACGTCGTCGAGACGCGGTAATTACCATCGGCCAGATCAGTAAATGTCCACGTCGCGGTTTCGGTTGCAGGTGCTGGCGTGACGCCGGTTTGATTTGGTATCGCGCCTGAGACATCTCCTTCAAAACCACGGATCCCCTCGTTGAACACGCCCGTGTAACTTTCAAAACCACCAGTCGCCATGAAATCGGCATCCCCGTCATCAATCACGACCACATTGGATACCGAGCCCTGTAACAGAATGTTGAACGTCGCTTCATCCACATCGTCAGTATCAAACGAGAAGATACCCGATCGATCACCGAACGTGGAAGCATCCATTTCGATCGTAAACATGGCAGAACTACCGGCGCCGATCGATGCCGGTAAACCCATGACCGTGAAACCTGGGGGAATGACCACATTGCTGATATTCAAAGTGGCAGAACCATTGTTCGCAAGTACGAACGAGCGAACGGCAGGGGTCAACAGTTCGGTGGAACCAAAGTTGACTCCCCCCGGTTGACCATCAACCACAAGAGCAGGAGGTGCGAGCATATCAGTCACATCGGTCAGTTCCACTTCCGGTCCCGCTGAAACCCGGTCCAATCGAATCGCATCTGCAATCACCGTACCATTAGCGAGATTGCTCAACATGACTGTCAATGTGCGGCTGCTGATTGAAACAGTACCCAGAACTTCCCAGACGACACCATTGGAAGAAAAATCATCAGGATCAACTTGCTGATTCAGATCAACGGTTCCTAAATTCACTTCCGCAGGAGTTCCAATATTAGTGCGGGCACCATCAAAAATGGTAAAGGGCGTATCGGTGGCAACCATAGCGGTGGCCCCGGGATTGGTCGACACAGGCCAGGTCACCGAGACGCGGTAATCACCGGGAGTCAGACCATAAAATTCCCAGAAGGCTTCTGCCAGGTCGTGGCCTCCAGGAGAAAACATCTTTGGTACCGAATGAATGTCATCTTCGAACCCAGTTCCGTTCGTAATAGAAGCCGTACCGTGTGGGTGGAATCGCCAGTCCCCCGAAATTGAGAAGCCTGGATCGCCATTATCGACGATAAAGCCCGGATTGTCTTCAAAGGGCCGGACATTTTCGAAGTTCAGATATTGAACCGTACCCACACCATCCGCGGTGAGTGAGAAACCGGTATCAATCACTTCCTGGCCCTTGGCATCAAAGTCCAGAATGTCAACACCCCCGCGACCGTCGGCCGAACGTAATACCGGTGGTCCGTCGATCGGGAAGTTACCATCCTGTGAAAGCGGGTCAATGAAGATCAGATCAGCGAACTCACTACCCACAATGTTTTCCATGAAGCTGGGGTTCGTATCGGGTTGCTGCGGTTGAATCTGTCGCAGTTCAACCGTATTGCCACCGAAGACGTCCTGAGGTGTGTTGATAATATCCACATCAAACGTGATGCCCGCACTGGCGAAGCGGAAATCAATCGTATCATTACCGTGAATGTCGGTGATCACATCAGTGCTGCCACCGTTGCCCGGTTCCATGAGGAACACATCGTTGCCACCGTTTCCACTGCCGACACCGTTTCCTCCGCCATCAAGAAAATCATCGCCGAAGCCATCACCAAGGATGTTGTCATCGTTATCACCAACGATGTTATCATTGCCATCACCACCAAAGACATTTTCGATGCTGTTGTCGTCATCGCCACCACCAAGGCCACCTAACAGACCAGCACCAATGTTGGTTGCAGTACCCGCAAAGAGATCGACAGTCACACCGCCCACATAGTCGCGGTAGTCCAGGCTGTCATTGCCCCCTCTGCCGTCCAATGTTCCTGTCAGACCAACACCGTTGCTCAGATCGAAGCGGTCATCCATAGCGCCACCGATCAGGTTCTGGAAGCTGGTGAAGTCGATCAGCTGTTCGGGAGGCGTTGCCGTGGTATCAGCGCCCGTTGTCGGACGGCCAATCAACAGATTGGTTCGGTCGGCAATCAGCCGGCCCGCGTCGTTCGAAGTGATACCCCAATAGTTGTTCAGATCGGGACCTTCCAGCGTATCAACTCCCGCTGTACCAAGCAGATTGTCGATGTTGGTAAAGCCCAGGCTGGCAATTCCCGTCCCCAGGATACTACCGTTATTCTCCCGGCCTTCGAACCCGTCAATGGGCCCTAAACCAGACAAGGCGACATGCACGACCGGTGCATAACCGCTGTAATCAATCGTATCACGGTCACCACCACCGTTAATGAACCCTCGCAGCACATTGCTGGCCAGGAAGATAAAGTCATCCAAGCCCGCATCCCCATTCAAACGGGTGTCCACGCCCACTGGAGTGCTGTTCTGCAGGTTGAAATCATCATCGCCATTAAAACCGTTGATGGTCACATTATTCAGGTCCAATTGTGCCCCAAGGTTGACATTGATGATGTCGTTACCACCGGTTCCGGTCACATTCAGATTGTCGATATCCGCAAACGTCACATCGGTGCCCGCCGCACTCGTAAGGCCTTCAACGGTCGTCGAAGTCACTTCAAAAGTATCCGCGGTCGCATCGCCGGAATCAATCACGGTCAGTGTATCAGTTCCACCTTCACCATCGACGGTAATCGCGGCATTGATATTATCCACGGTATTTCCAGCGTCGAAGATCTGGATCAGGTCATCGCCGTCAGCGGCCAGAATAAAAACATCAGTTAATACGCCAGCGGGAGTCGACCGCACGCGGATCGTATCAACATCCGCAGCGTTGGTACCAAACACATCGTCGGCGTCCAGTTGGATCTGCGTCAGGGTCGTGGTAGAGTCCAGGGCAATCAGGTCGATCAATTCACTGCCGGATCCCCCCAGGACTTCCAGATCATTGAAACCACTGAAGACCATGTTGGTAAAACCGCCATTGGCTATAATTTGGGAGACACCATCACCGGCGCCACCCACATCGTTAATCTGAATATTGTCCGTCCCTGGTGTGGATGACGCATCCACGTGTAAACCGCCGCCAGTTGTCGTACCATTGATGCCCACCCCTTCCAATCCAGCGAAAGAAAGACCCAAGTCGATGTCAACTCCAGCGGTCGTAGCAGCGGCAATGTTACCGCTACCCAGACCATCATCAGTGTCCGAGAAGTAGGCCGCATTATGGTCTGTGGTAAAGTTTACGTTGATGTTGTCGGTTCCCAGACCACCATCGTAGTGGATCGTGATGTCGTCCACGGTGAAAGGAGCCGCACCACCAAAAGTATTATCCAGGAAGAAGTTTGCGGCCGCATTCAGATGCGAACCGGCTGAACCCGGTACAGCAACAGGTGCCGCTTCGGTGAAGAATGGTAAGCCACCGGCCGTTTCGTTGACGTTCAATGTCTCGTCATCCGTTGAACCGACTACGGTAAACGACAGAATGTCGGCAATCGCTCCCGTGAAGAAGTTGGGGCCATTGATGTCGAGGATCAGATTGGTGCCTGGTACATCCAGGAATGCATCAATCACATCTGCGCCCCCGTTCTGGAAACCGGAAGCAAACATATCCAGTACCAGATGATAGGCACCCGCGCTGGTGACGTTTTCAATGCTCGTATAGTTGACGGTCTGTTCGATGTCCGGAGCCACAAATCCAAAGGCTCCCGAGCCGGCTGCCGCACCCAGTGTCAGGAACGGGGAATTCGTCAGACCGGAAAAGTCCATGTTGAGCACATCGCCGGGACCCGGTAATACAGGAGCACCACCATTCACGGTGATCGGCGATGTTGAAGTAGGCAGAATGTTGAAGATATCAGCATCACCACCACCATTCACGTTCGTCTGGGTGGCATCAACATTACCCAGCAAGTCAACAGTAGCTCCAGCAGCGTTGGTAATCGGATCAACGTTAATGTCAATCGTAGTAGCGGCGCGGACAGTGCCTCCCAGCGAAAGCGTGAAGTCATCTCCGGAGTTCAGAACGACATTCGCACCTGTGGACTCCACAGTCACTCCGCCACCATTGATCGTCAGGTCATCCCCGGGTCCAGCGGCATCCGTTGACGTCAGAGTCACCGCTCCGGCACCTGTCACATTCGCAGCAACCGTCAGTGGACTTGCTGTAGAGATAAATACTTCGTCCGCGGCATCCACACCCACCAGACCATCGACGGTGCCGATTTCCAGGGCACCGGTATTACTGACGGCAATATCATTGGTGTTGGTCGTTACCGCCGCTAATGTGTCAACTGAGGTATCAATGTCGGAAGCACCATTGGCACCAATACCAAAGGCGGCTCGCAGCGCGACTTCAGTTCCCGCTCCACCACTAATCAAAGCGGCTTCACCAGCCGTGTTGTCAAAGATGGTTCATTGGTAGCAGTCACAGTAATCGTACCACCGCCACTTCGCAGATCGGCAATGTGCACATTGTTGGCTGCTGTCACATCCACATTGCCTGATACCGATTCTACACGCGAGGTTTCTAATTGAGTGAAACTACCTCCCCCTGAAGTATCAGCATCAGCAGTCAAAACGATACCATCATTGAATAGAGATTCAACTGTAGATCCGGCTCTCAGTTCAATATCATTGTCTGCCAGTAGCTGAATGAGTTCGTGCGTCTCTACCGTTGCCGCATCGACGATAATATCATTGGTAGAATTGATCGTAACCGCTCCACCAAAAGCACCACTGACAATATCTTCATTAATGGTGACTGTATCAGTGGCTGACAGAGTAATGTTTCCGCCCCCGACACCACTATTGCTTATGCCAGCCAGCCCATTCACGGTGCCAATTTCCAGAGCACCTGTGTTACTGATTGTCATGCCACCACCGTTACCGTCAAGAACTGAAGCGGCCAGTGTATTCACATTTACATTGAGATCAGCTGCACCAGCACCTCCAATCGACGCGTCAGCCTCCAGCACGAGGGTGTTCGCAGTAATCAGTGCCGCTTCGCCGGCAGTGTTATCGGCAATGGCTCCTGACGTGGTTGTAACTTGTACTTCGCCGCTGGTATTGACATTCGCCAAAGCGATCTGGAAGACCGCATCAATGTCGATCAGGCCATTACCACTACTGGTGATCTGGGTACCTGCTAACATGCTCATGCCATTGGCAGAGTCAATATCGATCAGGTTACTCCCATCATTGGAGATGACAGCTCCACTGTTGACAACGAAGTTCCCCCCCGTATTTTCCAGTTGCAGTGTGCCTCCCGACGCATCGATATTTTCTGTGACAGTCATCGTATCAGTTGAAGAAATCGCGGAAGCTCCGCCGACCGTTACACCCGTGATACCACCGGTGAATCCAATATCGAGAGCTCCCGTATTGTCGACATGCAGACTGCCATCTACGTCCGCTTCGAGAGCGTCAACTGCCAGATTGATTTCCGTACCCGCTCCACCGGCATTGACGGTCGCTTCCAGTGTGGCGTTTGTTGCTGTCACAAGGCTTACGCCGGTAATAGAACCATTGGTCGCGTCCAGGGAAACGTCTCCGGTTGTGGTCACAGCCGCATTCAGAGTCACGCTGCCGGCGGTGACGTCGACATCTCCGGATCCTACATCTGTGGCACTTGCCTGGAAGATCACACTGTCATCGGTGTCACCATTGACTGTCAGGTTGGCATCGAAGGCAGCGTCGACACCATTGAGCTCCACCACATCCGCACCAGGCATACCGCCCACGGTATTGATCGTCAAAGACACCGTCGGATTGAGGAAGCTCACAGATTCACCCAGATCGGAATCGATAAATGTTGAACCGGCTGGTCCCGCGTCTGACAGCGTGATGGTTTCTGCGCCACCTGTAAAACTGAAGACACGGTTGGCTGCATCGATGTTATCAATGATTGGTTCCAGGCCGGTGTAAGTAATCGCTGATACACCATTATAGAATACGAATCCGTCACTGTTGTTTGTAAAGCTATGTCCAACTGCAGCCGAGACTCCGCCCAGGATTTCGAGGGTGTCGCCGTTAGGTGACGTCGTTTGTCCTTGACCATTGTAGACAATCCCCCCGACGGGATTAAACAGGCCGCCGGCCGGATTGTTGATGCGTAAGATGTCATCCCCGTCATCACCATTGAAGGTGAAATCGGTGGCCGCGGTGAAGTTGATGACTGCACCGCCGTTAATCTGATAACTGCCTGCATTGGCACTGGTCGCGGTAATTTCGAGCACATCATCGCCAGCGGTACCATTCACGACAATGCTACCACCAAATGTCAGGCCTTCAATTTCATCAAAGACCACATCCTGGAATCCGCCAGAGGCTTCGATCGTACCACCATCCAAGCCATCGGGAGTTAAAGTAGAAGACTCTCCGGGTGGGGTCAGATAAGCGAGTGAATCGCCGGGAGAAGTTGGGGCAGCAGGATCATTACCAGTAATATCGATGGCTGTCAGTGCATTGGGATTCACGGTAATGTCATCAGCACCAGTGCCGGTGTAGACGGTCAGGTCTTCCAGACCGATGTAGCCCAGCGAAGCTGTTGTAGCTCCCCCCACCGCTCCACTTCCGGGAATCGTATTAACGATAGCGATTGTATCACCACTGATATCCCCTGAATCATCGACGACCAGCTCATCTGATCCACCGGCTCCGTTGAAGGTAAAGTTAGATTGGATTCCATCCAGGTTACCCCCATTGTTGACTGCACCACCATTGCCGTCGATGATGACCAGATCGTCATCATTTCCGCCGGTCACAGTGATGAATTGACCTCCACCTGCGGAAAGTATCCCATTCAGGTTGGCCACACCACCGGCCGCATCTCCAACACCACCGGGGAGAGAGTCAATAGCGAGGTTTAGAGCTCCTGCGGAACTTAATGTCACACCTGTTGCAACATTCAAATTATCGCCGGCCTCTAAAGTAAGGGCACCTCCCAGAGTGGTGATGTCGGCATTCACGATAATGTCTTGCACACCGGCTGCAGCATCAATGGCTCGCAAGTGACCGATCGTAGCTGCAGAAACCTCGTTACTCACGGTCAATTGTCCGGTTGTTGTCAGAAAAACGGTACTGACGTTGGCGGTGATTCCGCTTAAGCCATCGACGGTGCCAATGATTAGATCACCCGCGTTGTCAATAGTAACTGCTCCATTTATCGCAATGGCCGCTAGAGTATTGACGTCCGTATCAATCCCGGAAACACCTCCAGTAGCAGCACGCAGGGCCACACCATCGGCTGTGATCAGGGCATTCGTCGTCAGGTCATTGATGCCACCACCTGTGGCGGTCACCCGCACTTCACTGGTTGTGGTCACGTTCAATGATTCCACATTGAAGGTAGCAGTTAAATCAATGTCATTGCCACCAGCGTCAATCGAACCGGCTGCACCGAAAGAAATGTCGGCTAAGGTGGAGTCAATGTCCACACCACCGTTTGCGATGAAGGCGCCATTCACATTGACCTGGCCGCCCGTCAGATCCAGTATTCCCGCTCCGATATTGACGGCGCCGGTGTTGATCGTGTCATCGGTTCCCGCATTCACTGTCAGGTTCGCTGCGAACGCACCATCTACGCCAGAGATATTCACAATGTCTACACCACTACCCCCCAAGGCCTCGGTGTTAATCGTGAGCGTTCCCGTGGGATTGACGAAGTTTACAGATTCACCCAAAGTCGAATCGATGAGTGATTCTCCTGGCGTACCAAAATTCGATAGCGTGATGGTTTCTGCGGCACCCAGAAAACTGAATGTTCGGTCGGTAGCGGTAATGGCATCATCGACGGGTTCGAGGCCGGTATAGGTTATGAAATTGGCCCCAGATAAAAGGACACCACCATTGTTGGGAGTCGTAAAGGTGTGTTCCACGGAAGCCGCGGCACCAGTCAGGCTGAGCGTATCGCTACCGGCTCCGCCACCCCCTTCGTAGACCACACGCAGGCCGGCGGCTGCAACTGATGTATCGACGATGAGATTATCGCTGCCGGTTCCCCCGGTGACATTAATCACTCCACCGGTTAAGGAAGCAACTGGAATCGTAAATGTATTCGGATTGACTTGAGTACCACCCGCGGGGGCACCAATTGTGTTGCCAGGATCCGTCACGGTGAGAATACCACCAGCGACGCTCAATGAGAGCATCGAATCAGGATTGTTGGTTTGAGTAATCTCAAGATTGCCACTCGAAAGCGTAGCAGCCATGGATGGCACATTCACATTGAAAGTGGTGAGAGACGGATCTGCTGCCACAAACAATTGAGTCCCGTCATCATCGCCAACTTCAGAAGCGTTGATACTGATCGTATACACGCCGTTATCTGTAATATCCCAGTCGCCACCAGGAGGCGTAACGGTATAAGTTGCTGTCTTAGGAGTAAGTTGTGCTCCCGTATCTCCAACCGCACTTGTCACCGTTAACGCACCACCGGGACCGGTGATGGTCACATCAGCAATGCCAATGGTGGAGACATCGATGCCGGAATCATCAGAGTACTCCACCGTAAAGCTGTAAGATGTATCACCGGCTTCCCCTGCACCAACGCCTGATGCAGAATTGCCAGTGACCGTCGGTGCCAGATTCGGAGCCAGATCTACGTAAAAGGTTGTTAGAAACCCGGCTGGTGCAAAATCGTTAGGAGGATCCTGGGTGCTAGACACTTCGATGCGATTGATGTTGATGGTATAAACTCCATCATCGGTCACATCCCATGTTCCACCCGGTGGTGTGACGGTATAAGTGGCTCGAAGCTCAGTACCTAATGCAAAATCAACTTGGGCATTGGTCACAATCAGGTTTCCAATTGCCCCGGGGCCGACTACTGTTGACCTTATCCCCGTGAATAGTACCAGTGATTATGAGAGAATCCATCCCGGGCGAAGC
>Ga0055584_100006429_pt1 | contig 11523 bp, 6 predicted proteins | sample OSDHelmetaG_FD_58716 | JGI IMG/M metagenome (GOLD analysis project Ga0055584, IMG submission 58716) | Pelagic marine sediment microbial communities from the LTER site Helgoland, North Sea, for post-phytoplankton bloom and carbon turnover... | ecosystem: Environmental > Aquatic > Marine >...
GCGATAACGGTCGATGTCCTTCTGCGGAGCCTGCGCCGGCGAATGGACGGCGTTGTAGGCGAGATAAAGGAAGAACGGGCTGTCCTTCTCGCGATCGATGAAGTCCACCGCCTCTTCGGTCAGGCGGGTGGTGAGGTAGCCTTCGTAGTCCGAAACGGAAAGCCGATCCTTGTTGCGGTAGATCGGTTCATACTTGTCACCTTTCACATCCGCGAGCTTGAAGTAGTCATGACCACCCCGGCCCATGAACTTGTAGCATTCATCGAAGCCACGACTAAGCGCATGCCACTTGAGTTCCGGGTAGTCGTCGTCGAGGCCGAGATGCCACTTGCCGATCGCGGAGCTGGTGTATTCCTTCGGCAACATGTCGGGAAAAATCGGCAACTTGGGATCAAACCCGGACCCGCCCGGGTCGGAGAACAAACATGCCCACTGGTATACGCCTGGGTGAAAAACACCCCCTCGCGCGCCAAGGCGTCCATGTGCGGAGTGGAAACCTCCTTCGGATGATTCGGATTGAAGCTGATATCGGCGTAGCCTTGGTCGTCGGTCAAAATGACAACGATGTTCGGTGGTTTCGCGACCAAGTCGGAACTCACCATGAAGCCATTCAACAACAACAGGACGGAAAGAGCGGTTTTCAGAGTTTTCATTAAAAAGAAGGTTGCAGGGATACGTTCGGAAATGCCGGTAGGTAACGGTAGAATGATCGACCGATCGTGTTGCAATCGAATCCCCGACGTAGCGGAATTCGCGAAGAATTCCGACTCCTGCCGTTCTGGTCGGAAGATTTTGCATCTTCCGCTACATGCCCATTCCTCAGCCTCATCGGCAAAGAATCCCGAATATCTGAAATTGACCGTTACCGATTGGCGATTGTGGACGTTTTCCTCAAAGTTTTTCCAACCCGCCATGAACCGATTCTATCTTATCCTTGGTGTCCTTTGTGCCTTCGTGGTTCAAGGCGCGCAGCGTCCAAACATCATCTTCTTTCTGGTCGACGACTATGACAAACCCGAGACCAGCCCTTACGGCGGCAAGGTGCTGACGCCGAACCTGGAACGGTTGGCGGCCGAAGGCATGCTCTTCAACAACGCCTACGTCACCAGCACCGTCTGCACCCCCTCCCGCTACACGATGCTGACCGGCCGATACGCCGGCTCCTCCACCTCCAAGCAATTCCTGACGCTTTTCCCGAAAGGTCGGCAATCCATGCCGGGCTTCAACGTCAGCCTCGAACGCGACAACATGAACGTCGGCAGCGTGCTCGCCCGCAACGGCTACGCCACCGGTTTCGTCGGCAAATATCACGTGGGCCCCGGACACGATGAGGACTTTTACAAGGAGGCAGGGATCCACGATATCCCCAAGAACGCCGAATACACCGACGAACTCAATCGACACAAATTCCGGAACGAAAAGATCCATCGCAGACTGATCCAGGACCGCGGCTTCACCTGGGCGAAGAACATCTACTGGGGAAACCTCAAGGAACCCTTCAAGGGACACAACCCGGAGTGGACCACCGCAGCCGCGATTGAGTTCATCGAAGGGCACAAGGATCAGCCCTTCTACCTGCATGTCTGCTCCACCCTGCTGCATGGCCCGAACCGTGAGTGGCACAATTCCCTCCTCAACCGGGAACTCGTCACCGGAGAAGGGATCTTGGAAAAGCCCATCAAGAGCCAACCCTCACGCGCCTCCGTGATGGAGCGCATCAAGGCCGCCGGGCTCACGGAAAACGAAGCCGGCTACCTGTGGATGGATGACAGCATCGGCGTGATTCTCGACAAACTTGATGAACTCGGCATCGCGGACAACACCATCTTCCTCTTCGTTTCCGATCACGGATCACGCGGCAAAGGCTCGCTCTTTCGCACCAACGGCATGGAAGTCCCGTGCATCATTCGCTGGCCGAATGGGATCAAGGCCGGAACGGTCTGTGATGAACTTTTGCAAAGCACCGACTTCGTCCCCACCTGGTTCGACGTCGCCGGCGTGGAGATCCCGAAAGGCTATCCCATGGACGGCATCAGCTTCACCTCCCTGTTCAAGCACCCGGACCAGCCCTATCGCGACTATGTCTTCGGAGAAATGGGCGGCGCCCGTTCCATCAAGACCAAAGACTGGAACCTGATCACCCTGCGCTACCCGAAAGATATCGTCGCCTCCCAAAACCGGAAACTCAGGCAACTGACCGGCCTGAGCGGCGGCGTCTCGCGCGCCGGTCAATCCCACAAGGCCGCCTTCGAACCCGACCAGCTCTACCACCTCGGACGCGATCCCGGTGAACAGAAAAACCTCGCCGGCAAACGCGAGCACGCCCTCCAGCTGAAGAAGATGATGCAGACCCTGACCACCGTCCTCGAAGGCTTCCCGGACCACCCCTATGGCGAACTGTTCCCCGGCGGCGACGCCACCGGCCGCGAAGAAGCCGAAGCCTTGCTCAAGCGAGCGAAAACTGCCGCCGACTCCGATGCGAAGACGAAAAAGAAACCGCGCAAGCGGCAGCAGAAGAGAAAGAAGAGTAAGAACTAAACCTCACAGCATGACTGCTGACCTGGATCCGTATCCGAAAACAGGAGCAGAGGATTTCACCGCGGATTCCAATCGACACGCTCAGGACAGGTGCTCGGATAACACGGATCATCTCCGGCGACTTGTCGCCCTCTAACCCAACAGACCTGACCTGTCTCGCCGAAGCTGTTCAGCGAAGGCGGAAAGGTCTGAAGCCAGTAGCCGGGGGTAAACGAAGTGCCACCCCCCGGTCACCGATAGAAAAGAAACGCATCCCGGAGGGATGCTAGAAAACCCGTTCTGAATTTCGAATATGGAAGAAACGGAATACACGGAAACACTCCGACCGCGATTCAGCTCAAATGATAGGACTGGCCGCTGTCGGGATCTTACTTTCGCGGACCGCCCCTTCAATCGTGCCAGCGTTGCAACTCGACGATGTTCCCTTCGGGATCCGTGAGATAGTCGAGCGTCAGGCGACCGGCTCCGGGGATGTCAATCGTTTGGATCCGGCCAAGAACACCGCCGCCATGGGCGAGCACTTCTTCGCGTTTCTTGGCCACATCATCGACCTGAAAAGCGATGTGGGAAAATCCGGGCAAGTTGGCGGCTCTGGCGGGAGTTGGGGCATTCTCGGCATATTCGAACACTTCAAGCGTCGGACCGTGTTCGCCAAAACCCGGCAAGCGCAGATGCACGCCGACGGCCCGGGCGTTCTTCAGCCCGGTCAACGCTTCGACGTGAGGACCGAAGTGATTGCGTTCAGCACCGACCGCTTCGCAGTCGAACACCTCGCAATAGAAGGCGACCATCTTCTTCCAATCGTCAGCGACGAGGTTCGTGTGCGCATAGCGGACACCGCTTTTTGAGGGAGCTTCGGACATGGGAATACCATTCCCCGTTCGGGGATCGTATTTCAATCAGCAAACTGGCGGTAGCAGGCAGGAATAAACCGCGGATTTCGCGGATGCCACGGATAGGAAAAAACAGCCGAACATTGCTCGGCTGAAGATTCGCGAAATCCGCGGTCAAATTGTATTGTTATTTCGTCCGCTTGCGGCGGACGCGATTGCGCTCGGAGTCTGCTTTGAATTCGGGCGTAGCGTTCTTTGGCAACCAACGGGCGAGTTTGTCGCGGATCGCCTGATGCTCCGGGGACTTGGCGAGGTTCTTGAATTCATCGGGATCGTTGGTGTGATGGTAGAGTTCCTGGGCGCCGTCTGCGTAGGCGATCAGTCGCCAGTCCCGAGTGCGGATGGAGTGATTTCCAAAGTAGGAAGAGGTGATCGCCGGTTGCTTGCGGGCGGTTGTTGGATCGTTCAGTTGAGGAGCCAGTGACACGCCTTCCAGGTGTGGAATCTTGGGTAGCTGACACAGCTCGACCAAGGTGGGGTAAATGTCGAGCAGGCTGGCGGCTTCGCGGCAGGATTTCCCGGGTTGGATGCCGGGGCCGGCAATCAGCAATGGTACGCGGGTGGATTCTTCCCACAGCGTGCGTTTGGCCCAGTGTTGTTTCTCACCCAAATGAAATCCGTGATCGCTCCAGAGAACGATCACCGTATTGTCGGCATGCGGACTGGATTTCAGCGCGTCGAGCACGATGCCCACGCAATGATCGACAAAGCTGATCGATGCCAGGTAGGCCTGCGTGAGACCTTTCCGTGATCCGCTGTCGACCACCTCGGCGTGGGTTGGTGCGACGGCGTAATCGTTGATGCCGAGAAAGTTCTTCGGCAGATCACCGAGGTCGGACTTGGGGCTTCGCGGCAGCTTCAGCGTTTTCTGATCGTAGAGTTCGAACCATTTCGGCGGCACATAGAGCGGCACGTGAGGGCGGAAGAAGCCGACGGACATGAAGAAGGGTTTGTCAAAGTTCTCACCGAGCGCAGTGGCCGCTTTCTGGGCCAGTTCGTGGTCGGCCATCTCGGCGTCCGTTTCCGGATAGGCTCCCCAGTCCCAAGCACCGCTCCAATCGGCCGGCCGATTCATGAACTTCTTGGGGCGGGGACTTCGCTTCCGGCCCAGGGGACGGTCGATGTCATCGGCCAGTTTCCCTCCGAATCCGTGATGCAGCACCTTGCCGCCCTCCAAAGTGAGGTAGCCGCTGTCCTTGAAGAAGCGTTGCATCGTGGGGAAACCGGCGAGGGCGGGCAGTTGCTCGTAGCGAGGGCCCAACTCGTAACTGCCGTGGGTCGTTGCCGCGACGCCCGACATCACGCTGACGCGAGACGCCGAACAGACCGGCACGGCACAATGCGCGTTGGCAAAGTATCGGCCGCGTTTGGCCAACCCATCCATGTGAGGAGTGATCGCCTGCGGATGACCGTCCATGAAGCCAACCCAGTCGTTGAGATCGTCAATGGCGATCATCAAGACGTTCAAGCGTTCCGCTTGACCGTTTTGCGGCTTCGCCTGCCCTGAGCTTGTCGAATGGGCCGCGGCGCTGGCCTGAAACAAGGACAGGACTAGAATGATGGAACTGACTGCTGGCTTGATGTTCATTTTCAGGGTTCTCACTTCGTTGTTCTCAATCTGAATCATCTGCGCACGACTATCCGAATAGTTCGCCGATCTGTCCATTGGCGTCGCCGTGCGACTCCGTTTCGATCCCGGAGCCGTTCAGCAGGCTCAGCCAGAGATTACACAGTGGCGTCTTCTCCGGCATCACGAGATGCCTGCCGTGGCGAATGCCGGAACCGCCTCCGGTGACGACGGTCGGGCAATTGGTGAGGTAGTGAATAGAGTTGATGTTGCTGCCCATCGTCAGCGTGATGTTGTCAAACAGCGTCGATCCGTCCACGTCGCGGGTGGCTTTCAAGCGGTCGATCAGGTGCGCGAGCAGTTCGGACTGCCTGGCGTCGCGCTGTTGGGAGACCTCTTTGCGGGCACCCTCGGCGTAGTGACTCATGTTGTGCGCGGTGATGCTCGCCCCCATGCTCTTGATGACGGAGTTCAGCGGCTGCCGATAGGTGATGACCCGCGTGGCGTCGACCTGCATGGCGGCGACCATGAGATCATACATGACCTTGATTTCCTCGACGCCGTTGACGCCTTTCGCGGGCGCTTTTCGCAAACCGTCCGGCTTGGGTTTGGGGACATCGAGCCAGGCTTCTTCCTTCGAAAGGCGGATTTCGATTTCGCGGATCGATTGAAAGTATTCGTCGAGCTTGTCCTTGTCCGTCTTCGTCAGGCTGCGCTTGGTGGAGCGGGCGTCTTCGAGAACGGTGTCGAGAATGCTCCGTTGCTTTTTCAATGCGGCCTGACGTTGAGCGAGCGGAGTGGTGTTGTCGGAGAACAGCCGATGAAACGCGGCGAGCGGCGTATTGAGGGCGGCAACGGGTTTGCCCTGACGATTCCAGGCCAGGGACAGACCGGGGCCGTGACCGTCGCCGTTTCCCTTGGTGGCCAATTGTATGGAGGTAAAGCGGGTGTCCTTGCCGAGCGATTCGGCAGCCACCTGATCGACCGATATGGTGTTGTGAAAACTCTGACCGGGTTCTGCATAGCGGTTGGCTCCGGTCAGCCAAAAGGTGCTGCCCCAGTGCGCCTCGTTGCTGAACTGGTTGTTGAGATTTTGGATGACGGTGAAGTCCTTCTGATGGCGCTTCAACGGTGCGAGACCTTCGCTGATTCCCCAATCCGCACCGGTTTGCCGGATGTCGGGAAACCAACTTCTACGGGTGAATCCGAACCCGACCCCAAGGAAGGCGAATCGCTTGGGCGCCTTGGCTATCTCTTTGGCAGCAGCGAAGCGCTGAAAGCCGATCGATTCCAGGAAGGGCAAGGCAATCAGTGCCGAGCCGCTGCGGAGAAAGTTTCTGGTGTTCATTTCTTTGTTCGAAAGGGTTTGGACTGAACGAGGGCGATGATGAATTCGCGCAGTTCACCGTGTTTTTTGCGGGCGCGTCGAAGGATTCGTTCGCGCAGGGATTCATCGGAGAAACCGTAGGGGCGCCCCAATGCGTATTCGATGAGTGACTGCGTAAATCCACGCTCGAAAGCGGCGCTCTTTTTCGCAACAGCATCCCTTAGTTCGAAGTAATCCTCGAATTCCGTTCCGTCCGGAAGCGTTCCGCTGGCGTTAATCGGGAATTGTTTTCTGGCGATCGACCTTCGGCCGCGACGGGCTTCCGTGTGTTCGACATCACGCCACTTGCCAGCGGCATCAAAGTTCTCCAAGCCAAAGCCAATCGGATCGATTCGACGATGACACTGGGCGCATTGGGCTTCTTCCATGTGGGCGGATTGCATCTGGCGGGCGCTCTGTAACTTGTCTTCGAGGCGACTGAGTTGGGGGACATTCGGCGGAGCGGGCGGCGGCGGATTGTCGAGCAACTTGCGCAACACCCAGGCACCCCTTTCGACGGGTGAACTGCGCTCACCGTCCGACCCCATGGCGTGAATGGCGGCCATTCCCAACAGCCCGCCACGGGGTGAATTCGCGGGCAAGGAGACTTTGCGAAACTCGCTGCCCTTCACCCCTTCAAGTCCGTAGTAGCTGGCGAGCAGGTCATTCACCACGACGTGATCCGCTGCCAGCATATCCGAGAGCGGCCGGTCCTCGTCCAGTAGGGAACGAATGGTCTGATAGACCTCCTGCCGCGCGGCTTCTCTCACGCTGTCGTCAAACTCCTCGAACTTGCGGGAATCGAACTGAAAGAAATCGAGACGCTCCATATGGAGCCATTGATGCGTGAAACTGGAGATGAACTCCTCCGCCCGGGGATCGTTCAACATCCGGTTGACGTGCCAGACCAGTTTGGATTTCAACTCTCCGGCCTTGGCGGTCTTGAGCAGCTTCTCATCTGGCGGCCCGCTCCAGAGGAAATAGGAGAGGCGCACAGCCAACTCCCGGTCACTCAGCTCCACGCCACGAGCGGTGGGCGAAGGCTCGATGAGGTAGAGGAATCCCGGGGAGGCGAGGATCGCCGCAAGCGGTTCCTGGATGGCCTGCGGAAAGCGCTTTCCCGCCGCTCGCTCAGCGAGATAAAGCGCGAACAATTTTTCGAGATAAGCAGGCGCTGGTTCACGGATCCGAAACGCCTTCTTGGCAAAGCGCTCGATGATCTCTTTGGCGTAGTCATTTTGATTCTTCTTCAGCCACATGCCGTCGTGAAACAAAGTGGTGAAACCCTTCGGCGGCCATGACTCAACGATCGGTCCGTCGACTTCGATCCAGTCAACCCACAGCGCCGGCTTCGGGCCCAGTCCGGTTTTCGTCCAGGTCCGGAGGAAAAGCGAACGCATGGCCGTCCGGTTGTTGTGCAGGCGTTGCCGAAATCCAAACTGCTGTAGCCGTTCACCATCTACTGACACCGGGAACTCGATTATCTGCGGTACCTTCATGGTGCCCGTGACCTTCTCGCAACCCAGCAAAGCCAGTTCGCCATTCGGGGCCGTTGGCAGCATTTCGCCAAACTCGATAAACGAATCCGCTTCACTGGCTCCCGGCAGCCGCGCCACCCGGGCGCGCAAAACGTAATTTCCTTTTGGGCTCTTCCCCGGGATCCCCGCGGCCGAAATCAGTGCACCGGTGAAGGTGAGGTTGAGGGTCATGCCGGTTTTCGTCCTCGGGTCTTTCAGATAGGCAGCATGAATCCTGCCCTGCTGTCGATAAACCCGCTCGTGAAAGCGCACATCGCTCGCGTCGATGAATCCGAACTCCGCCGGCGACTTGGCTCCCTTGGTTGCCCGCCATGCCTGGGCTTGGTCCTGTTTGTATTGCTGTTTCGCCGCGGTTCTCCGGAAGCGTTGATTCGGCCCGGTCTCCGATTGGTATCGGGTCACCTTGCGCTCCGGTTCCGCGCCAAACTGATAGGCCTTGCTGATGGCCTGATGGGCCAGCTTCAGATACTGCTCGAACTGATCACTGGAAAAGAACAGCGCGTTCCCCGTCGTGTCGAATCCGCCGGAGTTCGCGTCGTCCGGCAGATCCTCGGCATTCACCCGCACGCCCAGCAGGTCGTGGATCGTATTCTCATATTCGCGCCGATTGAGCCGGCGCATGGTGATCACTCCGCCGGTGTCACTGAGCCCCTCACGGGCGACCACCATCTGCTGGGACAGATCCGCGAGAAAAACGGTCTTCTCCTCGGCCGTGAGCTGCCGTTTCTTCTTCGGCGGCATTTCCCCGGCGTTCATCGCGTTCAACACCTTCTGCCAAAGTTCGGCGGACGCGATCGAGTCGATTGCAAAGCCAAGGTCTTCGAGGTTCACCCCTCCCTTCGCTGAATCCGAGTCGTGGCAGTCGAAGCAATAGTTCTCCAAAACCGCCCGGTGCTTGTTGGGCATGACGGCACGCGGAGCATTGGCCTGCGCGAAAGCAGGAAGCTGGATGAGGAGCGCAAGCGCGCACCAATGACTGACACGAAATGGCATTTCTATTCTTTACTGACCCGGATACCGAACGCCGTCTTGGAGGGAAGGCTCGTTCTCGTGTAAACATCCCGCACGGGTCTCAGCGGGACGGCTTTTGACGCCAATCAGCAATGGACTTCTTCAATCGTTCGACAAATTGCGGATGTTCGGCGGCAACGTTGTTTCATGTGATTGAAATATCGCTGCCGTAGTGACCGCGATTTGACGAACTTTTTCGAAAGATTGATCACGCTCAAACCGCGGATGGCACGGATAGGAAAAAGCAGCCGAGTATTGCTCTGCATTGGATCCGCGAAATCCGTGTCATCCGCGGTTCAGTCGGGAATGGCTTCATTGGGATCAATATCCTCGCCTTCCCAATTCGCGACGCCGTTCTGGTAAATCAGAACACGTTTGGCGCTGCCGAGAACGGGTTGTTGGTTGATCTCGGGCAGGTGTTTTCTGAGGGCGGACTTCACCGAAGCATACTTGGACATCCCGGCCAGGTTCGTGAATTCATCGGGATCCTTGACCATGTCGTAGAGTTCCTCGCTTCCGTCGGCATAGCGTATGTAGCGCCACTGTTCATTTCGAACGGTGTGATTGTCGTGGTTGTGCGTCGTGATGGCGGGACGGGATCTGGGCGCATTGGCGTCCTTCAACTGGGGAACCAAACTCATTCCTTCAAGGTGGCCGGGTGTTTCCAGACCACAGAGTTCGCTCAAGGTGGGATAGATGTCCAAGAGCTCTGCCGGGCGGCCGCAGCTTTGACCTTCGCTTGCACCGGGGCCGGCGAAGATCAGTGGCACGCGGGTGGAGCGGTCCCACAGGGTGTTCTTCCCGGTGATTTCCTTTTCGCCCAGATGATAGCCGTGATCGGACCAGAGCACGACGATCGTGCTGTCCTCCAGACCGTTTCGCTTCAAGGCATCCAGGACTCTGCCCACCTGACTGTCGATGAAACTGATGCTGGCCAGGTAGGCCTGGACGATTTTGATTTGCTCGCCCTGCTGCAGCAAAAACCTCTGCCGCGGTTCGGGCAGCTTCCAATGCAGATACCAGCTGAAGCGTGGCGTGTCCGAACGATCGTCCAACAACATCCGGGGCAGTTTGAGGTCTTCCTCCGGATACAGATCAAACCACTTCTGGGTCGCGAACAATGGCACATGAGGCAGGGAGAATCCCACGGCCATGAAGAATGGTTTGTCCGGTTTCTTGTTCAACTGCTCAACCGCCCAACTGGCTCTTTTCCAATCCGTGTGATCCGACTCCTGGTAGGGATAAACCGCCCAATCCATGCCGCGACCGCCGCGCGGAGTCGCGACGCGTTTTTCCTTGGGACGCAATCCGGGCTCGGGTTTGCCGATCACATCAAACTCCTCCGCTCCCTGCGCGGTAAACCGGCCGTGGTAGATTTTTCCGACCGTAAAGGTCTTATACCCGGCGTTTGAAAAATGCTGCGGCAGGGTCACCTGATCCTTCAATTCGTCCACGGTCCGAAACCACGGAGCGAGTCCATACACTCCGGTCGTCGAAGGCCGTAGACCGGTCATCACACTTGTCCGGGACGGATTGCAAAGCGGCGCCTGACAATGGGCGTTGGTAAACAGCGTTCCCCGTTTCGCCAACGCGTCGATGTTCGGCGTCTTCACCTGCGGATGGCCGTTCAGGCAACCGATCCAGTCGTTCAAGTCGTCGATGGCGATGAAGAGGACGTTGGGCAAGGTCCGAGCCGGACTGGCCTTTGCTTGACCGCAATGCGGCTTCGCCGCGGAGGATGTGACAGGCGCGAACGCGAACGCCAGAAGGAGCCCGAGCGCTATTGGAATACATTTCATAGGCAGTAATGGAATCAGGGGACGTCAGTCTTTAAACACGCCGGCATACTCCGCAGCCAGGGCATCTGTTCTTTGTCGGAGCCGTTTTAAGACCGAGGCATGCTCAGGGTCATTGGTGAGATTGGTAAGTTCGTCAGGGTCGTTCTCCAGATCGTGGAGAAATTCGAAAACGGGGTCTTGATCCAGATAGCGGGCATACTTGAAACGTTTTCCGCGAACGCCCTCCCACGACATCCGATAGCGTGGGTTGAAATGCTCGCAGAAGAAGTCTCCGCGCCACTCAGCAGGGGCGGCTTTGCTTTCGACCCAGAGTTTGAGACTGATTCCCTGATAGCTGGCCGGAATGTTGACTCCGGCCCAGTCCAGGAAGGTGGCCGGCAGATCGAGATTGAGCGCCATGGCGTCGACCGTGCGGCCTCGGAGTTTCTTGGGGAGACGAGGATCGTAGATCACCAAAGGCACTCGCTGGGATTGCTCGTGATGCGACCACTTTCCCGCAAAGCCGCGATCGCCCATGTAGTAGCCATTGTCCGCCGTGTAGATGACGATGGTGTTGTCCGCGAGTCCCTCTTGTTCCAGAACCTTCAACACGCGGCCCATGACATGGTCGACTCCCGACAGCATCCGAAAATAGGCCCGCATGTTCAGTTGGTACTTTTCCGGCGTGTCCCAACGCCAGTGAAATCGCTCACGATGATTAGACCGTTTGAAGAATTCCGGGTGCGCTTCGAAGATCGCCGGATCGGACAGGCGCGGGGCCGGGATTTCGATGTTGTCGTACTTTCCGTCCAGCGCTTTGGGCCAGGGAAAA
>Ga0055584_100006431_pt1 | contig 11522 bp, 5 predicted proteins | sample OSDHelmetaG_FD_58716 | JGI IMG/M metagenome (GOLD analysis project Ga0055584, IMG submission 58716) | Pelagic marine sediment microbial communities from the LTER site Helgoland, North Sea, for post-phytoplankton bloom and carbon turnover... | ecosystem: Environmental > Aquatic > Marine >...
AAAAATCCTCTCGGCGTCACAGCAAAACAGACGTGCGTTCACACTCATCGAACTCATGATCGCGATCGTGATCATATTAATTCTGCTCGGCTTAATTATTCCTGCTATTGGAAATGTGCGCCTTGCAGCGCAAAGGTCTCAGGTACGTAGCGAAATTTCGAATCTGGAAGCGGCGATTACTGCCTTCAAAGCCGACTTCGGCATAGATCCTCCCAGTGGGATCATATTGTATGAGTCAGGTAGTGCTACCTGGGATCAGCGCAATAAAGGTCTGATCCGTCAGATGTGGCCACAATTTGATTTTGGGGAAGACAAAGATATCAACGGGGACGGTGATACGGTGGATGTAATCACGCTTAATGCAGGTGAATGCCTGGTCTTCTTTTTGGGCGGCGTATTCGAGAAATCTCCAGACGGTTCTGCATTCAGAGTCTACGGTTTTTCCAAAAATCCAGCTCAGCCATTTTTGAATCCTGGTCATACTTCAGCAGATGATGGAAACGATATTGATGGCGATGGAACGAATGGGACTTATACGTCGAGTCTCACTGCGACCAATTCAAGCCGACGGGGACCTTACTTCGAATTTAATAACGGTCGTTTCGTAGATAGCGATGGCGACTTTTCTCCTGAATATCTGGACTCCTTTCCCAGTCAGCAGTTGCCCTATCTGTATTTTAGCAGCTACAACGGCCGCGGATACCGTCTTGGCGAAGTGACCGGGTCTCCAATGAATAATGTCTATTATCAAGGTGATCCAGCCTCTGCACCAACGACTTCGTCTCAAGCATTTAAACCCAAGTCGTATCAGATCATTTCTCCCGGTGCCGATTATCAGTTTGGTACAGGGGGGAATTATGATTCCAATAAAAACTTCCCCATCAATCGATTAGTCGAGTCAGATAACATCACAAATTTTGTCAATGGTTCTCTGAAGTAATTTGTGTCTCGTTTTTCATGAAGTCAGGTTTTCAAAATGCGACGTTCAGTAATTCATCAATCAGTTCAAACAACGCGAAGCGGTTTTACGATCGTCGAATTGATGATGGTGGTCGGTATTCTGTTGTTTTTGATTGCCACGTCTGCAGTTCTTGTGCGGAACATTGGAAACAAAGCCCGAGAAAAAGCAACGCTCGCAACCATCGTTAAAGTCAATGGCATGGTGCAGAATCGTATCGAAGCCATGAGAAAAGCCCTTAGTTCCAGCAAAAACCAGCAGCAGATTAAATCACTCGTGGGGCAAAAATATACGTCTCTGGTTAATGACTTTGGGGCCAAATATCGGTCACTTCCCAAACCGGTCGTCGAAATTTTGGTTCGCAAAGATATTTTACGACAAAACCTGCCTCAGTTTGCTAGCGAAAATTTACAAGTGGCCGACCTGATTGACGGTACGAGAGATGGTACTGTAGCAGTCCCCATCCCCAATCCAAATGCTGATTTAAGTTCTGAATTTCTCTATTACATTTTGACCAACCATGAAACATACGGCGTCGCTCCCGTCGGGGAAGATGCGTTTACGGCATCTGAAGTCGCTGATACCGATGGCGATGGTCTGAATGAATTCGTTGATGGCTGGGGCAAACCATTACGGTTTTATCGCTGGCCTACGCGTCTGATCAAGCCTGACGGGACTAACATTGATCGGCAAACAGCCAGTATTTTTTTCAACGGCTTACCTTCGGCTTCAGCAGCCGGTTTTAATGAAGTTGATCCGTTGAATGTCGATGCTGATGACCCGCAAGGCCGGATCCAGCACGAGAATGATCGACCAGGAAATCTGCTTGACCCGCTCTTCAATAATTCGGTTGGATACAGCGTCGGAGAATATGCCACAATGGATACATACTGGGTGCCGTTAATTGTTTCTGCAGGCGAGGATGGCATCTTGGGCCTGTATGAACCCCATGATTTAACAAATAATGGGGTATTAGCCAAGCCTGTCACCGTTCCACTTGCGAATGAAGCGTTTGATAATATCACAAACCATAACCAACGAGCTGGAGGAAACTAAACCCATGCCAGCTTTTCACATGGACAATCTAATACAACTCCGACTGCTCCAGCAGAGACGTTCTTCTGGGCGAAGCGGCTTTACGCTTGTGGAATTACTGGTCGTGATTTCCATCCTGGCGATTCTGGTTGTGATGACTGTCTCTTCTATTAATTTCGCGCTCTCCAGCGACCTGACACGTGGGGCCTCTCGTCAGGTGCAGTCTTATCTTGCCGGGGCGCGTGATCGTGCCATTTATGCCAAAGAACCTCGGGGCGTCCGTTTTCTGATTGATCCCAATTACCCGACGGTTGTCACCAGTATGGTTTACATCGCTCCCAGTCCCGACTGGAATCAAGGCGTGATTCGCATCGAACGTATCGACACCGATTCTGATACAGTCCCCGATACCGCATTGTATGTGCGCGGGAAAGGCACAGACTGGAGATTTCTATATGATCGCGGCCAACTGCTCAACGGGGCACGCATCAAAATTCCCGGTGACGGCAGTGGTACCTGGTACTCAATTGACCTGCCAAATTCACCAATTTCGAAAAGTAGCGGAACGTACAATTCTACAACGGACGAGGCCCTCCGCCTGACAACTCCCTATCGCGATGCGGGAACTTCCAGCCCCAGCGAAGTCGTGGCCTTCGCGCCTGGCAGTGGTCCTTCAACCTATCTGTTGGAACTCCCCCCAGTCGTTTTGTCAGGGGAAGAACCGACTCTCTTACCCAACAATACCGGTATCGACCTTGATCGCTCTTTTCTGCCAGCCAGCTGGCGGGTCACAGGTTTTTCCGGCGGTGACGATGGTCAGCCCGGGAAAGCAGGTGTCAATGATGATGGCAATGGGGGAAACGATGATGCTGGCGAATACCTGTGGCCAGGCACCGATGATTATCGTCTCTATTCCAGCCAGCTCGATCTGATGTTTTCTCCCCGAGGCTCCCTTTCCGGCAGTGAAGCCGGTAGTGGCAAAATTCATTTTATGCTTGATACTCTGGAAAATATTTCTTCCACCTGGCTCGGAACCACTGCTTACGCTACTGGTGACCGGGTCACCGTCCCCGCTCGGTTTATTACACCTACCAGCACTACCTGGGATCTGAATTTCAGGCCCTATGATCGTATTTATGTATGCGATACGGCAGGTACCAGTGGGTCGAATCCCAGTATCTTTTTGAACTCCAATGCAGCGAGAACCGAGGGCAGTACCATTGCTGATGGCAGCGTCACTTGGAAAGTCGAGCTCAACACAACTCCCTCGCTGTTGACCATTTTTACGCGTACGGGAAATGTCAGCGCTTATCCGATGTTTTTTGATAATCCTGTGGCGGTACCCTCTAACCGGGCACCCGATGTGTTTTATTACGCCGAAACCGGGGAGACCGCCAAATGAAGCAGCATCATATGAAAACGGGCAAAATGATCGCGTCAGGGATCCACTTCAACCGCAGTGGTGTCACGCTGATGGAAGTCCTCATGTCGGTGATGATCATGAGCATCGGCGTGGTTTCGCTGGCGTCGCTCTTTCCCATTTCGATATTACGCGGAGTGCAGGCCACCAAACTCACAAATGCCACTGTTTTGCGATACAATGCCGAAGCACTCATTGAAGCGTTTCCTCAGCATTTTGTTTTCGACCCCGATGGAACGCTCAATACGAACGGGCATATCGCACACCAGCGTCGTAACCGCAACTATGTTGTTGATCCTCTGGGGTCGTATTTTGCCACGCTTGATGGCACCGGTTTCGAGGACAGTTTTGGCAATGATGGTTCCAGTACCCCGCTAACTCGAATCCCACGCTTCCATGCCGGACTGACTTCACAGTTGGCGGCGGTGAATTTCTTTAGTCAACAGGATAGCTGGACTCTTCACTATGAAGGCATTCCATCCAGCATCAATAGCGCCCGCGATACAATTACCATTGAGCCTAACGACATTACTTCCGGCATCGTTGACCTGACGGAACTCAGCCAGGTGGTGTCCACTGTAACGGGTGGCCGTATTCTGATTTATGACACCACGGGCAAACAGGTTCAGGCACGCTTTATCACAAGCGCCGATATCAATGCCGGTTCTTCAGAAATCAGCTTTGCCGATCCATTGCCCAACAATGGTCTATATGACAGCATTTCCAAAATTCGAGTTGAAACAGTCGAACAACGTTATTCTTATCTGTTAACGGTACGCCGTCAGATTGCCAGCGATGTCGCCTCTGTCGATGTGGTCGTCTTCTTCCGTCGTAACTTTTCACCAGAATTTGAAGCCGTTCATGATGTTGAAAACTTTGTCGCTGAGTGGAATCCCGGTGTTGATGGTGCCTGGGGGATAGCTGGCCATGACGACGACAATGACGGCTCTGATGATGAGAGAGCAGGTGAGCAGGGTGCGATTGGCTCGGATGATTTTCAGCGCCGTGAATTCAGACTGCATTTTAATCCGAGTGTCGATAAACCACTTGTGAAAAAAGGGGGCTATGTATTCGATACCCATAATGCCCGTTGGTATCGTATTCAGAAAATTGAAAACGAATCAACAACACTTGTTGACTTGACTTTAGATCAACCCATCATCCAAAGCATCAACGATCCAGGCGACCCGACCACACTCGTAACAGGTCTGATTCTTATGCCCAACGTTGTCCAGGTATATCCTCTCGGAAACAAAGTACGTTAGTCTGAAATCAATATTACGTAACTGAAACCAGATAGTTTAAAGCGAAGTTTTTAATGAAAACATCTAACATCACACATCAGTCGAAATCAGATCGAAGGGCCAACCATCCTCGCGCTGGTTTTACGCTCGTCGAAATGATCGTTTCGGTGGCACTGGTTCTGTTGATGATGTTGATGTTCACCGAAATTTTCCAGATCCTCTCCGGTTCCATGTCCACCCAGCGGGGCATTTCAGAAAATGACCAGCGGGAACGACTGTTGGTTACCGTTTTGCAGTCCGATCTCGAGAATCGTTCGTTTCAGTATCTACTGCCTTATTCCGATTTTAAGGCGTTTACAACACCGCCCGGAGTATTTCCCAGTCCCAGCGATCCCCGCAATCCCTTGTTTCACAAAGAGGATCGGCAGGGGTATTTCTATATCTCTGAAAATGACCCCGACGATGATACCGACGACTTCATCCAGTTCACCGTTTCCCGATTTGCCAGCCCGAAGCAGGGAGATACAGAAGACTTTTATTATGGACGCGCCACCGACTTAAGCAGCCTGACTGCCAGTGGCGGGAATCAACTGGTGAATCATCCCAACCAGCCTGAAGCCGATGACGGGCGGATTACAGCCGACGGTACGTCACAATCCTCGGCCGCGGAAGTCTGTTACTTCCTGCGAGGCAGTAATCTGTATCGACGGATCATGTTAATTCGCGAACCACTGTCGCTCTCCAGTACACAGAACTCACAACCTGTTTCCTCTGACAATAGTAATACCCCGTTCTTCCAGAGAACCGGCGGTCCTCCTGATCCTTTATATGGAGAACACATTTCGTCAGATCATAATTTTTGGCGCGACTTCGATTATTCCGCGTATATTGATATCAGCGGGAATACTTATGCCCGTTTCCATGATCTGGATGATCTTGATAATTCTGATACGACAGGCGCAAATATTCTGTTCCCGTTGGGGATGCCTCGCTATCGCTTCGGTTTTAACCATGAGGTAGATGGTCTCTCGCGGGAATTTGTCCCCAGTTCCGCGGGCTCTAATCCCCAGTTATTCATTGGGCGTTTTACTCATGAAGAAACGTCGCACGAACACTTTAATTATCCACATGACTTAATGGATTCCTCGATCGGCGGGGGTGGCAATCCCATGGATCCCGCGGGACCCAACCTGTTGTTGAATCCCGACGATCGCGTGATTGATTTATTAAGAAATGGTATCCGACGTTCGGAAGATCTGGTGCTTTCGAATGTGCGTTCCTTTGATATCAAACTCTTTGATGACGGTGCGCAGGACTTTGTCGACATCGGTGGTTCAACAGCAGTCCGGTTTGCCTCCGGGGCAAAACAAAATACCGTGCATGGTAATTCAGTCTATAAGAACGTATTTGATACCTGGCATTCCAGGGCCGTCTCCAGTGGGGGAGATGAAGATCCACCGTACCCCATGCTCTCTGATCCAACCGTTGCAGAATTTGCACCACAGGTTCCTGTCTACGATATTGCCATTCAGACTCCGGTTCCCAGAGCGTCACCTTTAACAGCAATTCGCATTTTAATTCGATATGAAGACACTTCTTCAGGTCAAGTAAGACAAATGACCCTGATTCATCCATTAAGGAATCGGGGAGAGGGATAATAGAATAATACAAACAGACTTTTCCCCTTGTGCCGGACCGGGTCACGGCCATAGGCCACTTTGGGAGGTTTAGGAATGAAACCAATTTCTATGAAACAGACATACCAAGTAAACAGGCATATCACTCGTGTTCCAGATACACGTGGTGGATCGACGTTATTGGTCGTGATTGCCTTACTGGCAATGCTTTCTCTGCTGGGAGTCGTTTTCTATACATTCGCCTCTCAGGAAGAACGCAGCGCGCAGTACTTCACTGAAGCCGCCCTCAATGAAGCCGATCCCGGTCTTGATTCCGACGTTCTGTTCAACTGGGGATTGCAGCAATTAATCGTGGGCCCCGATGATGAACTGTATAATAGTGCCCTGTATGGCAAACGGCATTCCTTGTTAACTAATATGTTTGGGAATGACCTGCACCCGTTTAACGGGCAGGGGATCAATGTCATTATGGAATCGAGTTCAGATACTTCACCAGGTCTAGTTCATGTCGATCAGAATTATACTGGGAATACTTCTACCGGTTCCGGTGACCAAAACTTTTTGGCCTTAAATCACAGCTATGGTGCCCACGGTGGTTCACAACCTCCCAGCTGGAACAGTTTTCCGTTACCCGATGTTGATTATACGGCCCCTGATATCAACAACCTGTTCCTGGCTTATGATGGTTATACGCTTGATGGAGGTGCTCTGAGGAGGGTCATCATTCCTTCCTTTGTACGACCACAGTTTTTCAGAGATCGTTCGGCAGGGTCGCATGTTGATGACTGGTATGAGAATGACGGAAGTTTGAATCCTGATCAGGAAACGACACTTAATGTGCTCAGGCCGCATCCGGCCCATCTGTTTATCGATCCCGGTGGAAACTCCGTCGGTACAACGAAACGTTTTTCAGCCTCTTTTCCTTTCCAGCCTGTCAATGTTGCTGGTGGAAATGCCGCCGTCTATGGTGAGCTGGGGATCTTTACGGATTCGTTCGATGTGACTACCAATGCCCCGATTATTGAATTGGATGTAGACAACGACAATGATGGAATCAAGGAAGGCATCTGGATGGATCTGGACTTTCCTCCAATCCAAGATCCCAATGATCCGACGAAATATATCCTGCCCCTGTTTTCCTTTACCGTACATGACCTTGATGCTTTGATCAATTTGAATACAGCGGGAAATATGCGGCGGACCGGTGACATCAACTTGAACTACAACCCCAGCAATAATTTCTTTGGGGAGCACAACTCCATTTACTCTGACAAATACCTGTTTCTCTCTCGTTCCAATATGGGGCTTTCTTCACCAGGTGAAATCAATCCACAATGGGCCTTGAATGCAAGACCTGCAAAATTTTCCGATACTCCCTCTGGAGATATGATCGATTCGGCGAGTGCTACAGATGTGTTGCAGCAGCACCGACTCTTTTTCGGCGATTATCCCTACCCGTATGGTTCAATTACCGCGCCACGTTCATATGCTGCCTTTACTGACTACACTGACTTTCAGGATGCTTACGAGGACACGGTCGACTGGCGGGAAATTTCCAACATGGAATATTTCTTCCTCAATTTTGGTCGTCCGGAATTCAGTCTCCCCAGTCCATTGGCCAATGGCACTAAAAACGAAATTGTGGATCTCTATCCAGGCCGTTGGGGGGAACCTAATCTGCTCTATGATGCCCAGCGCGACAGTTCTGGAGATCCACTCTATCTCGTCGATACCAGTGGCGGTTCTGTATTAGCATTTCCACGTGCAGGCCAGACACTCGTTGACGACAATGCCAACCGCTATGAAGGGGGCACATTGAGTGGTTCTCTGAACGGAAACCGTTCTAACGTGCATTCTTTCATGCATCCGCTGGCGTATAATGGCTCGGGAAGAACCAATAAAACAGGAGCCAGCTACCGTCAGCCAGCGATTGGCTACAATGGCTGGAGTGGATATCGCGACTTCGAATTTGCTGGTACCACCCGCTATAACGGTGGTCGGACGTTTTTCAAGGACTCCATTACTGATTCGTCAGACAACTTTGGTGTCCTGATGGATGAAGCTGACGAAATGACCGTCGATCTGGAAAAAGTACAGCGACCCTATGATGAACCTTTCGCTGTCGACGATCTTGCCTTCCTGCATATGAATCAGACGGATCAGGATAATACCGGTGTCAGCTCGCGTCTGGAATTCCTGCTCCCCTTTAACTTTGGTCGTGCAGCTACAGTAAACTGGCGGTCTAATATTATCCGTAGACAATTTACCTCCCTGAGCTGGGATCGTAAACAGTTTGGTATGCCAATTACCCCCGGCTTAAGAGACTGGGAAACTGATGGTCTCATTAATTTTCCACCAACGTTTTCTGGCGTGGACCCGTTCCGCCCGGAATTACGTACCTTGTTGACAGTGCTTCCTGGAAACACTGACCGTTCTCAGTTACAGATGAAGCTGAATCTCAATCATCTTTTGGTTTTTGAGGATACGGGAACAGGACGCACAGTGACGACCCGCCCACTCACACCGCACCCGGGAGAGGATGTCAACGATAATAGTGCGCTCGACTCAGGCGAAGACCTGAATGGAAATGGTCAATTGGATGTGCTGCCTGCATCAAAAATACTGTATACAACAGGTACGAATTGGAGTGGGCAATCACCAGTTCAATTGCCTTCTTATCCACCTGTTGCTCAGAATTCAATGTCTCAGGCAAATAATCAGGAAATCTGGGCACGCTATGATCGCCAGCGGATGGCTCGTGACATTTACGTACTGCTCTATACATTGGGTGGAGGAAACGACAGCTTAGACTACCGCACCGATAACTCTGGAAATGCCCTTTATACTAATACTCAGATGAAGGAAATGGCGCAGTTTGCTGTGAATGTTGTCGATGCCCTGGATCCCGATGATGTCATCACTCAATTTGAATACGATACGAATCTGAGTAATGGTTGGAGTCCGGATGACAATCCTTATACTGACGATGGAGGGGATCGTGAAGCCGTCTTTGGTGTCGAAGCGCAGAAGCTGACGCTCAGCGAATTCCTGGCGATTAAAGCCAATAAAATCGAAGATGCCTCCTCGAATCCATTCAACCACGATGCCACCGAATACGACGATGAAAAAGATCGTTATTTCTCGTTTCTGGAATTGCGAAACGCCAGTCATCAAACTGTCAGCTTCGCCAACGATGCCTGGCAGATTCGACTCGAACCACGCACGGATATCACAGGGATCAGCAGCGATTATTCGGATCTTGATAATATTGCAGCAGATCCTGTGTTAACTGATACAGACAAGCGAAGATTGACGATTCGCAGTGGTTCCATCGGTGGCGGAGGAATTTATAATATCTGGTCTGCAGGAGATAACGAAAATGTCGATCCCATGACATCGATGCCTCGCCCCAGTTATTTCAGCGTCGATCCAAACTTTTCCGGAGGTGCTCCCACATTTACGAGAATTGCACCGCGGGACATATCGACAGCGGCTCTTGATTTAATTACCGACGATGACACTTCTGATTTCAGGATGACGACTGAAGCTGACACGATCACTTCGATTACCAACAGAGGCGATTTTCTGAATGATTCAAATACCGATCCGGGAGGCACGAACTCTTCTGATATGAAGTTCATTGTCAGATTAATGCGACGGGCTCATCTGGGTCGAGGCACTCCGTCCGTCTCGAATGCTGCCGACGAGGCGGATAATCCCTGGGTCGAAGTCGACAGCATGATTATCACGGGGATGAAAGATTTCACTTTGTCCGATACGAGTATGGCAGCCACCATTCAATCAGAGTTGAATACACTTCGGAGTTTTCAACGGGAGCAACCTTTGTACGCACGAGGCAGTGGAGAGGCTTTGCATGCCACCGGAAATGCCGGTTCCGCTTTCCGTGCCAATACTGTAGGAACGACTAATTCCACTACAGGAACGGGTAGTGTAGGATCAGATGGTGCCACTGGCGTCATGATGGTGGACGATGACAACGACGGCGCCATCGATGACGCCAGCGAACGTGGTTGGGCTTTCTCGGACGACCGACCCCGGTTTGATCTCTGGCAGCCCCACTTCGATCGTGATTTTGCTTCAAAAATTGATCTGTTGAGTATTCCATTGGTGGGCCCGAACCGGATTACCCGAGATCTGGCGACCGAAAGCGGCGCACAGACGCGAACCGACACGAGCACACATGCAGATCGCGCCAATGACGTCCGCTTCGCAGGAACACAGAAATTCCTCGATCCCAGCGGACCGGATGACAGCTCCAGTACTGACAACAACCGTTGGTATCGGCTCTTGGGACTTGTGGAAGTACCTACACGCTCTCATCTGCAGTTGGGAAATCCCCTGAATGATGCGCGTGTTCCCGGTCGCATCAATCTCAATACAATCCGTCATCCCGCTGTGCTGGCCGCATTACTCGATGATTCAGATGCCTTCACAATGGATATGTCAGGCAGTGCAGTTCATCCGAATTTAAATGCGCCCCACTTAAGCGGTGGAAACTGGTGGCAACAATTTATTGATTCGCGTGATGCCGCAGATACAGGTCTGACCAACTCCGCCAGGATTCCTGGGACACCCGGTTCAAAACCCTTCCGTAGTTTTGCTGCCAACTTTCCCACCAGCACGGAAAATGACGTACGTGACCTACGTGAGAACACAATTTTACGAAGTTTGCCGGTTGATGGAGTCGGGGCCAATAACCCGCGTCTGTTATTTGAACTGACATCCAGTCCAGAACACCTTGGTACAGCGGGACTGAATAATGTTGATGTACATACACGGAATCGACTTCTTTCAAAAATTGATGCCAACACCACGACCCGCAGTAATACCTTTGTTGTATTTATGTCTGTCGCTTATTTTGAAGCCACGGACACGGGAACAACCATTTATGGTGATCCGGTACAAATTGGCGCACGTTTATCTCCGATAGATCCCACATGGACTGCTAATCAACCAGATTATAAGGGGTTTTTCGTGATTGACCGCACCCGGGCTGAAGAGGCCTTTGAACCAAGCACCGGTCAATTTGACCACTGGAAACGACTGATACGATACCGCCACTCGATTCCACAGAATTAGTTGAATCGAAGAAACTACGAAAGCAAATCGATCACCTGATCGGCATAATCATGAAACATAATATAAGTGAGAGGGGGAAAGCCATGTAGCCTTGGATACTAATTCTGGTTGCGGGCCGTTGATGGGAG
>Ga0055584_100006434_pt1 | contig 11519 bp, 8 predicted proteins | sample OSDHelmetaG_FD_58716 | JGI IMG/M metagenome (GOLD analysis project Ga0055584, IMG submission 58716) | Pelagic marine sediment microbial communities from the LTER site Helgoland, North Sea, for post-phytoplankton bloom and carbon turnover... | ecosystem: Environmental > Aquatic > Marine >...
AAGCAGGCCTAAACAATGACATTGCGGTTTAGTGCATCGACGACCGCGGGCCGGAACAAACCCAAGCTGCTAGGATTAAGTGATTGCCAAGCGCCGTTGGCGCTGCTCACACATTGCACGAGTGTCAGCAGCATAGCTTAGAGCCGGCGCTCGGCGCTGTACACATGCGCGCTGCTACGGAGACTGCAATGGAATACACGGTAATATCTGCCGATTGTCACATCGACCTCATTTGGCTGCCGCCCGAGCTATTTACAGAGAATGCCAGTGCCGCGTTGAAGCAGCGAATGCCGTACGTCGAAGAACGCGCCGATGGTGCGCGTTGGGTATCGCGTAATGGTGCTGACTTTGGCCTGGTAAATGCGATGGGTTCGGCCGGGCGGCCCTATGTGCCTGGCGCTATTCATCGCTCGGACCGCATGGCCGCAACCGGTTTGTACGATGATGGCAAGCGCGGAATTCGGCGCCTCAGTGATCCAGACCTGCGCATTAAAGATCAAGATCTAGACGGCGTACAAGGCGAAGTTCTGTATGGAATTTTGGGTTCGAGTGCGCGCTTAAATGACCGCGAAGCGGCGGCCCAGATGTTGTATATCTACAACCGTTGGCTGGAAACGTTTTGCGCGACCCATCCGCAGCGTTTTGCCGGAATCGCTTGTGTCCCGAACGATGACATGCAAGCTGCGGTCGCGGAAATTGAATTGATCGCAACCAACGGCAGTCTGCGCGGCATAGAAATTCCGTGTACGCCTGATATGCGCCCGCTCTTTGATCCCTACTGGGCGCCGCTGTGGAAAGCCGCTGAGGCCGCCAATTTACCTGTGCATTTGCACACGGTCGGCGGTGCCAAACCCAATTTTGACGACTATCCCCCGATGCAGGCACGGCAGGCTTTCGCGGTATATCTGACTGGTTTTCAGGTGGCGATGTCGCGCTTCTTGATGGAGGCTATTTATGGCGGAATTTTCGAGGTCGCACCAAATCTGAAGCTGGTGTTTGGTGAGTCTGGGATTGGTTGGATCCCGTACATTCTCGAACACATGGATCTGGAGTGGGAAGACCAATTCAAAGATCTGACTTTAACCATGAAGCCGAGTGATTACTGGCGCCGAAATTGTTTTGCTACATACCAAAGCGACCAGGTTGGCGTGAAATTGCTTGATGAACTTGGCGAGGACAACATCATGTGGGGCAGCGATTTTCCACACCCCGATGGTGTCTGGCCCGATTCGCAAGAGTTTATCGCGCGCGAAATGGTCGATGTCTCGCCAGCGCGTAAGCGCAAGATCATCTGTGATAACGCGCGGCGTCTATACCGGTTTTCCAGTGATTAAGATGATCTCGCGGCGCTCAAGCAGCCTAATACCCCCCCCCCCACGCGGATGTTCGAGGTGAAACTGTGTTGAGGTGCAAGCATGTCTAGAATAAATCCTGAGCGGTTATTGGCTGATTTACGCACGCTGCGAGGTTTTGGTGCGCACGCTAATGGCGTTGTCCGACCAACCTTATCGCCGGTCGATATGCGCTCGCGCGCATGGTTGATGGAGCGCATGCGGGATGCTGGTTTGCAAGCGCAAATGGACGGTGTTTCCAATGTGTTCGGACGCTCGCCAAATGCCGGGTCGGCGCTGTTGCTAGGTTCACATTCAGATACCCAGCCACGTGGCGGTTGGTTAGACGGTGCGCTTGGCGTCATCTACGGCTTGGAAGTCGCACGTGCGCTGCTGGAAACGCCTGAAACCGCTGATCTTGCGGTAGATGCTGCGTCACTCGCCGATGAAGAAGGTACGTTCTTGGGCTGCCTTGGTTCACGCTCCCTTTGTAGCGTACTGGATGAGGCCGCGTTTGCCGCGGCGCGTAACGCTGATGGGCTTTCTCTAACGCAAGCGCTAGCCGATGCAGGCCTCGCTGACACGCCACGCGCGACGCTCGACTTGGGCCGCTATGTCGGCTATCTCGAAGCGCACATCGAGCAGGGGCCTTACCTCGAGGAGCAAGGCAATCAGATCGGCGTGGTGACGTCGATCGTTGGCATTCGCGGTTGCACCGTGCGCTTCGTCGGCGAGCAAAATCATGCTGGAACGACGCCGATGGATCGCCGCAAAGATGCAGGCGTTGCCTTGTTCGAGTTTGCGGCCCGGCTGCGGGCCGAGTTTCAAGGCCTGGCGGGTGAGCGCACCGTTTGGACTATCGGTCAGGCGACCCTCAGCCCAGGTGCGCCAAGCATCATTCCAGGTGCCGCGCAGTTGCTGCTGCAGTTTCGAGATCCGCAAGACGATCGCTTGCAAGCTATGCAACAAGCGGTCTATGAGTTGGCGGCCAGCATGCATGCGACCGGGCCCGTGGCGGTCAGCGTCGAGGCTAATCGGGAACCCATTCATCCGACCATCATGGACGAGTCGCTGCAGTCTCACCTGGCTGCGGCGGCGGCGCTGCGCACACCTAAGGCGTGGGTCAAGATGCCCAGCGCGGCTGGCCACGACCCAATGGTGTTAGCCCATCATCTACCTTGTGCGATGTTGTTCATTCCGAGTATTCGTGGCATCAGCCATGATTTCGCTGAGGATAGCCATGACGCCGATATAGTTGCGGGCTGCGAAGTGCTGGCTGATGCAGTCGTATCAATATTGCGTTCACATGGCTAAATACTTAGGCCAGACGCGGTAGCGTCGATTTAATGTGTCTTGTGGTGCTTTAGCGCGCAGCCGTGGCTGTTGTGGAGTCAGTCTCGGTCGCGTTGCTTAGGCTAAGCAGACAATTGCGCGCCAACGACCTGAATTAATTGTGGCATGACTAAATTTCGAGCCGAATTGAGTGATTGTGATACGCGCGTTCGCCGCGGCGGCAGCGAGGAATTCGAGCGTGCTCGCGCTGCTGCTATAGAATACCTAGAACAACGTCTGGCAGGCGCCGGGACTGCCAACCCGGCACGCCTAGCGCGCTTACGCTTGGCGCTATTGCGCTTGTCGTCGCCTGCTTATCGCGGCGACTAAGCAGGCGCAACTTGCGGTGGGAATCACAGCTCCACCCAGCAACAGGCCTGCTGCTTTGCTCGGCGGCCCGCGTTAAGGTTTGGTTAACAATTCGGTGTGTGCAGGTTTTCCCGCTACGCCCTGATACAGCACGCCTTGGCGCAGCGCTAAGATACGCTCGTGTTCAGCGACAGCGGCTGCATCCATGTCTGCGTACGGTGGCGTTTCATGAATGAAATTATTGTGTTCGTCGACCCCGCGTAGCAGCCAGGCGCTATCTTGAGGTGCATTCTGTTGGCGCACATTTGGTTTGATGTAACGCACCGCTAGGCCAATGCGTCGGTCGTCGGATAGATTCGGCTCCGATGCATGCACCGTACGGATGTTGTGCAAGGACATTTGCCCGGGCTGCAATACCGCAAAGTGTGCCTGCGACTCATCCACATCCATCATGATCTCCTGGCCACGGGTCAGTAGATTCTCCGCCGCTAAGGTATCTTTGTGCTGAATCTGCGCTCGACTGGCGCCGCCAGGCACCATCTTCATACAGCCGGCTTCAAGCGTCGCAGGCGATAGCGCGATCCATGCGCTGACCACATCAGCACTGGATAAACCCCAGTAGGTCGAGTCTTGATGCCATGTTACGAAGCTGGTTGAACGCGCTTCTTTGACGAACAAGCTGGTGCCCCAGCACATGATATTGGGGCCCAATACGTCTGCGACCGCGTCTAGCACCGAAGCATGGCTGACAAGCTCTGCAACCCAGGTCTGTAACAGGTACAGCTTCTGTCCCTTGGACAGCTCATACCAGCCGCCTTGGGCGCGCTCGTATTCCTCAAAGCGCGTCCTATATGCGGCGGCTGCATGCGGCGTTAGTACCGTCATCGGCCAGGTGAATCCCATTTGCGCGTATTGTTGTTTCTGCGATTCGTCTAACATTTTTTGACTCGTTCACGCGGCGCTGATGGCAGAGCATCTCGCGCAATTGCATGGTCTAGTTATGTGTCACTTAAGTCGACTGCGGCCAAGGGCTCGCGCCCCATGATCATATCCGCTGCTTTCTCTCCAATCATCAATGAAGAGGCGTTGGTGTTAGCAGAAGGCATGGTCGGCATAATTGACGCGTCTACAACACGCAAGCCCTGCAATCCATGCACGCGTAGTTCGCTATCCACAACTGCGCTTGGATCGCTTGCCGGACCCATTCTGCACGTGCCCATCGGGTGAAAGGCGGTCGTGCCGCGTCCGCGCGCATAGTCGAGCAGTTCAGCATCCGTTTGTATGTCTGGCGTTGGCGACAATTCGCCGGCGAAATAGGGCGCTAAGGCTTCGGTTCTAAACAGCTTGCGTGCGAGCTTGATGCCGCCGACAACCACACGCTGGTCGATTTCGTGCGCTAAGTAGTTTGGCTGAATGGCAGGTTTCTCGAATGGATCTGCACTGCGTGCATGCACGTAGCCAGTACTTTCGGGGCGCTGCTGCCACACTGCGATGGTCATGCCGGGCTCGGTATCTAGCTGCGATTGCACGCCTTCTTGGTAACTTGCGGGCGTGAACGTCATCTGCAAATCGCCACTATCCATGCTTTCGTCCGATTTCCAAAAGCATGCAACCAAGGTCGGCTGTAAGGTTAGGATGCCTTTGCGCGCTACTAGGTACTTTGCCACTTCCCAAGCCAAGGGCAATCCGCGAGCGCGTTCGTTTATGGTCCACATATCCTTGACCCGCGCGGTCATGCGGATGGGGTAGTGGTCGCGCAAATTGTCGCCTACACCGGTCAACTCATGGTGCACCGGTACGCCGATGTCTTGTAGCAACGCGCTTGGTCCTACACCCGACAATTGTAGTAATTGCGGTGAGTTGAAGGTGCCGCCGCATAAGATGACCTCGCGGTGCGCATAGATATCTTGGGTCTGTCCGCCACGCACGTAGCGTATACCGACTGCGCGCTTGCCTTCGAATAGCACTTTGACGGCGAACGCTTTGGTGCGTACGTCTAGATTCTTCTGCTTGATGACCGGGTGCAGATAAGCGCGCGCAGAACTAACCCGCATGCCCTTATCAATGCTGCGCTGAAAGAAGCCGACGCCTTCTTGTGATGCACCGTTGTAGTCTGGATTGCGCGGTATACCTGCACTGACCGCGCCTTCCATGAACGCATCACAGAGTGGATTCTGCCACTCTAAATCACCAATTACATAGCGGCCTTCGCGCCCACGGAAACGATCGTCAGCAGCGCCGACGCGGCGCTCGTTGCGTTTAAAGTACGGTAATACCTCCGCGTACGACCAGCCGCGATTGCCCATCTGCGCCCACACGTCAAAATCCATGCGTTGGCCGCGATTGTAAATATGCCCGTTAATTGAGCTCGAACCACCGAGCGTCTTGCCGCGCGGCTGTGCGATGCGCCGCCCCGCGGTACCTTCACTGGGCTCGGTTTCATACAGCCAATTTACCTTTGGATCGACCAAGGTCTTCATAAACCCTGCGGGGATATGCAAGAACGGATTGATGTCGCGTGGCCCGGCCTCAAGCACGCAAATCGTGCTGTCGCGATCTTGGCTTAGCCGATGTGTTAGGACCGACCCGGCCGAGCCCGAACCTACGACGATATAGTCGAATTGCTCGCCCATGCGGCTTAGCCGCGGCCAATAAATGGCATTTTGGTTGCCATTACGGTCATGAACTGCACATTGGCGTCTAGCGGTAGGCTGGCCATATAGACGAGTGCATCCGCGACATGTTTGACCTCCATGCGTGGCTCGACTGCCATCGTGCCATCGGGTTGTGGCACGCCAGCGGTCATGCGTTCGGTCATTTCCGTGACCGCGTTACCGATGTCGAGTTGGCCACAGGCAATGTCGTAGGCGCGCCCGTCTAAGGAGGTAGCGCGGGTTAGACCGGTAATTGCGTGCTTGGTGGCTGTATAGGGTGAAGAGAATGGTCGCGGTACATGCGCCGAGATTGAGCCATTGTTGACGATCCGCCCGCCGCGTGGCGTCTGCTCTTTCATGATGCGGAATGCTTCTTGGGTACACAAAAATGAGCCCGTTAAGTTCACATCAACAACCGCCTTCCATTGCTCCAGCGTCAAGTCTTCAAGCGGAATGGCTGGCGTACCCATGCCCGCATTGTTGAAGACTAGGTCCAAGCGGCCGAATTTTGCGACCGTCTCAGCAAACAGATGCTTGACCGAGGCGGGGTCAGCCACATCAGTGACAACCGGCAGCACGCGCGCGCCGTGTGTACCGGCTTGGCGTACGGTCTCAGTCAATGCATCCTCACGTCGCCCGGCAATCGCTACACTCCAACCTGCCGTTACCAGCGCTAGTGCGCCGGCGCGCCCCACTCCAGACCCGCCACCTGTGACGATCGCCACCGAATTGCCTACACTCACGTTTATCTCCTGTACTAGTTGTTTGTCGAAGCGATTTCGTTCACGCCGCTTGCCGGCTCCGGCGCCTTGCAAAGGGCTGCGATGAATCGCCATTGAAATTGTAGGTAACCTGTCGTCGGCGGTTCAAAGCCAAGCCGTGCGACCATTTCCGCGTGCAGTTTCGGAAGTTGCCAAAACGGCACCGCAGGGTAGGTGTGATGGGCTGCGTGAAATTGCATGTTCCACGCCATCCAGCGCATCAACGCCGAGGTCTTGATTGTACGGGTGTTGATGACCGTATCGGGCACATGCACCAAGCCAGTGTGTTCGGCAATGTTCTGTAGCTGGTGCAGGATTTTTGTTGCCAGCAGCGGCGCGAGCCAGTAAAACCATGCCGCGTCACTAGCAAAGTATACGGAGGCGACCCCGATGAGGGCGTAACCGGCTAAGTGTGCGCGGGCCTCCAGCACGATATGTCGACGCTGTGCGTCAGTATAATAGTCTCCGGCCACGCGGCCGCAGGCATCATTACACATGCGTCGTACGCGTCCCCACCAATAAGTTACGCCTAATAAGTAGGGTACATAGGTCGCTAATGTATAGGGCTCGCCGCGCGATAACAGTTCCGGATCGCGCTGCCAGTTTTGGGTGTGACGATGGTGTATGTAGTGATACCAGCGCTCTTGGCTGCGCGGATAGAGGACTAAGAATCCGGTTATGCGGTTGAATACGTCGTTAATCCAGCGTGTTGCAAACACCGTGTAGTGGTTGAATTCGTGCTGTGCAGCAAACAAATAGTTAATCAGCATCCCGTGCACTACAAATATGGGCACACACCACCAGCTTGCACGGGTAAAATACAAGATGACGCCGGTCAAAATGATCGCACCGAAATGCGACAGAGTCTGTAAGCTGCCGCGCAAATCCGATCGTCTGGTTAGCTGACGGAGGCGTTTGGGGGGGATTAAATCCTTGCGACCGACAAAATCATCCATTTGGAAAATTCACGAAATTCATTCAACAAGTTAACATTGGACAGGAAGAACTGAGCTGGCAGTCTACTCTTCCTCCCAGGCTTGCTGCATCACCACGGGGTAAACTCGATCGATAACTCATTTTCAAATGGCCAGCGCTGGGTCAGTAATGCTGAGCCGGAGCTCGGGCTCGGATTGGTTGAGGAATGCGTGGACCGCGAAGTCTCGCTGACCTTCCCAGCGGTGGGTGAGGAACGTACCTACAGTATTCACAACGCGCCTCTCACACGGGTTACCTACGAAGTCGGCGATCGCATTCGTCACTTCACCGGCAGCGGTTTGACGGTCCTGGATCGCGAGGAACACGCTGGTCAGATGTTCTATCAGGCGACCACCGATGAAGGCGATACGAACGTTGTTCCTGAGCGCGACCTGGACAGCTTCTTTCAATTGCGCAAGGCCAATGATCGCTTGTTGACTGGTCAACTCGATCGCAATCGTTTGTTCGAACTGCGAACCGAGAGCCTGCTGCACCATCATCGGCATCGCGCCAGTGACGTGCTGGGTTTGCTCGGCGCGCGGGCGCAATTGCTACCCCATCAACTCTACATCGCCGCCGAGGTGGCTGCGCGGCATGCGCCGCGTGTACTGCTGGCCGATGAAGTGGGTCTGGGTAAGACTATTGAAGCTGGGCTCATTGCACACCAGTTGATCATCAGTGGCCGCGCGCGGCGTATTTTGATCGTGGTGCCGGAGCCACTGGTGCATCAGTGGCTGATCGAGATGTTGCGGCGCTTCAACTTGATGTTCACGGTAATTGATGCGGAGCGCTACGAGGCCTTGGAGGAGGATGGCTCGAACCCGTTCGAATCCGCGCAATGGGTTATTACGACCTTGCCGATGCTAACCGACGAGGCGACTTTTACCGCCGCGGTAACGGCCGGCTGGGACGTGATGATCGTGGATGAGGCGCATCATCTCGGCTGGAGTGAAGACGATGCCACGCCCGAATTCACTGTGGTTGAGCAGCTTGCGCAAGTTGTGCCTAGCGTGCTGCTGTTAACGGGTACACCTGAGCAGCTTGGCACGGAAGGGCATTTCGCGCGCTTACGAATTCTCGACCCTGCGCGCTACCACGATTTGGCGACTTTCCAGGCCGAAGAGTCGGGTTACGAGGCTATTAGTGAGTTGGCTGAAGAGTTGCTGCAGACCGTACCGCCGGTTGATGGGGAAACGGCGGCGGCCGTCGCTGAGCATCTCGGTGAGGAATGGTCGGATACCTTGTTGCTTGCTGATCCTGAGGATCAAGAGGCCCTATTAGCCCAGGTTGTCGATCAACTGCTAGATCGCCATGGCACCGGCCGCGTGTTATTTCGCAATGTGCGTGAGTCTGTTGGAGGATTCCCGGCGCGCGAATTGCGCGAGCATCCGCTGGTCGCGCCAGATGAATATCTTGATGCGGCTGGCGACGCGAATATATTTGCGGCACTTTGCCCTGAGCGCGTAATCGGTGCTGATTGGCTCAAGCTCGATCCGCGGGTCAAATGGTTAGAGCAATGGCTGCACCAACATCGTGGTGAACGTGTGCTGCTCATTTGTGCGAATGCAGAAACTGCGCGCGCACTGGAAGAGCATTTGCGCACTCGCGCAAGCGTGCGCTCGGCGTTGTTCCACGAAGGCATGACTTTGCTCGCCCGCGACCGGGCGGCGGCCTATTTTGCTCAATCGGAAGAGCCAGCGCAGATTTTGGTGTGCTCCGAAATTGGCAGCGAAGGGCGCAATTTCCAATTTGCTTCGCACCTGATTTTGTTCGATTTGCCGTTGAACCCAGATCTGCTGGAACAGCGCATTGGGCGTCTCGATCGTATTGGTCAGATGAACCTAATCAAGCTACATGTGCCGTTCTTTAGCGGCTCTGCGCAAGAGCGCTTGCTGCGTTGGTATCACGATGCGGTGGATGCGTTTGAACATTCAAACCCGGTCACTGCGCGGGTGCTGGATCAGGTGCGCGAAGAGCTATTCGGGCTATTGCGTGAGGACGACCCGAGCGCTTTTGCGAAGTTGATAGCACACAGCCGCGACTTGCATGCGGCGGCCGCTGACGCTCAGAGTCGCGGGCGCAATCGGCTGCTGGATTTGAACTCGTGTCGCCCGCGTCGTGCAGACGAGATCGTCGCAAATGTCAGCGCCGCCGCGCGCGAAACAGAGTTACTCTCGTTCATGCAACGGGTGTTTGATGCCTTCGGCATTGACCATGAGCAGAACTCGGATGACAGCATGGTGCTACGGCCCGGCGATCATATGCTGGTGGATAATTTTCCGTGTCTGCCAGAAGATGGCACCTCGGCGACGGTTAGGCGCCATCAAGCGCTGCAACGTGAAGATCTGCAATTCCTGACTTGGGAACATCCAATGGTCACAGGGGCCATGGATCTGATGCTTGGCACCGAACTCGGCAGTGCGTCTCTATGTACGATCAAGTTGGCGCCGCTTAAGCCTAGTTCGTTATTGCTTGAGTGTATTTTCGTATTGCGCTGCCAAGCGCCACCCGAGCTGCAGATACAACGCTTCATTAATGGTGCAGCGGTGCGTTTGCTGATTGATGAACAAGGCCGTGATCTCGGTGCGCGGATTAATCGGAGCCGTTTGAATGGGCTCGCACGCGGCGTCCCGACGGTGATGGCGCAAGATGTAATCAAACATGCGCGCAAGCGTGTCGATGAACTGTTGGCCCATGCGCACTCGATTGCGTCGGAGCGTGCGCAACCCCTGGTGAGCGCTGCCGCAGACCGAGTGGAGGAAGTGCAGACCGCGGAGCTGGAGCGCCTCGCCGCGCTTGCGGAATTTAATCCGAATATACGCGAGGAAGAATTGCACGCGGTGGTACGCCAGACCGAACAACTGTTCGATAATCTAGAGCGCGTTGAGTTGGAACTGGATGCGGTGCGGCTCGTGGTTGTGACCTAGCGGGCACTTGCTGCTCTGACGCAATCGCGCCAAACTCGCACCCTCGATCAGACTACACCTAGATCGGACTAAACCTGAATCGGACTAACGACGTCTGGACGAAACAGTATATGTGGCATCTAGGCCTTAGTTGCCGAACAAACTTTTCAGCCCTTTGCTCACCCCGTCGAGCGTTGCACCCACGGCTTTTTCGACCGCCTTGCCAACGCTAGTGGCGGCTTTGCCGACACCTTGTGCTGCGCCTTGCACGATGGTGCCAGTTTTTTTGCCTGCATCGTTTAATAGATCGCCAGCGGCTTGTGCGGCCTTGCTTGCTTCGTCAGTAGCCACAACAACGCCGGCTGAGGCTGCGCTGGCTGTTTTTTCTAGGGTTGTTAGTACCGAACTCCCGGTTTCGCTGGCGGCCGCTTGAGCTGGCAAGCAGCCTGTTTGCGCATAGCCGAGATCCGCGAATGCAGCAAACAGTGCCGGCGGAAATACCAAGCCGGCAACTACGCCACCAACGCGCCGCGCGGTAGCTGCCTCGTCCAATTGCAGTTCCGGCGTCGCAAAGGTACCAACTAGCCGCACTGGGACGGTCAAATTTAGGGTTGTCGCTTTCGGGTGCGGCTTAAACAGGAACGCCAGTTCTTCGCGCTTGAGGTTGGCACTGCCTTCGCCCGTGATTGTGGTTCGTTGTGTGTCCATGATTAGCGCTTGGGCTACGGCTTGGCCATCTTCTAATTTGAATGCCGCCACCGCACAATTCATGCTGACCCAATCGTGATTGCGGCTAGTCAGTAGGTCCGACAGAGCGTGGAGACCGCCGGTCAGGGTTTCGGCTGCGCGCAACTTCACCCGCCCCTGGCCAAGCAGCATGCGAGTGCTACCAGTCGCGCTGCTAGCTAAGGATGCTATCGAGTTCCCGCGCGCCGATATGTCTATCTCGCCATCGACGGCGCTCTCGAGTAGTGAGCGGCTACTGCGCACTATATGTTTGAGCGCGAGGTCGCGTGCACGCATGTGTAGATTGATCGCGACGCCTTGTGTGCGCTCGTGTGGCGTGACCTCGAGCGTCCCGGTGACCTTGCCGCCCGCGACTTGCATGCTGAAGCGTTCGAGCGCTACGCGCGTATCAGTGATGCTCAATAGGCCACGAAAATCATGCACCGGTGGCGTTAAAGGTAACTTTGCCGCGGCGAGGCTAAGGCTCACATCAATCGGCAAAGCTTTGAACTGCGGCAGAGCGCG
>Ga0055584_100006438_pt1 | contig 11515 bp, 7 predicted proteins | sample OSDHelmetaG_FD_58716 | JGI IMG/M metagenome (GOLD analysis project Ga0055584, IMG submission 58716) | Pelagic marine sediment microbial communities from the LTER site Helgoland, North Sea, for post-phytoplankton bloom and carbon turnover... | ecosystem: Environmental > Aquatic > Marine >...
CGTCGTTCGCTGCGTCGTCGTCGTCGGCCGCGTCGTCGTCGTCGGCCGCGTCGTCGTCGTCGGGCTTCATCACGTCGTCGTCGTCGCCCGGGGCGCTGTCGTCGTCGTCGCCGGTCGCGCTGTCGTCGTCGTCACCCCGGGAGCTGTCGTCGTCGTCGCCGGTTGCGCTGTCGTCGTCGTCGTCGTCGCCGGCTGCGCTGTCGTCGTCATCACCCGGCGCGCTGTCGTCGTCGTCATCCGGTGCGCTGTCGTCGTCGTCATCACCCGGTGCGCTGTCGTCGTCGTCATCACCCGGTGCGCTGTCGTCGTCGTCGCCGCTCGTGCTGTCGTCGTCGTCGCCGCTGCACGGCGGCGCCAGGGGCCCACCCCCGCAGGGCGCCTCGAAGCGCACCGCGTACCCCGCCGAGAGGATCGGCTGGTCGCACCCCAACAGCAGGCCGCCGGCTGCTCCCCCGTCGATGCCGATCGTTCCGCGCTCCCCGGCGGACTGCACCGTGATCACATCGACGTCCAGGTAGTGGAACTCGACCGCTCCGTCGGCCTCGAACGCCTTCAACTGGAACGTCGCGGGCTCGTTGCCCAACCCCGCTTCGACCTGGTCCCAGGTGATCACCAACCGGCGCGACGGGGCCGTGCCCACGACACCCCAGGTCACCTGGCCGGCGCCCTCCGTCCACTCGTCCCACCAGGGGAGCCAGCGCCGCCCGGCCCCCAGGGGGCAGGCGTTCGCCGATCCCGCCGTCGCACCGTCCAGGGCGAGGTGCCCGTGCACCGACACCGTCAGCGACGCCGCATCCGTTCCGTACCAAGGCATCGACCAGGGCAGGGAAACCGCCGCCTCGTCTGCGACGAACGCCAGGGCGGTGGTGGTGATTTCCCAGGAGAAGGCCGGCCCCCCGACATCACTGGAGTCCAGCCACGAGTAGCCGAATGCGTCGGGCCCGCCCGCGGCCAAGGCCGGCGCCGCGAAGAGGCTGGCCGCGAGCACCCACCGACCGATCAAGGCGCCAACTCGACGCCCATCGTCGCGAGGACCAGGGGATGGGCCCTCACGCCCGCGCCGTCCACGTCCAGGAACGCGGCCTGGGCCGTGAACGCGAGGGTCCAGGCGAGCCGGCGGTTCACGTCCAAGGACACCTGCAGCGACGGCCCCGTGGAGCCAAACAGCCAGCCGGCCTCTTCTTCGCGCGTCGCGTGCGGCACCCCGGGCAGCCGGGCGACGGGCACGAGGTTCGCCCGCAACTGCCAGCCCAACCGCAGCCCGAACCGGCCGAGCTCCGGCCCCCAGCCGCCCTCGATGCCCGCGTGGACCAGCGCCCGCCCGTGCTTCAACTCCGCGCCATCGGCATCAAACCGCCGGGTCGAGATCGAGAGCCCCAGGGGCGCCCCGAGCCAGGCGTTGCGGGCCTTCCCGGTCCCCAGGCGACCTCCCGCCCAGAGCTCCGCGACGCCGAGCCCATCACCCCACAGCAGCCCCCAGGAGGCGGGCGGGCCGCCGCCGCCGCCGCCGCGGAGCGCGAGCAGCAGGCGTTCCTCGCGGACGCGAACCCCCAGGTCGGCCGCGCGCACGGACTCGCCGCCCGCCAGGTCCACCATGCCGTCGACGATCGCCGTGCCGTCGGTTCCGCGAACCACCACGTGGTGGCGTCCGGCGGGCAGCGGGTGGGTCCCCGGGAAGAGGCCTCGCGCCCGCCCGTCCACCACCAGGCTGGTGCCATCCCACCGTCCCCCGCCGTAGCTGAACAGCAGCGCCTGCTCGCGCTCCCGGCGCGCCTCCGGTCGCCCCGAGAGCACGACGTCGTTCAAGCCGACCACCCGGAAGCTGGCCTCGGGCACCTGGACTCCCGAGGTGTGCTGCTCCGTCAACGTCCGGGCGTGGTCGTGGGCCTCCCAGGCGCTGACCAGTCCGTCCAGGTCGCGGTCTGCGTCCGCCTGCCCCCAGGTCAACGCCTGTAGCAGGAAGTGCGTGTACACGCCGTGGCCCAGGGTTCGGTCCTCGAAGGCCGGCCGGCCCAGGGTGGATGCGAAGAGGTGGGCCTCTCCGCTGCCGAGACCGCGAATCCCGCTCTGGGCGAGCGACGGCATCACGTCCGCGATGCGCTCGCTCAGGGCCGGGTCGATGGCCGATTTGCCTTGCCCGTGGAAGCACGCATCGACGATGAGGGCCTTGCGCTCCGCAGGCAGCTCGCCGAAGAAGTCGCGCAGCGCCTCCAGGTCCAGGCCCGTCTCCGCGAGGCGCCCGGGCACCGCGTCGGCGGGGAGCAGATAGAGCCGCCCTCCGCGTTCGTCGACGTCGAGTGTGCCGTGCCCGGAGAAGTAGAGGACGAAGGCATCCTGGGGCAGGAGCTCGGCCCGGAGCCGGCGAAGGTCGGCGAGCAGCGCAGCGCGACCCGTCTGCCCCGGGCCCACCCGGAGGTCGACTCGCTCGAAGCCGCCGCCCGTGGGCTCGCCGAGCACCGCGGCCATGGACCGCGCGTCGGTCGCCGCGTACTCCAACTCGCCGAACACGCTGCTGTCGTAGTGATCGACCCCGATGACGAGCGCCACCCGGCGGCCTTCCAGAGCGCGGCTCAGTTCGGCCGCGGTGCTCGCCGACGAAACCAGCCCGCGGGGGCGCAGGGTCGATGGTGTGGCGCAGCCGGCGAGCAGCAGACCGAGCGCGAGGGCGAGGATCCTCACGGGACCCAGCGTAGCTGCACCTCGGCCTGGCCGGCCGGCGACCGGCAATCGGGGTACTCCAGGTCGAGCAGCACGCGGTACGTCCGCTCGCCTTCGCCGGCGTCGGTGCGCCACGCTTGGACCCGTCCGTCGAGGGCCGGGAAGGAGGAGCCAGCGGTCACTTCCCACTCCCCCCCCGGCGGCGGGAACACGGCAATGCCGTCGTCGGCGAGCTCCGTCAGGCACAGGAACCCCGGCTGGGCCGTCGTCACCCGGAAGTTCACGGCCTCGTCGAGCCGAACGTCGCCGCCGCGGCGCAGGGCGTCGCCTTCGACCACGAACTCGAGCCGCACGTCCACATCGCCCACCCCGCGGGGCGTCAAGGCCGACTCCCCGGGCCCCTGCATCGCCAGCCCGGCGCCGATCCCCGCCAGGGCCAGCAGCGCAGCCGCCGCCACCGGCAACCGCCGTCTCCGGGCACGCCGCAGGATCGAAGCGCCCGTCTCCGGCAGCACCTCGGGCGCGGCGGATCCGTAGTGGTCCTCGAGGAGCCCGGTCAGAGGATCGATTTCGCTCATTCCTCCTGCAGTCTCTCCCGCAGCAATCGCCGGGCGTAGGTCAGTTTGTTTCGGACCTGCTGATCCGACAGCCCCAGGATCTCGCCGATGACCGCACTGGACAGCCCCTCGGCGTAGGTCAAGCGCACAATCGCTTGCTGCTGCGCCGACAGCGTCGCCAGTGCATCGCTCACCTGGCCCTTCTGTTGCACCAGCCGCAGATGCCGCTCCGGGTTCGGCGGCGGCGGTGGCGGGACCTCGAACTCGGCCGCGGCCCGCAATCGGAACCAGCGCCGAGCCCCCCGCTGATGGTCCTGCGCGCAGCGACGCGCGATCGTGAACAGCCAGGCCCGGTAGTGGCCGCTGGGCTCGTACCGGTGGCGGGCCCTCAGCACCCGCAGCCAGGACTCGGACCACACGTCTTCGGCTTGCCCCCCCACGAGGGTGCGCAGAAAGCCCAGGACCGCCCGGCCGTGCCGCTCCACGAGGGAGTCGAACGCCGCGTCGTCGCCGGCCAACCAGGCGGCGTGGAGGGTGTCGTCGTCGGCGGGACCCGTCACCGGGTACTCCTCCCAACGCAGGGCTCGTGCTGCGCCCACCGGATCTCCCTCATCCCCGGGAGCCGGCTCGTGGCACCGGCCCCCGCCGTTCCACGCGATTGATATCTGGGCCCCGGTTGGTCTCTCCCAGCCGCGGTTGGCGGGGGGATTACTACGACCAGCAGAGGATCCAACCGGAACCCACCCAGGAAACGCCGGGCGTGGATGGGGCGGTGAAAAGAAAATGGAGACTGGGCGGGAACGACTCGGATCGGCGCCTCTGCCTCAGTCCTCACGGACCTGCAGCACGATCTTCCCGCGCACCGCGCCGGCCTCGCCCAGCCGGTGCGCCTCGGCGGCTTCCGCCAGGGGAAGCACGCGACCGACCTGAGCGACGACGCGTCCCGCCTCCAGGTGCTCCGCCAGCACCGCGAGGTTCGCCCCCGACGCCTGGCGCAGCACGGACTTGAAGCGCTTGCCCGCCATGCGCGCCCCAACACTCAAGCGAACCAGTCCGCCCGCGACCGCCAGCGTGCCCAACCAGGGGCCGTACTTCGTCGTCGCCGGCACGACCCCGGCGTTGATGGACGCCACGCGCCCGCCGAGAGCCACCGCCGCCAGCGCAGCCGAGGCCGACACCGGGCCCAGTGAATCCAACACGACGTCCTGCGGCGGAAGCACCTCGCTCCAGCGCTGGCTCCGGTAGTCGATGGGGATCGCGCCGAGCGAGGCGACGAACTCGGTGTTCTTCGGCGAGCACGTCCCTGCCACCTCGGCTCCCATCGCCACGCCCAGCTGGGTCGCGATGCTGCCGACGCCGCCGGCCGCCGCCTCCACCATCAGCCTCTCGCCCGCCTCGACCTGGGCCCAGGACAAGCAGTCCCAGGCCGTCAGCCCCACGAGGGGGAAGCTCGCCGCTTCGATGTGGGTGAGCCGCGGAGGCTTGAGCGCGCACTCGTCGGCCCGCACCGCGATCCGCTCGGCCAGCGTGCCCAGCCGCTTGTGGGACGGCGACGAGAAGACCGCGTCGCCGACGGAGAAGCCCGACACGGCCGAGCCGACCTCCAGCACGACGCCCGAGACGTCCATGCCCGTCCGGGCCGGGAATCGCTGGGGGTTGATGGCGCGCTGGTAGCCGGCGCGGATCTTCCAGTCGACGGGGTTGATGGCGGCCGCGTGCACCTCGATGAGCAGGTCCTGGGGTCCGCACTCGGGGTCTGCGACATCACGCAGATCCAGGTTGTCGGCCGGGCCGTACTGGTCGTAGACGATGGCCTTCACGACGTCGGGAGCCCGGGCTCGGGGCGAGCCAGGGGGTCGACCTCCCGGGCGATCTGCAAGCCCACGTCGGGTCGATCGGTGATGATGCCGGTCACCCGCCACCCGGCCAGCTCTCGCATCCGGGCGGGATCATTGACGGTCCAGGCGTTCACGGCGAGGCCCCGGAGATGCGCCTTGCGGACCATCGATTCACGAACGAGGGTGTGCTGCGGATGAAGAGCGTAGGCGGACAGCAGCGGGGCGACCCACGGCCGGCGGAAGACCCGGTCGCGGACGCGTCCGCGCAGCCCCATGCCATCGTCCATGGGGTAGCAGAGCCCCAGGGGGACGCGGACCACCGACGCCGCTCGGATCAGGGACAGCGGGTTGAACGAGCTGATCATCACGTCGGCCAGCATCCCCATGCTTCGCAGCAGCTCCGCGACGCCGGTCGCCGTGCCGTCGGTGCGGCCCCCGTCTTCCTTGATCTCGATGTTGAAGCGCACCTGGTCCCGAAACGTCTCGAGCACCTCCACCAGGGTGGGCACCCGCGCGCCCGCGAATTTGGCGGAGAAGTGGCTGCCCACGTCGATGGCCTGAAGGTCCCACAGCGGGAGGTCGCTCACCCGCGCATCGACCCCGCCGAGGCGCTTCAGGTCCGGGTCGTGCACTACGACCAGCTCGCCTGTGGCGCAGGTGCGCACGTCGAACTCGAACCAATGCACGCCCAGCTCGGCGGCGTTTTCGAACGCCTCCATCGTGTTCTCGGGCGCGAGCCCGGCGCCGCCGCGGTGCGCGTGGATCTGCACCGCCGGTGCCTTGGGCGGCTCGCTGCGGCGGTGCCGCGCACGGCCGGCGCGGCGGGGAGTCTCGCGGGGGCGGGCGGTCATCGCCGGCACCGTATCGGCACGCGGGGGGCGAGTCACCTGACCGTGTTGCTCGCGGTCCTTCTGCCGGCGCTCGCGATCGCCGCGGATCGGGTCCACGTCGAGGCCGCCGTCGAGCCCGCCGATGGGTTCGCCGCGGGCTCCTTCACCTGGACCACGACCCACGACGGACCGGCTGCGCTGACCGAGTTGCACCTGTTCCGGTACCCGGCGATCTACGCCCGCGACCCCGACCTGGACGACGTCCTGCGCCCCCGCGTCTACCCCTCGGCCTTCGAGCCGGGAGACCAGCAGATCCTCAGTCTGGCCGTCGACCTGGGCACCGGGCCGCGCCCCGCCGACCGCGAAGACACAACCGTCGACGGTGTCCCCATCACCCGCATCGTGCTGCCGCGGGCCCTGGAACCCGGAGAGACAGCCGTCGTCACCGGCACCTTCGAGACCGTGATCCCCCGCAAGTACGGCACCTTCGGTCACTTCCGGGGGACCCTGACCCTGAACGGCGGCCTCGCTCCGTTGCCCGTCGACCGGGTCGACGGCGTGCCTCGCTTCGACGCGCTGCCCGGCCCCGCCGAGCGCTCGCTCCACCTGACTGTGCCCGAGGGGTGGCGGGCCGTTGTCGGGGGTCTGTCGCCGGACCCCCCGACGGGTCTGGTGCGCCCTGCCACCGTCGCCGGCCGCTCCTTGCGGGTCGAGCCGGCGGGCGCCGCCCGCGAGCTGGTCCTCTTCGCAGCCGAAGCCACCCGCTGGGTCTCGCTGTCCTTCAACCGCCGCGGCGACACGGCCGTCCAGCACATCCCCCTGACCGACCCGCTGACGGGCGTCGGCCGGGTGGTCACGTGGCACGGGCGGCCCCTGCGGCGGCGGCAGATCCGCTGGATCCGGCAAGCGGCCCTGGGGGCCCATGCTGCGCTCGCGGACCTCGGCGCCCCCGACCCCACGGACCTCGTCCTGGTGGAAGCGCCGCTGCGCCGCAACCTCGTCGAGCTGGGCGACGGGGTCGTCTATGTCAGCGACCGCTACCTGGAGGTCGAGACCCTCTTCTGGCGCTACCACGACGTCCACCTGGCCCGCGCGCTGATGGCGGCCGAGCTCGAGCCCCTGCTGAGGCTGCGCGAAGACCCCACCCGCGGCCCGCTGGCGGTCGAAGGGGTCAGCTGGCGCCTGGTCGAGGACTACCTCGCCGCCCGCTGGAAGAACCACGTCAACCTGCGCACGTTCCTGGCCCAGTTCAGCTTCCTGCCCCAGGTCGACAGCCTGCTGCAGACGCCGGCGTTCCCGTTCGCGGACCAGGTCTTCGACAACCCGTGGGTGGTCGATCCCCTGCGCGCCGACGTCCGGCGCTTCAACCGGCCCCTGCGCTCCGGCCGGATCCTGCTGTTGCGCCTGGAGGACCGGCTCGGCCCCATCAGCGTGTCCGAGGCTGCCCGCGCCTGGATCACCGGCTGGCTCGACGACCCCCGGGACTTCTGGACCGTGCTCGCCGAGCGAACCGGCGACGACATCACCCCCGCCGTCGACGCCTGGCTGGGGCCGGCGCCGCGCATCAACCTGCGACTGGACTCCGTCGAGCGCAGCCGCGACCCCGACGGCTTCTGGACCACCCGCGTCGTGCTGCACCGCGACCCCCTCGAAGGAACGCCCCCCGACGAGCGGGTGGAGATCCAGCTGCGCCGCGGTCCGGGCAAGCGCGGCCGCATCCACCTGAACTGGGACGGCGCCGAGGAGCTGGGGGAGTTCGAGGTCCGCACCCCCTTCCGCGTCGCCGCGGTGCGCGTGGACCCCCGCGGTCGCGTCCTCGAAAACGACGCCGACGGCCAGTCCTTGAAGAAGGACAACCGGCTGCCCTACGCGACCACGGTCACGGGCTACGGCTACGCGTTTGCGGCCAGCGCCGATTCCGGGCTCGAAGCCTACGTGGGGCTCAACTTCCGGCCGTGGCGCAACCTCCAGCACCTCGTGCTCGTCAAGGCGTTCGCCGACGCGGAGACCCGAGTCGGCAGCGGCGTCAGCTACGTCCACTACTTCGGCAAGCCCCGGGCCGGCAGCGGCTACCGCCAACATCGCCTGGTGGGTTCGGTCGACTTCAAGTGGCTGAACACCAACTTCCGCCCCACGGCGGCCCCGCTGCTGGTCGAGGGCCGCGCCAGCTACATCCTCGACACCCGCGGCAGCGCCATCAACCCGACCCGGGGCCACCGGCTGCAGGTCACGCTGTTCGGGGGTAAGGACATCGCGCTGGAGGACGAGCGCCTGCGGACCCTGCAGGAGTCGGGCTACCTGGGCTTCGACCTGTCGGCCATCAAGCTCATCCGCATGCACCCGTGGCACATCCTCGCGCTCAAGGCGCAGACCGGGCTGGTGTTCGGCAACGTCGTGCACCGGCAGTTCCAGCTCGGGGGGCCCCGCGGCCTGCGCGGCCTGCCGGCCAGTCACGTCCTGGGCGACTTCCGCACCGACGTCACGGCCGAGTGGCGCCACGCGTTCTTCTGGGACGGGGACGTGCCCTTCGTGGCGCAGCGGATCCGCGGCCTGCAAGGCAACTTGTTCCTGGAGGCGGGGTTCGTGTCGTCGGATCTGACGAAGGCCCCCGCGCTGTCCGACCTCGGCGTCAGCGTGGGCTACGGCTTGCGCACCTACGTCGACTGGTTCGGCGTGTTGCCCGGCATGTTCGGCGTCGAGGTGGCCTGGTCCCCCGGCGCGCCCAACGGCCGCATCCCGGTGTTCGCGCTGCCTCAGGATTGGCCGGAGGTCCCGTTCCAGGTCTACCTCGTGGGCACGCAGTCCTTCTGACCCCCCGCAGCCGGGCTGCATCCAGGTGCCCTCCGGGGGGAGGCAGACCCCAGGGGGGTCGGCCCCACCGGGCCACGCGGTTGGCCCTGGTTGAGCCGCAGTCAGCGGCCCCCCGCCTGCCTAGTCTGTCCGCTAGCCGTGCCACGAATGCGCGGGGAGGACCGACGATGGGCCACCGAGCGCTTCCCTTGTTGACCGCACTGGCGCTTCTGGTCGCCTCGCCGGCGGCCGCGCTGCAGCTCCAACTGAGTCGGCCCGCGCTCTGCTCCATCGCCGATCGGGTCCTGATCGGGGAAGTCACCTCCGACGAGGTCCACTGGACGGAAGAGGGTGGGATCGCCCGCCGGGCCTGGATCGCCGTCGAGCGAGACCTGCGAGGCCACGGCGAAGACACCGCGGAGCTGATGCTCCCGGGCGGGGTCATCGGCGACATCGAGCACTGGGTCGAGGACGTCCCGAACCTGCGCATGGACGGCCGCTACATGCTGTTCCTGCGGGACAACCCCGACGGCAGCTATTCGGTCCTCGGCGGCGACCAGGGCGCGGTCCTCGTGGCCCCCCCGGCGGGCGGTGAGGGCGAAGCCTTCATCGAGGCCCTCGCCAGCGTCGGGCGGTGCTCCGATGCGTAATCCGCGCTCGCCGTTGACCGCGGCCCTTCTCGCGACCCTCTTCGCTTCGTCGGCCTTCGCGTTCAACACCCTGTCCGCCGACTGGGCCTACCTCCCGGGCACCCGCGACGTGCCACTCCTCTTCAACGCGACCAACTGGCCGGCCGGCGCCGGCACCGAGCCGGAGATCGCCCAGGCCTGGGAGGACGCGGTCGAAGCCTGGAACGACGCCGGAGCGGCGTTCTTGTGGCAGGACAACGGCACGACCCTGTCGACGTCGTGGTCCGAGGACGGCGTCAACATCGGGCAGTTCAGCAACACGACGGTCGCTGGCGGCACCCTGGCCGAGGCCCAGTCGTTCTCGCTGGGCGGCAACATCTCCGACTGCGACATCCGCTTCTACAACGCCAACGCGTTCCTCAACCCCATTGAGTGGAGCTCGGATCCGGCCGGCGCCGGCCCCAGCGAGATCGACATCCAGTACGTCGCCGAGCACGAGATCGGGCACTGCCTCGGCCTGGACCACAGCGGCGACGCCGACGCGGTCATGAACGCGGTCACCACCGGCGGCGCGGGCCCCACCGAACGCGCCCTCGACGCCGACGACATCGCCGGCCTGGTCTCGATCTACGGCGAAGGCTGCTCCGACCTGGACGGCGACGGCTACGGCACCCGCGCCGACTGCCAGCCCCTGGGCGGGGACTGCGACGACACGGACGCGGGGGCCAACCCCGGCGCAACCGAGGTCTGCAACGGCGTCGACACCGACTGCGACGGCACCGTGGACGACGGCTTCGAGCAGGACGGCGACGGCTACACGACCTGCGGCGCCGACGGCATCCCCGGCAACGCCGACGACGACTGCGACGACACCGACGCCTTCGTGAACCCCGGCGCGACCGAGTTCTGCGACGGCATCGACAACAACTGCGACGGCGCGACGACGGCCGACGAGGACGGCCCGCACAACTCGCAGCAGGGCACCTTCGGCCCGACCCAGTTCCTGGTGAACGTCATCGAGTCGGGCATCACGACCGACGTCCTCGATTACAAGATGGTCCTGGACACCGGCGGCAACGACGTCGCCATCGACTGGGTCGTCTACGAGTCGTCGAGCCAGACCGGCCCCTACACGCCCTTGCAGGTGGTCCCCGACGTCATCAACACCAACGGATTGACGACCGTGTCGTCGGGCCTGCAGGTCACGATGACGGCCGGCAACTTCTACGCCATCGGCCTGCACGACCTGTCGGGCGGCATCAGCCTCCAGCTCGACACGATCCCGTCGATCCCCCACTTCCTGACCTTCGGCATCTACCACGGGGGCAACGCGTCCGGCGCCCAGAGCCCCCCCCCAACCCTGGCGGTGCCGCCCCTGCTCATCTACAGCTTCGGCTTCTCGTTGGCGCTGGAGGTCGAGGTCGACGAGGACGGCGACGGCAGCCCCGGCTGCGCCGGCTCCGTGGACTGCGACGACTCCGACCCCAACAACTTCCCGGGCAACCCCGAGGTCTGCGACAACGCGGACAACGACTGCGACGGCACCGCCGACAACGGGCTGAGCGCCGACGCCGACGGCGACGGCTTCACCGTGCTCGGGGCCTGCACGGGCAGCGCCGACGACTGCGACGACACCAACCCCAACGTGTTCGTGGGCGCGCCGGAGGCCTGCAACAACGCCGACGACGACTGCGACGGGACCGTCGACGAGGGCTTGAACTTCGACGCCGACGGCGACGGCGTCCTGGCGCCGGGCTCCTGTTCTGGCCCCGCCAACGACTGCGACGACAACGATCCGACGGTCTACCCGGGGGCCCCGGAGGTCTGCGACAACGCCGACAACAACTGCAACGGCGACGCCGACGAGGGCTTGAGCACCGACGCGGACGGCGACGGCCACTACTCGATCGGCAGCTGCTCCGGCCCGTCTGATGACTGCGACGACCTCGACCCCGTCACGCACCCGGGTCAGCCGGAGATCTGCGACGGGAACGACAACAACTGCGACGGCAGCGTCGACGAAGGCCTGGTCACCGACGCCGACGGCGACGGCTTCAACAGCCTGACGTCGTGCAGCGGGAACACGGACTGCGACGACAACGACCCGAGCACCAACCCCTCGGCGTCGGAGATCTGCGACAGCGCCGACAACAACTGCGACGGCTCGGTCGACGAAGGCCTGAACGTCGACGCCGACGGCGACGGCGAGAACA
>Ga0055584_100006440_pt1 | contig 11514 bp, 11 predicted proteins | sample OSDHelmetaG_FD_58716 | JGI IMG/M metagenome (GOLD analysis project Ga0055584, IMG submission 58716) | Pelagic marine sediment microbial communities from the LTER site Helgoland, North Sea, for post-phytoplankton bloom and carbon turnover... | ecosystem: Environmental > Aquatic > Marine >...
GGTGTATTCGACCATGTCCTTGTAGGAATGCATGCCGCCCATATTCATGAAGCCATGCTCGCCCCAGATCACCAGCGAGATGTTGAACTTCACCGCGATTTGAACCGGGACGGCATTGATGCCCATATGGGCATGCATGTCCGGGTCACCCATTTTCTTCAGCCCGGCGCGATTGAGTTTCTTCAGGGTCTCGACGCTGGCGGTGAAGTGATAATGGTCGCAGCCGAAGACATCGCGCATGCGCTGGATGTTCTGCATGCCGACATCGGTGTGGTTGTTTTCCCCATAGGTCACCAGCAGCGGGTTCATCCCGTAAACCTTGGTGAGCAGGTGAATCTGGTAGAAGCTGTCCTTGCCGCCGCTGACCGGGATCAGACAGTCGTAATTGCTGCCATCGGGTGAGCGGTAGTCATCACACAGATCGCGGAACAGTTCCTCCCGTGCGGCCCAGTTGACGGTCGCCTGCTCTTCATGGGTGCGACATCCGCTGCACATACCTTCCTCATCGAAGACAATGGCGGCAGCCGAGGCGGCGGGATAGACGCAACGTGTGCAGTACTGCATGCGCGGCGGCGTGACGCGTGGTTCGAACGTACCGGTCATCGGATTTCTTCTCTCAGCTCAGATGTCATTGGGGTAACGCACGTTATAGCCGCGCCGGTGCAGTTGCTTCTTGGCGCGCTTGTAGGCGTTCTCGGTGAAATGAAAAATATTGCCCGCGGCCACGGCGCTGGCGTGACCCTTGTCGATCCCGGGCCGGAAATGCTCGAAGGTTCCCACACCGCCACAGGCGATCACGGGGATTCTGACGGCCGCCGCCATCGCGCTGATGATGTCCGTGTCATAGCCTTCGGCGCTGCCGTCCCGGTCGATGGAATTCAGCATGATCTCACCGGCCCCGCGCTCCTCGGCCTGTCGTGCATAGGCCAGCGGGTCGTCATCCACACGGGTGCGCCCCTGATCCACATACATGGCGTGTCCGTCGCCCTCGCGATGCACGTCGATGCCCACGACCATGGCCTGGCTGCCGTATTTCTCCGCCACTTCGGTCACCAGTCCGGGCTGGTGATAGGCCTGTGAATTGATCAGTACCTTGTCGGCGCCGTTGTGAATGAAACTGTCCACATCCTCGATGGATTTGATGCGCCCGCCAAAGGTGAGCGGCATGAAGGCACTTTTGGAAATCTGTCGCAGGATGCCGATCACGTCATCGGCGCCCTTGAGTTTCATGTCGTCGCGCCGCAGGTCGTAGTCGCCGTCCCGGGTGATGTCGATATAGACCAGTTCGTCCGCCAGCCAGTCATTGAGCCGTTCCAGCTGATTGATCGGGTTGCCGATCACCTTGAACTCACGAAACCCTTCGCTACGCACGATCAGGCCGTTCATCAGATACAGCACCGGGATGATCCGTGTTTTCAGCATCGGCCTCGGGTCAGACCTTCGCGAAATTGTCGAGGACCGCAAGGCCCACGCGTGCGCTTTTTTCCGGATGGAACTGCGCGCCGAAAATATGGTCGCGCTGCACCGCGGCTGTAACGGGGCCGCCATAGTCGACCGTGGCCACGATGTCTGAGGGATCGGTCGGCAACAGCTGATAGGAGTGCACGAAGTAACAGCTGGTATCGCCTTCGATATTGGCAAACAGCTGTGCGTTGTCCTTCAGCACCAGTTCGTTCCAGCCGATCTGGGGCAGGCGCAGATCCGATGATCCCCGTGGAATGATTTCGACCCGACCGGAAATCCAGCCGAGCCCGGCGCAGTCACCGAACTCCGTTCCGGTCTCGGCCAGCAACTGCATGCCCAGACAAATCCCGAGCACCGGTTTGCCCTTCTCGCGCACCTGGTCGTTCAGGGCATCGAGAAACCCGCTCGTCGAGAGCCGCGTCATGGCGGCCGGGAAGGCTCCCACGCCGGGCAGAATGATCCGATCCGCCTTGTCCAGATCTTCGGGCGCGCTGGCGATCAGCGGCGTGTGCCCGAGATGTTCGAGCGCGTTGCACACCGAGCCGATATTGCCCATGCCGAAGCTGACGACGCCGATCACGCCGATACGGCCTCGGCATCACGCAGACGCGGGAAGGCATCCAGGGCATTCTCCTGGAAGATTTTCTGCAGCGCGGTCTCCGGCAGATCTGCGCTGGCGAGTTTGCCCAGCGTCCAGGCCGGGTTCATCAGCTGGCCGTCGCAGGAGAAGATGATGCGGTCCTCGCCGACCCGCGCGAGCATGCCCTTGATATCGGCGTCCTGTCGGTCGGCGGTGCTGGTGGCAATGTCGAACCAGACATTCTTCAGATCGGCAAAATCCCAGTAGCGCCAGGTGGCATGGGCCGCGATGAAATTGATGTGGGGCTTAAGTTGCGCCAGACGGTCCATGCCCGGCAGATGGGCCATGATCGGCCAGCCGGACATGTTGTCGAGATGAGCGAAGATTTCGAGATAGCTCGGATCGTCCAGATCCTTGCCGTAGAAGTCCTGAATCGTCTTGATGCCGACAAAGCGCGGGTTGTCCCGGTATTTCTCGATTTCGCCGATCGAGGTCTCGATCTCCAGCGGATTGACGACGATCAGTCCGCGCGCACGGGGCTCGGCTTCGACAAAGGCCTTGGTTTCGGCATTGCCGGTGACGATGTCGTGGTTTAGAGCGCGAATCGAAGAGGAATTCGCGATCTGGTAGTTGAAAACATCGAAATCCTGCGCGATGGCTTCGAAGCTGATGCGTGGTTCGATGATGTTCCAGCCGCTGGTGTGCCAGTGAGTGTCGATTTTCGGCACGTCACGATATGTCTGCCAAAGGCGCATCTCCGCGGCGGGTTCCGGGTCAGCATTAAGGCCGAGTGCCTTTGACAGGGTGCCGCTTTGAATCATTTGGCGATCCGCATCCGAAATGCGCGCGCCTTCCAGCATGAAATAGGACGCGCCTTCTGCGACCAGTGGCGAGCCCGACGCTAGAAACAGGCGATCAGCGCCCAGCCGTTCGACCAGGCGTTCGATGCCGCCGCTCTGGGTGATCGTCGAAATGTCGAAGCAGAGATTCGGATGATCCTGAGCGACCGCGATAATGTCGGGGATGTTGTTGTAGCCGCTGCCGCGCATCCAGCGGATCAGCACCTTGCCGCCCGCCGGTGCAACATGACGTGCCACGGCGGCGAGGTCCTGCCGGTTCCAGATCCCGGCCAGAATGGGGAAGTCGAGTTTGGCGCAATCCTTTGCGAAAACCTCCACCACATAATCCGACCAGGTCCAGTTCTGGAAAGTCGGGAACAGTGCGGCGGCCAGAAAGGGCCCTTTGGAAATCTGCGTTAGGCTATCCACCCCGGCGTCATAGCCGAGCATGTTGATGGTGGCGGTTGGCAGCAACCGGCCGTCCGAGGCTGCGCAGAATTCAGCCGTCAGTTCGTTGCCTTCCCGCTCGTCGAAATAGATCGCCTTGAAGGATGTCGCGAGCGCACGTGTGACACCGAACCGGTCCAGCCGTGCAAGAACTTCTGCCGGATCGCTGCCGAGCCCGCTGCTCGGGTCCTTGTCGAGAAAGATACCGCCGTCGATCATCAGGCTGTTTCCTGTTGGGCCATGGCACGCAGGGGGTCGAGATTGTCGAAAACCTTGGTGAAGGCCGCGATGACGTCATCCAGATCCGCAGCGCTCATCGGGGGGCGCATGAATTCGTGGATCAGGAGCCGCTGATTGGCGCGTTCGGTCATGGGGCACAGACCCGCCGGATAGGCGCCGGGCGTGGTCTGGAAAATCGGCAGGCTGTAGGCCGGCTGCACATAGCCGGCCCGGACCAGCGCCCCCTCGCCTTCGCGCAGCTCGGTGAGCGGAAGCTCGGCCTTCAGGGCATCGGCCATGATCCCGACCGGCACGCCGGTGCCGTCCGGGTCGTAGCCCAGCGCATGTACATAGTAGACATGATCGCCGGCGGGTTTGGTTGTCGGCATGGTCAGCCCTGCGATGCCCGACAGGCCGGCTTCGAGATGCGCGACATTCGACTTGCGGGTTGCAATCAGCTCGGGCCCCTTGGCCAGCTGGCAGCGACCGATCGCGGCTTCGATCTCGCCCATGCGGTAGTTGAAGCCGATCATGTTGGTCTGGTCGGTGACGCCCTTTCCGGCGACAACGGATTCCGCATGATTGCGGATCAGCTGGCAGCGCTCGGCGAAGTGATCATCATGCGTCGTGATCATCCCGCCTTCGCCGGTGTGGATGTGCTTGTGATAGTTGAAGCTGAAAATCCCCATATGGCCCAGCGTGCCGACCGGGCGCCCCTTGTAGGTGGCGAACGGGCACTGGGCGCAATCCTCGATCACGATTAGATCATGGGCCTTGGCGATTTCCATGATCGGATCCATATCGGCGGCCATGCCGAAGATATGAACGATGATGATGGCCTTGGTCTTCGCGGTGATCTTCGAACGGATGCTTTCGGGATCGAGGCAGTAGGTCGCCGGATCGATATCGGCAAAGACCGGCGTGGCTTTGTAGACCATCGGTGCCACACAGGAGGCCGACATCGTATAGGGCGAGACAATCACTTCGTCCCCCGCACCGATGCCTGCGGCGCCGCAGGCTGCATAGAGCCCGCTGGTGGCCGAATTGACCGAGATCGCATGGGTCGCGCCACAGGAGTCTGCCCATTCACGCTCGAAGGCCTGTACTTCCGGGCCGCCATAGAAATCCTTGTGCCAGCCGCCGATGAACCGGGAGAGCACGCCGCTATCCATGACCTTGGCGACGGCGTCTTTTTCGGGTTCACCGATTACCTTGTAGGCCGGAAAGGGATCCGTGCGGACGGGCGTGCCGCCGGTGATCGCGAGTTTGCTCATGATGTCGCTCCCATAAGGCGCAGTTGTGAAATCTGCTGACAGAGACGCTCGACGGAAATGGCGGTCTCGGCGGTGCTCGCCAGTGCTGCGCCTTGTGTCACTGCGCTGTGGATGTTGTCGACGGCACCGGACAGTGCCCGGTCGAGGGTGGTTTCGGTGACCGTGCCTTCGTCCAGATGGGTGCGGCCGGGAAACAGGCGATGATCCGTGGTGCGTCGTCGCCGAACACGAAAGCCGGAATCCTCGATCCGGACGACACCGCCCGCGCAGGTGATCTCGGCTTCGAACCGGGCGTAGTCCCGGCTGTCGCTGCCGATCAGATAGACCGGGATATCCTTCGGACCGGTCAGCATCGCATCGATGGTCGGGTCCGCGGGCGAGAAGTCTTCGTTGCGGCGCAGTGCCTGCTGCGGTGTCAGTGGTCCGATCAGAAACTGGATCAGGTCGAGCATGTGGCTACCCGTGTGGAACAGTCCCTTGGCATAGAACGCCGTGACCGAACGCAGCGCGCCCCAGTCTCCGGCAGCCAGCTCGTCGCGCAGGGTGGTCATCTCGCTGTCCCAGCGCCGCAGATAGTTGACGCAGATGGCCTTGCCCGCGGCTTCGTAAGCCTTGTGCAATGCTGCCGAGTGCGCCGGGTCGCCGGTCATCGGCTTCTCGCAGAAGACGATCCGGGCCGGGCTGTCGAGCAGTTGGGTGAGAACCACCTCATGAGTGTCGGTGGGTGTGCAGATGCTCGCCACATCGAACCCGTCTTGGTCCTTGAGACATGCATCAAGATTTCCGAACCCCGACCTGACGTCCCACCTGTCCCTGAACGCCTGCCGCCGCGCGGCATCCGGCTCGACACAGGCGACCACGTCAAACCGGCCATCGGCCCGATAGGCCCCGGCATGGCTGAGCACCGTTGCGCCATCACTCGCCTCGTCATAACCGCCCGCGATGTCCCCGCAGCCGATGATCACCGTGGTGAGCATTGCGTCAGGTCGCGTCATCGTCATCCAGAAATGCGAGCATATCGGACAGATCAAATTCCGGGTTTCCGGGATAGAGCGCTTCGAAGACCCGGCGGATGACCGCCAGGTCATCCGGCGTGTCGAGGGTCAGCCGTGTTTCGGGCGCATGATGATGGGGTGGCGCCGTCACCGCCGCGATCCTGAAGAGATCGGGATTTTTGTAGATGAACAGCGAGACATGCTCCCGGTCATCGGGCGCGTCGGTACGCCCGGCCACATCGGCCAGAATGTCGGTGGCGAAAATCTGAGTATCCATGCCAACCGGATAGGTGCGCGGCACCAGCGCGTTCGACACATAATCGGCTTCGCCGGCCAGATAGAAATCAATGACCTTTGACACGATCGCCGGGTCGATCAGCGGGCAGTCGCCGGTGGTTTCGACAATCAGGTCGACATCGTTGGCCCGCGCGGCGGAAAGAACCCGGTCCAGCACGTCGTGCTCCGAACCGCGATAGCAGCCAACCCCGAGTTCTTCGGTGAGTGCGACCACCGGATCATCCGTCGCGTTGACCGTGGTTGCGACGATAATGTCATCCAGTTGGGGCACCCGCTGCAGCCGCGCGATCATATGCGCGAGCATGGGCTGGCCGGCAGCCTCCATCAGCACCTTGCCGGGCAGTCGTGTCGAGGTCATGCGCGCCTCGATGGTGGCGTAGATGCGTGGTGCGGCGCTCATTCAACCAGATCCCAGGAGACGGCGGTGCCACGCACGATATCTGTCTTGGCACGCCGGCCAAGAATTTGGGGCAGGTGTTTGGGTGCAAGACCAAAGCCCGGTCGGATCGAGCGCACATGAGCATCGGTGATGATTTCACCGGCCGCGATATCTTCAACCACATACAGCGAGCGACGGAAGATGGCATTGCCCGCTTCGCTTTCCTTGCGTTCGTAGTCGACGGTGCCCAGTGCCTCCCAGGCATCCCGGCAACTGGAGACCAGAAGTGCCAGTTCGTCGGATTCGAGTGAGAAAGAGGAATCCGGCCCGCCATCCGCGCGGGAAAGCGTCACGTGCTTTTCGATCAATGTGGCACCCAGACTGACGGCGGCCACCGAGACGGCTGTGCCAAGCGTGTGGTCGGATAATCCGACGATCGCATCAAAACGTTCAGCGATATCGGCGATGGTGCGCAGATTCGAATCTCCGGGCGGGGCGGGATATCCGCTCACGCAGTGCAGCAGAACAATGTCTTTGCATCCGGTATCGCGCGCTGCAGTGACCGCTTCACCGATTTCGTCCCGGTTGGCCATGCCGGTTGAAATGATCATCGGTTTGCCGGTGGCCGCGACCCGCGCGATCAGGGGAAGGTCCACGGCTTCGAAGGAGGCAATCTTGTAGGCCGGTACGTTCAGGGTTTCGAGGAAGTCGACTGCAGTCCCGTCGAAGGGAGCACTGAACATGGTGATGCCCACATCGCGGGCCTTGTCGAACAGGGCCTGGTGCCAGGCCCAGGGCGTGTGGGCCTCGTCATAAAGTTCATGCAGGCTGCGCCCATCCCAGAGGCCGCCTGTAATCCGGAATTCCGGAGAATCGTGATCGATGGTGATGGTGTCAGCCGTGTAGGTCTGCAGCTTGACCGCGTCCGCGCCGGCATCCCTGGCCATCTCGATCAGAGTGAGCGCGCGATCCAGATCACCATTGTGATTGCCCGACAGCTCCGCAACGATATATGGCGGATGATCCGGTCCGATGGGGCGGCCGGCGATCTCGAAGGCTTTTCTCTCAGGCGTGGTCATGCTTCTGGCTTTGGGGGTGCGGCATGGGCGCTGTTGAGTGCGCGGATGGCCGGGTTGGCCGCAAGATAGGTCACCACATCCTCGGTCGTGAAGGCGGCGTTGGCCGGATAGAGAGCGTCGTAGACGCGGGTGATCACGTCGAGGTCTTCCGGGTAATCAACCGTCAGACGCAAATCGGCCTGGTTCGAATTGCCGGTATAGGAGCTTAGCGTGAAGCGATCGGGATGATTGTAGAGAAAGGGTGTCACGTGCTCGCGATCATAGGGGTCGTCGGTTTCCTGCCCGGCAGTCTCGAGCGCTTCGGACGTTATCGCTTCGACGTCCAGTCCATGGGGCCAGCTGCGTTCGAGCGTGTTGCTGGCATAGTCATAGTCACCGGTCAGCAGATGGTTGGTCAGTCCGTCGACCACACGCGGATCGGTCAGAGGACAATCCGCGGTCAGGCGCAGCACGATATCTGCCTTGCTGGCGGTCGCGGCTTCGACGAACCGTCCCAGAACATCATGGAGCGAACCGCGAAAACAGGTGACGCCGGATTGTGCACACAATTCCGCAATGGCGTCGTCATCGGCCTCTGTGCTTGTGGCGACAACAATCTCGTCGACACGCTCTGCGCGCCGCAGCCGTTCGAGTTGTCGCAGAATCATCGGCTGCCCCATAACCGGCGCCAGGACTTTCCCCGGGAGCCGGGACGACGACATGCGGGCCTGAACAATGGCCACGACTTTGAGTTGCGTACAGGATGCGCACATGGCAGATCAGGCGCGCCCGGCAATCCGGTCGAGCGCTGCGACAATCTGAGTGCTGGCCGGTGTGTCATCGGAGGTGTCGAAAGCAGATGGGTCATCCGCAGATCTGTTCAGCACATCGGGCAGCAGCACCCGCAATGTGCCACGATCTGTGGCGCAGGGGGTCAGCCCCAGCAATACGGTGGGAATGAGGCTCTTCTGATTTTCAGTCGGCAGGATCGACAGGGTGTTCAAACCCGCCAGTGCGGCTTCGACAAGCAGGCTGGTTGACAGCCCCACAACCAGATCGGCGGCGAAGAGAAGTGGTAGCGGTTTCCCGCCCTCCGAGATCGCGTCGAACCGGTCCATATAGGGCGCGTAGTTGGAGGCCGGGTCTTTCGGGTGCGCACGAAAGACCAGATACGGAGTGCGATCCAATGTGTCGATCGCATCGAGGAATTCTTCGAGGACGATCTCGGTTCGGCGTTCGCTCACGCCCCGTCCAGTCAGCCTGTAGTCGGACGACCGCCGCTTGATATCCATACCCAAGCCGTCGGAACCCTCGCCAAGAAATATGATGACGGGTCGGTCCACAGGGACATCCCCCAGTGTATCTGCACGATGTGAAGCGATGGGTTGTTTGCGAAGTTGTGCGGCTTCTGTCCGGACGATGTCGTAGTAGGGGTGTCCGGTCACGGCAGTATGGGTAGATGGCTGGCCCAGTGCGCGGAACAGGTCCGCTGTGTGGTTGTCGGGCAATATCAGCCAGTCGGTTACATGGGTCAGCGGTTCGGATGTGTGTCCGCGAAATCGATGCTGGGCATTTGCCGGGCTATCGACAAACCCGATGGAGGGAATGTCCTGATCCCGTGCGGCCCGGGTCAGTGCGAAGGCATAGGAGTCGGGGTTTTCTGCTGTACCGACCATCAGAATATCCGGTGTCCGATCTTTCAGCTGGTTTGCGGCGTCCGTACCGGACGGAATGTCGTTTGCGGCAATGTTGCGGTCGGACAGAAATTTTGCCGCAAGGCCAGTCGCACAGAGTTCGATCTCCCATCCGCTTGCCGCCAGATCGTTCAGCGCTGGTGCAATGAAATTCGCGGCACCCGGATCTTCGACAAATATCAGGATACGTCCCTGCGCCATGACAGGCCTTCAGTAGTCCTGGTCAATGCGATTGGTGTATTTGAGAATCTTGGCCGGGCGTAGCCGTGTCGTGTCCGTGGCGTCACGACAGGGGAACAGCCGGAACTGCAGCCACTCGCGGTATTTACCTTCAGACGGAATGCCGGCACGATGCAGACAGCGCGCCACGTTCACGAACATGATCGTCCCGGCCGGTCCGGTCATTTCGACTCGTGCCGGGTTGTTTTCGATCTGTGCGGTCATCTGCCCGGTTTCCTTGCGCGAGGCATAGCCTTGTCGCACCACGTCCTTCGTGGCCGGAATGTCGAGGGCCGAGGTCGGGCCGCCGTCGAGTCCAAGATCACTCAGGAGGACGAAGATCGCGAGCATCGAGGTGGGTCCGCTATCGGTGTGCCAACGATCGGAGTAGACCTCGCCCTGTTTGAGGACGTCCGGGGGAACATGGCGTGTCAGGCGAAACGAGCCCGAGTTCACGAGAAAGGGCCCGCCAAAATAGTGCTCGAGGAATTGCGTGACTCGTGGATTGAAGATGTCGAAGACTTCCGGGGTGTGCTCGGCGAATGCGTGGGATTCCAGCAGCGTCATGTACTCGGATGGATTTCTCCCCCCGGTTTCGGCTGCGGCCAGAACGCTTGTGCGAATGGTCTCGACCGTTGTGGGGTCGATCCATCCGCTCATTTTGGCGACGCCGTGTTCGCGCAATGCCTTTGCTTGAGACAGCGTATCCGCGTCGTAGGTGCCGGCGTGATGAGAGCGCCCGGCGAAACGATGCAGGCTGGTGTCAATCGAGCCATACAGGTTTTGCCGAAACCCCGAGAGATTTCCATAGACCCGGCGGGAGATCACCGGGAAGGGCCAATGGGTGAACGGGTCGCGCACGAACCCCTTTGCAAAGGAGGTTGCGCGTTTGGTGAATGTCAGCGGGCTGGGCATGGTTCAGATGGGATCACGGACAGCTTGTCTGATTGCGGGTTCCTGGGATTGTGGCCTGCCGGAACGCACACGACGTTGTCGGATGCGATTGATCGGACGTTCGACGAGACGCACCATGACCGCGGCGAGAGCAAGACTGAGAAGCAGGATCGTGATGCCACGTGCGGGACCGGACAACTGGTCGCCGACAAAGGCAACCACGGGAAGGTGAATCAGATAGACGGGATAAGACAGATCACCGATCCATCTGTCCCAGCTCTGTCCGGCGGACCATCGAAGCCAGAAGGGCAAGCCGAACACGAAGATGACGATCAGCAATTTCATGTGATGTCGTTCGGGCAGGAACCACAGGAAAGTCTGGGGGAAGGCGATGACAGCGACAACGAGGGCAGCGCTCATGCCGCCGATCAGAGATGAGGCGCGCGATGCGAATATTTTTTCCGAGATAAGGGTCCCGAGATGATAGGCGACGGCGCCGGTCATGAAAAAGATCAGTACACCGGGAAATGAACGATACCGCCAGAAGTTCGAGAGGTCGTAGTGGATGATGGCGCCTGCACCGATCACGGCGAGGACGGTGATCACGATGACGCGTGAGCGGCGGACGACGACAAAAGGCGCGATGGCGTAGAAGAGAATTTCGAGCGCCAGTGCCCAGTTCTGGCCCAGCAGCACATAGGACCCTATATTCACAGTTGTCTCGGCGGAATTGAAATAGACCGCCCCGAAGGAATCCAGCCCCACGACCTGGGTCAATTCCGCACCGATGATGAATAGGTTCATGAGGCCTGCTAGCCAGATGCTGGCGCCGCTTAGATCGGTGAAAATCGTGTCCACGATGTCCGGGCGAACCGCCGCCATGGCCGCCAGCCGAAAATCGGATCGCTGTGTGCGATCACCACACATGTAGCGAGAAGAGTGCGTAACGTTCCCATGGAGTTCGAAGATGTCGGACTAAGTATGTGCGCTGCGGGCGGTTTTCCACGCTACCGCAGTCCGGGTGAAAACAGGTTCACCCGAGCTCAGGCTCGACATTGGCAGGAAAGCTGAACGGCACAGACCAGAACCTGGCGCTCACTTTCCGACCAAGAACTTTTCGGTTACGCGGACGCGTCGGCGCAACCTGTATCTTTG
>Ga0055584_100006441_pt1 | contig 11513 bp, 8 predicted proteins | sample OSDHelmetaG_FD_58716 | JGI IMG/M metagenome (GOLD analysis project Ga0055584, IMG submission 58716) | Pelagic marine sediment microbial communities from the LTER site Helgoland, North Sea, for post-phytoplankton bloom and carbon turnover... | ecosystem: Environmental > Aquatic > Marine >...
CATTACATTTTCTTCTCCTGGGGAGGACTACCTTATGACCGTCAGGTCACGACTCAATCTTAAACATACTGCAGCGTCGCTTGGCGTTATTGGGGCCATGTTGGCCATGGATGCCGCGCCAGCTCTCGCTCAGCTGACGGTTGAGGAAATCACCGTTACGACACGTAAACGGTCTGAAAACATTCAGGATATTCCACTGGTCATTAAAGCGTTCTCAGCTGAGCAGCTTGAGCGTAAAGGCCTGAACAGCATTGAAGACATCGCGCGCCTGACTTCAGGTGTGACGGTTGAGCAAGGCACATTCCCGCAGGATGTCCGTGTCACCATTCGTGGTTTGGCTCCGTCCCGTGGCCGTCCTAACGTTGCGCTGCTGCTTGATGGCGTTGATGTTTCCAGTGAGTCCGTGCAATCGGCCGGTGGCTCGTTGCTCATTAACTCTCGCTTGTTCGATCTTGAGCGCGTTGAAATCGTTAAGGGCCCACAGAGTGCCCTGTACGGTCGTTCAGCCTTTGCTGGTGCAATCAACTACGTGACCAAGAAGCCAACCAACGAATGGGAAGGCAAAGTTTCCATCAATGGTGGACAACGCGGTCAGGCTGATGCCTCTGTTGGCATCTATGGCCCCATCGTTGAAGACAAATTCCTAATCGGCGTGAATGCCTCGGTCTGGAACTTTGATGGTTTCTACGACAACGAAGTGACCGGTGCCGATGTTGGTGACAGCGATGGCTATGGCCTCGCATTCTCCTCCATCTGGAACGCCAGCGAAGATGTTTCGTTTACATCGCGTTTGGAATACACGGATGACCACCTTGGTCAGTCGGCCTTCGCCTTTATTGGTCAGAATACGACGCGGCCAGTTCCAGTGGGTGCTTACCCAACCATTCCTTTCTCTGGGAATGGCGTAATCAGCCCATCTGTTCTTTCAGCTGGCGTTTTTGCTGGTAAAGTGCCGGATGCTTCTGATCTGCCGGGCATTACGATTTCTGAAGACCCGATTACGGGTAAAGAATTCCGCGGCAGTGAGCGCGAAATTTTCCGTGTTGCAGGCACCCTAGATTGGGACCTCGGCTTCGGTACGTTCACATCGTCTACGCACTACGCAAAAGCTGATGTATCGCAGGCCTCTGAAAACCACCGTCAAGGGAGCTTTGAGAGCCAAGTAGCAGGAACATTGTTCCGCGTTGCATCTGAAACAAAACTGTTCAGTGAAGAAATTCGCTTGCAGTCCAATGATGACGAAAGTCTACGTTGGATGATTGGTGGCTTGTATTGGGACGAAGATGTTAATCAGGATTCTAATAACATTGCCTGTACCAACAATCAGTTGTTCCCGGGCGCTCCAGCTCTGAACTGTGGTTTGTTCTTTAGATTAGTTGGTGATCAAGACCCGAACAAATGGGTTCGAGACACGAAACACCTATCAGCCTTCGCGATGGTGGAATTTGATGTCACGGATGAACTGACCGTCCACGTTGAAGGCCGGTATACGGATGAAGAGCAATTCATCTCTGGTCCGTCTGGCCCGCGTATCGTGGATGCGTTCGGCTTGGCTGGTCCGCCAACATCTGTTCCAGCATCTTCGCCTAGTATCCCGGCGACAGGAGAAGATAGCTTCTTCACACCGCGGGTCTCGGTCGAGTACTCCGCCAATGAAGACATGCTGTTCTACGGCTCTGTCGCTAAGGGTGCGAAGCCAGGTGGCATAAGCACGGTTGGTGCTGGTGCATCTGGGTTTAACCCTGATCTGTTCGGCTTTGATCGTGAAACCATGTGGGTCTACGAAGTTGGTACAAAGACCACTTGGGCTGACGGTAAAGTCATCATCAATGCCGCTGCTTACTACGAAGACTTCTCAGGCAAGCAAACATCCTCGCAAATTCTGCTGGATAATGGCCTCGTCGGTACGCTGACGGTCAATGCGTCTTCTGCGGAAGTGAAGGGCCTTGAGTTTGATGCGGCTTGGGCACCGGTCGATGGTATGAACCTGTCTCTCGGGTATTCCTACATTGATGCCACATACGGTGATTTCAAGACCAACAGTAGCGGTATTGGAACCATCACTGCGGTCGGCAATTGTACTCCGGTAACGATTGGTACAAGGCTCAGCTGTGAAGTTGATCGCACGGGCAATCGTTTGGAAGATGTTGCCAAGCATTCTCTGAACCTTGGAATGTCCTACGAGCAAGCTCTTACTGACGATGTAAACTGGTTGATCGAGACTGATGTTCAGTACTCAAGCAACCGGTATGACACATCAGACAATATCCTCGAGATGCAGGGATATTGGATGGCTGATCTACGGATTGGTTTGACATCTGATAGCTGGAGCATCGTGGCCTTCGCTGACAATCTGTTCAACGATGACACTGTGAAGCAGGCGTTTAACACCACGGACTTCAACTCTCTTAACGTGGCGTTCTTCCCACCACCATTCACGTTTATTCTGGAAAACGCTGGTCAGGCTCAATTGCCGAACAAGCGCCAGCTTGGTGTGCGGACAACATTCAACTTCTAGACTTTAGTTAGTTTGAGTTACGAAAAGGGCGTCCCGCGGGACGCCCTTTTTTGTTGCGCTAAACCAGGATGGTTTGATTGCCGATGTCGTGAATAGGTTCAGCGCCGTCTTCGGTAATCAGCGTTAAATCTTCAAGGTGCGCTGAGCCACCGACGCCAGCTTCAAGCAGTGGGCAGTCGACACTGATGATCATGCCTTTTTCAAGCACAGGGTCTTCACGAAAGGCTGCTGCGCCCGCCATACCGACGTGATCGGTGTGATAGAGGCCGACACTATGCGGTGTGAATGACACGGTGTAATTCACACCCATCTTTTTGAGCATCGATCGGCCAAGGGTCATGATCTCTGAGAACAGCATACCAGGTTTGAGCTGATGCTGAACTTCGCTCCAGGCTTGCCCCATGGCGTCTGTCGCATCTTTCATAGCCTTAGCCGGTTCGCCGATGAAGACGGTTCGGCCGTAGTCGCCATGGTATCCTTGATACTCACTGACGGCATCAATGAGAAAGGCTTGGCCATTTTCAAACGGAGCGTCGTAGAGGTCTGAACTGACGCGATCGATAACGAGAAAGACGCCACGATTTTCGCGTCGTGCGGCCTCGGCATAAAACGTTGATCTCAATTCCCGGTAGGTTGCACCAGCCCGCACCGTTTGCACCGCGGCAAGAGTGGCTTCTGTGTTCGCGAGAGAGGCCTGGCGCATGAGCGCGATTTCAATGTCGGACTTGATTGGCCGAATACGACGCAGCGCGGTATCTGCATTTGTTAGGGATGCATTCGGTGCTGCTTCTTCGACGAGCGCTCTAACGTTTGGGTGATCGATAGCGATTTTGCCGTTAAGGAGCCCCACGTCCTTCAACGCCTTTGCCATGGCGTATTTAGCGCCAGCCCATGCGCCGACGTCTTGTTCTGCTGCATAAGCAAGGCTGGCGCGATGAGATTCAACGGCGTCTAGGGGCACTTCTTTACGTTCCCGAAATACCATCACAGGTGCGGCCACGGGTTCGCCGTTGTCATCTATCTGTCCAGTCGGTCCGGTGTATGTGTATGCGGGATAATCTTGGGTGCGATGGACATCGGCCAGTTGGTAGTAATAGGTGAAGCTCGATAGCACCACGGACAGGGGTTGCTCGTCGCTCCGTGTGACAATAGCAAGCGTACTTGGGGCGTGCCCCATGCGATCTGTGAGCGGCCAGTATCCTGTTGCGTGATACACATTGATGCCAGAGCCAAGGATCAAAGCGTCTAAGCCGAGTTGATCCATAACCTTGATCGCTTGTGCGCGATTCATGCGCGGGCCAATCATCGGAGCATCGAGAGTCAACGGCGAGGAAGCAGCCTGTTTGCCATCAGATGCTTGGGCTGAATGACTCAATGCTGCTGCTCCGGAAGCTGCAGCTATGCCGGCTAACGCGTGTCGACGATCAATCATTGTGTGGTCCTTGAGTAAGTGATGCTCAGTCTGCTTGGTTCTCAATGAAGCTAATCAAAGGAACCCAGTCTGAGGAGATGAGGTCTGAATAGGAGCCGGGGCGGTCAAAGATCGAGAGACCTTGGCTTGCCATTTCGCTATAGGCGCTTCTGTCGGCGAGGCGGGTCACAACGGGGTGGCCAACATTATCTAAAAATTCCTCTAACCGAGCCGCTGCGCGGGTGCTGGAGCGCATACGGTTGCCGACAATGGCAACCGGCTTTCGGCCTTTGCGGATAGGCTTAATGGTATCGATTTTCTCTAGAAATGTACTTGCTGATTGTTCGTCGAATACGGACGGTAGAATAGGCATGACCACCATGTCTGCGGCTTTAAGCAGGGCATCAAAATGCTGTTTCCGAATACCGGCGCCGACATCGATGACCAAGCGCTGAAGGCCTTTAACGGTATCGCCTTCGTTTTTAAGCCAATTTAGCCCCGAAATTTTTGCCGCGCTCTTTGGGCGCAATTTTAGCCAGGTGAGGGAACTCTTTTGTGGATCAACATCTGCGATGGCTGTCTTTAGCCCGCCATTGGCAAAGGCGGCTGCCAGGTTTGTGGCGACCGTTGATTTACCGCAGCCTCCTTTGGGATTGGCGACAAGTACTGAGAGCATTGTGTGTTGTAGTCCTGCTTCTATTTCGCGAGCCAGAACGGGTGGCTCTTGGCAAAGTTATTCCAAAGCGCGACGACATTTTCGTTTGCTTCTGATGCGGCTCGTGTATGCCAGCCAAGAACCTTTCCAACGCCGAAGCTAACGGCTTCTGCTTCTTTTGTGCCACGACGAACTTGTTTGACGAGTGTAGCGGATAGAGTTTCAGCCGTGGCGACATCGTTTGCGGCGCCTAACGCTGTCTGTAATTGTTTCATCGATGTGATGTAGGGCTTCGTCCGAGCGTCAGAGTATAGGGATGCAAAGAACTCTGATGCATAGCGCGTCTTTTTCAGAGCGATGCGTATGCAGTGACGATCTGCGCTGGGGATCTTTGCAAAGTTTTTTCCAATTTTTAGAACTTTGTTATGTCGCTTCGATAGGAGTTTGCCCGAGATTCCCTTGATTGGCCCACTAAGCTGCTTCTCGGATGTATGGCTTCGCCATGAGCGATGTTCAATCCATGCCGACATCTCCAGCATCGCCGCTGTATAGCGCTTTGAGGAGAGGGCGCTTCTGACTTTTCGATACGCCGCGTTCTGCGCTTTAGTCGCGACTTTCAGGACAGCGCGAATATCTGCATCTTTTGGTCTGTCCAATGCTACCACGCTGAGGACTTCATCAATAAAGACATCGATGTCGCGGGCCTCTCCGAGCGTATCAATAAGCCACCGAACTTCCGTCTTTATGTGATCTATCTGCGGACCTTTGAGATGGTCTTTGAATACGATGAAAGCTGATAGAATACGTCTGATCGCCACGCGTGCCTGATGTACGCCTTCTATATCTTTGCCACAGACAGCGGCAGCACGATTAGCCAACAGCTGGGTTAGAGACGGACGGAAGATATGGATCATGGCGTCTTCAATGGAGAGCCGCTTGGATAAGGGTGTTTTTGAAGCGAGTACCGCTTCGGGATGAGTTCCTTCTGACAGGTGAAAGCCTCTTGAAACCTTGCTTCCGAGACTCAGAACCGTGTGCGTGCGGTTTGCGAGAAGCTTGGCTAAGTCGAGTAATGCTGTCGTCGTGCCTTCGACGAGCTCTAACTCCAGTTCGCAAATCTGTTCTGATTTCTTTCCAGAGACGACACGCCCTTGATCAAAGGCAAGCTCCACACGTGCCGTATCTCCTGGAGACACCGAATGATCGACAACAAGTGTGGTTCGCTTCACGCTTGTCTTGAACAATGGCTTTAATTCCTGATCGAGAATAAGCCCCATCCGGTTGCGTATATCCGGATCATTGATCAGCGATAGATCGGGTGTTTTGCCGTTGAGTGGCACAGTCCATTCTTGCCGAGCAAACATGCCAGATGAGCTTGTGCCGGCGCTTTTAACGGTCTGCTCTCTATGTCCACCTTTTTGGCGAACGCGAAGGGTAAGGCCACGTTTTCGTAACCGGCGGTCTTCGGTATCGAAATAGGTCGAGATGATCTGAGCTGTTTTCGGCTTTTCTCCGTCGGTCGCGTTTAGTTTTCCAGCGTAAGAGAGAAGTTTCGAGAGGTTTCCGGGGCTTGTCGTAAGCTTGAGCTCAATTTCAAGCTCACCACGAGAGGCTGCCTCATCCGCATTAAGCCGAGGGGAGGTCGTATCCATGTTTGTGCAGGTCCCTAAACCCTAAAGTATCAGCGCATCTGATTTGTATCAGCTTGGGTCGCCGTACCCATTGACTAAGATTAAACACCAGGGGGGAAACGGGGAGCAACTTCTTTCATGTTACAAGGCCAGGTTATCCACACTGTCCACATATAGTGATGAAAACGCCTCATAAGCACAGCATAAAGCTTGCCTCCGTCACTGTGCTGGGTATCGTGTGACAAATATTGAATTCAAAGGAGTTTCGGCAATGGCTGGAAGCGTCAACAAAGTCATTCTAATCGGTAATCTTGGTAAAGATCCTGAAGTTCGCACCATGCAAAACGGCAATAAGGTAGCCAATCTCACGTTGGCGACGTCGGAAAATTGGAAAGACAAGAATACTGGGGAGCGCAAAGAGAAGACCGAGTGGCACCGTGTTGTCATTTTCGGCAATCTCGCGGGCATCGCTGAGAGCTATCTGAAGAAGGGGTCCAAGGTCTACATCTGTGGGCAACTCCAAACTCGTAAGTGGCAGGACCAATCTGGCCAGGATAAGTACACCACAGAGGTGGTTTTGCAGGGCTATGGCGGCGAACTGACGATGTTGGATAGCCGTGGTGGTGGTTCTGGCGGCGGAAACGGCGGCGGCGGCGATTATGGCTCTTCTGCGCCCTCTGGTGGCGATGCTGGCGGCGGCGATGCAGCTGGTTGGGATGCAGGTCCGTCAGGCGAGATGGACGACGAAATTCCGTTCTAAATAGCTAGCTATTTAATAGTCTTTCTTAACCCGATTCTGTTCGAGTCTGAGCATAACTGCTGTGCTTCGGGTGGAGTCCGTATTCGGACACGTTTCCCCCTGAAAACCGTATAAGTTGGACTAAAGATTCCGGCCGTCTAAGGCACTGTCTTTAAACACTATTTTAGTTTTTTGCAGTGCGAAAAAAAGCACCCAAAAATAGACCTCTCCAGACCGACGAGTTCGTTGGATTTAGGGGGGCTTCTCTGATAGATTTTGTGGGTGAAATCAAACCGTAACACCGTATCTAGACCTAACTTCGAAATCTCGCTTTTGAATTTCGAATTCGTCTGTGTGCGGCGCAATAATTGCGCTGTTTCAGCAGGTCTAGAATAGGCTGTCACTAAAATCCGAGTATTATTTTGAGCGAACCCACCGAAGTCCCTCCAGCGTACGATATTTCAACCGTCACAATCGAAGACGAAATGAAGAAGTCCTATCTCGATTACGCCATGAGCGTGATTGTGAGCCGGGCTCTCCCAGACGTCCGAGATGGCCTCAAACCGGTCCATCGTCGTATTTTGTATGCGATGAAAGAGAGCGGCTACGAATACAACAAGCCGTTCCGTAAATCGGCCCGTATCGTCGGCGACGTGATGGGTAAGTACCATCCGCACGGGGATCAGGCGATTTACGACGCCATGGTGCGTATGGCCCAAGAGTTCTCTATGCGGCTGCCGCTGATTAACGGGCAAGGTAACTTTGGCTCTATGGATGGCGATCCGCCTGCCGCCATGCGTTACACCGAGGCCCGCATGCAAAAGGCTGCCCATAGCCTGATTGACGACATCGACAAAGAAACCGTCGATTTTCAACCAAACTATGATGAAACGGTGTTCGAGCCGGTCGTGCTGCCTGCTCGCTTTCCTAATCTGCTGGTTAATGGCGCTGGCGGCATCGCTGTGGGCATGGCGACGAATATTCCGCCCCATAACCTGGGCGAAGTGATTAACGCCTGCTGTGCCCTTATTGACGACCCGAATACGACGGACACTGACCTGATTGACATGATTCCTGGGCCAGATTTCCCGACAGGCGGGATTATCCTTGGACAAACAGGCGCTAAATCGGCTTACGCCACGGGACGTGGGTCCGTCATCATGCGAGGCCGCGCGGAAATTGAAGAGATGGGTAAGGATCGTGAGTTGATCGCCATCACGGAAGTGCCGTACCAGGTCAACAAAGCTTCGATGGTTGAGAAAATTGCAGAATTGGTCCGCGATAAGCGGATCGAGGGCATTTCTGACCTGCGCGATGAGTCAGACCGCAATGGCGTGCGGGTCGTCGTCGAGATCAAACGGGACGCGCAGGCCGATATTGTCCTAAATCAACTCTATCGCTTTACGCCTCTGCAGAGCAGTTTTGGCTGCAATATGTTGGCGATTAACGCCGGGCGTCCTGAACTCCTCAACCTGCGTCAAATTTTAACGGCCTTCATTACGTTCCGGGAAGAGGTCATTCGGCGGAGAACTGTCTACGAACTGGGACAAGCTCGAGACCGCGCGCATACTTTGGTTGGCTTGGCTATTGCCGTGGCGAACTTGGACGAAGTGATCGCCCTCATTCGAGCAGCGCCTGATGCCCAGACCGCCCGCGAAGGATTGATGGGACGTGCTTGGCCGGCGGCTGACGTTAAGCCGCTTATTGAAATTATTGATGAGCCAGACCGCAAAGTTGTCGATGGGTCTTACACGTTGTCTGAAGCTCAGGCGAAGGCGATCCTAGACCTTCGGTTGCATCGTCTCACCGGTCTCGAGCGTGAAAAAATCCACAGCGAACTCAGGGAACTGGGCGATCAAATTATTGATCTCTTAGACATCCTGCGCTCCCGTGAGCGCCTCTACGGCATCATGCGGGAAGAGCTGGTTGCGATGAAAGAAGAGTACGCCACGCCAAGGCGTACGGAAATCTCACACAACGAGTTTGAGACTGACATTGAAGACCTGATTCAGCGTGAAGATATGGTCTGCACGGTCACCAATGCCGGGTACATCAAGCGGGTGCCGCTTTCGACGTATCGGGCGCAACGTCGGGGCGGCAAAGGCCGTGCCGGTATGGCGACCAAAGACGAAGATTTTGTGACATCTCTTTATGTCGTCAACACGCACACACCACTGCTGTTTTTCTCGACAACGGGCATGGTGTACACGCTGAAAGTTTACAGACTTCCGGCAGGAACACCGCAGTCCAAAGGCAAGGCTATGGTCAATCTCTTGCCGCTAAGTGAAGGCGAGACGATCTCAACCGTTATGCCGTTGCCTGAAGACGAAGCCGCGTGGGCTGATCTCAACGTCATGTTCGCAACGACGTCGGGCAATGTGCGTCGGAACGCGTTGTCAGATTTCACGAACGTGATGCGGAACGGCAAGATTGCTATGAAGCTCAACGAAGGCGACCGTCTTGTTGGTGTCGCTGTGTGTGATGAGAGCAACGATGTGCTTCTTTCAACCCAGGCCGGGAAGGCCATCCGGTTCCCCTTAGGCGACGTACGTGTCTTCTCAGGCCGGTCCTCTGTCGGTGTCCGTGGTGTGCGGCTTGGCAAGGATGATGCGGTTATCTCTATGACCATTCTGCATCACATGGACTTCGATACAGAGACACGGGATTCGTATCTTAAGCTTGCTCGCAAACTGCGCGGCATGGATGAAGACGATCAGGACGCAGCCGACGATTCCGGTGATGCGCCAACGATTTCCGAAGAAGACTTTGCGAGAATGGCGGAAGGCGAAGAGTTCATCTTGACCGTAACCCGAAAGGGCTACGGCAAGCGGACGTCAGCTTACGAATATCGTATTACCAAGCGTGGCGGGCAGGGCGTAACCTCTATTGCCACGAATAAGCGCAATGGTGATGTTGCTGCTGCATTCCCCGTGGATGCTGACGATGAGGCCATGATGATTACGGATGCTGGGAAGGTTATCCGTATCCCAGTTGGTGACATTCGCATTGCCGGTCGTGCAACGCAGGGCGTGACGCTCTTCCAGACTTCGGACGATGAAACCGTGATGTCTGTCGCTCATCTAACTCCAGATGAAGACGCCGACGTTGAGGGTGAAGACAGTGGTGTCGAGGAGGCCGAGCAAGATGCCCCGGCAGCCGACAGTGCTGAGCCGGACGCGGGAGCTACAGATGACTAATGGTGATGCGCGCCTTCTGATTGGTGTCTATCCGGGGACTTTTGACCCGACTACGAATGGACACTTGGATATCATCAGTCGCGCAACAAAGGTTGTCGATAAGCTTGTCGTTGGCGTCGCTGCCAATGCGGGTAAGGGGCCTCTCTTTTCCCTAGAAGAGCGCGTGAGTATGTGTCGTGAGCAGATTGCTGCGCTGCCAGCGGGTACGGTTCATGTGCCTGTCGAAGTCGTGTCTTTCGATAAGTTGTTGATGGACTTTGTCACGGAGATCGGTGGCCGCGTGATTGTTCGTGGATTACGGGCCGTGTCTGATTTTGAGTATGAGTTCCAGATGGCGGGCATGAATGCGCGGCTCAACCCGAATGTTGAGACGACGTTCCTCATGGCCTCTGAACGTAATCAGTTCATCTCGTCGCGTTTTGTCAAAGAAATTGGCCAGTTTGGCGGAGACATTACGCACTTTGTCCCAGATGCGATCGCAAGCAGGGTCATCGATGCACTGGCTGCCCGGCAATCGCCATAATCAATTGAATAATCAGGGTTGAGCGGCTTCGCGGGATTGGGTAAACCGACAGCGGAAGCCGATCGTCCTTAAGAGAGAGTTGGAGAATTTGGCATGAATAAACTGATGAATTGGGTGGCGGGGGCCCTTATCGCTATGACAGCAACAGCAGCAGATGCGCAACCGGCTGATTTAGATCCGGAAAATACGATCTACTTAGACCTAGAATACGGCCGTGTCGTCATTGGGCTCCGGCCAGACTTGGCGCCACAGCATGTCGAGCGGTTTAAGACCCTGGCTCGTGACGGTTTTTATGATGGTTTGGTATGGCACCGCGTCATTGAGGGCTTTATGGCTCAGACAGGTGATCCGCAAGGCGACGGCACAGGCGGTTCCGACCTGCCAAATCTTCCCGCAGAATTTAGCCCTGAAGACCACGTTCGGGGCGCTCTTTCCATGGCACGTGCGTCAGATATCAACTCTGCCAATAGCCAGTTCTACCTCGTTCTGGACCATGCGCCGCATCTCAACGGCCAGTACACCTATTTTGGTAAGGTTGTTGAGGGGATGGAATTCGTCGACCAAATCCGTAAAGGCAACCCAGCGCGCAACGGAACAGTGACCTATCCGGACCGTATTGTTCAGATGCAGGTCGCCGCTGACGCCGAATAGGGTCATATACCCTCAGTTAGGCACTTTCTAACGCTTGACCGGCCCCGGGGCGCTATCTATGGTGCGCCGCACTCGGGGTCGGACTTCGCGAACGCCGTGTCTCAGAGCCCATAGCTCAGGTGGTAGAGCAGCTGACTTTTAATCAGCGGGTCGCAGGTTCGAGTCCTGCTGGGCTCACCAATTTCTTC
>Ga0055584_100006442_pt1 | contig 11512 bp, 11 predicted proteins | sample OSDHelmetaG_FD_58716 | JGI IMG/M metagenome (GOLD analysis project Ga0055584, IMG submission 58716) | Pelagic marine sediment microbial communities from the LTER site Helgoland, North Sea, for post-phytoplankton bloom and carbon turnover... | ecosystem: Environmental > Aquatic > Marine >...
CTTCCTCATCGGCGGCCTGGTCGACCGCAACGCGGATCCCACCGCGTTCTGGGAGGGGTTCGATACGTTCTTCAACGACAACGAGTATTTCAAGTCCATCGAGATCGGCTGGACGCCTTCGAAAGACGAGATCTACCTCAACAACACCCATCTCACTCTGTGGCAGGCCGACGAACGGGTCGAGGCCGGCGAGGCTGGTGGATGGGGAGCCAACTTCTCGTTCTCGCGGTACTGGGCCAAGAAATGGCTGCCTTTCGTGCGCGCGGGCTATGCCGATGAGAGCGGCAGTCTGATGCAGAAATCGGTCAGTGTCGGCTTCGGCCGCCAGCCCGAGCCAGGCGGGAGCGTCCTGGGATTGGGCTTCAACTGGGGAGAGGTCAACGAAGACACCTGGGGTTCAGGGCTGAGAGACCAATACACCTGCGAGCTCTACTACCGGTGGAACATCTCGCCGCAATTCGCCATCACGCCCGACATCCAGTACCTGAAAGACCCGGCTCTCAACCCTGAGGAGAGCTCGATCTGGGTACTCGGTGTGCGAGCCAGGTTGGCACTCTGAAATGGCTTCATGGTGCCGGTAAAGCGCGGCTCGATCCTGTTGCTGGTCGCGGCTCTGACAGCTGGCGGTAGCTCTCTGGGGGCTCAGTCCGCAGGCGATGAGAGGATCCTGATCCGCAACGTGCGGCCGCTCGACGCCGTTGACGAGAGCGAGGATCGGGTGGTCCACATCCTGATCAAGAATGGACGAATCCATCTGGTCACGGAAGACCGTATCGCCGCCTCGAAAGCTCAAACAGCCCTCGACGCGGAGGAAGGCTTCCTGCTGGGCCAGATCGCACTCGGTGAGCCTGCGAGTTTTCTCATACTCGACACAGATCCGCGTGAAGACGCCCAGGCCCTGCTCGATACCGCCACGCATGCGCGCTTCGGAATCATCAAAGGCGAGATTGTACGCAACGACCTGGCCTCGATCGCCGACGCCGAAGAGGAAGTCAAGCAGAGGAAGTGGCTAGCCTATACACCTCCACCCTTCAACGTGCCACCGTCCGATGTGAACAAGAAGAAGTGGAATCGGTTCGAGACTAAACCCATCTCGGGCATTTTCACTGGGGCGGTGGTACTCGACCGCCAACGCTGGATCTCACAGGATGCGGAGAGCGAAGAACAGGTGGGAGATCTGGAAGCGTTCGATGGTGGTGAGATTCGTGGTCTTCGCTTCGGCCTTGTCGGCACGCTCAACTTCAAATCCCCCTGGGTCTACACACTGTTTGCCGCCACCAATGGATTCGACAAGGGTTTCGACACCGAGACAGACGACGGCTACACTCTTTTCGACTACCGACTGGACATACCCGGCTTCAAGCGCAGTACCGTCAGCATCGGCAAGCAGAAGGAGCCAATCTCCATGGAAAGGCTCGCGGGCGGTGCCTTTCTCCCGATGGCAGAGCGCACCGCGGTTTCGGACGGCCTGCTGCCGGCCCGCAACTTAGGGATCGTTATCAGCGGTGTGACGCCGAAACGAAGGGTCACCTGGGCGTTGGGAGGCTTCAACGACTGGATCGATGCCTCCCAGAGCTTCGACGAGAGTGCGAGCCAGGTGGTGGGCCGAGTCACGGGACTGCCCTTCGTCTCTGCCGACGAGAGCAACCTCATCCATTTGGGCCTGGGGATCCGTTACACCGACGCCAAGGAAGGGCTGCACTACTCCAGCGATCCGGAGTTCAACCTCTCTCCCGTGTTCGTCGACACAGGCGTCTTCGATGCCGACAGCAGCACAACCTACGACCTGGAGGCGTCTTGGCGCCGGGGACCGTTCTGGATACACGGAGAGTACCTGCGCAATGAGATTGCAGCTCCTGAGCTTGGCGACCCGGTACTCAGAGGTCATCACCTCACCGCCTCCTGGGTTCTCTCAGGGGAGATGCGCGCCTACAACCGAAGAAGCGCTGTGTTCGGGCCGGTACCGGTGTCGCGGTCGGTCTATCGCGGAGGCTGGGGTGCCTGGGAGCTCGCCCTGCGCTGGTCGGTTCTCGATCTCACCGACGGCGCTATCGAAGGGGGGGAGATGGAGATCCTCTCGGGTGGCGGAACCTGGTGGCTGACGTCCTTCTTCAATCTTCAGTTTGCTTATCGGTTGATCCAGCTGGATCGGTTCGATCTACAGGGTACCTCCGACGGCCTACTGGTTCGTTTGGTTCTCATTTTGGAGTAGGCGAGCGAGCTGTCCAATGTGGGCTGGCGAGCTTTCGAGGTGGTTCATGAGTGTTTCGAGCTCTTGTTCTGCAACTCGTCAAACAGAGTGAAAGACTACGGAAGCACCAGAAGGATCTTGCCTGCCTTGCCCATCGCGAGACCGATTCTGGGGAGAACCCGATGAGGACACCTGGGGTCCGGAGCTAAGTGACCAGCTGACCACGGAGCTCTACTTCCGCTGGAATATCTCTCCACAGTTCGCTATTACCCCAGACGTCCAGTACCTCAAGGACCCGGCCCTCAACCCGGAAGAGGACTCGATCTGGGTCTTGGGCTTACGAGCAAGGTTGGCGCTATAGATTGCAGTTGACAGTTCTCAGACCGAGACACTTTCTGGCGCCCTTGCTGGCTGCCGTTGCGGCCGGCAGTCCTTTGCGGGCTAGGGCGCTCGGATTAGTGGATGGCGAGCGGTACCATCTTTGATTGTCGAATCGCCCGATCTCGCGTCAAGAGGGGAACACGATGCACGATACTCGTGGCAGCGATGGCCTCGTCGGCCGGATCCCCCTCGATGTCGAGGCGAGTCGATGTCATCGCTATTTGGAGGTCGAGGGGCCAAACGTGCAGTTGGCTCAAGGTCCGAACGACCTGGGGATCATCGAGATCAAGCGCGATACGGCCGAGTTCCACGAGCTTGGCAATCTCCCACAGAACAATGGCCGAGATGCTCCAGTTGTTTTGCGACAGGACGGTTTTCTCGGGCGGTCGAAGGTCACCGCTCAAAGCAAGAATCAGAATGTGAGTGTCAAGATTCAGCATCGGCATCCCAGCTAGCCCCGGTAGAGAAGACGTCGCCGCGGACTTCGATCTTGTCTTTGAGAGCTCCAATCATCGAGGCGGACTGGCGTTCGAAAGGAATGAGCTTGGCCACAGGCTTGCCGTGCTTGGTAATCACCAGACCCTCGGGGTCGAGTCGATCGAGTAGGGCAAGACACTGTTCTTTGAATTTCGCTGCTCCGACTGTCTTCATCTGGTCACCTCGACTCCGCTGTCGCTTGAAAACAGGTCATACTATACGACTAGTCATAAGTTCTGTCCATAAATAGCTCTTTGAAATTTGTCCCGCCGGAGCAGAGAGTCTCTGGGTGATTCATTGGCTTCTCTGGAACAGACTGACGCCGCTCGGCAAGGTCGATTTGACCCGAAGGCCGACTAGTCGTATCTTCAGCTACGGGCGAAGGGTGTGGCTGCTCCAGCACTCCGATACAACCCGCAAAGACAATGCGCGATTTCTTCTCAGGCAAGGGCCCCGGTGCCGATCTCCTACTGGTGCTCTTATCTGTATTTCTGGTCCTCGGGGGCACGGAAATGGCCTTGGCTCTTTTCTACCCAATCGACTACCTACGGGTGCCCGGAAAAGCTCCGGAGGACCTCTTCCAGGAGGTTCTCCATCAGCCATCCTCCGTACCGGGCCTGTCTTTCGAACTGGCACCGAACCGTCAGAAGAAGTACGAGGGTGTCTGGATTCGTACCAACAGCCTCGGTATGCGTGATTCGGAGCCGGCGCCTGTCGAGGACGACTCGGCCTCCAGGATTGTGGTTCTCGGGGACTCTTTTACCTTCGGATATCGCGTCGATGCCGACTCGATCTACCCAAGTGTCCTGGAGTCACGACTCAACGAGGAGTCGACAGAGAAGCGGCTCGAGGTTCTGAATATGGGCGTCTCCGGCTACAACACGCAGGATGGGGCGCGAGTTCTCGAGCACAAGGGCCTGCTTTGGCAGCCCGACCTGGTCATCGTGGGGTATGTGCTCAACGACCCAGAAACTCTGCCCCTACAGCCCCTCAATGGCTATTTTCAACAGCCTGCGAGCTGGTACCGAACCAACCTCGGCCGACTGCTTGCCAAGGCCTGGCGCGATCTAGAGGTGCAATTGTGGGGTGGAGGCGACTACTACCGCTACCTTCATGCGCCAGGACGCCAGAATTGGGATAGCGTCGTTCTTGCTCTCGACGACATTCGGACGCTGGCCGAGAGCCAACAGGTCCCGGTGCTCGTGGTGATTTTTCCTGACATGCGGAGGCGGCGCTGGACCGACTATCCATATGCCGATCTTCACGACCAGGTCGCCGAGGTCTCTCGCGAGCGAGGCTTCGCAGTGATCGACCTCTTGGATCGCTTCTCCGAGCACACTCCAAGATCCATGCGAGTGCGGCACGGCGATCCCCATCCCAGTCCCTTGGGCCACGAAGTGGCCGCTGAAGCCATCTACGAGTGGATCGCGAGCGAGCTTCCAGAAACGGGGACGTCCAGATGAGCGGCCCAGAATCGAGTCTGCGAATCCCAGGACAGTCGGCCGGTCTTCTCACCGACCTCTACCAGCTGACCATGGCCTATGGTTACTGGAAGACGGGGGAGCTCGAGACGGAGTCGGCGTTCAACCTCTATTTTCGCTCTAGCCCGTTCGAAGGCGGATACACCATTGCCTGCGGCCTCGGTTATCTCGTCGATTTTGTGCAGTCCTACGGCTTCTCCAGCGAAGATCTCACCTACCTGTCCGGCCTGACGGGAAATGACGGCCAGCCTCTGTTCGAGGCGGCCTTTCTGGACTATCTGCAACAGGTGGAGCTGAGCTGCGATATCGACGCTGTGCCTGAAGGCACGGTGGTCTTCCCGAATGAGCCTCTGGTACGCCTCCGCGGCCCGCTGATTCAGTGCCAGCTGCTGGAGACCCCACTGGTCAACATCCTCAATTTTCAGAGCTTGATTGCCACCAAGGCCTCGCGAGTCTGCGAAGCGGCACAAGGCGATCGTGTCATCGAGTTCGGTCTGCGTCGGGCGCAAGGCTTCGACGGTGCCCTGGCCGCCAGTCGCGCTGCCTACATCGGTGGCTGCGAATCGACCTCCAATGTACTGGCAGGAAAGCTCTTCGGTATTCCACCGCGGGGGACCCACGCACACAGTTGGGTGATGATCTTCGACTCCGAGATCGAGGCTTTCAAGGCCTATGCCGAAGCCATGCCGAACAACTGCATTCTGCTCGTCGATACCTATGACACGCTCCAGGGGGTCAGAAATGCGGTCGAGATCGGCGAGTGGCTGCGTCAGCGGGGCAGTGAGCTGGCGGGCATCCGCCTCGACTCCGGAGATCTGGCCTACCTGAGCATCGAAGCCCGGAAGATCCTGGACGAGGCTGGTTTCCCAGAAGCTGCGATCGTCGCCAGCAACGAGCTCGACGAGCACGTCATTACGAGCCTTAAGGACCAGGGAGCCCGAATCAACGTCTGGGGTGTCGGTACGAAGCTGATCACCGCCTGGGACCAGCCGGCCCTAGGTGCCGTCTACAAGCTGGCGGCGGTTCGACGCTCTGGTGGCGAGTGGGAGCCACGGGTCAAGCTCTCGGAGCATTCGGCCAAGGTCAACATTCCCGGGTTCAGTCAGGTGCGCCGCTTTCAGCGCGACGGGGAGTTCATCGCCGACATGATCTACGACGAGTTGGACCCGCCGGCTGGCATCGCCGAGATCGTCGATCCGATGGACAGCACCCGCTGGAAGAAGTTGCCGCCTGCCGCAGCGCACGAAGATTTGCTGCAGCCGGTTTATCGAGCAGGCCAGCTTGAAATTGAAGTGCCGACTCCACAGGAAGCTCGGACTCGAACGCTGGAGCAGCTGGGGTCGTTTCACCCCGGGATCCGGCGTTTCTTGAATCCCCACCAGTACCCTGTCGGTCTCGAACGCGGACTCCATGACACCCGGATGCGGCTGATTCTCGAGGCGAGAACGGAAGCTGCCAGCCGCAATCAGTGGGAGTGATCAGCCGGGCGATGAATTCTGACCGTGGTAGATTGGCTTCAATCTACTAATGATCGCGGGAGGTACACCATCGAATGGCAATGCAATTGAAGACTCGCGGAGAGAGTCGTCTCTACTCTGCAATGGCCTTGGTCCTGACCGTTGGACTGTTGGGGGTAGCGATTCCCGTCCAGGCTGCGGCTCCAGGCCAGGTCGTCTGGGTCGATCTGCTGACCGAAGATGCGGCTACCGCGATCGACTTCTACCAACAGCTCCTGGGCTGGAAGATCGAACCGTATTCGAGTGGCAATTTCGTGGTGAGTAATGACGGTCATCCGATCGCTGGAATCAGTGAAATCAAAAACACTGACCCTGAGGGTGAGGAAGCGCTCTGGTTAGTGGGGATGGCGGTGCCCGACCTGGCCGACTCGGTGGCCACGGCACGCAAGCTGGGAGCCAAGGTCCATCGGGATGTCGGCCGAGTCGAGGGATTTGCCAGCTTCGCCATCTTGGAGGATCCACAGGGAGCGGCTTTTATGTTGCTGGCCCCGGAGCGGCCCTTTGAGGAGCCGAAGACTGTCGGATCCTGGGTTTGGACCGAGCTGTGGACCCACGATACAGAGGCAGCCTCGAAGTTCTATGGCAATGTGATCGGCTATGAACAAGCCGAGATAGACCGCTCCGACGACGCCTATCTACTGTTTCAAACGGAGGGTGCACATCGGGCCGGACTGGTGGAGATCGAGAACAAGCAGGTCGACCCGATTTGGGCCCCGTATCTGGGCGTTGCCGACTTGGCAGCTACCGTGGCGCAAGCCGAGGGGCTCGGAGGCCGGGTCCTTCTGGCGCCCGATCCGAAGCTCGGCGAGGGGAGGGTAGCGCTGTTGGCCGATCCCACCGGTGGAGCCTTTTTCGTCTACGAGCTCGAGGAGAAAACACCATGAAGCGCTCTGTTCGGTTCTTTGTCCTCCTCCTGTTTGTGGCCGGGCTTGTATTGGGCCTCGAGGCATGTTCATCTTCTGGGTATGACTCTACCTACTCCAACTCCAGCGTCCGCTACGGTGTGAGCCACGGCTATGGCTATGGCTACGGATGGGGTCGAGGCTATGGAGGCGGGGGCTGGTATGGAGGCGGTTACTACCCGGGAGGGTCGATAGGACCCTACTGGTAGGGCCGATAGCAACACCGCATTGAGCTCGGCGGCTCGGGTCGAGATTAGGCTGCTTCCTGGCGGTCCCAGATCGCGAAGCTAGTCGCCCTTTTCCATCTGGTGCTTGCGAATTGCCTGGACCTTGGCGCCGTACATCTCGTCCCAACGCTTCATGATCTTCTCGAGCGCTCGGTCGAGCTTCTTCTCGTTCTTTTCGGGCTTCTTCTTGGCCATGGCCGCCGTGCCGATGCCGCGCCAAATCAGTTTCTTCTCCTTCGCATCCCAGGCGTCGATGATGAGGGTGCCCTCGTTGAAGGAGAAGTCCTCGAGGTTGCGCGTGCCGACGCCGCCATCCCAATAGGAGCCCAGGGAGAAATCGGCGCCGTAGGTGTACTCGAGATCACTCAGGACGAGACGCAGGTTGCTCTGATCGGCGGTGTAGTAGGCGATATAGATGTCGGGATCGGAATCGACCTCTTCCAGGCCGCCCTCTTTGATGTAGTTTCTGAGCCCGTCCACCACGCGTCGGTGCAACGTTTCCGAGTAGTTCCGCAGATCTTCCCGAGTCTCCCTGAACTGGAAAGTCCTGTATTGGCTGAAGGCAGTGGCCCGGTCGTAGTCGACGTAGACCTTCTGGGCCAGGACTGGCGTGGCCGTGATAACAGTGAAAATGAGAAGCAGAACGAACAGCCGATGAATCTTCATCGGCCGATTCTAGTGCATCCTGAGTGTATCCCCGGCCATGATCGATTCCTTGGCTGATTGCACCCTGGATTGGGCCACTATGGTGCAGGACTCTCGGACGGAATCGAGCCAAGATAGGATTCGAAATGGACTAGGAGCCACCATCCGGAGGCGAGCATGCGAAAGATCCTGATTCCTCTGACGCGCAACCCCATCAGTCTTGCCGGCTCGGCCCTGATGCTGATCAGCGCCATCCTGTTCGTGAGCCTGATGCTGATCGAGTTCCTGGGGGCAGAGGGCAACCCCTATCTGGGCATCATCACCTATTTGATCCTGCCAGCCGGCGGCCTCTTCGGCTTCAGCCTCGTCTTCTGGGGCATCCGACGGGAGCGACGCCAAGAGCCCGAGGCTGAGTTTCCGGTCATTGACCTCAACGTCGAGGCCACCCGCAGGCGCCTGATGATCCTGATTCTCGTCGTCACGGTCGGTGCCGTGGTCCTCACGGCTGCGATGTCGCAAGGCGTCCACGTCATGGAGAGCCCCTCGTTCTGTGGCGAAACCTGCCACAGCGTCATGTCCCCCGAGTACATCGCTTACCAGCGCTCTCCGCATGCGCGAGTCGCATGTGTTGAATGCCATGTCGGCGGGGGAACCAGCTGGTTCGTCCGCTCCAAGCTCAGTGGTGCGTGGCAGCTCGTTTCCACCGCCCTGGACCTCTACGAGCGTCCTATTCCGACACCGGTGCATCACTTGCGACCCTCCGAAGGAACCTGCGAGGAATGCCACTGGCCGGAGAAGTTCTATGGTGTCAGCCCCAAGATGATCACGAAGTTCTCCGACGACGAGGCCAATTCCGAGGTCAAGACGATTCTCCTGCTCAAAGTCGGTGGTGACGACTTCGGTGGAACCCAGGGTATTCACTGGCACATGGACCCCGACATCGAGATCCGCTACCGGTCGGACGAGAAGCGACGGACGATGTACGAAGTCGAGCTGCAGGTAGGTGACGATCCGGTGAAGCGATTCTTCAAGCAGACCGTGAAAGAAGACAACCCCGAGCTGATGGATTGGCGGGTCATGGACTGCGTCGACTGCCACAACCGTCCGACGCACGTCTACTACACCGCCGAAGAGGCAGTCGACCTGGCGCTCGAGCGGAAGTTCATCGCCAAGGATTTGCCGTTCGTCAGGCGCGAGGGGCTGAAGGCTGTCCGCGCCGAGTACGCCTCACACGAAGAAGCAGCGCAAGGGATCTCGGCAGCGATCACCAGCTTCTACGAGTCCGGGTACCCGAGTCTGGCTTCGAGGCGCGCTGACGACATCCAAGAGGCCGGACGTGTCCTGGGCCGGCTCTACGCCAACAACGTCTTCCCAACCATGAAGATCGAGTGGGACACCTACCCGGACTTCAGTGGTCACTACAACTCGTTGGGCTGCAACCGCTGTCACGCCGGTGACCACGCCACGGAAGAGGGTGACGTGATCGATTCCGACTGCTCGATCTGCCACACCATCGTCGCCTGGGACGAAGCCAGCCCAGAGATTCTCGAGCTGATCCCGAAGTAGTCACTCCTGAAGCTGTTCTTGTATTGGGGCCGAGGCCCGTCACGAAGCCCGAATGTGCGATCTTTGATAGATCGGGATGGTCGAATCAGGTTATCCTCTGGCCGACAAGAAGAGTGGAACTTCCGAAGATGAGAGTTGTCACCACCTCGGCAATGGCGGCGCTGATTGTGCTGGTGGGGTGCGTTTCCTATACGAGCTCTCCTGCGGCGCCTGCCCCGGATGCCGCCTTCGACGCTGTGGAGTTGTCCTCCCACCCATCTGCCGAGTACGAGAAGCACGAAGTCGTGTTCAAGAATCGGATGGTGGACGAGGAAGAGAGCTCACTCTATCGAGTCCGCTACATTCGCTTTCCCTCCTATGGCGAAAACGGCCAGGAAGACAACCTGGTCACGGGCCGGTACTACGAGAGCAAGCGGCCGGGGAAGAAGCCTCTCGTCATCATCGTACCGATCCCGGCGGGCCACACCTACCCGGCAGAGAAGATGACTGCCTACCTGAAGTCCCACAGCATGGGCGAGATCAACATCTTCAACATGAGGATCGAGAGGGACGTGATCGATTGGAACGGTTTGTCTGCTTCCGTTGACGAGGCAGCGTTCATGGAGCGACTGGAGAAGAGCGCCGAGCGGGAATGGACGACCGTCATCGATATTCGCCGAACCCTCGACTGGGCGGAAACCCGACCAGAGATCGACGCCCAGAGAATCGGCTTGATGGGCTTCAGCCATGGGGGAATCGTTGCGGCTGGAGTGGCAGTCCAGGAACCTCGACTAGCGGCCACTGTGCTGGTGATGGCCGGAGCGCTGCTTCATCAGCCCATGGTTCGTTGCTCTCTTGGACGAAGCGAGGGGATGAGATCGAAGGCGCTGTCGGAATTCGGCTGGACGGAAGAGGAGCTCGAAGCCCGGATCGAGGCCGAATTCAGCTATTTCGAGCCGGCGAACTTTCCGGGCAGGGTCGACCCTTCGAAGGTGTTGATCGTCGAAGCGGCGAAGGACGATTGCATTCCCGAGAGCGGGCGACAGGCTCTCTGGGAGACCATGGGCCGCCCTGAACGGATCCTGCTGAATTACAGGCACAAACAGGCGTTTCTCTCGATGACCCCGTTACGCCTCCTCTGGCTCCGGCGCCGGATCTGGGAGTTTCTGCAACGTTCCTTCGACATCGAGCCCCAATCTGTGGCAGCTCTATAGAAGAGATAGGAGAGGTCGATCTCTAGGGAGTGTCCCGAAGGGCTTCGAATCGGAACTGATGACGCCTGGTGAAAAGGCGCAAATAGCTGAGTAGGACCGCTCCCACGGTGCCGAGGGCAGTCGCCGAGGCAATCAGGAACATGATGACGATCTGGTACTTGACGGCCTGGACCGGGGAGACTCCGGCGAGCAGCTGACCGGTCATCATTCCGGGCAGGCTGACGATCCCAGCCACCGTCATGGAATTCAGGATGGGGATCATCCCCGTGCGTGCGGCCTGACGGATCGCTGGAAGGGCGGCTTCCCACCGAGTGCCGCCAAGCGAGAGAAGCAACTCGACCTGATCTCTGCCCTGGGTCAGCGTGTCGGTGAAACGCTCGAGCCCCAGGGAAATTCCTGTCAGAGTGTTGCCGAGGATCATTCCTAGCAACGGAATGGCGTATTGAGGCAGGTACCAGGGCTCGACGCGCAAGATCGCCCCCAGTGCAAGTCCAGCGATCACCCACGAGCTCACCAGAATCGAGAGAGTCGTGTCCACCCAGATGCCCGGATAGCGGTGTGTCGTGCGTCGAACGGCCGCGATGCCGGCGATGACGACCATGGCGAAGGCCAGCGCCAGTACAGGTGCCCAGTGGCGCAGTGAGAACACCTGCTGGAGCACCAGCCCGACAAGCAGAAGCTGCACAGTTGTTCTGAGCGACGCCACCAAAAGGCGCTTACCCAGACCAAGGCGCAGCGCTACCGACAGCACTCCGTTGAAGAGAATCAACAGGGTCGCAAGACCGACCTGGAAGTAGGAAAGCTCGAGGTACGAAGCGGCTTGACTCATGAGCTCTCCTCGAGTCGTCCGCGCGCGAGTTTCAGGGTCCGGGCGGCAACGCGCACGACTTGCTCGGGATCGTGGCTCACCCAGAGATAAGTTCGACTGTCTG
>Ga0055584_100006444_pt1 | contig 11512 bp, 8 predicted proteins | sample OSDHelmetaG_FD_58716 | JGI IMG/M metagenome (GOLD analysis project Ga0055584, IMG submission 58716) | Pelagic marine sediment microbial communities from the LTER site Helgoland, North Sea, for post-phytoplankton bloom and carbon turnover... | ecosystem: Environmental > Aquatic > Marine >...
GACTCCGGCCTTCGGGGTGTATGTCCCCAGCGAACGGGAACGAGGCGCGCGCGGGCCGGATGGGGAGCGACTACCTCCGCTGTACACGGTAGCGACAGGAGTCGGCCTGGCCGCGAATCCGTTGCTCGACTACGCGTTCTTGAATCTCGAAGGGATGTATGATCCGCAGGCCGTGATGGCGCTGGCTGAAGGGATGGCAGGGAGCGACAAGACGCTACTGGTGCGCATCCCGCCGGTCTCCGCCGACGGGGTGGATGCCACCCGTGCTCGTGTTGCAGAGATCCTGGGGGCGGGAGCGCAGGGGATCGTCATTCCCCACGTACGGAGCCTCGAGGAGGCGCGGACGGTCGTTTCCTTCTTCACCGACATCGGGGCAGACGTCTGGTCACCTCAGAATCCCGACGGGACCATCCTCGCGATGCTGATGCTCGAGGACCCTGAGGCGATCGCAGCTACCACCGAGATCGCGACGATTCCCGGGTACAGTGCGCTGGCCTGCGGCATAGGAAGCCTCACCGGAGCGCTGGACGGAGACCGCGAGGCTGCCGAGGCACTGAATCAGGAGGTGCTCGCTCAGGCCACGCAGGCCGGCCTGGCCGACATGATCACTGCCAACGCGGACGACATCGCGAAGCGGATCGACGACGGCTTCCTCGGACTGCTCATGAGTGGTCCCGAGTCGGACGCAACGATCCAGCTGGGTCGGAGTCACGCCGGCCGGTAAAGGTGTGACCGCCCTCGGCTGGGGCGGCTCGCGGCGGGCTATTCTGCCGCCGCGAGCCCCACCTTGAGTGCCGAGACCAGCCTCGGGATCGCTGCGGTCGGCGTGGCACACAGAGCCACCCGCACCGCGCCCGGGATCGGGACCGTATAGACGCCCAGTTCACGCATCGCAGCAGCGGTCTTGTCCTGGTCTTTCGTGAAGACCGCGACGAAGAAGCCGGCGTCGAAGCGCGGGGTCGGCAGGTTCGCCTCACTGGCGTGGTGGTTGAATGCGTCGATGCGGGTTTGCAGGAGGTCAGCGATCTCGGCCCGCTCGGTGGCGACCTGCGCTGCGAGCGTGGGGTCGGTAAGAAGCTCGGCGACCGCGCGTTGTCCAACGTGATTGGAGTTCGACCAGGTCGCCCGGCAGGTGTAGCCGAAGGCGTTCTCGATCTGCTTCAGCTCATCGGGGTCGCGGTGCAGCCCTACGATCGCTCCAATGCGGGCGCCGTACTGAGCCATCGACTTCGACGCCGTCCACGCCACCAGCACAGTAGCGTTGCGCATGAGAGAGGGGACGTGCTCCACCCAACTCTTGGCCGCGCTCCCACCGAATTCCATGTACGCCGCATCGATCAGGACCGTCACCGGACCGCGTGCTCCCGCGTCGTTCACGACGTCCGAGACCCGCTGCCACTCTTCATCGCTGAGCGTGTAGCCCGTCGGGTTGTGACACGGGAAGTTCAGCACGACCAGTGCGCGGCCCTGCGTGGCCAGGTGTCGGTCGAGCCCTGCAGCCATTCCGGCGATGTCGAAGGAGCCATCGTCGGCGAACATGGGGAAGGGGTCTAGCGAACGGCCCCCATGCGCTGTGACTTCGCGGTAGGGGCCCCAGAAGAAGCTCGGGACGAGCATCTTCTGCCCTTGCTCCAGAAAGTTCACCACGGCCTGATACACTGCCCCGGTACCCCCGGGCGTGGTGACCGCGACAGCTTGCGATGCCAGCGGTCCGTCACCGAAGAGGTCGCGGACGACGGCCTCGCGAAACGCCGGGAGGCCGGAGATGGGAGCGTATCCCGCCGTCTCGTGCGTCTGGAGCCGCCTCAGCGTCTCCAGGACCGTCGGCAGGGTGCAGAGGACCCCGTCGTCCTGGGTCAGGGCACCGATCGTCGCGTTGACGACATCGTCGCCTGCCAGAGCTCTGCTGCGAGCCTCGCCAGCCCAGATGAAGATCGGATCGTTGCCGGTTCGATCACGAGAGCTACCGACGACGGAGCTGTAGGGCGCGCTCATCGGCCAGGCCCTCCGAGTTCGCCGTCGAGTTCGGCGTAGACCTGCTGGAGCGCTCGGCTCCCCTGACTCGACCGCAGCGACCACGACTCCAGATCGCCGAACACCGCCTGGGCCTGAGCATCCTGGAGGTCGTATCCGTCCTCGTGCCATCGGGTGGCCTCGATGATCACAGTGCGGATTGCGCCCTGGAAGATCTCGAGCTCGTCTTCGAGGATCGTGGGGTGATCGACGAAGCCGTGTCCGGGCACGTAGGTATCGACGTCCATCGCCTGGGCAGCCTCGATCATCTCGACCCACTCCGACGGGTAGGCCGTCCGCATCGCCGGGAAGACCCGGTGCAGGTAGGCCTCGCTCATGAACATGATCTTCTCCTCGGGGAGATACACCACCAGGTCGCCGCCCGTGTGCGCCCGACCGAGGAAGAGGACATGGATCTCCCTGCCGCCCATGGTAAGGACCTCTCGATCTTCCACCATATGGGTGGCGAGGGGCATGGAGGGGGCCCCGTCTTGGGCGCCGGCCGCCATTCGCTCCAGGGCCGCCGCCGAGGTCGGGTGCGCGAGGAAGTCGGCGTCTGACGGAAACGCCGAGTTCCCCGCAGTGTGATCACCGTGGTCGGATGCGACCACGACTGTGGTCACCGGCTGATCGGTGACCGACGCGATGGTCTCGATCAGCAGTTCGGTCTCTTCCACGCTCCCCTGACCGTCCGCAACGAGGACACCCTCATCCGTGACGACGAACAGGGTGACCGTCGTGAACCGCTCTTCGCCCGCCGATCGGAGCTGCTCGTACGCGTACACGTCCGGTGCCAACTCGGTGAGCCGGGGGAAGTCGGCGTCGGTGTACCCGCGTGCGTATGGATCCGCGGTGCGAATCTGCTGGTCGGCCGGGATCTCGATCGCGACCGGTTGATCCGACGGGGCCTCGGCGCTGTCGCCGCCACATGCGGAAAGGCCCAGGAGGAGCGCGCCCGCCCGCCGTGCGTATCTGTTCGCCATGCTACTCGTCCCGCGGTAAAATGACCGACTCTTCTGCATCTGAGGCACACTATGCTCAACTCCCGTCTCGTTGTCACGCCTCTTCTCGCAGGCCTCACGGCCGCCCTGGCGCTGCTGTCTCTCGCGTGCTCTCCAGACGGCGCACAGGAACCGGCGGCAGGAGAGTTCCTGTTCGTGTGGACGACCGACGCCGACTCTGTCGATCTCAACTTCATGGCCGTCGTCGATGCCGATCCTGGTTCGCCGACGTATGGGGACGTCCTGACGACTCTGCCGGTGCCGACAGAAGGCCGTATCCGTGGCCACCACACCGAGCACCGGATGCCCGAGGGTGGGGTGCTCTTCGCCAACGACTTCGGGACCGGCGAGACCTACCTGATCGACCTGCGTGATCCGATGGCGCCGGTGCTCGTCGATTCCTTCGTGAGGGCAGGGAGCCTCGACTCACCCCATAGCTTTGAACGACTCGCGGACGGGAGCGTGCTCGCGACCTTCCAGACGTCCGGGCCTGGAAGCACGGCGCCGGGCGGCATCGCGAGACTCGACTCAGCTGGCGCAATGCTCGCCTCCGGCTCCGCCGCGCCTGGCGGCGACGGGATGCGCCCCTACAGCCTCGCGATCGTTCCGGAGCTCGACCGGGTCGTCACGGGCAGCGCGGACATGCGAGGTGTTGTCGACAGCCGCGCCGTGCAGATATGGAAGGCGAGTGACCTGGAACTCCTCCACACACTCGACTTCCCCGAAGAGTGGGGGCGCGCGGCCGAGCCCCGTGTTCTGACCGACGGTCGGACGGTGTTCGTTTCCACCTTCGGTTGCACCCTCCTCCGCGTCGAGGGGCTGGAAACGGAGGAGCCCACGTTGTCACGCGCCTTCGACTTCGGTGGCGAAGGGTGTGCGTTGCCGGTTGTGGCAGGTCGCTTCTGGATCCAGGCGGTCCCGGGAGTGAACGGGCTGGTGGCCGTGGACATGAGCGACCCCGGCGAGCCGGTCGAGGCCGCCCGCCTCACCCTGGGGCCCGAGGATTGGCCCCACTGGATTTCGCTCTCTCCCGATGGGAAACGAATCGTCGTAACCGGATACCGCGGGACCCGTCATCGGGTGCTGATCGTAGACCTCGATCCCGAGTCAGGGCGAATGGAGGTCGATCGTTCCTTCGGCTCACCCGAGGGCGCCGAGCCCGGTATCTCCTTCGACCGTCCCGAGTGGCCGCACGGAAGTACAGGCCCGGCAGATCCTCACGGCGCCGTCTTTTCGATCACTCCTGGCGGCTGACCTTCCACTCGTCATAGCGCATCCGGAGCGTCATCACCGGGTTTCCGTTCTCGTGGGGCTCGATGTTCTCGTCGGTGACGTCGATGTACATCGCGTACTCGCCATCATTGAAGGACTCGCCCTCGGGATCGTCACGGTCTGCAGCAAGGATGTAGGCTACGTGCGCGTTCCGGCCGTCGCACGGGGCGTCCGGCACCGGCTCGGTCTCGCACGTGCAGCGGCTGTCCCCACCGGCGTCGTCGGCGGCCTCCATCGCGGCCATCACCTTGTCGGTCATGTCGCCGGATGCTTCCTCGAGTGCGCGGGCTGCATTCACCACGACGGCGTCCGACGCGAGGATGTTGCCCTGAACCGAGTAGTAGATGTCGGTGCCGGGAACGCGCCCTTGCCGTGAGAGGGACGCTGCTCCGTTGCTGCTACCGGAAAACCCGATCGAGCGTCCCTGTATATCGACGATGCCGAACTGGCGGCGCTCGATGTTGGGGTCCGCTCTCAGCATGTCCAGAATCAGACGGGGGTCCGTGCCTTCCTTGAGCTGTTCGTATACGAGCGTCTGATTCGCTCGCGTCGCATCGACGCCCGCCTGCGCTGCCGCCACGCCTACGCCGGGAACGATGATCGCCTGGACGTCCATGAGGCCTTTGGCGGGGAAGTTCGCGAAGCGTGCCTGAGCGACGCACGTAGCCGAGGCAACCACGACTCTACCGGTCCGAATGTCGATCGCGATCACGGACCACGTCGCCGAGGCAGGGGCGGGGAGTCCGGCGAATACCAGCGTGAGGAGTAGCGAACCCAGCAGCAGGCTCGATTTTGTGCGACGCATGGAGGCTCCTTGTACCCGAACGAAGAAGGGCGGACAGGTCATCGACCCGTCCGCCCCGACATCATGTCGCTCCGAGTGCGTCGTCGCTACCCGTTGCCGCCCTCTTCCTCTGCGTGCACAGCGCCCCACGCTTCGGCGAAGTGACCGATCTGTCGCATCAGCGCATTGCCGATCGCATCAGACGCTCCGCCTTCGGACGCTGCGCCGATCTCCGAAGAGAACCAGGTCACAGCCTCGGGCAGGGTAATCTGTGTGTCACGCAGCATCTGAGCCGACTGCTGGACACGGAGTCCGACCGACCATGCGATCGAAGCGCTGGCTCCGTTGGAGCCAGCGGCACAGTCGAGTGTCACGCGCAGCTCCGGCATCGCAGGGTGCGTCAGCATCTCTTCCATCGTCAGGACCCCGACCTCGGCGTCCATGAGCTTGAGAGAAACGCCGGCTTCGTACGCCGCGGCGGAGACTCCGGCGCCCTCACAGGCGTCGTTGACATCGAAGCGGACGAATACGCCGCCCAGGTCTTCGAGGGTGTATCGATTCCAGTCCGTATCCTGGCCGTGGGCCGCCGCAGGCACGAATGCCGCTGCGACCAGACCGAGAACGACCGAGTACTTCATTCCGTTCGATTTCATTCGGTTCAGTTACCGCCGCTCGAGCCCGACCCACAGGACTGGCAGTTGTGGTTGTTCTTGGATCCGAGCTTCTCGAGAAGCGCGATGGTGGCCGGGTGCGGCTGGGCACGCTGCTCGGGGCTGTTCGCCATGTCGGCGGTCGTCTGGCCGCGGCGACTGACGAGAGTTACGTCGGCCCCCTGCTCGACCAGGTAAATGATGGTCTCGTTGTCTCCACGCGCCGCGGAGTGATGGACCGGGGTGTAGCCGTCCATGTCACGCAGGTTCGGGTCGACACCAAGCTCCTCGATGAAGTACTTCATCGAAGGCAGCCAGCCGTCCGGCACCGCTCGGTGCTGCTGCGCTACTCGTGAGGTACCGAAGCCGACACCAGACGCGGCGTGTATCGGATGGACACCAGGTCCACCGACGGGGACCTCAGGCAAACCGGAGGGATCGAGCTCGTCTTCTTCTTCCGGACCGGTCCTGGCTCCCGGATTACCGGGATCGAAGTTCCGACGACGGCTCGGGAGCTTGATCGTCCAGATGTTCGGATCGGCGCCGTAGGAGTGGAGGAGCTTCATGGCCGTGACGTCGGTCGCGTAGGCGGCCCGCCAGAACGGTGTGGCGCCTGTGAAGTCGACGCCCATCCGGCCCGCGTTGTAAGCGGCGTACCAGATGTGGGTCTCGACACGCTGATTGGGGTCGGCTCCAGCTTCGAGCAGCGCCTCCATCAGGTCGAGATAAGAATTGTTCTGACCCCGGAAGGCCTGGGGCTGCGGATACCAGGTCCGAAGCGACCACTCGATGTTGAGCGTCGCAAAGAGCGGTCCTGCGCCGTCGTCGCTGACCAGATTCGGATCCGCTCCATGCTCGAGGAGCATGAGGGCGAGGTCGTAGTTGCCGTTGATCGTTGCGACGAGGAGTGGCGTGGAGAGATCTCCGCCGGACGGCTGGTCGATGTCAGCGCCGCCCTTAACGAGGAGTTCAGCCGCCTCGATGTTGCCCTGCCGCGCAGCGTAGTGCAGCGCGGAGAGACCGCCCTGTACGCCGATCTGCTCCGTGGAGCTGAGTGCCTTGATCGGCGGCTCCGCGGGCTCTTCCTCTTCGACCTCGGCCTCTTCTTCACCCTCGGTCGCAGTGCTGTCAGCGGCGATGCTGTCTTCAGGTGTCAGAAGCTGACGCAGGCGATCCTGGTTGTCGTTGAGAACGGGCTCCTCGCCGCTCTGGGCCGCGCGGATACGCGAGCGGCGGGCGCGCTCGTCGGAGTCGAGTTCGGACCGAGCTGTGTAGTCCTTCAGGTCCGTCACGATCGACGGATCCGCTCCGGCCTCCAGCAGCGCAGCCATCGCGTGGGTCGCGTTCCGGGCCGCGGCAAACACGAGTGGCGTGCGGCTCTGGAAATGATCGGTGACATTGACGTCCCCGCCCGCGGCGATCAGCGCCTGGATCGTCTCGTGGAAGTCACCCTGGGCCGCGAAGTGCATCGCGGTCACGCCGGTTGTGGTCCACTCGTTAGCATCTGCACCACCCGCAAGGAGGGCCGAGACGATTTCATCGTGTCCCGACCGTGCTGCGAGGTGCAGCGGGGTGTATCCACCCACTCGTGTGAGCGGCTTCACGGTCGCACCGGCGTAGAGCAGGAGGTCGACCATCTCCTTGCTGTTGTTCATCGCCGCCCAGTGCAGCGCGGTCAGTCCGTCCGCCTGGGCACCATTGGCGTCGGCGCCATTCTGAAGGAGGGTGCGGACCTCCGTCGCATCGTTCGCCTGGGCCGCGTCCGCGACGGGTGACTCCTGTGGAGCCGCTCCGACCAGGAGAAGGCTGAGTGCGAAGACGCCCGTCAAACGATACGCCATGATCTTTTTCAACATGTGTGTTCCCCCGGAGGCCCGGACCCCCGAATGATGAGCGATTAGATCGCGAAGGTGCCGGTGCTGTTCCCGAACGATTCGATGTCGTTGACGCCGAGCTTCTGTAGCATGGTCAGCATGACGTTCGCCATCGGCGTGCCCGGTGTGGCACGCACGTGGTTCTCGCCCTCCAAGAGTCCATTCGCGCCACCGACCAGGAAGAGCGGGCAGCGGATGTGGTTGTGGAGGTTCGAATCGGCCATGGCCGATCCATACATGACCATGGTCTTGTCGAGCAGCGTGCCATCTCCGTGCGTCGCGTTGGCCAGCTTGTCGAGCAGGTACGGCACCATCGACACGTGATACTGGTTGATCTTCGCGAAGTCGCGGACCGCTTCTTCACGGCCGCCGTGGTGCGAAGCAGCATGGAACGGCGTGTCCGATCCACTCTCAGGGTAGACACGCGGCGAAGCGTCACGTCCGAGCTTGAGCGAGAAGACTCGCGTCGCGTCGGACATGAACGCGAGCACCTGAAGGTCGAACATGAGGTGCATGTGCTCGGCGAAGTCGTCCGGAACGCCAACAGGCGCCTCGGGGATGTCTCGAACTTCACCACTCGAGTTCTGAGCCTCGATCCGCAGGATTCGCTGTTCCAGCTCACGGATGTTCGTCGTGTACAGGTCCAGACGATGCTGATCGGCCGGGCCGAGATCGCGGCGGAGGCCAGACATCTCGCCCATGACCCAGTCGAGGATGCTACGGTCGGTCGCGAGACGTTCCGCGCGCTGCTCCGGGGTACCACCAGCACCGAAGAGCTGCTCGAAGACGGCCCGCGGGTCGCGGATCATCGGAAGCGGTGCGGTTGGTGACGCCCAGCTGATCGTGTCGGTGTACACGCACGAGTAGCCGTACGCACAGCCCCCTGCCTGATCGACATTCTCGATCGTGAGCTGCATGGACGGGATCGGTGTCTCACCCGCGATGCTCTGCGCGTAGATCTGATCGAACGAAGTTCCGGCGAAGACGTCGGAGCCCTGAGTCTGCTTCGGGTGGGCCTGCGTCAGGAAGACCGCAGCCGTCCGGAAGTGGTCACCACCGATCTCGGCGGGCGAGAAGGCGTCAGCCATCCGAGAATCGGTATCACTCACGATCGTGAGGTACTTCCGATACTTCTCGAGCGGGCTCATCGCACTCAGCGAGAGATCGAAGTCCTTCCCTTCTTCCTTCGGGGACCAAAGGCCGAGAGATGCCCCAAGGTCGTTGGATCCAGCGGATCCGTGGACGTTCTCGATGCAAATCAAACGGGTGCTGTCCGCAGACCGCCCTGCTTCGGTGGCCGATAGCGGCCGAGACGCCGGGACCATGGCATCGAGAAGCGGAAGACCGACGCTGGCGCCCATGCCCTTGAGCATGGACCGTCGAGAAATGTGCTTTCCGGTGATGAAGTCCATCTTATTGAGCCTCGTCGAGGTGGTTGGTCTAAGTCAGTTGGAGCCGGAATCGGTAACCGGCTGCTGCGCCGCCATTACTGGCTCGGCGGCACGGCTGGTGCGGAAGGCGGGGCTGTTGACCACGCCCAGAACGAAGGCGGAGAGGCGGTAGTCCTCATCCCCTGCCTCCGTCGTAATCTGGCGAACCGACGGCATGTCGTAGTACTCGACCCGTCGGCCAAGTGCGTACGCCATCATGTTCTCCGTGAAGATACGGTAGAAGACTTCCGGGCGACTCATGATCGCGTCCCGGATGTCGGCCACGCCTGACAGCGGGGTGCCGTCGTACAGTTCACCGCCAGAGTCGATCGGGTTCCCTTCGTCACGATTCCGCCATGCGCCGGTCACGTCGAAGTTTTCGAACGAGAGACCGATCGGATCGATGACGTTGTGGCAGGAGGAGCATGCCGGGTTCGCCCGGTGAATCTCCTGTCGCTCACGAACGGAGAGGAATCGCCCGTCCTCCGCTCCTTCCGTCTCCTCCAGCGCTGGAACGTTCGGCGGCGGCGGCGGCGGCGGTGATCCGAGGAGGACCTCCATCACCCACTTGCCGCGCAACACCGGGGACGTCCGATTCGCATGCGACGTCAGCGTCAGGATGCTTCCGTGACCGAGAATGCCGCGTCGGCGGTCGTCGGGGTACTGCACCATCTGAAAGTCCGGGCCGAGCACACCGTTGATACCGTAGTGACGGGCCAGTCGCTCGTTCACGAAGGTGTAGTCTGCCGTGAGGAGCTCGGTGATGGGACGATCCGCCGTGCGGATGTGGTCGAAGAGCAGCTGCGTCTCACGGTGCATGGCATCCGCGAGCGTCTGATCGAAGTACGGATAGCTCAGCGCGTCCGGCCGCAGCTTGTCCAGGTCCTGGAGGCGAAGCCACTGCGCGGCGAAGCGCGTGGCGAGAGCCTCGGCCTTCTCGTCGGACAGCATCCGGAGGACCTGACGCTCGAGTTCCTTGTCGTCGGTGAGGTCGCCATCCTCGGCGAGCCGGATCAGTTCGTCGTCCGGCGGAGAGCCCCAGAGGAAGAAGGAGAGACGGGACGCGAGGTCGGTGTCGGCGATCTCGTAGATCTCACCCGGTTCGATGCCCTCCGGAGCCTCTTCCATGCGGAAGATGAAGTGTGGACTCGCCAGAATCGCCTGAAGGGCCAGGCGGACTCCGCCTTCGAAGCCACGGGCCTCAGAGCCCTGATCGTAAAAGGTCATCAGGCCGTCGAGGTCTGTCTCATTCACCGGACGGCGGTACGCGCGCTCGGTCAAACGACTCACGATGCTCTCGGCGCACGGGCGTTCCTCTTCAGCGCTCGTCGGGCGGCAGCTGAAGACGAAGTGCCGTGTCGGGGTGTCGGAAACGCCGGTGACCTCGAACGGACCGAGCACGGTCATGCGCTGCAGGTGCTGCTGCGACGAGACTCCGTATCCGATTCCGATCTGGCCGTCGGCCAGGGTGTGCTCGATGGGTCGGATGAGGTCGTCGAGTTCACCCTCGAACTGGCGTACGAAGGCAGCCGTGACCCGGTGCGGACCGGCGGGAACCTGGATCGAATCGGTCCGCATGTTCAGTCCCGTCGGCTCGGACTCGTGCATCCAGCGATCGATGCTCAGGAGCGCGACGCGCTCACCGTCGATCGAAAGTTCGATCTGGTCTTCACCCCAGGTGCGTCCAAAGACCTCACCCTCGACGGCGTTGTATGGCATGATGTGGAAGACGTACTTGCCGTCGGCCGGGAAATTGTGGACCACAGAGAGGCCACCGCGCGTTCCGAACGGCGCACCTTCGGCCTGCTCCTTCTGTGACGCGATCCGCGGCATCCGGTAGATCGTGTTGGCGACTTCCGCCTCTGGATCTCCCAGAGCGATCCTGCTGATCTGCCCGGCTGCCCTCAGATATCCCTCGATCACTGTGGTCGAGGGCATCTGGACGTCGGCGATGTTGTCGAAGTTTGCGCTCTTCGTGTCGAGCGGGAGGAAGCTCGAGACGTCGACCTCGATTCCCAGGAGGTGCTCGACCGCAGCCGCATACTCGGCCTGGTTGAGGCGCTGGAAGACGCGGGTCCCCGGCTCGGGGTTTTTCTCCCACGCTTCGTCGATCAGGCCTTCGAGCTCCACCGCGAGGTCGACGAGCACCTGCTCTTCGGGGCGACGGGCGCCCGACGGAGGCATCATTCCGGCCCGGAGCTTCTTGATCATCCGCTCGGCGATGTCGGCGTGCTCGGCCGCAGCAGCGACAGAGAACTCCTCGAGAACCAGTCCGCCACGCTGACGTTGCTCACTGTGGCAACGCGTGCAGTACTGATTGATGACCTCGTCGCCATCTACAGGCGCGAGATCGGCGAAGGCGACCGCATGAGCGGTATCCACGGTCGTGGGTGCCTCGACACCTGCTTCTCCGGCCAGGCCGAGAAGTAGGAGCCCGGCAGCGAGCATCGCGGAGGTGGATGCGTTCATTCAAACCTCTGATCGTACT
>Ga0055584_100006445_pt1 | contig 11511 bp, 8 predicted proteins | sample OSDHelmetaG_FD_58716 | JGI IMG/M metagenome (GOLD analysis project Ga0055584, IMG submission 58716) | Pelagic marine sediment microbial communities from the LTER site Helgoland, North Sea, for post-phytoplankton bloom and carbon turnover... | ecosystem: Environmental > Aquatic > Marine >...
GTCGTCGTCGTCGCCGGCCGCGGAGTCGTCGTCGTCGCCCACCGCGGAGTCGTCGTCGTCCGCTGCGTCATCGTCGTTTGCCGCGTCGTCGTCGTTCGCCGCGTCGTCGTCGTCCGCCGCGTCGTCGTCGTCGGCTGCGTCGTCGTCGTCCCCAGTGCAGGCAGACAGCGGCAGCGTGAGCCCCAGCAGGAGGGCGAGCAGCAATGCGTGAGCGAAGCGAGACATGGAACCTCCACCGGTGGGCGCCTCCAGTCTAGGGCACCGTCCCCCGCCGCCGCCGCGGGTGTGCGATCGTTCGCCGCCGCCACCCCCCACCGACGCCAGGAGCCCCTCCGTGCCCCGCCCGCCCCTCGGCCGCACCCGTCGCCAGACCTACTCCGTCCTGCTGCCCCACATCCTGGGTCTGGCGCTGGACGACCCCCACCTCGCCGTCGCCGTTGGCCGCTTCGACGACTTCCTGCGCGTCGTCCCGGGCAAGGAGACCGCCGCGTCGGTCCACCAGATGCTCGACGCCGTCGCCGCGTTCTCCTTCGCGCTGTACGCCCGGCCCCCCGGCGCCCTGACCCCCGAACAGGTGGAAGACTTCTACGCGAAGCTCTTCTTCCCCGAGGCCAACTGGCCCAACAACCTCCTCGAGGTCCTCCGGCGCCTGTTCGGCGACAACGTACCGTCGGTCCGCGACCTCTCCCGCACCCTGCGAGAACTCTGCTGCGTCGCCTACTACGGCAACCCGCGCACCAACAAGGACACGGGCTTCCGGCCCCTGTGGCGCAACAAGGCCGTGCTCGCCGTCGCCCCGTCGGAGGCCCGCGCCCGCCCGTTCACCCGCAAGCACCGGACCCGGCTGGACCTCGAGGCCATCGAGGCCGCCCTGGCTCGCGGCGGCGACACCCCCGACGACCAGCTTTTCGCCCACGACGGCCGCCCCAAGGTCGCCATCATCGGCAGCGGCTGCGGCGGTGCGGTGGCGGCCAGTCGGTTGGCCGCTGACTTCGACGTGGCCGTCTTCGAGGCGGGGCCCGCGCTCCGCCCCGACGAGTTCGCCACCGACAACCTCGCAGCCATGGCCCTGATCTTCGGCCGCGGGCTCATGTACCCCACGAAGGACCTCGACCTGCGGCTGCTCCAGGCGCGCATGGTGGGCGGCGGCTCGGCGTTGAACGAAGGCGTGTCGGTGCGCCCGCGCAAGACGACGCTGGATCACTGGCAGCGCATCGGCACGGGGCTCGACCGAGAGAAGCTCGAGGCCGCCCTGGAGATCGTCGAGCAGCGCCAGCGCTTCATGCCCTACGCCGACGACGTGCTCACCACGCCCAGCCTGCGGTTCGAGCGCGGGGCCCAGGAGTCGCCGCAGCTCATGGTGCAGCGGCTGCGCACCGACATCGCGACCCACGCGGCCCAGCACGAAGGCCAGCGCTGGGGACGCGACGGGGTTCGGGGCGAGTCCTGCCTCGCCTGCGGCTACTGCAACTTCGGCTGCCGGTTCGGCCACCACCTCTCGGTCGATCGCACGTTCCTCAAGGACGCCCTGGCGGCCGGCGCGAAGCTGCACCCCAACACCCCGGTGGAGCGGCTGGTGCTGAAGCAGGCGGGCCACGGCCGATGGTCCGTGCGCGGGCTGAAGCTGGAGCGCAAGCCCCGGGGGCGCCCCATCGAAGTCGATCACGTCGTGCTCGCCGGGGGCGCCATCGGCTCGCCGGCGCTGCTGCAGCGGACCCTGCGGGCTCAGCCCGGGGTCCGGGCGCTGCCCACGGTCAAGGCCGGCCACGTGGGCGGCAACCTGGGCTTCAACGTGGGCACGTCCATCTGGGCTCGCTGGGCCGACGCGATGCCGCGCCCCGGATGGAAGGGCCAGCAGGTCGGGTTCATCGCGACGAAGCCCGGCGACGAGACGTTCATCCTCGAGAATGGGTTCGCCCCGCCCGCCGTGCTCTCGCCGATCATGCCCGGCGTCGGCAAGGCCCACCGCCACTGGATGACCAACTACCCCCACACGGGGATGCTGGTGAACACGCTGGGCACGCCGTCGGACGGGCGGGTCGACCACCGCGGCCGCGTCTCGTTCAAGGTCGGCGACGGCACGATGGACATCGTCCACCGGTCCCTGGCGATGATGGTCGACGCGTACCTGCACTCCGGCGCCGAGGAGGTCGCCATCTCCGGGCTGCTGGCCGGGGACGGGACCGACGAGACGTTCGGGCCGAGGTGGCGGGGCCAGGAGGCGAAGATTCGCCGCCGGGTGGAGCAGCTGGCGCCCAGCGCCGAGCACCTGGCCATGGGCTCCGGCCACAGCCAGGGCGGCCTGATCATGAACCGCGATCCCGAGCGTGGGGCCGTCGGCGAGGACTACCGGGTCCACGGCCTCGACAACGCCTTTGTGGCCGACATTTCCCTGTTCCCTACGACCATTACGGTGAACCCGCAGTGGTTGGTCATGGCGCTGGGCTACACGGCGGCCGGCCGCATCGGTGAGGAGATCAGCCGCGCGGCGCGGTCAGGAGCTTGAGCCGCCCGGCGTCGAAGCCCCGTTGACCGCTCAGGTACCAGCGTGATCCGGGGCGGTCCGACGGGCCGCCGGCCAGCGCCGTCCGCGCGCCGTCTTCGCCCAGGTCGCACAGCATCCGCCACAGGGGCGCCAGCGCCACCACCCGGCCGGCCGTGCGCATGGGTCGACCCTGCAGCACCGTGGCGTCGCCGCCGGGCAGAGGCCGCATCCGCGAGGCGATGCCCAGCTCCGCCAGCGCGCTGCCCCCCACCAGGAGCCAGGACCGGCGGTGCCGCTGGGCCTGCCGCCAGGGCTTCGACGGGGGCGTGAGTCCGCGGGCGATGGCGCGGCGCACCGCGGCCTCGAAGTCGCGGCCTTCCCAGACGATGGAGTGGCGGTCCAGGACCAGCTCCTCGAACCCCCGGCCCTGCACCAGGGGCGCGTTGGCTTCCAGCCAGAGGCGGTCGGCGTCGAGGGCGACGTCCAGGCCTTCGGTCAGCCCCGGATCGGGCGGGTCGCAGGCCACCGCGGCGCGGTCGAACAGCGGCCCGTAGGCCTCTCGCAGCAGGGCTGCTCGCACCCGCTCGAACAACACCGGCCCGCGCTCTTTGGCGCCGTAGTCGCCGGTCCAGTTGCGCAGGGTGCGGGCGCGGCCGCTCCGGCCCACAAACCGCCGCAGCGTGCGCATCCACATCCGCGCGCGGAGAGACCGCACGTCCAACCAGGCGGCTTCGCAGCGGCGGGGCGACACCTTCCGGGAACCGCCGAGCAGCTGCTCGATGCGTCGCCGCCGCCAACCGGGCAGGGCGGCGGTCACCAGGGTGCGGCCGTGCACGGGGCCGACGCCGTCGTTGGCCGTGACGCTCAGGCCCGCCTCGGGGTCCAGCCTCGCGAGCTCGTCCGTGGGCACGGGGTCCGGCCCCCAGTCGTTGGCTGGGTCCCAGCCCGCGACAGGGCCGAGCCCCGAGCGGCCGCGGGGTCGCACCGGCGCGAGTCCCCCTTGCTGCAGCCCCACCGCTCCGCGCGCGTCGGCGACGACCCAGGTCATGGACAGAGGCGTGACGGCCAGGGCGTCGCGCGCGTCGTCCAGGGTCTGCGCGCGCTCCAGGCGCGGCCAGACGTCCAAGGCCGACGCGACGCCCCACCGGTCCGGCGCCCAGGCCCGGCTCAGGTAGCGCCCGGGCACCCGAGGGTCGCCCTCCAGCGTGCCCCGCTCGGTGCTCCAGACCGTGATGGTCTCGGGCTTGCCGCCCTTGCGCTCGATGACCTCGTCGCGGCGAATCAGGGGCTCCCAGCGGGTCCCGCGGCGGCAGGCGCCCTCCCGGCACTCCTCGACGAAGAAGTCGATCTGGTCGAGGAAGCCCGACGTCACCGCCGCCGCGACGCCGTCGAAGCGCCCCGCGAGCACGGCCGGCAGCCCCGGGCTCGTGATGCCCACGGAGGTTCCGTCGGGGCCGGCGAGGCAGGCCTCGTAGAAGGACGGCGGAAGCGTCTGCCCTTCGAGGTGGGGGTCGTTGGCGAGCAACGCGTGGCCGGTGGTCGAGCGCTCGGCGGGGATGGCCCACGCGTTGCTCCCGGCGAGGGCCGGCAGGGCTGCGGAGCACAGCGGGTCGAGCTTCATGTCCGGCGGCACGAGCCGCACCGGGGGGCCGGGGCCGCGCAAGGGGGCGGCATCGAAGTCGTCGAGGTGGGGCGCGTAGGCCGCCCGAAGCACGGCCAGGTCGGCGTCCGTGCCCGCCGCGGCGACTCCGGCGACGAGGCGGCCCACGACCTCCTGGGGCTGGGACAGGCTCAGGTAGCCAAGGAGCCGCACCATGAGCAGGCAGTCGCGAGGCGTCCACGGCTCTTCGCGGAGGCCGAGCAGGGTGAGCTCCAGCCGCTGCCCGGGCTCGGAGAGCCGGAGGTTCACGCCCGCGCAGTAGGCGTCGACCAGCTCGCGCCCTTCGGCGGACAGCTTCGCCACATCCTGCTCGGCCCCGCGCGCGATTCCCCGCCGGCGCATCCACCGGTCCTGGGCGACGAACGCGTCGGTGCCTTGCAGCAGCTCGGCCGCGCGACCCAGCCCCACGATGCGGGAGACGAACATGGGCAGCAGGCGGTCGTCGCCGTGGCCGTAGCCCAGGCCGAACGCCCGAGCCGGGCGCGTGGCGCCCCAGACCTGCAGGGTTCCCGAGTTGTCCCGCCACACAGCGCACTCGCCCCAGGGGCAGGCGAGCGAACGGCGTCGGCGGGTGAGGGGCACGGCGGCGCCAGCGTGCCCGATCGGGGGGCGGCGGGCCAAACCCCCGACGCGATCCCCGTCGGGCGATCAGCGCGCGGCGCCGTCGATCCACACCTGCCGAGGGGCCCCGAGCACTGCCCAGTCCTGCCGTGGGTCCCCATCCACCACGACGAAGCTGGCCGCCGCCCCCGGCTGCAGCGAGCCGAGGTCGCCCCAGCCCCAGTAGGCCGCCGGAGCCGTGGTCGCCGCCGCGAGCGCCTCGTCGGGGGTGAGCCCCGCGACTTCGAGCAGCGCCATCTCCGCCGGGTCGATGCCGTCGACGGCCGAGTTGCCGTAGTCGGTGCCGTACAGCACCCGACACCCCGCTTCGTGCAGGGCGCCGAGGTTGGCCACGGCCGAGGACGAAGCCCCGAACGCCCGCAACGTCGAGACCACCGCGCGGCCCGACCACAAGGCGACCACATCGGCCGGCAGGGGCTCCGCCGGCGTGTGGGCGAGCAGGTCGGCGCCCGCTTCGGCGGCCTGCCGCGCGTCCTCGGCGCCCATGGCGTGGGCGGCGACCCGCAGGCCCCGGCCGTGGGCTGCCTCGACGATGGCCCGCAGCGTCTCGTCGGGCAGCCGGGGCCCATGAGCCAGCGGCACCTTGATGACTCCGGCGCCTTCGTCCGCCAGGGCGTGCACGGCCTCGACGGCTTCGTCGGCGCTCGCGACAACCCAGCCGTAGCCGTCGGAGCCCCAGGACTGGGTCGGGTAGCCGCCGGGGGCCGTGATCATGGGCCCGGAGCCCAGCAGGCGGACGGGGCCAGACTCGGCGCCCAGCGATGCCCGGGGCGCGGCCAGGTCGACCCCCGCCGCGATGCCGCCGGCGGCCAGCGCCTCGGCCCGGGGCCGGAACGTGAGGTGGACGTGGCTGTCGATGAACGCGGGCAGGACCCAGGCCCCGTCGAGGGCGACGACCCGGTCGCCGGCCGCCGGCCCCGCGCCGTCGTCGGCGACGAACCGCCCGCCTTCGACCCACAGGTCGGTCGCCACCCCGTTGACCCGCGCGCCGGTGAGCACGGTGCGGCCGGCCGTGGGGGACGCGGGGGTGGCGGCGCAGGCCGTGAGGGAGAGGGCGAGCAGCGGGGCGATCGTCTTCATGGTGTCGGTACGGGCCCGACGCCCCGCCGGATCGACGGAGGGGCCGCGCCGTCGGAGGCCGCCTCGGTGCTCTAGGCTCCGCCCATGTCCTGGATCGTCGCCGTCGCCGCCGCCCGCGTGCTCACCGCCGATGCGCAGCCGCCGTTCGAGGCGCTGCAGGCGGGGTGGGACCTGGAGCCCTGGACCCTGCCGTCGGTGTCCATCGGCAGCGACTCGGTGACCCTGGGCTTCGAGGCGCCCGGGCGCGCCCCAACGACCGTGCGCCTGGGCCCCCCGCACACCGACGGCCCCTTCTCGGCGCGCTGCACGGGGCCCGACTGCGATCCCCTGCGGGCCGAGGTGCTTCTGCGGCTCGACGGCCTCGTGACCACGGATCCCTGGCGGGAGGCCGCGACGGCGCCGCGCAAGCCCGACCGGCCCGGCGACCCCGGCGCCGGGGAGCGACGCCCCGGCACCCCCACGCCGTGGTTTGTCTTCGCGTGCTTGGGGCTCGCGGTCGTGGGGGTCGGCGTGGCGGGCTGGACGGCACCCCGACCCGCGCCGCGACCAGTGCCCCCGCCGGCGGAGTCGAACCGGCCTACGAGCGGTGACCCCACGTCTTCGTGAGGGCCTCGGGGAGCAGCTCGGGCTTCGGCAGCACGGCCCAGCTGCCCGCCCCCAGCATCGACGGCAGCCAGGACCTCGCGACGGAGTCGATGGCCAGCGCCTGCACCTGACCCCCCCGCTGACGGGCTTCGCTCAGGGCCTTGCGCACATCGGCGAGCCCGTGCCGGCCTTCGTAGCGGTCGTAGTCGGTGGGCTTGCCGTCGCTGACCAGCAGCAGCGTCCGGTGCCGGGCGGCCACCCGCTCCAGCTCGGCCGTCGCGTGGCGCAGCGCCGGTCCGATGCGCGTGTAGCCCTGGGGCTGCAGGGCGCCCAGGCGCCCCCGGGCGGTGGCCCAGTCGTCGGTCCAGTCGCGCACCCGCCAGCACCGGATCCGGTGCCGGGTGTGGCTCGCGAACGCCAGGATCTGCACACGGTCGCCCAGCCGATCGGCCACCTCGCCCAGCACCAGCACTGCCTCCCGGGCGACGTCGAGCACCCGGCGGCCGGCGATCCACGAGTCCGTGGACAAGGAGATGTCGAGGAGCACCGTCGTCGCCGCATCTCGCTGGGGTCGGGCCTGGCGCACGTAGAGCCGGGGGTCGGGCGTCCGACCCGCCCGCAGCGCCGCCCAGGCCTGGCCGACGGCGTCGATGTCCACCTCTTCGCCGTCCAGGGACCGCGGCTGGGGGCGGAGGCGGTCCCGGTGCCGGCGGAGCTGGCCGTGGAGGCGATCGACCACCTTCCGGTGACGCCCCAGGGCCTCCTGGGCCCAGCGGTCGGAGCGGCGGGGCATGGCGGTGGGGTAGACCCGACACCAGTCGGCTCGGTAGCCGCCTCGCTTCCGGTCCCACTCGGGGTACGCGACGAACGGCTCGTCGGCGTCGACGTGGCCGATGTCGGGGACCTCGGCGCCCAGGGCGAGGTCGGCCTTCATCGTGCTGCCCGCCTGCGGCCCCCCGCGCAAGAGGTCGCCCAGGTCCACTTCCGAGAGGGCGTCCAGGTGCTCCCCCAGGTCGTCCGACGCGTCCGGCTGTCGCATGGTTCCTGTGAACGCCTCGACGGTCTCGACCTTCTCGAACGCGTGCGTGGGCAACTCCATGGGCGCCTCGGACAGCGCGTGGACCGTGATCTCCTCGATGGGCGGGGCCTCGATCTCGGTGCCCGGCTCGTCGCTGTCGGAGACGGCGTCCTCGTCCTGCAGCGGGGGCGCCGTGGGGAGCAGGGCCACGGCGAGCAGGGGGCCCCACAACGGGCTCTCGGTGACGCCCCGGGCGGCTTCCAGCGCCCGCGCCGCGTCCCAGGCGGGGCCGAAGGCGGCCAGCTCATCGCGCAAGCGCGCCACCGCCGCAGCCACGGTGGGCGGCTCGGGCTCGACTTCGCCTTCGACGGGAGGCGCCGCGGCGCTCGAGGGGGCTCCGGCGTCGCCGCCTGCGTCGCCCGCGCACGCCGCCGCCACGGCGACCCGGAGGACGTACAGCGCCGCGTTGGAGTCGACGTCGGAGCCCAGGCTCATCTCCGCGGGCACCAGGACGTCGTCGCCCCGCCGTCCTCCGCGGTGCCGCGCGGGCAGCACCCGCATGGGCCGTCCGCCGATCAGCGACGCCAGGGCCGCCAGCCGTCCCTGGAGATCCGCCAGGTGGGCGGCGTCGGGGGAGGGGGCAGCCGGAGGCTCGGGGGACACCGCCCGCCACAGACGGCGCAAGGCGCGGAACAGCCCCTCTTCCCAGTCGAGGTCGAGCTTCGGGGACTCCGAGCGGCTCACCGCCGCATCAATCGAAGACGAGGAAGGCGAGGTCGAGCAGCGCCTGCCCCACGTCGGCGTCGTCGGTCAGGGGCTCGACGATGCCCACCTGGCAAGACAACCGCGCCGGCAACCCGCTGGCGATGAGCCGCGCCGTGTCGACCAGCAGCCGCGTCGACGGCTGCTCGGGCAGGCCCAGGTGGTCCACCGCCCGGATCTTCGCGGCCACCGCGACCAGCCGCTTCGCCACCGACGGCTCGCAGCCGGTCTCGCCGATCACGATCTCCTGCTCGACGTCCGGCGCGGGGTAGTCGAAGGACAGCCCCACGAACCGCTGCCGCGTCGACGGCTTCAGCTCCCGCAGCGCGCTGCGGTACCCCGGGTTGAACGACACCACCAGCTGGAAGCCGTCGGCGGCTTCGAGCTCCTCGTCGTGCCGCTCGACGAACAAGCGCCGACGGTGATCCGACAAGGGGTGCAGCACCACGATGACGTCCGAGCGGGCCTCGGCGATCTCGTCGATGTAGAGCACCGCGCCGGTGCGGACGGCGCGGGTCACGGGCCCGTCCTGCCACACCGTGTCGCCGGCCCGGACCAGCCACCGGCCCAGGAGGTCCACCGCCGACGTGTCGTCGTGGGCCGCCACCGTGACCAGGGGGCGGTTCAAGCGAGCCGCCATGTGCTCGACGAAGCGCGACTTGCCCGTCCCCGTCGGCCCTTTGAGCATCAGGGGCAGGCGGTTGTCATAGCAGTGCTCAAAGACCTCGCACTCGCGCCCGACGGGCCGGTACCAGGGAAGGTCCGGCCGCGGGGCGTTCACGAAGCCACGGCGGCCTCAGCCGCAGGCGCTGCCGGAGCCTCGCCCGCGTCGCCCACGGGCGCGTTCAGGGGATGCCCGTACTGAATGAAGAGCCAGATGAACATGCCGATGCCCGCGCTGAACAAGCACGCCGCGAGGACCAGGCCCCGGAAGTGCACGGCCACGGCATCCTGGACGTCCAGGAAGTCCATGCCGACCCGGCGCTCCAGGTAGACCTGGGTGATGCCGGCCACGGCGAAGGCGGCGGTCATGGCGACCATGCCGATGTTGGACACCCAGAAGGCCCACTCGTTGGCCCAGTGGGTGTACAGCTTCTTGCCCGTCATCTCGGGCAGGGCGTAGCAGATCATCGCGAAGATGAGCATCGAGTACGCGCCCCAGAAGGCCAGGTGCCCGTGCATCGCCGTCACCAGCGTGCCGTGGGTCCAGATGTTGACCGACGGCAGCGTGTGGGCGAAGCCCAGGAAGCCGGCGCCCACGAACGACATGATTCCGCAGCCCACCGACCAGGTCAGGGCGACGCGGTTGGGGTGCTGGCGTCCGCCGCGGCGGGCCATGGCGACGCCGTACAGCGCCATGCCGAGGAAGGCCAGGGGCTCCAGGGCCGAGAAGAAGCCACCGACGGCGAGCCAGTAGGCCGGCGTGCCGATCCAGTAGTAGTGGTGGCCGGTGCCGAGGATCCCGGACAGGAAGGTCAGGCCGACGATGATGTACAGCCACTTCTCGATGATCTCGCGGTCGACGCCGGACAGCTTGATGAGCAGGTACGACAGAATCGCGCCCATGATCAGCTCCCACACGCCTTCGACCCAGAGGTGCACGACCCACCAGCGGAAGTAGGAGTCGAGGATCTGCGAGTCGAACGTGATCATGCCGGGCAGGTAGAGCAGCGCGGCGGAGAGCAGGCCCACCAGCAGCGTCAGCGCGGTGGTCGTGTAGCGCTTCGCTGAGAACAGCGTCATGCCGATGTTGAACAGGAAGAGCAGCACGTTGGCGACCACGAGCCAGTCCAGCGGACGCGGGATCTCGAGGAACTTGCGCCCCTCCCACCAGCCGAAGTGGAAGCCGATGACGGCGGTCACGCCGACGACCACCAGGCTGCCCCACTGCAGCCAGGCGAGCTTGATGCTCCACAGCTCCTGCTGGGCCTCGTCGGGGATGATGTAGTAGGCGGAGCCCATGAAGCCGGCCAGGAGCCAGACCACGAGCAGGTTCGTGTGGACCGCGCGCGCCGTGTTGAACGGCAGGAAATCGTGCAGGACGTCGTAGCCCATGTGGGCGAAGCCCATGATGAAGCCGTAGACGATCTGCAGGCTCAGCAGCAGCATGCAGGTCGCGAAGAAGGCCCAGGCGACCTTCCAGGACTCGTACTTGACCGTGTTCATCGGGTGACTCCGGGCAGGGGGCGGTGGGACGTCATCACTTGCTCGCGGCGAGGAACGCGGTCAGCTCGGCGAGCTGGGCGTCGGTGAGGTTGAGGGACGGCATGGTGGTGCCGGGCTTGACCGACTGCGGGTCGCGCAGCCAGGCCTCCATGCCCGCGGCGTCGTAGCGCTGGCCCACGGTGTCGAGGGCGGGGCCGACGGCTCCGCCGAGGCCGTCGTACTCATGGCAACCCACGCAGACCGCGGAGAAGATCTCGGGCACCGGGGGCCGGGGGGTGGTCGGGCCCGCCGCGGCGGGCGCGGGTTCCGCGGCGTTGGCCGCCGCCGGGCCCAGGTCGGGATCAGCCGGGAAGCCGTTGGTGTTGACCCAGCCGATCCACTCCAGGAACGCGATCACGTCGGTGATCTCGTCCTCCGTGAAGTCGTACTGAATCATCTTGCGGCGGCCGGGGTACATGGCCTCGGGGTCCCGCAGGAAGATGCGGATCCACTCCTTGCCGCGGCGATCGACCACCTTCGTCAGCTCGGGGGCGTAGTAGGCGCCCTCGCCGAGCAGCGTGTGGCAGCCCATGCAGTTGTTCCGATCCCAGATGTGCTTGCCGCGCACCACGGACTCGGACATCCGGTCCTCGTGGCTGCGGTCGCCGACGCGGAGCAGCGTGTCCGCCGTCAGCAGCAGGAAGATCCCGGAAAATCCGAGGGTGGCGAACAGGAAGAACCTCCTCGCCTGCGACGTCGACAGCATGGGGCCTCCTCGGCCGGCCGCGAGGGCCGATCTGTGGGGTTTCGCACCGCCTCAAGGGCGGTCGAGTCGTTGGTTGTGTTGCCGGGCACACGAACAACAGACCGCAGGGTGCGGTCCGTTTGGCTCCGGCTCAGTCAACGATTGGGAACGTATCAACGGACTCGCAGGTCCGTCAACGCGCCTTGTATCATCGGGTCGATGATCCTCAATCAGACCGCCGAATACGCCCTGCGCGCCGCCACCGAGCTGGCCGCAGTCTGGCCCGACGGGCGCTTGCCGAGCCGCGATCTGGCGGTGCGCGCGAACGTCCCCGCCTCGTACCTGAGCAAGGTGATGCGCAAGATGGTGGTCGCCGGACTGGTCCAGTCCGAGCGAGGCCACCACGGCGG
>Ga0055584_100006446_pt1 | contig 11510 bp, 15 predicted proteins | sample OSDHelmetaG_FD_58716 | JGI IMG/M metagenome (GOLD analysis project Ga0055584, IMG submission 58716) | Pelagic marine sediment microbial communities from the LTER site Helgoland, North Sea, for post-phytoplankton bloom and carbon turnover... | ecosystem: Environmental > Aquatic > Marine >...
CCCCTACGGGATTCGAACCCGTGTTGCCGCCGTGAAAGGGCGGTGTCCTAAACCACTAGACGAAGGGGACAAAAAAACTTGAATAACTTCAATAACAATATATATATATCTATTTTTTAAATTATGTAAATTAATTTATTATGGTTAAATATATTTTATTTATTTTTTGTTTTATCTTTGCCACTTCCTCAATTACAAAGGAAGTCATTAATAACATTTGTAATATAAGGGGGTATGAAATTATTTTTCCCTATGAAAAAGGCGTTAACGAAATAAAGAACAAATTCTCCAATTCTCCTGGGGTAATGAACAGTGAGCTTAATAAATTTAAAGTCTTCTTTGAAAAAAACTTCTATGGGATCTCCCTTTACAAAGAAGCAGGATGCTCAAATGCAAGGCTGACTGAGTATCTAAATTGTTTAGTTAGTACAGACGGCAAAGATTGCAAAATTTATTATAGCCAAATGAGAATCGTCGACTAATTTATTTTTCCAAAATATCTTCGATTATAAGCTCTACGTTTTCATATCCGTTCCATCGATTGAGTTGTAAAGTACAAATAATATCTAATTCTTTTTTGTCATCATCATTTAAAAGCCGTCCAATTTCAGTTTGCTGGGAATTAAAAGCAATGGATTTTACAGAATTTCCATATATATCATTTAAATAAGCGATAAGGTGTATTTCTGCAGCAGACTTTACAAAATTCTTGATACAATTTCTAAGCAGGAATTTAGGTTTTGGATTGCCCATTCCATATGGTTGTAGCTTTGCAATACTTTTATAGAGATCTAGATTTACAGAAGATAAATTTATTTCCATATCATAACTTTTTTCATGATGAATATCTGATAGAGAAAATTTATTCTTTGTATAATCTTTAAAAACTTCAATTTTCTCAGCTAAAATAGAGAACCCTCCAGCCATTTCATGCCCTCCTCCAGAGATAAGAAACCCATCACGAACAGCTTTGATTATAAAATCGCCCATATGAAAATTTTTAACTGATCGGCATGAAGCTTTGCAGACATCTTTATTTTCTGAAATTACAATTGAAGGCCTTTTAAAATTTTCCGTTAGCTTTCCAGCCACAATCCCAATAACACCAGGGTGCCAATCTTTTGAATGAACACAAATAATTTCTTCACCATTAGCATTCACCTGATTATGAGCCTGCAACTCAACTTTTTTTTCAACTTTTTTTCTAAGTTGATTATAATAATTTAACCTTTCAGCTATTGATAAGTTTAATTCATTTCTGTCATTTATTAATAAAGTAGCACCTAATCTAGAATCACCTACTCTACCTGCCGCGTTTATTCTTGGTCCTAAAACAAAACCCAAATGGTATTCACTAATTTCATCTTTTATTGAAGAGCAATTTACTAAACTTTTAATACCAGAATTTAAAAGTTTATTCATAACTCTCATACCTTGTTTTACCAATGCTCTGTTCACTAAATCTAATTTAACTAAATCGCAAATAGTACCTAATGCAACTAAATCAAGGAACTTAAGAAGATTTGGCGGGTTTGAGTCAGCAAAAAAATTATCTTCTTTCAAGCTTCTATTTATTGAAATAATCAAGAAGAAAACTACACCCGCTGCACAAAGATTATTTAAGGTTGATTTATCTGCTTTTTTATTTGGATTAACAATAGCAAAAGCATCTGGAAGCTTGTCGCCTTCTAAATGATGATCAACTATAATAATTTCAATCCCTTTAGCATTAGCATAACTTATTGCATCATTTGAGGATGTTCCACAGTCAAGTGTGAGAATAAGTTCACATTTTTTTTCTTTCAGAATATCAAAGGCCTTCTTGTTAGGACCATAACCTTCACTCATCCTGTCAGGAATATAATATTCAAAAGATGCTCCAATAGATTTTAAATAATTACAAACTAGAGCGGTTGAAGAAGAACCATCCACATCATAATCCCCAAAAACACCAATCTTTTTTTTTCTTTTAATAAAATCGCAGATTTTATCAGAAGCTCTTTTCATATCATCAACAGTATAAGGATCTGGTAATAAATTTTTAAGCTTAGGGTTAATAAAGTCGTCTATTTTTTGACTAGCGATACCTCTAGATACTAAAAGTTGGAGAAGAATGTATTCATTAGAGAATTTACTTTTTAACGAATTAAATATATTTTTATCGTAGTCTCTTTCTGACCAAAAGTTGCCTTTTAAAGAATAATATTTCTCTAACTTATTGTTTTTTATAGTGACTTGATCTAATTTATTCATTATTAAATTAAAAATTATCATAAAATTGTATGCAAAGTAATAACAATATACTTATTGCCCAAGGTGGTGGTCCAACAAGTGTGATTAACCAATCTTTAGTGGGTATAATAAATGGAGAAAAGAACAAAAATTCAAACATTATAGGTGCTATCAATGGTGTAAGAGGGATTATTGATAATAACTTTATAAAATTATCAAAGTTCAATAATATGAACCTAAAAAAAATTCAAAACACACCCGGCGCAGCCCTTGGTTCTACAAGAGACAAACCTGATGAAAAATACTGTCAGGAAATACTAAAGATTTTAAATAAAAAAGAAATTAGAAGATTCTATTATATTGGAGGGAACGACTCCTCAGATAGTCTAAGAATTATTTCAAATTATGTTAAAGAAAAAAACTACAGCACTCAATGTATTCATATCCCAAAAACAATTGATAATGACCTAGTTAAAAATGATCACACACCAGGCTTTGGCTCGGCAGCAAAATATGTTGCTCAGCTATTTTCAGGAATAAATTATGATGTAAGATCACTACCAGGTGTTTATATTGGTATTGTGATGGGGAGGCATGCTGGATTTCTTACAGCAGCATCAAGTTTGTTAAGAAAATTAAATAGTGATGGACCACATCTAATTTTCATTCCAGAGCATTCATTTGAAATTAAAGACTTTTTAGAGCAAGTAAAAAAAGTTTATGATAAATATGGTAGATGTATAATTGCAGTCTCTGAGGGTATACAGGATAATAGTGGGAATTTAATATCAAAAAAAATTATTCAAAATAATGAATATGATGCTCATGGTAATATTCAACTTTCTGGCTCTGGCGCTTTAGGAGATTATCTTTCCAAAATATTAAAGACAAAATTGAAAATAAAAAGAATCAGGGCAGATACGCTGGGCTATGCTCAAAGAAGCTTTTTAGGATCAGTTTCTGATGTCGACCAAAAAGAGGCTTACAATATTGGATTCATGGCTACAAAATTTTCAATAAAAATTAAATCACCTTTTTCTATGGCAATAAAAGAGAGGGACAGATTTGACACTCGATATAATGCGAAAATTATAATGAATAAGTTAGAAGATGTTGCTGGAAAAACCAAAGTGATGAAAAAAGAATTTTATAATCCGAAAACATTTAATGTTACAAAGAAATTCACAGATTATTGCTTACCGATAATAGGTAAAGATATATTAGAGACAATAGCTATAATCTAACTTATAAAATTTTCTATACGATAATAAATTGTTCTTTTTTTTATAAATTTCATTTTATTTATTTTTACCAAGGCTAAAGACATATTTTTTTCATTACAATCGTGAGTGGTAATTACTATTGTAGCACTTTTTGAATTTTTATTTTTTGATTCTTTTTGAAGCATGGATTTCATGGATATATTATTTTTTTTAAATTCTTTTGCAATTCCAGATATTACCCCCGGTTTATCTTCAGTTGTAAATCTTAAATAATAAGATCCAAATCTATTTTCTACTGCACTCATCTTAAAACTTAATTTTTTTTGCTTTCTTATAGCACTTTTGTTTAATTTTATAATACTTAATATATCACTTAAGACAGAGGTAGCAGTTGGAAGCGAACCTGCTCCTTCCCCTTGAAAAAAACTTTTCTTACAAAAATTAGATTCTACAACAACACCATTGTAGACGTCATCAACATTTGCAATAAAATTATTCTTAGCAACAAGACATGGATAAACATAATTCTTAATTTCTTTACCTTTTTGCTCGCTTATACCTAACATCTTAACTTTGTATCCCAAAGAATCTGCATATTTTAGATCTGATAGATCAATATTTCTGATACCCTCAGCCTTTATAAACTTAAGATCACAATCTATCTTAAATGCTAACGAACATAATATTGACAACTTATGTGCTGTATCAATTCCGTCGATATCAAAAGTAGGGTCTGATTCAGCGTATCCCAAACTTTGAGCATCTATAAGAATTTCAGAAAATTTTTTATTAGTTGTTAGCATCTTTGTAAGTATATAATTTGAAGTTCCATTCAAAATTCCATAAATTCTACTAATTTTATTAGATACCAAAAACTCATTGATGATTTTAATTATTGGAACACCACCAGCCACTGCTGCTTCAAACTTTATTAAAACACCCATTTCATTTGAAATTTTGTTTAAATCTTTCCAATATTTTGAGATTAGAGCCTTATTTGCTGTTACTATATGCTTTTTTTTTTTTAGTGCATTAAAAACAATTCTTTTCGCAACTCCAGCATCTCCACCAATTAACTCTACTAGAATATCATAATTATCATATTCTAACAGCTGTTCCGCATCTTTAAAAACTTGAGTTTTTTTAAATAATATTTTTTTGGGAACGCTAACTTTTTTTTTGGATGCAATTGCGGTAACTTCAATATCTGAGGTATCACTGCCTAAAACTTCTAAAATTCTAAGAAGACCTTTGCCAACAGTTCCAATACCTGCAATTGCGATCTTTGTTTTTTTTAGTGCCACACATCACTCTTTAATAAATAATGAAAATTTCTGTTCTCTGATTTGCAGAAGTACCTGCAGGCATATCCTCTCTGAATAGCGGTTTGGAATCTGAGACTGCCTCGGTTATTAAATTTTTATTTGGAAAATTATATTTTTCAATTATGATTTTAGCAACCGTTTGTGCTCTCTTGTAAGAAATTGAAAAGTTAACCAACTTGTGTTTATTTAATGGCATATCCTTAGTTCTCTTACTTGCATGTCCAACGATCTTAATTGTAGCGTTTCTTTCTTTAGCAAGTTTAACTATTTTTTTTATTTTTTTTAGACCGTTATAACTTACAAAACTTGACCCAGAAGGAAAATTTATTGTAGCAATTCTATATTGAATTTTGTCCCTGAGCTCTAATTTTTGTATAGGCGGTAAAGTGATTGTTGGTTTTGAATCAACTGTTACTGAATTATCATTTGAACTAGTATCACTTAGTGTTACACTATCATACTCTTTGACTGGAGAAGATTCTAATTTTTGTTCAGAATCTTCAACTGAAATTGATTCATCTACATCTAAATTTTCGCTACTGGTTTCATCATTTATATTTAGATTTTCCAAAAAATTCTCATCTTCAGCAGATTTAAGTTCTAGATCAAGACCAGACTCAAGTTCAGGTGCTGAATCTTCAGACTCTAAAATATAATCACCCACACCACAACTTAAGATAAAAACAAAAGCAAAAGTAAAGATAATATTACAAGTTGTTCTAAACATTATTTCTCCAATAAGAATTATAGATTAAAAAATCAAATCTCAAACTATTTTTTTAAAAATTCTTTACTTAGTTGATAGTAAACCTCTGGAGTATTTACTAATAATTTTTGTTCTGTTTCTGTAATTTTTCTAATAAGCCTTGCTGGATTACCTGCCCAAAGCTCTTTACTTTTAACAAGTGAACCAGGAGTCACAACTGCTCCGGCTGCAATAAAAGCATTATTTTCTATTAAGCTTTGGTCTAATATTACAGATCCCATCCCAATTAATGAGTAATCTCCAATTTTACAAGCATGAATAGTCGCATTATGACCAACAGTAACATAGTTTCCTATAATTGTTGGGCTACCTTTTTTTCCTCTTGCAGAAAATCCATGCGATGATACGTGTATTATTGTTCCATCCTGAATATTACAATTTTTTCCAATTCTAACATAATTTACATCCCCTCTAATAACTGTATTAAACCAAATACTTGTATTTTCATCAATTTCAACATCCCCAATTATATTTACACCTTCAGCTAAATAAACACTATCATGTACTAAAGGTTTTTTATCTTTGTATTTTATAAGGTTCTTCATAAAATTTAGACCAATGATTCCTTCTCATCAAATTCATACATCAAATTCATATTTTGAACAGCCTGGCCTGCGGCACCTTTAACTAAATTATCAATACAACTGATAATAATAATTTTCTTTTTTTGATAATCCTCGAAAACATTAAGTATCAAATTATTCGTATATTTTACATCACTAAATGATGGGCATTTTTTATCTAAAATTTTAATAAATGGCTCATTTTTATAAAAATCTTTAATTACGTTTTTATAAAAAGCTACACTTTCATTCTTATCAAAATATATCGTTGATTGTAACCCTCGCGTTACAGGAACCAGGCTAGGTATAAAAGAAAATGTATTCTTTCCTAACTTTGATATCTCTTGATCAATTTCAATGTAATGTTTGTGTTTTGTTATTCCATAAGAATAAAAATTTTCGTTAATTTCACTGAAAAGATTTTTTACTTCAAGTTTTTTCCCAGCACCACTAACTCCCGATTTTGAATCAATGATAATATGTTGATTATTAATAATATTTTTTTTTATTAATGGAGCTAACGGAAGTAAAATAGATGTTGGGTAACACCCTGGGTTTGCTATGAATTTTGCTTTTTTTATCTCTTTTTTATAAACCTCACTCAGTCCATAAACAAACTTACTATTTATATCTTTTGATTTATGCTTAATACCATAAAAATCTTCATATAAACTTAAATCATCAAGCCTAAAATCACCGGATAAATCAATTATAGAAATATTTTCCTTAAGCCTATTGATTATTGAACTTTGAAATTTACCATGTGGTAAACAACTAAAGATAAGGTCAACATTATCAAAATTAAAATCCGAATAATTTGAGATCGTTAAGTCTGGGATGTTTATATGACTGGGAAAGAAATCTCTAATTTTTTGCCCAATAGTTTCATACCCAAAAATCCCGGTGATCTTAACAAATTTATGCTTTACGAGAAAATGAATTAGTTGTGCACCTGTGTAACCAGATACACCAAATATGCACACATTTATTTGCATTTAAATTATCTTTTTGAAAATTGTGGACTTTTTCGAGCTTTGTGTCTGCCAAACTTCTTTCTTTCAACTTTTCTGGCATCCCTAGTCAGAAAACCAAGGTTTTTTAATTTTTTTCTTAGATTCGGGTCGAGATTAACTAAAGCCCTACTTATACCATGTCTGATCGCTCCAGCCTGCCCTGATAACCCGCCTCCAACTACAGTAGAGAAAATTTCAAGCTTTTCAAGATTATCAGTCTTTTCGATTGGCTCCTGAAGTATCGTATTAAGTATCTTCCTTTTAAAATAATCAGTACTTTTTTTTCCATTTACTATGATTTGGTTTTGACCATACTTAATCCATACTCTGGAGACTGAGGTTTTTCTTCTACCAGTTGCGTATGCTCTACCAAGCTTGTCAACATTTGGGGTGTTAGAAGTTTCCAATTCTATGGGTTTAGATTGTGCCTTGATATTGTCCATCTCTTCTGTGCTCATTTATATCACCTTATTTTTTCTGTTTAGTTTTCCGAAATCTATCAACTCTGGTTTTTGTGCCTCATGATCATGTTTGTCATCCGCAAATATTTTTAAATTTGATAATTGTTTTTTACTAAGTGCATTAGAACTCATCATTCTTTCAACTGCTTTTCTAACAACAACCTCTGGAGTTTTTCCATTTATAATATCCTCAAAGTATGTTTCTTTTAATCCTCCAGGATATCCGGTATGTTTGTAGTAAACTTTTTTCTTAGCTTTGTTTCCAGTGAGTTTTATTTTTTTCGCATTTATGACAACTACGTTATCACCACAATCCATGTGAGGCGTAAACGTAGCTTTGTGTTTCCCTCTAAGTAAGTTAGCAATATAAGATGCAACTCTGCCTAAAACTAGGCCATTAACATCAATCATAAGCCATTTTTTTTTAATTTCTTTACTTTTTATACTATACGTCAACATTACATTAGGAAAATATCTAAAAAAAATAATGTGTCAACTTTAAAAAAAATTATAAATTTTTGGAAATCCATTCAAGATATTTACTGTTAATCTTATTCATGTTTAACTCTCCAATAAATGGTGTGCCGTAAGGGTGGTTATTATTTAAATAAACCTCCATCTCTTCAAATTGTTTGACTGTTTTAATAATTAAAACAATTTCATTAGTAGAATTTATCTTTGAGTTTTCTTTATAAAAACTTTTTATATCTTTTATAATATTAATACAACTTGCAAAATTAGCACCAATCATTTTTTTTGCCAAATCTTCTGCTTCAGTAATTTGCCCACAGGTTGTATAGAATAAATTTAACTTTTCAATCATTTAACAAATACATTTGTCGGGATGACTAAATTTTAACCAACAAACTCCCGCATCCCAGACAGACGCAATACCAAGCTGCTCTAGGCACCTAAATTTATAAATTATTTTTAATTTCATTCATTAATTCTTTGATCTCATCAATTATGAATTTTTTTTGAGCACTAAAGTCCTCAAGATCTAGGATTGCTCCCTTAATTGTTAATTTTTTTTCATATAGTAAGTATTTAATTTTTTTTAAAAGATCAATTTGGTTTTTAGAATAATATCTCGAACCTTTATTTTTTTTTATTGGGTTAAGATCCTTAAATTTAGTTTCCCAAAACCTTATAACGTAAACCGGCACTTCAATTGAAGATGAAACTTCTCCGATAGTTTTTAAAGCATCATCATGTTTCATCATTAACATTTATAATATTAGAATTGATGGCATTGACTAAAAAACTTGATGGTTTAAATTTAATGATATTTCTTTCCGAAATCATAACTTCTTCTTTTGTTTTTGGGTTTCTTCCAATTCTAGCATTTTTCTTCATCACCTTGAAGATTCCGAAATTTACTAATTTAACATCTTTTTCCTCAACAAGTTCTTGTGTTATTAATTCAAGAAATACCTCAAAAAATACCTGGCATTCTCTTTTTGAAAGACCAATATTTTCATTAAGATAATTGATCATTGAGGATTTTGTTAAAACGTTATCTTCCATAACACTACATTAGAATTTTAATATACAACTTCCCCATGTCAATCCCCCTCCAATCGCACACATTGCAATTAAATGATTATCTTTAATTTTTCCATTTTTTATGGCCGAGGATAGTGCCAATGGAATCGATGCTGCAGATGTGTTAGCGTGAAATTTAACGGTACTTATTGTTTTTTCTTCGCTTATCTCTAATTTTTTTGCTGTACTAGAGATAATTCTTTGATTAGCTTGATGAGGTATGAACCAATCGATATCTTTAACTGTTAAATTACATTCATCCAAGGCTTTAGAAGTTGCCTCGGATAATTTATTTACTGCTTGCTTAAAAACATCTTGTCCATTCATCCTTATTTTACCAACTTTCTGATTAAATGAAGGGCCTCCATCACTGTACAAACTATCATGCCAGGAACCATCTGAATAAAGTTTTGTAGCTAAAATCCCTCTTGATTCTTTAGAGGCACTAACAATAACTGCACCCGCACCATCACCAAATAAAACACATGTTCTTCTATCCTCCCAATCAACAATTTTTGAGAGTGTTTCTGCTCCTATCACAAGAATATTTTTTGCCTTGCTACATTTAAGAAAAGTATCAGCTACTTGAAGGGAGTAGATAAAACCTGAACATACAGCCTGAATATCAAATGCAGGAGTGTCTTTCATCTTAAAAAAATGTTGTACCTTTGTAGCCGTTGATGGAAATGTGTCATCCGGGGTGGTGGTAGCAACTATCACACAGTCAATATCACTAGGAGAAATAGTCGAGTTTATAAATGCTTCTTTGGCAGCATTAATTGCCAGATCAGAAGTAAGTTCTTTTTCCAACGCTATGTGTCTTTGTTTAATTCCAGTTCTTGGAAATATCCATTCATCTGATGTTTCAATTGTTTCACTAAGGTTATCATTTGTTAAAACTTTTTTAGGAAGATAGTCACCCCATCCAACTATTTTTGAAAGTATCATTGATATTTCCCAGTTAATTTATTTTCAATTGTATTGACGTAATTATTTTTAATCAAAGAAATAGCAACTGATATAGCATTACTAAAGCCAAATGCATCTGTTCCTCCATGACTTTTTACTATAATACCATTTAAGCCTAAGAGCACAGCACCATTATATTTTCTTGGATCTATTCTTGTTTTAAATCTATTGAGGGCAGGTTTTGAAAGAATATAACCTAATTTTGAGATGAATGAACTCTGATACGCATGTTTTAGATATGTAAATATTAGATCAGCAACTCCCTCTGCGGTTTTTAAGGCTATGTTACCGGAAAAGCCATCCGTAACAACGACGTCGACTATCCCTTTATTTATATCATCACCTTCAACGAAACCATAAAAATTGATTTGCTTTTCGATTTTTTTAAGATTCTCATGTGCCAGTTTAACTACAGAATTCCCTTTAATGTCTTCCGAACCTACATTAAGCAAGCCTATCTTTGGTTTTTTTATTCCAAGAACACATTGTGCAAAAATATCCCCCATCAAAGCAAATTGAACTAAATTATCCTCTGAGCATTCAACATTTGCACCTAGATCTAAAACTACTGTCAACCCTTTCATAGTTGGCATCAAACCAGAAATAGCAGGTCTATCGATCGTTTTTATAGTCTTTAATACAAATTTTGAAATAGCCATTAAAGCGCCAGTATTTCCAGCTGAAACTAAACCATCAGATATTTTACTTTTAACATCGTTAGTGGCCAATCTAATACTTGATTTTTTTAGCTTTCTCAAAGCATTAACCGGCTTATCATTAGATTTGATAAATTCGGTTGTATGTACGAACTCAATATTACTTTCGAGGTTAAATTTTGAAATTAGGTTTGCAGATTTTCTTTTATCCCCAAAAAGTTTGAACTTTACATCCGGGTAAAGTTTTGTAGCTAATGATACGCCCTCAATTGTTGTTTCTGGGCCACCGTCACCGCCCATTACATCTATGGCTAAAGTAATTTTGCTCAAACAATCACCAGATTAATTTTCTGTTTGCAACTCTTTTTCGTCAATTTCTTCGGTTTTACTAACAACTTCTTTTTTGTTATAAAAACCGCAAGCACTGCAAATATGATGAGGCAATTTTAGCTCACCACAATTATCGCATTCCATCATAGTAGATTTGCTTAATGCATGATGCGATCTTCTCATTCCTCTTCTGGATGGGGTTGTTTTTCGTTTTGGTACTGCCATATTTAAGTCCTTTTAAAGTGAATTTCTACAAAATTATTCGTACATCTGCAATGTTTTTTTTTATTCATTTGCAGACAAAGTTAAAATCCAAACTCCAAAAACTTTTTTCATCCAAATTTAGGAATAAGTTTATATTATTTTTATAGTGATTTTCTAACTTTTTAAAATTAGTATTTTTTTTTTTATATTTTTTATTAAAAAC
>Ga0055584_100006447_pt1 | contig 11510 bp, 8 predicted proteins | sample OSDHelmetaG_FD_58716 | JGI IMG/M metagenome (GOLD analysis project Ga0055584, IMG submission 58716) | Pelagic marine sediment microbial communities from the LTER site Helgoland, North Sea, for post-phytoplankton bloom and carbon turnover... | ecosystem: Environmental > Aquatic > Marine >...
CTGGCAATGGTGGGAATGGTCGCCGTGGTGGTTTTGTTCATAGCGGCAATGCTGTATGTGCGCTGGCGAGCGCAGGAATTGCGTACGGCAAGCGATCAACAACTCGATTCTGGAGAGTAAAGTATGAGTAAACCCTCGCTGTTGCGCCGGGCATTTTCCGCTGTGTGGAATGGCATCACCCGGATCAGGCTGGCCCTGTCCAATATTCTATTTCTGCTCATGCTGGTGTTCATTTATGTCGTATATATGGGCGGTGGGTCTGAACCCATACCCGAACGCGCGGCGCTGTTGCTGAACCCTGTTGGCGCTATCGTAGATCAGAAATCGCCGGTAATGCCGTTACAGGCCCTGGCGGGTGAGCCCTCGGCGGCTGATCATGAGGTGCTGCTGCGCGATGTGATTGACGCCATCGAGTATGCGAAAGAAGATCCGGCGATCAACTCGCTGGTGATGGAACTGGACCAACTGACCTATGTCGGTATCAGTAAGACCCAGGAAATCGTGTTTGCCCTGGAGTCTTTTCGTGAAAGCGGTAAACCGATCGTTGCAGTGGGAGATTATTTCACCCAGGACCAGTACCTGTTGGCCAGTTACGCAGACGAAATTATCAGCCATCCTATGGGCGGCGTGGCAATCGAAGGGTTCAGCAGCTATCGTAATTATTTTCGCCAGGCGCTGGAAAAAATATCTGTAAATGTGCATGTATTCCGCGCTGGAGAACATAAATCGGCCGTGGAACCATTTATTCGCGACGATATGTCGCCGGCAGAAAAGCTGGTTACTGCACGCTGGTTACAGTCCCTGTGGGATCAATATACTAAAACGGTGGAAATGCGTCGTGAGCTGCCCGACGGCACGGTGGATGATTACGTGAATAACTTCGCCAGTCAGCTGCAGGAGCAGGGCGGTAACACCGCCAGGCTGGCGCTACAGGCCGGTTTTGTAGACAAGCTGTTGAGCCGACGTGATGCCAATGCCTATCTGGCGGATATGGTAGGCGCCAGTAGCGAAGACGGACTGTATGAGGCGATGCTATTCCAGGGCTATGTGGCACGGCAGCGGCCGGGCTTCTTGCCTACCGAGTCCGTGGCAGATCGCGTTGCGGTGATTACCGCGCAGGGCAATATGTTGCCCGGCGATCAGCCACCCGGCACTATCGGTGGTGATTCCCTGGCCAAGCTGATTCGCACCACCGCGGAAAGTGACGGCGTCAAGGCCATGGTGCTGCGTGTTAACAGCGGCGGCGGTAGCATGTTCGCCTCGGAAGTTATTCGCCAACAAGTTTTACACACCCGTGCATCTGGCATACCCGTGGTGGTCTCCATGGGCTCTGTGGCCGCCTCCGGTGGTTATTACATTGCGGCTGAAGCCGATGAAATCTGGGCAACACCTTCGTCTATTACTGGCAGCATTGGTGTATTTGCGGCTTTTCCTACCTTCGAGCGCGCATTAGAGCGCATTGGCGTGTTTACCGATGGCGTGGGTACTACAGAGTTGGCCGGTTCCTTGCGCGCCGACCGACCGCTCAGCCCACAGTTGACCGCTGCGCTTAGCAGCGGCGTGGATCACGCCTATCGCAGTTTTCTGCAAATAGTGGCCGACGGTCGTGATATGAGCATAGAGGAAGTGGACGCACTGGCTCAGGGGCGCGTATGGAGCGCACAGGATGCGTTGGGCAATGGTCTGATTGATGGCATCGGTACCCTGGATGATGCCATTGCTGCCGCAGCCGCGCGTGCCTCGCTGGAAGATTACGAGGTGGAGTACGCGGAAATCCCACGGTCACCGCGGGAACTGCTACTGCAAAGATTGACTGATCGAGCGGGCGGCTTGCCCGCTTGGTCCCAGTCGGGATTCGGTGTATCCCTTTCGGGGTTGTGGCGACCGGTGCAAGAGGCGGCTCGTGAGATCTCTCTGCTGCAGGACCCGGGCCACCTGTATACCCGATGTGTCTCCTGTGGCGCGCTGCAGTAATGCCTCCGCTGATTATTACTGCTGCTGGGCCTTGTCGGTGTTGCTGCTGACGGGCTCGATATGCGGACCCTAGCGGGCTTCCTGAGTGGGCGAGGGGGATAGCTCAGTTATTTCCTTGTCGCCGTCTCGCTCAGTCCACCAGTGGTCCAGGTCTTCCAGGATAATGTACAGGCAGGGCACCAGGAGCAAAGTGATGACCGTGGCAAACAGGATGCCAAAAGCCAGCGATATCGCCATGGGCACCATAAATTGCGCTTGTGCAGTGCGTTCCAGGAGCATTGGCGCCAGGCCAAAGAAAGTGGTCAGGGAGGTCAGCATAATGGCGCGAAAGCGCTTCACCCCGGCCCCCAGCACTGCGCTGTGTCGATCCTCGCCATTGGCCACAGCCTTATTGACATGGTCGACCAGAATCAAGCTGTCGTTAACCACCACGCCACTCAGTGCAATCAGCCCCATTACTGACATCATGCTGACGGCATAACCCGTCAACCAGTGTCCGACGATGGCGCCGATCATCCCAAAAGGAATGACGCCCATAATGATCAACGGCTGCAGATAGGATTTGGTGGGTATTGCCAGCAGGGCATAGATGCCAAACAGCGCCAGTCCAAAGCCTACACCCATGCTGACCGCCATTTTCTTTTCTTCCTCTGCCAGACCAGAGACCCGGTAGGCAAGGCCGGGATATTTTTCCAGTATTGGTGGCAGGATTTTTTCCTCTATGTCGCTGATGATTTTGCCGGGTTCCACCAGTGCCTTATCTGCTTGCGCAGTGACCTCTGCGGCGCGTTGGAAGTTGAGGCGTGTGGCTTTCAACAAGCCCTGGCGCACATCCGCTACAGCAACGGTCTCGAAAGGCACTTCCTCCCCTTCCGGGGTGCGAATGAACATGCTGTTAAGACTGTTCACATTCTCCCGGTCGGCGCGTGGATAGCGCACCATCACCTTGATTTCGTCAATCCCGCGCTGTACCCGCTGCGCTTCCGCCCCGTAAAATGCGTGGCGCACCTGGCTTGCCAGATCGTACCGGGTGAGCCCCAGTGACTCGGCCTCGGGCAGGATATCCAGGTGAAATTCATCGGCTGTATCGCTGGCGCCATTGCGTATGTCATACACGCCGGTATAGCGTGTCATGCTCTCCTCCAGTTCAGCAGCGGCAAGTCCCAGCGTACCGAAGTCCTTGTGCATCAGGTCGAAGGCAATGTCCGGGCCAAAACTGGGGCCATCGGAATTTGCTATGGCAAATACCTCGGCGCCGTGCACCCGGCCAATTTTCTCACGCCAGCGCCTTTCAATTTCCCTGGTTGGCAGGCTGCGCTGGTCGTCCTTGGTCAGCTCTACGTCTATGTGGCCATTGATGCGGTCGAAACCGTAGGCGCCCATGTGGGCTATTAATTTTTCATCGGTGTTATTTTTATTCTGGTAATCCTCTTCTACCGCCAGCAGCGCGGCCGCAACCTTCTGTATTACCTGCTGTGTGCGCAGCTCTGGCGTTCCTTGCGACATACGCAACTCTACTTGCAGGGCTTCGCCCGGCGTGTCCGGTGACAGGATGGTGCGCACTACGTCGCCGATAATCAGGCCACTGCATAGAATCAACATAGACAGGAACAAGGACAGGGTAAGGTATCGGTTGTTGATGCAGCGCTGCATCAGTGGGCGATAGCGGTTGTGTATAAAGGCACTAAGCCACCTGTTGGTTGCTTCCTGCACATGATCTACCTGTAGTAAAAATCGGTTGCGCGTGGGCTTGCTGTGCGCCAGATGAGCCGGCAAAATCCATTTTGACTCGATCAGGGAAAAAATCAGGCACAGGATTACCACCCAACCGCAGGCTTCGGGGAAGGGTGCAAAAGCGCCTTCAACGAACAGTGTGGGGGTGAAAGCCACGATCGTGGTCAATACACCAAATGTTGCGGGGGTGGCGACTCTGTGCACACCGGTGATGATGTTGTCGACACTGTGGCCGTTACGCTCCTGCTCACTGTAGGCGCTTTCCCCCATGATAATGGCGTCATCTACCACTATGCCCAGTACCAGGATAAACCCGAAAATGCTGATCATGTTCAGGCTGGCATCGATATAAGGGGTGCTGATCAGGGCCATGGCGCCGAGAAAACATACGGGAATCCCCAGCATGACCCAGAAGGCCAGTTTTATTTCCAGGAACAAGGCCAGAATAATAAAGACCAGTAATGCGCCCATGGCCAGGTTTTTAACCATCATTCCCAGGCGCCCTTCCAGGTAATAAGTAGAATCATTCCAAATCTGTAGTTTTACTCCGTCGGGCAGTCGCGCTTGCTTTTCAAGGACGTAGGCTTTGGCTGCGTCAGCTGTTTCAATGATGTCCTGCTTACCCATGGCAAATATATTTATGCCCAGTGAGTACTTGCCGTTGAATGTTGAAAAGCCGCGGCCATCAACAAAGCCGTCATTAACCGTTGCAATGTCGCGCAGCATCAAGCGGGCGCCGTCAGGCCAGGTCTTTAGAACGATCGCCTCGAAATCCTGCTGCACATAAGCCTGGCCTAGCGTGCGCAGCATGATGTCCCCGTTCTCGGTTTGTACTGAGCCAGCGGGGAGGTCCAGTGATGACCTGGCGATAACGTTGGCCACATCGCCCAGGGTCAAGTGATACTCGCGCAACAGTTGTTCGGAGATTTCAATGGCGATTTCGTAGTCGCGGGCGCCGATAATGTCAGCCGCAGAAATTTCCGGGTAGGCCAGCAACTCCAGGCGGATTTCACTGGCCATGGCTTTCATGCTGCGCTCATCCAGATCGCCGGCTATTTGCACCGTCAGGGCGGGGAACATCACCTCTGGCTGGCTGATAATGGGTTTTTCCGCCTCTTCGGGGAAGTGCGGGATGGCATCGACCCGATTCTGTACGTCATCCAGCAGCCGGGACAGATCGACGCCATCCTGTGGTTCTATCCAGATCATGGCGTAGGATTCGTAGGCCTGGGATTCCACGCGCTTAATCCCATCTACGTCGTTGATGGCTTCCTCGATTTTAAGCACGATGCCTTTTTCAACTTCCTCCGGTGCAGCGCCAGGATAGGGAGCGTTGATGTAGATCCATTCGACATCGATGGCGGGCATCATGGAGCGTTGAATATTGAAAGCGGCGCCAATGCCCACCGCCATGATGATGAGCATGAGCAGATTGGCTGCTACCGGGTTATAGGCAAACCAGGCAATGATCCCTTTATGCTGTTGTTTCACCCACCACCTTCTACTGCAGCCGCAGTGCCGGCGGCAGTCGCAGCACTGCGAATTTCTGCACTGGTGACTGTGGGTTTACCGTGTTTATCCAGTTGGTTACTGGGCGTTGTGGACTGTATCTTCACCAGGGAGCCGTTAAAGGAATTGTCGAAAGTGGTGAGGGACACCAGGTCGCCATCGTCGAGGCCGGCGGTGATATGAATCAGGTCACCACCGGTGCGCAGGATGGTCACCTTGCGATTGCGCAAGTGCAGGGTTTTGTCCACCACCCACAGGAAATTCCCGGCACGCAACAGGTAACGTGGCAGGGTGACGATATTGGTGAACTCCCGGCCTTCTATGCTGGCGTTGACGAAGGCGCCTATGCGCAGCGGCTCCTGGCTTGTGTCTTGCAGTCCGTAAGGGTCTTCTACCCTGGCCACGGTGTACAGCACGCGGGAGCGTTCATCGAACACGCCCTCCGTGCGGTGTAGCTCTGCACTCCAGTGTTTTACCTCGCCGGAGACATCCGTATAAATGTCAATCGATGAGCCTTTGGCATAGCCGACCACGCCTGGCAGATCCAGATAGGCCAGTTTGCTCTGGGGGATGGGTAGGCGAATTTCGGCGAACTCGACGGAAAAAATATGCGCCAGTGTACTGCCCATAGTGACAAACTGACCCAGTTCACTGTGCTTTTCCCGGATAAGGGCATTGTAGGGGGCGCGGATGATGGTGCGCTCCAGGTTGTCCCTGGCGGTATTGAGATCGGCCTGGGCTGCCAGTAGCTGGGCCTGTGCCAGCTCCAGTTGGGGCTTGCGCAGATACAGGTCTTTGGCTTCCTCGCTGCGCTGACTGTTCTTCGGCAGTTTTTGCCATTCCCGCAGCGCGACTTGAGTGCGACCTTTCTCCTGGGCCAGACTACTCTCGGCGGACTCCACTGCGGCTTGAGCACGCAACAGGCTGGTTTGATAGTCGCGGGGGTCTATGCGCAGCAGTATGTCATCCCTGGAGACGAAGCCGCCCACGTTGAAAGTGGGTGCTACTTCAATGACACGGCCTTTGACCTCGGCGAGAATAGCCGTTTCCCGCAGTGGGCTCACCGTCCCCTGGGCCTGGATCTCTATGCGGATATCTTGTTTGATTACCTGCGCGACATCCACCGATACGCTGGTCTCTGCCGGTTCCTTGATATCGGTAGGAGGGCGGTTCAAAAATAGCAATGCACTGATGGCGCTGGCGCCAAGCAACATTGCCATAGATAGAAACAGCTGTTTTTTCGTAGAGGCCACAATAAAGTCCGTTCGGTGCTATTTGTCTGGCATCCATGCCATTCCGGCTAACCACCGGCAGCCAGAATTCGGGAACATAGGTGGCTATTTATAACACACAGTGGCCATCTCAGACTGTGAAATACTTGTAATGAAAAAAGCGATCCAGGGGGCGGCGCCCCCCGGGGGGGGATGGCATTACTCGCTCTTGTTCACGTGCACGTCCATCTGAGGGTAGGGAATGCTGATACCGGCCTCGTCGAACTTCAGTTTCACGGTTTCAGTGGTATCCCAGAGCAGGCCCCAGTAGTCTTCGGACTTGGCCCAGGGGCGTACCAGGAAGTTGACGCTGGAATCCGCCAATTCGCCCAGAGCGATAACCGGTGCGGGCTCGGCCAGTACGCGGTCGTCGGCTGCGATAATTTCCTCCAGTAGCTGCTTGGCCTTGCGCAGGTCGTCGTCATAGGAAATCCCGAACACCATATCAACGCGGCGTGTAGGCCTGGCGGAGTAGTTGGTAATGTTGCCGCCCAGGATGGCGCCGTTGGGGACGATGATCTCTTTATTGTCGGTTGTGGTCATGGTGGTGGTAAAAATACTGATGTTATCCACTACCCCGGTGGCACCACCGGCCTCGACAAAGTCACCCTTGGTGAAGGGTCGAAATATGATCAGCATGACGCCTGAAGCAAAGTTGGAAAGTGAGCTCTGCAGGGACAGGCCTATGGCCAGACCGGCGGCGCCCAATAATGCGACCAGCGAGTTGGTGTTGATGCCCAGTTGGCTGAGGGCTGCGATGATCACAAACAGCAGCAGCACCCAGCGCAGGATGGAACTGAGAAAGCTCACCAGAATCTCGTCCATGTCGCGCTGGCGCAGTAACTTCGAGACCAGTTTGACTATGCTGCTCACAACCACGCGACCAACATAGAAAATAGCCAGGGCCAGGACGATTTTAATGCCCCAGGGGATGACATACAGTTCAATCATCGCCGCCATTTCACTTGTGTCCATAAGGTAATTCCTTGGTTTAGTAATGTTTATGGCTGCCACTATAGCTAACACTCTGGTCTTTGCAACATTGTTATACCACGGCGGCTGAAGCGCCCTGTAACGGGGTGTTATAGTCGCTGCCTGTGTTTATATATCCCTGACCAGGAGGTCAAAATGACAACTGTATTCGAAAACCCCGCAGCCCTGTTGCCGGCTGTCGGGCAGCATCTGGGCTATAGCGAGTGGCTGGAGATTGATCAGCAGCGTATCAACCTCTTCGCGGAGGCTACAGGGGACCACCAGTGGATTCATGTGGATGCAGAGAAGGCGGCAGCCGGCCCTTTCGGTAAGACGATTGCTCACGGTTATCTCACCCTGTCTCTGGCAAACCTGTTTCTGCCGGAGATTATGCGCGTAGACAACATTTCCATGGGCGTAAATTATGGCTGTGAGAAAGTGCGTTTCCCCGCTCCTGTCCCCGTGGGTAGCCGGGTTCGCGGCGGCGGTGAGATTATCAGCGCTGAGGAAGTTAAAGGCGGCGTGCAGGTCGTGGTGCGTATGACCATCGACATCGAAGACAGTGAGCGACCCGCCTGTGTGATCGATACCATTAGTCGCTTCTTCCCGTGAGTAATGTGGCACGACACCGAGCTTTGTAACTGGTGTAGACTACTGCTGTTGACGACCCGGGCTAACCCTTTGAGAGAGCTGCCATGTTGGAAATGAGTGATAGCGTAGAGCCTGTTCATCCCGCTGCGACCGTGGTCCTGGTGCGCGATGGCAGCGAGGGCCTGGAGGTGTTGCTGGTGCAACGCAACAAGGCGGTGCAACATATGGGGGGCATGTGGGTGTTTCCCGGGGGGAAGGTCGATCCAGCAGATTATCCCAGCAATGGTGATACGTATATTGCCGCGCGCAATGCAGCTATCCGCGAGACCCGTGAAGAGGCGGGGCTTGAGGTCGAGGCTGAACAGCTGGTTTACCAGTCGCACTGGACTACACCCGAAGGCGCCAAAAAACGCTTCTCCACCTGGTTTTTCCTTACCATCCTGAAAGGCGATCAGGAAGTGACGGTAGATGGCGGGGAAATTGCCCACCACCGTTGGGTCAGGCCCGAAGTGGCCTTCGCGGAGCTGGCCGACGAGGAGCATCCCTTCCGCCTGATGCCACCGACCTATGTCAGCCTGGTCGATATCGCGGACTGCACCAATTGTGCACAGGCCAGCGCAGCCATTGGGGCCCGCGAGGCGATTATATACGCGCCGCGCATGGTGTTCGTGGAAGACGGTATTTGCTTTCTCTACGACGGGGATGCGGGCTATGAACAGGAAGAACTTGAGGTTTCGGGGCCGCGTCATCGCACCTACATGGTGAACGGTCAGCTGGACTATATTCGCCCGGGCTGAACATGCAGGATTTTAGCGATAATGTCGCGTCAAACGCGTAACAATGGCATAAGCCGTCGCCAACTATTGGCGGGTATGGGCGCCACCGCAGCAGTCGGTGCTGCCGCCGGCGCTGCTGCCTTGCCGGCCTCACAGCTAAGCTCCTGGTCGCTGGATACTGACGTGCTGATCGCCGGGTCCGGCGCGGCGGGTGTCAGTGCTGCCATAGAGGCGCGTCAGGCCGGTGCCCGCGTAATGTTGATTGAATCTTTGTCGCGTCTGGGCGGCTCTTCCGCCATGTCTGGTGGTGTGGTGTATGCCGGTGGCGGTACTGCGCTGCAAAAAGCCCTGAAGGTACGCGACAGTGTGGATGCCATGATCGACTTCCTGTCTCGCGCCGGTGCCCGGCATCTGCCCATGGACAAGATCCAGCTCTATTGTGAGCAGAGTGCGCAGCACTTCGACTGGCTAGTGGCCCAGGGCGTGCCCTACACAAATAAATTCACCGCTGCCAAGGGTTTGCCCATGGGCGACGAGTCACTGTATTTTTCCGGTACGGAACAGTCCTGGCCGGCCAGGGAGCTGGCACAGCCGGCACCGCGCGGGCACGTGCCGGGTGTGCCGGGAATGAATGGTGGTCGTCGCCTGATGCAAGCGCTGACCTCCACGGCGCAGGATCTGGGAGTGCAGTTGCGCACAGGAGTCGCCGCACGGCGCCTGGTGGTCGAGAGCGATGGGCGTATTGCGGGTATGCAGATCGATGTCCAGGGACAGTTACTTAGCATACGCGCCAGGCGCGGTATCGTTCTGGCTTGTGGCGGCTTTATTCACAATCGGGAAATGCTGCAACGCTATGCGCCGGAGCTGTTTGACTGTTCTGTGCCCTGGGGTAATGCGGGGGATCTGGGTGATGGCATCAATATGGGTATCGCCGTGGGTGCCGAGGCCTTACGCATGCACCAGGGTTTTGCTATAGCGCCCGTTTATCCGCCGGAAAATGTCCTGTCGGGTATTGTGGTGAATAGTGCCGGCCAGCGATTTATTTCCGAGGAGTCTTATCACGGTGTATTGGGTGATGCTATTGCCTACCACCAGCAGGGTCGCGCCTGGCTGATCACCGATCAACGCAGCGCGTTTTCCGGGCGCCAGGATAATTTCCTGGCAGTCGCTACAGGCAACAGTATTGGTGATGTAGCGGTGCAGCTGCAGCTACCAAAGGGGGCGCTGCAGCATACGGTAGCGTATTACAACCGCTATGCAGCAAACGGCACTGACCCGCTGTTTCGCAAGTCAGGCAACTACTTACGGCCATTGCAGGGCCCGCCATACACCGCCTGGGACTTATCCGTGGCCAAGGCCTTTTTCCCCGCGCATACTTTCGGCGGGCTGAACACCACGGTTGACGGCGCAGTGCTCAATAGTTTCAACCAGGCGATCCCGGGCCTGTACGCGGCTGGGCGTAATACCGCCGGGTTGCCTGCCGCCCCGTATATTGCCAGCGGCCTGTCGGTGGGCGATTGCACTTTTTTTGGTCGCCGTGCCGGTCTTGCCGCTGCGGGAGTGGTGGTGTGATGCGCGCTCTGGCGGGCCTATTACTGCTGGCCGCAATGTTGCCCGGGGCAGCTGCGCAGTCTGTGCAACCCAATGCAGTTGTGGCATCGACAGATACCTCTGCGGTGGCGCCGTCCCCGGAGCAAACCACAGCGCCGTCTCCGGTGGGGGATGCGCAGCGGGGGCGGCTGGTCTTCGGCACCTGTCGCACCTGCCACTATCCAGAGGCGTTTATGGGGCACAATAACGGCCCCAACCTGCACCGTATATTCGGTAAGGTGGCGGGCAAACAGGAAGGTTTTGATTACTATTCGGAGACATTCAAGGCAGCGCAGTTCGTATGGACGCCACAGCTCATGTTCGCCTGGTTGGAGAACCCTATGGCCATGTTTCCCGGGTCCAGCATGATGAGCCTGGGGGTGCCCGATGCACAGCGCCGGGCAGATCTCATCGCGTTTTTACAACTGGCGTCGGTGCGCGAAGCGAACTAAACACGACATCTGCAGTGACCCGTCCTGAGTGCTATGCCCCGGCGTTTACAGCCGTGACCTACCGGCTGATAATCACCGAACTGCCGTGGCCGAACAGACCCTGATTGGCGGTTATGCCCACCTTTGCACCCTCAACCTGGCGGTCTCCCGCCTGGCCGCGCAACTGCCAGGTCAGTTCGCAGATCTGGGCCAGAGCCTGAGCCGGTACCGCCTCGCCAAAGCAGGCCAGTCCGCCGGAGACATTGACCGGAATCTTGCCGCCCAGTGCGGTATCGCCGTTGCGCAGTAGAGCGGCCGCCTCACCCCGTGGGGCCAGGCGCAGATCTTCGATCCAGTCCAGTTCCAGCGCGGTGGATAAGTCATACACCTCCGCGAGGTCTACATCCTCCGGGCCGATGCCTGCCTCTTCATAGGCCTTCAGCGGCAGGGTGGAACGGAAGGCGTGAGCCTCTATGCCATCTGCGGCCGCAGAGTCCGTGGCGATGTCGGGCATTTCTACCACACTACTGGCAAAGGTAGGTGTGACTGTGGAGATGGCGGAAACGCGTGGCGCATCGCCTTTACCGATCTTGCGCGCGTACTCCATGCTGGACACAATCAGTGCCGCGCCGCCGTCGCTGGTGGCGCAGATATCCATCAGG
>Ga0055584_100006448_pt1 | contig 11507 bp, 5 predicted proteins | sample OSDHelmetaG_FD_58716 | JGI IMG/M metagenome (GOLD analysis project Ga0055584, IMG submission 58716) | Pelagic marine sediment microbial communities from the LTER site Helgoland, North Sea, for post-phytoplankton bloom and carbon turnover... | ecosystem: Environmental > Aquatic > Marine >...
AGTTGACGATCTGGCCGGGCCCGACGAAGCGCCCGATGGCGCCCCCCAGGCAGAGGTTGCCCTGGCTGCCGCCGGGGTTCTGAACGAACCCCTGGGCCTGGCTCGTCAGGAAGAAGCAGAAGGAGTTGGGGGGCAGCGCCGTGGCCTCGAGGGTCAGGTCGTTGGAGGCCGCGACCGCGCTGCCGGCGGCGCCCATGACCGCGGCGGCGCCGGTGGAGTTGACGTTGGCCGTGCAGTAGTTCGTCCCGAGACTCAAGCCCGTGATGTCGCGGATCTGGAAGGCGTTGAGGTGGGGCCGGAGCACGTTGCCCGGGAGTGGGTGCGAGCCCTCGACCAGCAGCCAGAGCGGGTCGCTGGTCGTCCGCGTGAAGGTCCCGATGCAGTAGGAGCCCACGATCATGTCCGACGTGCCGGACTGGTTGTTGGGGTCCGCGTCCAAGGGGCCCGACAGCGGACCCTGGGTCACGTTGCCCAGGTTGGTGGCCAACCCTCCGGTCGCGACCACGGCGCCGAGGGCAGAGCTCATGGTCATCACCCGGTCGTTCAGCACGTTGGTGGGGGTGCCCTCGCGCTGGTCACAGAACCAGACCTGGATCTCGTAGGTGCTCCCGATCGTGAGCGTGCCGAGGCTGTCGAGGTTGATCGCGCCGAAGCCGGTGGGGTTGCCGGCGCTGCCGCCGCTGGTGACCCGGGCCGAGTCGAGCAGGGCGTCGTACTCGGCGTCCCAGGTGGTCGAGTCCACGGTGAGCACCCACCCGCCGTTGGTCCAGCCCGGCGGCGCATAGGCAGAGAAGGGGACGCCGTTGACCGTGGGCGCGGCGAAGGTCTGCGCCCAGCAGTTGCGGGCGGTGACGAGGGTGCCGTTGGTGCTGACCTCGGTGGCGGCCATCACGTCCTGGACCGGGCCCCACTGGATCAGGTCCGCCTGCGCAGCCGCCGTGGAGCAGAGGGCGAGGGAGAGGGCGGAGAGGGTGCGGAGCTTCATGGTCAGGAAGGGGCTCGGGGTCACTGGTTGGCGCGGAGCAGGAACTCCTCGTACTTGCGGAAGCGGGCGAGGCGCTTGACGTGCCCGCCGAGCCCGTGCCCGCCGCTGGGGTCCACGAAGAGCTCCACGAGGGTCTCCTTGCCCGCGTCCAGGAGCTCAGCGTACACCCGCACCGTGTCCTGGTAGAGGACGTTGGAGTCCTCCATGCCGTGGACCAGCAGGAGCTTGCTCTGGAGGTTCTTGGCCAGGGGGAGCAGGGAGAACGCCTCGAGGTCGGTCTTCCCCTCGCGGCTGTTGCCGATGGTGCCCGTGGAGTACCACGAGTTGTAGTTCTCCCACTCTGTGGGCCCCGCGCCGGCGATGCCGCAGCGGAAGACCTCGGGCTCGGTGTACAGGCACATCTGGGTCTGGAAGCCGCCGAAGCTCCAGCCGTGAATGGCGACGCGACCGGGGTCCACGCCGTGATTCTCGACGAGGAAGCGCACGCCGTCGGTCAGGTCCTCGACCTGGGGGACGCCGACCTGCTCGAAGTTCGCCTTCTCGAACAGGGCGCCGTAGCCCGACATCCCGCGCGGGTCGATGGTGCAGGTCACCCAGCCGTGCTGCTCCGCCATGTACCGGGCGAAGAAGTAGCCGTCGGAGCCGAAGTTCCCCTCGGTGACCTGCTTCCGCGTGCCCAGAGGTCCGCCGTACACGTAGATCAGGAGGGGCCGCTTCTCGTCCGCCTCGCGCTCTGGCTGGAACATGAGCCCGCGGATCCCCTGGCCATGACGGTTCTCGAACTCGAAGAAGTCGGGCGTGATCGAGGTCAGCTCGCGGGTCGCGGCGGGGTGCGAGTCGGTGAGCGCGGTCTCCTCATCGGCGGCCACGTCCACGTGGACGAGCTCACGAGGGGAACCGAAGGCCGAGAAGGTGGCGAGGACGTGCTGGCCGTCGGGGCTCACGGCCGCGCCCGCGTACTGCCCGCGGCGTCCGGTGAGGCGCGTCATCTCGGCGGTGTCGAGGTCGACCCGGTAGACGTCCTGACAGGCCGAGTCCTCGCGGGTCGCGGCCACCCATGCGCACGAGCGGTCCTGTGGGGGGCCGATGGGGTAGACCTCGAAGCGGCCTCGGGTCACAGGCTCGAGAGTCTCGTAGACCGGGTCGAGGACGTGCAGGTGCCGGAAGCCGGTCTGCTCGGTGATGAGCATGACCCGCCGGCTGTCCGCCAGGTATCGGGGCTCGATCATGCGCGGCGTGTTCGGGCCGCCCGTGTGCAGGAAGCGCTGGATGACCCGCGCAGGACGGCCGTCCTCAGCAGCCTCTTCGGCCTCGTCGTCCTCTGTCTCTCCCTCCGAGCCATCGGCCGGTGCCTCTGCGACGGCCTCGAGCACGTGCACCTCCTCGCTGGCCTGGTCAAAGGCGGCGAAGACCACGCGGCTTGAGTCCGGCGCCCAGTCGGGCACCCGCAGCACGTCGCGCGGGCCAGAGGTCTCTCGCTCGTACACCTTCACCAGCTCGCCGTCCTCGCGGTCGGGGGCGGGGAGCTCGTGGAGGAACACGGCGGTGGTGCGCTTGCTGATGGGGTCGTCCGAGACGGTCCGCGGGACCGTGCGGACCTTCATGAACCGGTCGTTGTAGGTGGCGATGTCCACCGTGCGGCCGCCGCTTCGACCCCGCGACCCGTTGGAGGCCACGAACGCCACCCGCATGCCGTCGGGGCTGATCTTGTACTCCCGCATGGTCATGCCGCCGGGGAGCGCCGGGTCCAGCTGGTCCACGAAGTGGTCCCCGAAGCGGACCCGCACCAGGGCGTCGCCGAGGAGCGCCGTGTACCCGCCGCCGTCCGGCAGGTACTGGACCGACCGCTCGGACTGGCGCGTCTTGGTCAGGCGGACCGGGCGGTCCTCGCCGATGACCCAGCGGTAGATGTCGCCGCCCGAGCTCATCAGGAACTCATCCGCCTCGGGGGCCCAGGTGAACGATGAGATCCCGCGGTAGCGCGGCGCCTTCTTCTCGTCGGCGTCGCCCTCGTCGACGGTGTCCATCCGCTGGCGGTCCTCGTCAGAGCGCTCATCCGCGCCGCCACCTCCTCGGGCCTGCCCGTTCCGCGCCAGGTCCTGGAGGTCGGACCAGCTCCCGCCGTCGAAGCGGTCGTCGTCCGGGCCGAGGGGCTCCTCCTTGGAACTCCCGCCGGCCTTCTTCGCTCGCTTGATCCGGTCCTCGCCGACCTCCTGGGTGCTCGCCTGGAACGGGGCCATCACCGACACCGAGGTCAGGCGACGGGCCTCTCCGGTCTCGAGGGTGACGAGCCAAAGGTCGCTCCCGTGGCGCCGCTCCGGATACGGGCGGTAGAGGTACGCCGCGTAGCGCCCGCTGGCGGAGAAGGCGGGGGAGCTCGCGGAGGGGCCGAACAGCCCGTCCTCGTCGAAGATCGTCTCCAGGTCGAACTTCACCTCGTCCTTCTCGGTGGCCTCCGCGGTGGCTTCCGCGGAGTCCTGCCCGGGCTGGCCGCTGGCTAGGGGGAGGAGCGCGAAGAGGGGGAGGGAGCAGCAGAGGGCGCGGAGTTGCTTCATGGGAGAGGGTCGCTGCGGGCTACAGGCTCCGCGTTGCGACCCTCCGATGCTAAGTGGCCTCCTGCGATCCGACGAGGTATCAGGACCCCATGCCGGAGTAAGAGGTGAATCAGATCAGCGACGTGACCAGTTCCGGGAAGATGATCACCAGAACGAGCCCCAGGGCCTGGATGCCGATGAAGGGCAGGACCCCGCGGTAGATGTCGCCCGTGCGGACCTCGGGCGGGGCGACGCCGCGCAGGTAGAAGAGGGCGAAGCCGAAGGGCGGGGTCAGGAACGAGGTCTGCAGGTTCATGGCGATCATCACGCCGAACCAGATCATGGCGTCCCCCTCGATCCCCAGGCTGGCGGCCGCGGGGACGATGAGGGGCAGGACGATGAAGGCGATCTCGAAGAAGTCGATGAAGAAGCCGAGGCCGAAGATGACGAGGTTCGCCACCACCAGCAGGCCGATCTTGCCGCCGGGCAAGCCGGTGAGCATGTCCTCGATCCAGACGTCGCCGTAGACCCCGCGGAAGACCAGGGTGAAGGCGGTCGAGCCGATCAGCAGGAAGATCACCATGGTGGTGAGCTTGGCGGTCTCCTCGACGCTCTCCCGCAGCTTGACGAAGGAGATCCGTCGCCGCGACGCGGCGAGGGCCAGGGCGCCGAGCGCCCCCAGGGCGCCGGCCTTGGTGGGTGTGGCGACGCCGAGGAAGATGCTCCCCAGGACGATCAGGATCAGCGCCAAGGGGGGGATGAGCACCTTGAGCACCAGCACCACCAGCGCGGCGCCCGTGACGTTGCGCTCCTCGGGGGGAAGGGCCGGCGCGCGGCCAGGGTGGCGCCAAGCGATCACCGCAACGTAGACGGCGTAAAAGCTGGCGAGCATGAGCCCGGGGACGAAGGCGCCGCGGAAGAGCTTGCCGGCGCTCACCTCCAGCTGGTCCCCGAGGACGATCAGCACGATGCTGGGCGGGATGAGCTGACCGAGGGTCCCCGCGGCGCAGATCGTGCCGGTGGCCAGTTCCTTGCTGTAGCCGTAGCGCAGCATCACCGGTAGGGAGATCATCCCCATGGCGACGACCGATGCGCCCACCACCCCGGTCGCGGCGGCGAGGAGCGCGCCGACGAACACCACCGCGAGGGCGAGCCCGCCGCGTCTGGCCCCGAAGAGCATGCCGATGGAGTGCAGCAGGTCCTCGGCCAGGCGAGAGCGCTGGAGGATGGTCCCCATGAGCACGAAGAACGGCACCGCGAGCAGCACTTGGTTCTCCATGATCCCGAACACGCGCTCGGGGAAGTTCGCGAGGTAGATCCAGTCGAAGAAGCCCAGGGCGATGCCGACGGCGCCGAAGAGCAGGGCGGCGCCTCCCAGGGTGAAGGCCACCGGGAAGCCAAGGAAGATCAGCGTCATCACGACGCCGAACATCAGCGGACCGAGCCAGTCGTTCACGCCGCGCTCCCCCGCCGGAGCTCGCCGGCGGCGCGCAGGGTGTTCGCGAGCCCCTGAAGCGCGAGGAGGGTGAACGCCACCGGGAGGACGGCCTTGATCGGCCAGCGTGGGAGGCCGCCGGGGTCGGGGGAGACCTCGCTGATGCGCAGGGACTCCGCGGCGGCTGGGAAGCTGACGATCAGCCCGTAGGCGCAGAACGGGAGCAGCAGCAAGGCGCCGCCGAGGGCGTCCGTCCACGCCTTGCCGCGGGGCCCGAGCCGCCCGTACATCACGTCCACGCGGACGTGGGCGTTCTCCCGCAGCGCCCAGGGGGCGGCGAGCAGGAAGAGGGCGCTGAACAGGTACCACTGGAGCTCATCCAGGGCCACGGAGGCGAGGCGTCGACCGGCCATGGGCTCGAGGTAGCTCGCGATCGCATTGAAGGCGCCGACCAGCGCCATCAGGAGCACGGACCAAGCCGCGGCGCGCCCCACGAGGGTGTTGAGGCGATCGATCCCGTCGATGAACTTCACCCGCACAGCGTACGGCGCGCGTGGTCTCGACCCCAAGCCGCCTCCCGGGTGAGCGCCGATGGAGCCGCGAGAGGCGCCCGGTCAGAACGGCATGCCGATGCTGAAGTGGATGACCCAGTCGTCCTCCCCCGGGCGCGGGTCGGGGTTGACCGCGCCGTCGAGACGGAGGGGGCCGATGGGGAGGAGGTAACGAAGGCCAACGCCGAGGCCCAGGCGGACGTCGTCCACGTCGAAGAAATCCGCGGCCTGGCGCTCCACGAAGCCCGCGTCCACGAAGGCTGCGGACTGGAGGGCGCCCACCATCTCGTGGCGGAGCTCGACGCTGGCGGTGGAGAACACCTCGCCGCCCAGAGGCTCGCCGTTGACGTCCTTGGGCCCGAGCTCGCTCTCCTTGAAGGACCGGACGGAGTTCCCTCCGCCGGCGAAGAAGCGCTCCTGGATCGGGATCGACTCCTCGTCGTACGCCGGCGCGATCAGGCCCGCGCGCAGGTTGAGGCCGAAGACAGTGTCCGGGTTCAGGCGCTTGAACCATGAACTGGAGAGCTTGCCGCGGAAGAACTCGAGCTCGGAGCCCAGCCCCTCGGCCGCGAGCTCCACCGAGGCGTTCATGAACAGCCCGCGCGTGGGGGCGAAGAGGGCGTCCCGGTCGTCGAAGCGCTGGGAGAGCGTCAGGCCCGCGACGTTGACGATGTTCTGCGCGTCCGCCACGTCATCGTCCACGACCTTGACGTCCTTGGCCTCGGAGCGACCGAATTGATACCCGAACGTCGTGGCCATGACGCCGCTCCACTCCTTGGTGACGTAGGCGCCGACGCCTCGGTTCTCCCTGAGGAAGGACGGCTCTTGCCGGCGCTCGAAGTCCAGCTGGATGTCGCCGATGACCTGCTCGTTCAGGAACCAGGGGTCGGAGAGGCGCACGCTCGCGCGCACGGCCCGAACGGCCACCATCACCTCGGCGGAGCCGTCGACGCCGGACCGGAAGAGGTTCCGGTCCCGCGCGCCGACCGTGCCGCGGAACAGCTCGTAGCTCCCGAAGCCCGGCTCGAAGTAGACCTCGAGCGACTCCTGCTCCACCAGCTGGACCACCAGCGTCCTCTCCTCACCCTCGCCCTCGACCCGGGAGCGCACCTCCGAGAACAGCCCCGTTCGGTACAGCGCACGGATGCTGGCGCGGACCTCCCGGGTGCTGAACTCGTCCCCCGGCCGCAGCCGCAGCCTCGACCTGAGGAAGCTCTCCTTGGTCCTCCCGTCGCTCTCGAACCGGACCTCACTGATGGTCACGTGGGGCCCAGCCTCGACGGAGATCTCCATCTGGACGAGGTGGGACTCGTCGTCGACGTCAGCCTCGACCCGCACCTCGGCGTCGAGGTAGCCGTGGCTGGCGAGGGCGTCGAGCACGCTGCTCCGGACGCGGCTGGGGATCCGAGGCTCGTAGGGCAGATCCTCGTCGGGACCCAGGGGGGTGATGTCCCGCTGGGCCTCGCGGATCGCCTCGAGCACCTCCGGCTCGAGCTCCTCCTCACCCAGGATCTCCGCGGGCTCCAGTCGATAGCGGGGGCCGGCGTTCGCGGTCAGGCGTACGGTGACCGGGCCGCCCTCGACCCGGGGCCCGGGGTCGTCCACGCTGGCGGTGGCCTCGAGGTGACCGAGGGCGACGAGGTCCACCACCACGCGCCGGGGACTCCGCTCGACGCGTCGCTTCACGTACAGCACGTCACCCCGACCGAAGAGGCCGGTCCTGGGGCCGCTGATGTACCGGTCCAGGTCCTCCTCGCTCAGCGGACAGTCCGGGTCGGCGGTGACCTCCACCGGACCCAGGGTCGAGCGCGCGCCCGCGCTCACCAGGAGCCGAGCTGAGGGGCCGTCCACCTCGTAGGTGACCTCGGCCGACGCGTATCCGCGCTCGGCCAGCAGCAGCTTCAGCTCGTAGGCCGCGTCGTCGATGTAGACGGCCCGACCGGCGTCCTTGAACCTCTCCACGTAGGGGGCCGCGACCTCCTCGAGGTCCCCCAGGAGATCCTCGGGCGCGCCGACGATGGGCACCTCGGACTGCAGACGCTGGGGCTCGGCTGCGGTGGCCCCCATCCCCGCCCACGCGCTGGCCAGCAAGAGGAGGGCACGGCCAGAGGCTCGGGCGAGTCGGTGGACGAGGGGGGGGAGCACGGCGCTACTTGAGCCTCAGGACAAGGCGAAGGCCGACGTTGTAGTCCTCGAAGGAGTCGCGCTCCATGACCAGGTACACCGCGTCGCGCTCGCGGGCGAGGCCCTCGCGCAGCCGGTAGGTGGCCTGCATCGTGAGGACCCCCGAGCGCGACACGTCGCGGCCGGAGACCACCTCCAGGCGATCCACGAACGACTCCCTGTCGCTGTCGTCGAAGCCGCCGGAGTCGAACCAGCCCTGGACCAGGTCGCGGGCCACGTAGAGGGCGACGGTCTGCCCGGCGGCCCGGGCGCCCCGGGCCGTTCCCGGCGGCCGGCCCGACAGCACGAGCATGACGAGGTCGTCGGGGACGAGCGGGGGATACGAGCTGAAGTCGACCACCGCCTGGTCGTAGTCGCCCGAGATCTCGACCGTCACGTCGTAGCCCGCCAGCCGGGTGGTGCCGATCAGCTCCAGCTCCGGGATGTCGGGGTCGGCGGGATCGAAGCGGATGAGGCCCGTGGGGAAGCGCAGGGTCCCCGCGGGGAGCGCCACCTCCAGGGGGGCGACGAAGAGCTGACCGGAGGGGATGGGGTGGGAGAGGTCTCCGGAGAGGGAGAGGTCGGCGCGGACCTGGCCGCGGGTGAGGCGGCCCTCGATCGCCATGGGATCTGCCGTGGTCACGCGGACGTCGAGGGCCACTGATTCAGGACCCAGGGAGGGGAGCCGCAGCCCGCGACGGACGGCCTCCGGGGTCCGGCTCCCGCCGCTGGCGAGGATGTTCTGGAACTCCACCGGCGAGCGGAGGCGACCACCCACGAGCGCCACCTCCCCGGAGAGTCGCAGGGCGGCCAGCGCCCCCGCGAGGCTGAGGTCGATGTTGGAACGCACCACTGCGTCCTCGGATCGGTAGAGCAAGACCTCATCGCCCCGAAGGCGCACGTCCAGGGTTGGCGACGGGGTGGAGAGGTCCACGGCCCCTGTGAGCCGCACCGGCGCGGCGCCCACCTCGAAGGAGGCGCGCTCGATCACGACCCGGTCGGCGGTGGCGGCGAGGGCGAACTCGACGTTCTTGATGGCCGGGACGTCACGGACCCGGAGCGCGCCTTGGCCCAGGGTCAGCCGCCCGTCGAGGGTGGGCGCACGGAGGGAGCTCGTCGCCGTCCCCGTGAAGGTCAGCGTGCCGCCGGCCTCGCGGATCTCAGGCGAGAGGTCGGCGATCCACCCCAGCTCCTCGCAGGCGAAGCGGCCCGTGGCGTCCAGGGGAGCGTCGAGCCAGGCCCCCGGATTCGCGAGCAGGTCGATCACGTCGAGCGGGCGGTCGACCCGCACCTCGCCGTCCGCGACGCCCAGGTCACCCAGGGCCAGCGCGGACGGGCGGAGGGTCACGCCGTCGTCGATCACCACGGCGATCTCCCCGGAGACGGGGTCCTTGAGGCCGGGCAGGGGGGCGCCCTCGGCGTCGACGTAGCTGACCTCCAGGAGGTTGGCCGTCCCGGCGCCCGTCAGCTCCCGCCAGGTGCCGGAGAGGACGAGCTCAGCCGCGATGGAGCCGGAGACCCGGCGCGAGGTCTCCACGAGGTCCTCCGGGATGGCCGCGCCCAGGAGGTCCCCGCGGAGCGCGTCCGCGTCCACGCGCAGTCGCGCGTCCAGTCGGACGGGCCCTTCGCCGAGGGGCCCTTCGCCGTTGGACCCGCCGTCGAGATGGACCGGCGCGCCCCCGCTCAGGTCGAGGGTCATGTGCGGCAGGCTCGCGGTGACCTCCTTCAACTCCAGGACGCCGTCCTGCCAGGAGGCGTCGATCCGGGCGGCCACGGGCTCCTCGACCCCAGCGATCCGCGCGCCGCTCAGGGTGGCATCGACCTCCGCTCGCAGGGGAGTGCGCTGGAAGAATACCTCGCCGTCAAGGGCGCCCACGCGCCCGCTCCCCTGGAGCACCCCGTCGAGGGCAGCGTCCAGTTGGAAGGCCTCCGCGGTGGCACCAGCCCGCAGCCCTTGCGGTCCGCCCGTCTGGGCCCAGACCGTGAGGCTGCCCAGGGGTCCCTCCAGCCGCACGCCTTCGACCTGCACGCCGTCCCCCTCGAAGCGCACGGTGGCCGGGCCGGCGAGATCCATGTGGGCGGCACCCCGACTCAGGGAGAGGGTCCGCACCTCGACCGCCAGCTCCTCGCCGCCGAGGGGGAGCCGGACCGTTCCGCCCGCGACGAGTTCCCCATGTTCGGTGGTGGCGTTGAGTCGCGTGATGTCGAGGTCGCCTCCCTCGAAGGTGCCCTCGACGGCGAGGGAGCCGACGTTCTCGTCCCCGAACGCGAGCCGCGCCGCGTTGGCGCGGATGGCGCCCACGGGCGCCTCGATCGGACCGGAGAGCCGGAGATCGACCGCCAGCTGGCTGATGAAGTCCGCCCCGGGCAGGAACATCCTGGGGTCCTCCATACGGACGGAGAGCGACACGTCGTCCAGGGTCCTGGACCTGAGCTCCAGGTCGCCGCGTCCCTCGATGGACACGCGCCCGGGGTCGGTGGCGCGCAGGGCGGTGACCTCCAGGCGCTCGTCGCTGGCGAGGAACTCTGCCTCCACGGTGCCGAGCCGCAACCCGGCGATGACGATGTCCTGGCCCGTGAGTTCGAGCGCTCCGGTGGCGATCTGCCCGGGCGCGGGGCTCAGCGCCGCCGTGCCGCGCACGGCCCCGAAGTAGGAGGGAGCCGGGGTCTCGGGACCATCCACGGCCTCGCCGCGCACCGCGCGCAGGGTGGCCTCGAGCTCGTCGAGGCGTGGGAGGTCGAGGTTCATGACTCCGCCGACGGTCAAGCCCTCGGGCCCGTCGAGGTCCAGGACCAGGTCTTCCAGGCCGATCCGGTTCGCGCCCACCTGGACCCGACCATCGCTCAAGGAAAGGTCGCCTCCCCGCAGCTCCCCTGCGAGACGATCCGCGGAGAGCTCGAGGTCCTGGACGCGGCCCTCCAGGAGGTCGCCCTCGAACCCCAGCGAGTCCGCCTCGAGGGTGACGCTGGCCCGGATGGAGGCGGCCCACGCGTTGGCCGAGGCCCGGCCCTTGACCCTGAGCGGTCCCCTATCGCCCGAGCCCTCGACCTCGAGCCCCGTGACCTCGATCACATCGGTCCGGGTGACCACCTGCAGGCGCCCGTCGGAGACCTGGAAGGGGGGCAGCGCGGGGAGCGGGGCCGCCTCCGACTCCGCTCCACCCTCTCCGAGCGCCGCGGTGTCGAGCTCGACAACCGGCGCCGCGATCGTCACCTGGTGCAGGGCTGACAGATCAGCGAAGCGCGCGGCGCGGATGAGGTCCCCGGAGGCGCTGAGGGTGCCGACCTGGGCCTGGCGCAGGGGGCCCTCCGCCTCCAGCGGACGGACGACGACGCCGGTCAGCGTCAGCTCTCCGGTCCAGTCCCCATCGATGGCCTCCAGGGAGACCTCGTAGGGCGTCAGGGCTCGGGTCAGGTCGGGCGTGAAACGGACCAGGAGCGGATGGAGCGTCCGGTCCCGCGTGAGGTACAGGGCGGCCACCGTGACGACGAGGAGCAGCAGGGCCAACGCGCCGCGGCGGATCCAGCGCCAAAGGAACCCGAGCGCGCGCCGGGGGGCCGGCTGGCGTTCCGTCTCCGCTCCCTTGGTTCCCTGCGCTGCTTCCACCACCTTCACCGACGCGCTCGCGCCGGTGCACAGGTTAGCGCCGCCCGCCGCGGCGGGGCGGACTATGGGGGCCGGGTCTGGGCCCCGCGCTCACGAGGCCCAGACCCAGGAGGCCCAGACCCAGGAGGCCCAAACCCAGGAGGCCCAGACTCAGTTGGACTGGGCGCCGGAGTCGCGCCGCGGCGCGCGGATGGAATCCACCAGCCTGGTGACCTCGGGGGGGGGGGCGGGC
>Ga0055584_100006449_pt1 | contig 11507 bp, 10 predicted proteins | sample OSDHelmetaG_FD_58716 | JGI IMG/M metagenome (GOLD analysis project Ga0055584, IMG submission 58716) | Pelagic marine sediment microbial communities from the LTER site Helgoland, North Sea, for post-phytoplankton bloom and carbon turnover... | ecosystem: Environmental > Aquatic > Marine >...
GTAAGTAATGCGGGAGGACTGGGTCTTATAGGATCAGGATCTATGTCTCCTGAAGTATTAAAGGAACATATAGGAAAATGTAAGATGGCCACTGATAAACCTTTTGGAGTGAACGTACCGCTTATTCATCATGATGTAGCACAGATTATGGAGGTAATAATGGAAGAGAAGATATCTGTAGTTTTTACTTCTGCAGGAAGTCCTAAGATATGGACAAAAAAATTGCATGAGAAAGGTATTAAAGTATTTCATGTTATAGCAAATACAAAATTCGCAGTAAAATGTGAAGATGCTGGTGTAGATGCAATTGTAGCCGAAGGATTTGAAGCAGGAGGTCATAACGGTAAGGAAGAAACTACTACCATGGTTCTTATACCTCAGATTTGTAAAGCTACCGGGTTACCTATAATTGCTGCCGGAGGAATAGCAACGGGCAAAGGGATGCTGGCTGCTTTTGCATTAGGTGCAGAAGGAATTCAAATGGGAACAAGATTTGCTCTTTCTAAGGAAAGTTCTGCTTCAAAAGAATTCAAAGAAATTTGCATAGATCTGAAAGAGGGTGATACTATTTTGTCATTGAAGAAAATAGCTCCAACAAGACTTATTAAGAATGAATTTTATAAAAAGATAGAAGAAGCAGAAAATAGAGGGGTTGATAAGGATGGTCTTTCACAGATTCTTGGAAGAGGGAGATCAAAAAGAGGAATTTTTTATGGAGATATTAAAGAAGGGGAGCTTGAAATAGGTCAAATATCTTCGCTTATTAATGATATTAAATCTTCTAAAGAAATTATAGATGGAATCATTGCTGAATACAATGATAGTTTAAAGAGTTTAAATGCGATATAAAAATGGATAAAATATAAAAAAGCCTGAAATCAATGATTTCAGGCTTTTAGTATTTTGGCTCCCCAAGTAGGACTTGAACCTACGACCTACGGATTAACAGTCCGTCGCTCTAACCAACTGAGCTATTGGGGAATATTTGTTTCTTTTTAAAAGAACTTCTCTATTCCTACCCGGAAAAGTGATGCAAAAATAATAGCTTTTTGGGAAACAAAAAATTTTTTAGGAGATTTTATTGCAATAAATTTAAAAAAAATCATTTTTTTCAAAAATTAGTTATTTTTTTGGCCATTTCATTAAGATTAGTTCCTCCAAAAGTCCCGGAAGACATAAAAAGTAAATTTTTTCCTTTCCAGTTTTTTGATAAAAGTTCCTGAAATAATTTTTTTGAATCTGTAAATACTTTCAAATCTTTTTTATCAAATCCATTCTCTACTTCTTTTTTTGTAATAGGAATAAGTTGTTTTTGTTTTATAGCTATTGGGTTAAAGAAAACATATGCTTCATCTGCCATTTCCATTGTTCCTTTATACTGGGGTAAAAATTCTTTTTTCAGAGAGCTGAATGTATGAAGTTCCATAACAGCTACCAGTTTTTTATCAGGGAACTGCTCTTTTACTGCATTAAGTGTTGCTTTAAGTTTTGAAGGAGAATGTGCAAAATCGTAAAAAACTCTACAGTTTCCATTTTTAGAGAGAGTTTGCAAACGGCGTTCGGCTCCTTTAAAGGAATGAATGGCATTGTAAAATTGTTCATTGGTGAGTCCTGCTTTAATGCAAATCATTTTGGCTCCTGCAATATTCTGAAGATTATGATGCCCGAAAATATTAAGACTTATTTTTTTGTTCCCTTTAATGAGATATGTTATCCCGTTTTCTGTTATTGATTTTTCTTCATCATAAGGGATTGCTGTAATGTCATTTCTTATGTTTTTTGCTATTTTTTTCAGGTTCTCATCTTTTTTGTAATAAATCAGAGATCCGTTTTTTTGTATTGTGTCGGCGAAAATTTCAAATTGTTTTACATAATTTTCAAAAGTAGGGAATACATTTATGTGATCCCAGGCAATTCCACTTAAAAGAGCTATGTTTGGATGATAAAGATGAAATTTTGAACGTCTGTCTATTGGTGAGGATAAATATTCATCGCCTTCAAATACTGCAATTTTGGTTTCTTTTTTTAGTGAAACCATAGTATCGAATCCTTTAAGATTTGCTCCTACCATATAATCAAAGTCAATTCCATTTGTTTTAAGAACATGCATAACCATAGAGGTTATTGTAGTTTTCCCGTGTGAACCACCTATAACGATTCTTATTTTATCTTTGGTTTGTTCATAAAGAAATTCGGGATAGGAATATATTTTAAGTCCAAGGGATTGTGCTTTTAGTAATTCAGGATTGTCTTTAAATGCGTGCATTCCCAATATAATGGCATCTATTTTTTTAGTTATAATTTCGGGATGATATCCTTTCTTTGCTGGAAGTAATCCATATTTTTCCAGTCTGCTTTTTGATGGCTCGAAGATTTCATCATCACTTCCTGTTATAATAAATCCTTTTTTGTGTAGTGCAATGGCTAGATTATGCATGGCACTGCCTCCTATGGCTATAAAGTGAATGTTCATTTTTCCCTTTTTGTTTAAGACAAAGATAAAAAGTTTTGCAGGTATCTAAATATTGAAAATAAAGAAAGTATTTTTTTATTCAATGTTTGGTTTTAGTTTATCTCCAAGTAAATTAAAACTCATTCTGTGGAAAGGAGAGGTTCCTATCTGGCTTATTGCTTCTCTGTGAGCTTTTGTTGGATATCCCTTATTTTTATCCCAGTGATAGCCGGGATATTTTAAATGCAGATTAACCATAAAATCATCACGGTATGTTTTAGCAAGGATAGAGGCTGCAGCAATAGAAAGAAATTTTCCGTCTCCTTTTATGATGCAGGTATGAGCAATTCCCATATATGGATTAAAATGATTTCCGTCTATAAGTAAATGTTCAGGTGTTATTTTTAATTTTTTTATTGCGCGATGCATGGCAAGAAAAGAGGCATTTAAAATATTTATTTTGTCTATTTCTTTATTATCGACAATTCCAACTGCCCATGATAGTGCTTGTTTTTCAATTATAGGTCGAAGTTCATAACGTTGCTTCTTCGAGAGTTTTTTTGAGTCATTAAGAATTTCGTTTTTAAAAGATGGTGGAAGAATTACTGCTGCTGCAAATACTGGACCGGCTAGACAACCTCTTCCGGCTTCATCGCAGCCGGCCTCTATTCTATCTTTTTCTAAAAATAGTTTTAACGGAGCATTTTTTTTCATGACTAATTATTATTTTACAAAAATTTGTTACAAAGTAAGGTAAAAAATGAAAACATTTAATTTCCTTTTTAGTTACTGACTATTTATAGATTATTATATGGAATATGTGTAATAGATATTTTTTTGTAGATTTTAGGTATTAGTCTAAAAAATCAGAAAGTAGTATTACTTTTGTAAATAAAAATTGAAGGATGGAGCAAATATTAAATATCAGAATACTTTTTATTCTTGGGAATGTTTTTCTTGGATTGGGTTTTCTGTATTTTATTTTTATTTATATACGTGTAGGATTTTATATTTTTCATAAAAAAAGATTGAGTCAAAACCTTTCGTCTCCTCATCCAATAAGTGTTTTGATGATTGTACATAATGAAGAAGAGAGGATTGAAAGAATATTGTCAGAGCTGCTTGTACAGGATTATTCGAAATATGAGGTAGTTGTGGTAGATAATTTTTCAGAAGATCGTACTTGTATGATTTTAAGTTTATTATCAGAAAAATATTCAAATTTATATTTTACTTCAATAAATCAGGATATTTATTTTTCAGACAAGCAGTCAGTTAATCTGGCATTGAAAGCTGCAAAATATGAATGGGTTACTTTTGTTAGTCCGGGTGTTGTCCATATTCCAAAGACCTTTCTTAAAGAAATAAATAAAGAAATTGATGGATCTTTTTCTTTTTATATAAACTATTCCAATTATATTCCTATGAAGGGGAAATATAATCGTATTTGTAGAATGGAACGTTTTTTTTCCTTTATGAATTCAGTAACATTTTCTGCTTTTAATTTTTCTTTTTTTACTCAGCGAAATAATGTATTATTTGTTAAAAATAAATATTTTGAAACAAAACCTTTTCGCGGTAAGATGGATCGTTATAGTGCTGATCTTGAATTACTTTATAATAATCAAGGGAAAGGAAGGAAGATATGCATTAATGAATATTCAGAAGAAACTTCTATTCGTGAAAAAGAATCTCTTTCAAAAGATGATTTTTATGAGATTTTTAGAAAGAAGAGTACTTTAAGAAAAGAATCTGGATTCTTAAAAAAAATTTTTATGAGATCAGAAACTATTTCTTTTTTGTTTATGTTATTAGGTTTTACTGTAATTTTATTTAATAAACCAGATATTTGGTATTATGAATTAATTCCTTTTGTTATATTATTTATATTGTATGTAATTAAACTTGAAATTTTAGTAAAACGTTTGAATGAAATAAAAATTGTATTACCTTCATTAGTATATATATTTATTAGACCTATAGTTCTTTTTTATTATAATTTTTTGTCTTTTTTTTATTATCGCCATAATAGATGAATCAAAACTCAAATTTATCAGTTAAAGCTCAGCACGATTTAAGATTGGTTGAGGCTGCTCTTAAGGGAAAAGGAGAGGCTTTCACTGAATTACTGGGAAAATATAAGAATACGTTATATTATATGATGTTAAAAAAAGTCAATAATATAAATGATGCAGAGGATTTAACATTTGAATCATTTAGTAAGGCCTTTAAAAATCTTCATAATTATTCTTCAGAGTTTGCTTTTAGTACATGGTTGTTTAAGATAGCGAGAAATAATTGCATTGATTTTTTGAGAAAGAAAAAAGAATCAACAGTTAATATTGATATAGAAAATAATGATATAAATTCTATTCTAAAATTAAGATCAAAAGATCTTGATCCGGAACAGAGATTAATACGTATTCAACGGGCTATTTTATTGAGAAGGATTGTTGGGCGGTTACATACTAGATACAGAACTCTTATAGAATATCGTTATTTTAATGAGTATTCTTACGAAGAAATTTCAAATAAAATGTCAATTCCTCTTGGGACTGTAAAAAATCAGTTATTTAGAGCAAGAGAATTACTTCTAAAAATGATAGATGTTTCTGAAATAAACTAAAGATGATTAAAGTGTTTTATTTATTAAGAGATCAGAAATAACTAATAATAAAATATAAATGGACCTCATTAAAAAATATTTTCCGGAAATAACTAAGTATCAGATGGAAAAGATTGATGCTATGGAATCAATATACAAAGATTGGAATGAAAAAATAAATGTGATTTCCCGTAAAGATATTGATAGTTTGTACGAAAAACATGTGCTTCATTCATTGGGTATTGCAAAAGTTATTAAATTCAGTCCTGGTACAAAGGTTCTGGATGTTGGAACAGGAGGAGGATTTCCAGGAATTCCTCTATCAATACTTTTCCCAGAGACCAAATTCCTTTTAATAGACTCGATTGGTAAAAAAATAAAAGTAGTAAAAGATGTAGCAGAAAGACTTGAACTTAAAAATGTAGAAGTGAGACAACAAAGAGCTGAATCTGTTTCTGATCATTTTGATTTTATTGTTAGTAGAGCTGTAACATCATTTCCTGTTTTTGTGTCGTGGGTAAAGAATAAGATTTCATCTAAACAAAGAAATAAAATTGCAAATGGTATCCTTTACTTAAAAGGAGGTGATTTTGAAGATGAAATAAAACCTTTTGGTAAAAAGGTAAGTGTATATAATATATCTGATTTTTTTGAGGAAGAGTTTTTTGAGACTAAAAAAATAATTTATTTAAGAAATAATTGAAATAAGTTAATTTTTATCTAAATATATAATTTGTTTTAAAGCCAGATATCTGATATTTTTGGATAAAATTTTTGTTAATCTTTAACAAATAAGAAATAACAAAAATAAAATACGGAAAAAGTGGTTTATATTTTGGAGAGAAATAAAAAAAAATTATTTTTGCAGTCCCTATGAGCGGAGTTCTTGTAAAAAAGACGAATAAACTCAAAGAACTGAAGTAATTACTGGGAAATAATTAAACGGAATAAATAAAAATATAAATATATGAAAAGGACATTTCAACCATCAAGAAGAAAGCGTAATAATAAACATGGTTTTCGTGAAAGAATGTCTACTCCCGGAGGACGTCTTATTTTAAAGGCTCGTCGTGCCAAAGGTAGAAAAAAGTTGACAGTTTCAGATGAACCAAAACATAAAGGTTAATAGGGAATTCAATACGTATTGTAGGACAGAGGGGTAAAGAATTGTATTCTTTACCCCTCTGTGTTTTTGTGAAATTACTTTTTTGTTTTTTTAAGTAAAAACCAGATAGTCCTTTTAAAATTATATTAATTTTGTATTTAAAATTCTATACATGAAGCTAGGTGCTGTGGGTTCTTGGGTTTTAAAAAATTTGATTCTTGCTGTGGTTATTGTGATTTTTTTGATCCTCATTTCCTTGTTTTCTATTCGTGTTTATACACACCATGGAGAATCTATTACTGTTCCCGATTTTTCAGGAATGATGGAGGAACAAGTTCAGAAAATTCTTAAAGAAAATAAACTGGAATATCAGGTAACGGATTCTTTATATGTTACAGAAGAAAAGCCTGGAACAGTGATCGGACAATTCCCTGCTAAAGGTTCGCATGTGAAGAGTGGAAGAACAATCTTTTTTACTATTTGTGCCAGAAAACCAGAACAAGTTTCTGTTCCTAAATTAACGGATATATCTCTACGTCAGGCTATGAATATTTTAAGTAGAGTAGGTCTTAATGTTGGAACAATTACATATATCCCTTCGGAATACCCAAATCTTGTTTTATCTCAAACACTTGGAGGAGAAGATATTGAGCAGGGTTTTAAAGTAAATAAAGGTACAGGAATAGATCTTACTGTAGGAAAATCATTATCGCCAGAAAAAACAGTTATTCCTGATTTAATTGGGCTTACTTTGGAAATGGCAAAAAATGAAATGGTCTCTTTATTTCTCGTACAGGGCTCTCTTATTTATGATGAATCTGTTAAAAGTAGAGAAGACACATTAAATGCAAGAATCTTTAAACAGAATCCTGATATTTCCGTAGATAATATAAAACAAGGTGCTCCTATAGATATGTGGCTAACGATAGATGAGGAAAAAATAAAAAATGCAGAAGCTGTTGCTGATTCTATAAAAATTGGAGACCTTTCCATTAATAATAATAATAAATGACAGAAAAAACAACCGATTATTTTGATGATCAGGGGAATTCTGAAGATAGTAATGATCTTTATGAACATTATCATCTTTCAGTAGATTCAGGGCAGATTCCTATGAGAATTGATAAATTTTTGGCTATAAAACTTGGAAAAGCCTCAAGAAGTCGTATACAAGCTGCGGCTGGTGCAGATCGCATACTTGTAAACGGTAAGTCAGTAAAATCGAGTTATAAGATAAAACCTGATGATGAGATTTCAGTTGTTTTTGATTTTCCGCGTAGAGAATTAGAATTAACGCCTGAAAATATTCCATTAAACATACAATACGAAGATGATCAGCTAATGGTTATAAATAAACCTGCTGGTTTGGTAGTTCATCCTGGACATGGTAATTATACTGGTACACTTGCAAATGGATTGGTCTATTATTTAAAGGGATTGCCTATGTTTAGTAATAGTGATGATGTTCGTCCTGGACTTGTTCATAGAATTGATAAGAATACTTCAGGATTATTGGTAATTGCTAAAACGGAAGAAGCAAAAGTGAATCTTTCACATCAGTTTTTTTTAAAGACAACAAAACGAAAATATATTGCTCTTGTTTGGGGACGCTTTACCGAAAAGGAAGGGACTATTGATGCAAATATAGGAAGAAGTCGTAAAAACAGACAGATTTTTACTGTATATGACGACCAGGAAATGGGAAAACATGCTGTAACTCATTATAAAGTTCTTGAGGAATTTGGATATGTTACTCTTATAGAATGTCAGCTTGAAACAGGTAGAACTCACCAGATAAGAGTACACATGAAATATATAGGTCATCCTCTTTTTAACGACGAAGTTTATGGAGGAGATAGAATACTTTGGGGAACTACTTTTACAAAATACAGACAATTTGTGAAAAATTGTTTCAAAATAATACCAAGACAAGCATTACATGCCAAAACTCTGGGATTCATTCATCCCGTAACAGGAAAAGAAATGTTGTTCGATTCTGATATTCCAACAGATATGCAGGAAGTTATTGAGAAATGGCGAAATTATATTAATAACAGGGAAATAGAACTGTAACAACAATTACTAAAAATAATTAACTTTGATAGAATATCTGATAATCGCCAAAAAATGAAAAATATTGCTGTTGTATATGGAGGAAATTCTTCAGAATACGGAGTTTCCGTTTTAAGTGGGAAAAATATTTATAAGTCTTTAGATACAGACCTTTTTAATCCCTGGCTTGTTGAGTTAAAGGGAAATGAATGGAAAGTAATGAAAGATGGGGTTAAAATAGCTGATATTGACAGAAATAATTTCAGTTTTATAAATAATGGTAAAACTATTATTTTTGATTATGCCTATATTATTATACATGGTACACCGGGAGAGAACGGTATTTTACAGGGATATTTTGATTTACTGAATATTCCTTATTCTTCATGTGATGTACATGCATCATCTCTTACTTTTAATAAATATTTCTGTAGTAATTATTTACGTAATTTTAATATCTCTATTGCTAAATCATTAAGGATTAAGAAGGGAGATAATATAAATCCTGAAACTGTAATAAAAGAACTTGGATTACCTGTTTTTGTGAAACCTGATGCAGGAGGATCGAGTTTCGGAATATCAAAAGTTAAAAAAGAAGAAGAAATTATTCCATCTATAAATAAGGCATTTGAAGAAAGTGATCAGATACTTATTGAAGAATTTATAGAGGGAAAGGAATTTACTTGTGGACTTGTAAAACTTAAAAATCAGGAGATTATTTTTCCTATTACAGAAGTTATTCCGAAAAAAGAATTCTTCGATTATGAGGCTAAATATACCAAGGGATTAACAGATGAAATAACTCCTGCCAGACTTTCTAAAGATCTTGAGGAAAATTGTAGAAAATTATCTTCAAGGATCTATGATTTGTGTAATTGTTCTGGAATTGTGCGTATAGATTATATTCTTAAGGGAGACTGTTTTTATTTTCTTGAGGTTAATACTACTCCAGGAATGACAGAGACAAGTTTTGTTCCTCAGCAGATAGATGCTATGGGCAAAAGTTTGAAAGAAATGCTTACCATGATTATAATGGATAAACTTTCATAATAAAAGAAAAACGACATGGCAGGAGAAAGAAGAAATAATAAAAATAATACTGTTTCTGCAGTTGATCAGATTAATGCTTTATATGGTAAATTGCCACCTCAGGCTGTAGATGTAGAGGAAGCTGTTTTGGGAACATTAATGATTGAGGAAGATGCCTATGATACAGTGGCAGATATTCTGGATGTCAAAAGTTTTTACAAGGAAGAAAATCGTAAGATTTTTGAGGTAATAAAAGATTTGGCCACTCATGAGAAGAAAGTGGATTTGTTAACCGTAACTCAAGCTCTTACCGATAGGAATGAACTTAATGAAGTTGGTGGAGCTTTGTATATAACGCAGCTTACTAATCGTGTTACAACATCCGCTCATCTTGAATTTCATGCAAGAATTATTGCACAGAAATATATTCAGCGGGAACTTATACGGATTTCATCAGAAATTCAGACAAAATCTTATGATAGTAGTACAGATGTTGATGATCTTATAGATTTTGCAGAAACATCCTTGTTTGGAGTTACAGAGGGAAATATAAAAAAGGAAGCATTACCTATAAAACCTCTTTTAAAGGAGGCTACTGAATTAATAGAAGAAGCTTCAAGAAGAAAAGATGGATTGAGTGGAATACCAAGTGGTTTCTCTGCACTTGATCGTATTACCTCCGGATGGCAGAATACCGATCTTATTATTATTGCGGCAAGACCTGCAATGGGAAAAACTGCTTTTGTTTTATCTATGGCCCGTAATATTGGGGTTGACTATAAAAAACCAATAGCTATATTTTCTCTTGAGATGTCTAATATTCAGTTAATGAATCGTTTAATTGTTTCAGAAACTGAAATTGACGCTGAAAAGATAAAAAATGGTCGTCTTGCTGATTGGGAATGGGAACAATTTCATAGAAAGGTAAGCAATTTAGAAGAAGCTCCTATTTATATTGATGATACTCCTGCGTTATCAATATTTGAATTTCGTGCAAAATGTCGTCGTCTTAAAATGCAGTGTGGGGTTTCTTTGGTTATTATAGATTATCTTCAGCTTATGACAGCCGGAAAAGAAAATAGTCGTGGTAATCGTGAACAGGAAGTTAGTATGATTTCCAGATCATTGAAAGCAATTGCCAAAGAAATAAATATTCCAATTATTGCACTTTCACAATTAAATCGTTCTGTAGAAACAAGGGAAGGTAAACGACCTCAGTTGTCAGACCTTAGGGAATCTGGAGCTATTGAGCAGGATGCCGATTTAGTATTGTTTATTCACAGACCTGAATATTATGGAATTACAGAAGATGCTGATGGAAATTCTCTTCTTGGAATTGCAGAAATTATTGTTGCAAAACATCGTAACGGTTCTGTAGGAGATGTTAAGCTTGCATTTAGGAAGAATCAGGTTAAGTTTGTGGACCTTGATACTGCAATACCTGAAGAAATTGGAGATGGTATAGTTGGACAAACATTCAGTTCTAAGATGAATTCTGATTCAGGAATGGGAATGCCTGTAAATTCTTCATTTGAGGACGAAGATTCTGACGATAATCCTCCGTTTTAAAAATTCTCCTTTTTGTTTTCGGTTTTCGTCTTATTTGTTTTTTCTTTTCCTTCCAGTATGATAACAATTTCTCCTTTAACTGCTTTTTCTTCGAAATGGGTTATTACATCTGGGAGACTTCCTCTGAATGTTTCTTCATATAATTTAGAAATTTCACGGGAAACAGAAACTTTGCGATTAGCTCCAAAAATTTCGGAGAATTGCTTTAGTGTTTTTATCAGACGGTAAGGTGATTCGTAAAATATCATTGTTCTTTCTTCATCAATAAGTGAGAGCAATTTTTTCTGTCGCCCTTTTTTTACCGGAAGAAAACCTTCAAAACAAAATCTGTCGCATGGGAATCCTGAATCAACCAGTGCCGGAATAAGAGCTGTGGCTCCAGGCAGACATTCTACTTCAATATGCTTTTCCACACAACTTCTAACAAGAAGAAATCCTGGGTCACTTATTCCAGGAGTACCTGCGTCTGAAATTAAAGCAACATTCTCTCCATTATTTATTCTTTCCGAGATAGATTCAACTGTCTGATGTTCGTTGAACTTATGATGTGAAAGGAGTTTATTCTGAATTTCGTAATGATGTAATAGTTTTGAAGAGGTTCGCGTGTCTTCAGCTAAAATTAAATCAACTTCCTTTAAAATTCTTACAGCCCTGAATGTCATGTCTTCCATGTTCCCTACGGGTGTTGGTACTAA
>Ga0055584_100006450_pt1 | contig 11505 bp, 12 predicted proteins | sample OSDHelmetaG_FD_58716 | JGI IMG/M metagenome (GOLD analysis project Ga0055584, IMG submission 58716) | Pelagic marine sediment microbial communities from the LTER site Helgoland, North Sea, for post-phytoplankton bloom and carbon turnover... | ecosystem: Environmental > Aquatic > Marine >...
CTGCTGGTGGAGGAGGGCTACGACCCGGCCATGGGCGCGCGCCCGCTGCGCCGGGCCATCCAGCGCCTGCTGGAGGACCCGCTTGCCGACGAGCTGCTGCACGGCACCCTCGAGGAGGGGCTCGTGATCGTCGTGGAGCGCGACGGCGACAAGATGTCAATGGAGCGCCGCGAGGCGCCCGCCGCGCCGGAGGCGCCCGAGGCGGTCGCCGTTGGCGCCGACCCGGACGCCGACGCGGAGTAACCGCTGAGCCCGCCACGGGCCCGCAGCCAGTTCGTATGCGATGGCTGCGGGCACGTGGAGGCCCGGTGGGTGGGGCGCTGCCCGGCCTGCGGGGAGTGGGACACCCTCCGCGAGGCACCCGCCCCGGCGGCGTCCCGCGCGCGCGGGCCCGGTCCCGCGTCCGCACGCGCGGACGCGCAGGTACGCCGCCTGGATGAGGTGGAGCCGCTCGCCGAGCACCGGATCCCCACCGGTGTCGGCGAGCTCGACCGCGTGCTGGGCGGGGGGCTGGTGCCCGGGTCGCTGGTGCTCATCGGTGGCGAGCCGGGCATCGGCAAGAGCACCCTCGTGCTGCAGGCCCTGGCGCACATGGCGCAGTCACGCGACGCGTTGCTGGTGACCGGCGAGGAATCACCGGCGCAGGTGAAGTCGCGGGCCGACCGCCTGGGTCCCGGGTGCGGGCGCATCCGCGTGCTGCCCGAAACCCACCTCGAGTCGGTGGTGGCCACCCTCGAGGGTGATCCCCCCGGTGCGTGCGCCATCGATTCGGTGCAGACGCTGGCCTCGGATACGCTCGACAGCGCGCCGGGCAGCCCGGCACAGGTGCGCAAGGTCACGGCCGAACTCGTGCGCCTGGCGAAACAGCACGACATCGCAGTCATCATCGTGGGGCAGGTGACGAAGGACGGAGGGCTCGCGGGTCCGCGCCTGCTCGAGCACATGGTGGATGCCGTCATCGCGTTCGAGGGGGACGACCTGCGGGCGCAGCGCGTGCTGCGGGCGCTCAAGAACCGCTTCGGCTCCACGAACGAGACCGGCATCCTCGAGATGCGCCCGGAGGGGCTGGCATCGGTGGACGACCCCTCGTCCGTGTACCTGGCCGAGGCAGGGGAGCGCGTGGGCTCGTGCCTGTTCCCCGCGGTGGAGGGATCGCGGGCGGTGCTCGTGGAGGTCCAGGCGCTGGTGGGCCCCACCGACATCGTTCCGCCCCGCCGCGTGGCGGGCGGGGTGGACCGCACCCGGCTGGCACAGGTACTGGCGGTGCTCTCACGCCACGCGGGGGTGCGGCTGGGCGACCAGGACGTGTTCGTGAGCGTCGCCGGTGGCGCCCGGGCGCAGGACCCCGCCGCCGACCTCGCGATCGCGCTGGCGGTGACGTCCGCGGCCCGTGGCACGCCGCTCACCGGCCCCACCGCCGCAATGGGGGAGATCGGATTGACCGGCGCCGTGCGGCCGGTGAGCCATGCCGCGCGCCGACTGGCCGTGTGCTCGGCACATCAGGTGGCGCGCGTTGCCAGTGGACCAGTGGGTGATGCCGCGGTGCCTGCCGGATTGGACGTGCTGCTGCGCGAGGAGGTGCCGGACGCCATCCGCGCCGCATTCGCGGGGAACGGCGCGTGATCTGGGCCGCGCGGCGTGCAATGCTCGCGGGACCTGTCGCGGTCCGGTGGAGGACCGGGCCCGCGGCGCGTGGAACATCTGCGGGATGAGCGGGCCCAGGGGGTGATGACGACGTCCACCGACAGCGAGCGCACCACGGCCACCGGCACGGACGGTGCCCGCCGGGGCATGCCGTCGGGCCTGCCGTACCCGGGGCCGCCGCCTCCGCGCGAGCCGCGGGGCATCGTGGCGCTGGTGGCGCAGTGGGTGCTCATGCTTCTGGGTGCGCTCGGCGCGTACCAGGTCGGCCGCACCATCAACTTCGGACGCGAGCTCGGCGATCCGTGGCAGTACCTGGCCTATGCCGGGGCCATCGCCGCGGGGGCGGTCGTCGGATGGATCGCGGGCGGCCTGGTGGCCCGGTGGCTGCCGTCGCGCATGCGGGCCATCGACCGCGCGGCCGACACCCGGTCGGCGGGCGAGCTGATCGTCGGCGCCCTCGGGCTGGTGGTGGGCCTGGTGGCCGCCGCGCTCGCCGGGGTGGCTGTCGCGCGCCTCCCGGTGGTGGGCCCCTACCTGCTGCTGCCCGTCGTGCTGCTCGTGGCCTACGTGTTCACCCGCATCGCGGCACGCAAGCATGCGGACATCCTCCGCCTGGTGGGCATCCGGTCGCGCAGCGCGTCATCCGTGCCGCCGCGGCTCATCGACAGCAGCGCGATCATCGACGGGCGCATCATCGACGTCATGCGCGCCCGGTTCCTGCCCGGCCAGATCGTGATCCCCGCCTTCGTCGTGGAGGAACTGCACCGGGTCGCCGACTCGGCCGATCCGGAGAAGCGCCAGCGCGGCCGGCGCGGCCTGGATCTGGTGGAGGAGATGAAGTCGGTGGGGGAGCAACGGGTTCAGGTGCGCCCCGGGGATGTGCCCGGTGATGGCGTGGACGCCAAGCTGGTCAACCTCGCACGCGACATGCACGCATGCATCGTCACCACCGACTACGCCCTCAACAAGGTGGCCCGCATCCAGGGGGTGGATGTCCTCAACGTCAACGAGCTCGCGATCGCGCTGAAGCCATCGGTGCTGCCGGGCGAGCGGCTGGAGGTGCGCATCATCCGGGAGGGCCGGGAGTATGACCAGGGCGTGGGCTACCTGGACGACGGCACGATGGTGGTGGTGGAGGGCGCGCGCTCCATGGTGGGCCGCGACCCCATGGACGTGGAGGTGACGTCGGCGATCCAGAACCCCTCGGGCAAGATGATCTTCGCCCGCCTTCCGGCTCCCCCGAAGTGAGGACCGGCGCCATCGTGGTGGCCGCGGGATCCGGCGAGCGCCTGGGCGCGGACCAGCCCAAGGCCCTCGTGCGCGTGGCAGGGCGGCCGATGGTCGCCTGGTCGGTGCGCGCGCTCGCCCGCGCCTCGGACATCGCCGCGGTGGTGGTGACATGCCCGCCAGGGCGCGAGCGCGAGATGGCGGCCGCACTGGGCGATGACGCTCCCGTGCACGCGATCGTGCCCGGAGGCAGCAGTCGCCAGCGATCGGTGGCGGCCGGAATCGCCGCGCTGCCGACCGATGTCGAGGCCATCCTCGTCCACGATGCCGCCCGCCCGCTGCTCACGCCCGCGCTGGTGGACCGCCTCACCGCGCGCGTCACGGACGTATCCGGCGTCATCGCCGCCGCGCCGGTCGCGGACACCCTGAAGCGCGGAACTGCGGGCGACGTGGTGGAGGCGACCGTCGATCGCGCGGGCCTCTGGGGCGCGCAGACCCCGCAGGTGTTCGGTGCACGCGTTCTCCGCGCCGCGTTCGCCGACGCCGGCGACGCCGAACTGGACGCCGCCACCGACTGCGCCGGAATGGCCGAGCGGCGGGGCGTGCCCGTGCACATGCTCGACCCCGGCGCGCCCAACCTGAAGGTGACCACCCCGGCGGATCTGCGCCTGGCCGAGGTCCTGCTGGGCGCGGGCCGCATCACGTAACGTCCCGCGGCGGTGCTGACCGACTACCACCTCCACCTGCAGCCTGATGGCCCGGAGGCCCGCGAGGCCGATCGGCACCGCTGGGATGCCGACGGCGGGCCGCGGTCCACTGCATGGATCGCGCGTTACGTCGAGGCCGCGCGCAGGCGTGCGGTGGACGAGATCGCCATCACCGAGCACGTGCACCGGTTCCGGGAGGTGCGCGACTGGCACCCGAACGCCTGGTGGCAGGGTGAGGCGACAGAGGACCTGGCAGAGCACTGCGCGGCCATCGGCCGGGCCCGTGATTCCGGTCTTCCCGTGCTGCTTGGCATCGAGATGGACTGGATCCCGGGACGCGAGGACGACATCCGCGTGCTCCTCGCATCCCAGCCGTTCGACATCGTGCTGGGATCGGTGCACTGGCTGGGCGACCTCGCGGTGGATCACCCCGACTACCCCTGCTGGGATTCCCTGGGCGCCGGTGAGACCTGGGGCCGCTACCTCGACGAGCTGGCTGCAGCCGCCGCAAGCGGACTGTTCGATGTGCTGGCCCACCCGGACCTGCCGAAGGTGTTCGGCACGCCGATGCCCGAGGGGCTCACGACACGCCGCGATGCGGTGATCGCGCAGATCGCGGAGTCGGGCGTGGCCGTGGAGTGCTCATCGGCGGGCCTGCGCAAGCCATGCCGCGAGCTGTACCCGGACCCGGACTGGCTTGCCGCCTTCCGTCGCGCCGGGGTTCCCGTGACCCTCGCGAGCGATGCGCACCGGCCGGAGGATGTCGCCCGCGACTATCCGACGGCCGTCGCAGCCCTGCGTGGGGCGGGCTATGAGACGATCACCCGGTTCCGTGGCCGCGAACCGGAGCAGGTGGCCATTCGATGGGCATGAGGGTCGGCATGGGCGTGGATGCGCACCGCCTCGAGGCGGGGGTTCCCCTGGTGCTGGGCCTGGTCGGCATCGATCACCCCGAGGGCCTCGCCGGGCACTCGGACGGGGATGTCGTGGCGCACGCGGTGTGCGATGCCCTCCTCGCGGCCGCGGGGGGCCCTGACATCGGCGTGCTGTTCCCCTCGGGGGCGCCCGAATGGGCGGGCGTCACGGGCACGGCGATGATCACGCACGTGATCGGGGTGCTGGGGGAGCAGGGCGCCACCCCGGTGAACGTGCACGCGGTCGTCGTGTGCGAGCGTCCCCGCGTGTCGCCGCACCGTGCGGCCATGGAGCAGGCGCTCACGGCCGCCGTGGGCGCGCCGGTGTCGGTGCACGCCACCACCACTGACCGGATGGGCTTCACGGGCCGCGGCGAGGGCATCGCCTGCCAGGCCGTGGCCCTTGTGGATGCCGCGTGAGCCTGCGCCTGCATTCCACCCTCACGGGCCGGACGGAGCCCGTCGCCGCCGACGTGGACGGCGTGATCGGGATCTACGCGTGCGGGCCCACGGTGTATTCGCGCATCCACATCGGCAACGCGCGCCCGTTCGTGGTCTTCTCGGTGCTGAAGCGCTACATCGAGCGCCGCGGGCAGCGCGCGCGCCTGGTCATCAACGTCACCGACGTCAACGACAAGATCTACGACGCCGCGCGGGCCGAGGGGATCCCGTCGATAGAGCTCGCGGAGCGGTGCACCCGTCAGTACATCGAGGACACCGACCTGCTGGGCCTCGGGCGCCCGGATGCCGAGCCGCTCGTCACCGACTCGATGGACGAGATCGTGGCGCTCATTGCCGACCTCGTGGAGCGCGGCCTGGCGTACGAGGCCGGCGGAGATGTCTACTTCCGCGTGCGCGGGTTCGCCGACTATGGCTGCCTGTCGGGCCGGCGACTGGATGACATGCCCGACACCGACCCGGGCGACCTCAAGGATGATCCCCTCGACTTCGCGCTCTGGAAGGGCCTGAAGGAGGGCGAGGACGCCTGGTGGGACTCCCCGTGGGGCCCCGGGCGTCCCGGGTGGCACATCGAGTGCTCGGCCATGGCCGAGAAGGAACTCGGCATGGGCTTCTCGGTGCACGGGGGCGGCATCGACCTGGTCTTCCCGCATCATGAGAATGAGATCGCCCAGAGCGAGGGTGCGCACGGCACCCCCTTCGCGCGCATCTGGATGCACAACGAGATGCTCGAGCTCAGCGACAGCAAGATGAGCAAGAGCATCGGCAACATCGCCCTTCTCGCGGACGTGGTGGGGCAGTGGGGCGCCGACACGGTCATCGCGTACTTCATGCAGAGCCACTACCGGTCGCGGCTGCCCTTCTCGGATGAGCGCATGCGCGATGCCGAGGCCGCCTGCCGGCGCGTCCGAAACGCCATCCGCGCCCTGGACCGCGCGCTCGCGGAGCCCGGGGACACGATCGACGTGGAACTCGCGACCGCAGCGGCGGCAGCGCGCGAGCGCTTCATCGCAGCGATGGATGACGACTTCGGCACCCCGGGCGCCATGGCGGCGGTCTTCGACCTGGTGCGCGCGATCAACCAGGCACTCGAGCGCGGACGACTGCCCGAGGGGCAGGTGCAGGAGATCCGGCTGGACCTCGCCGCGCTGCTCGACATGCTCGGCCTGTCCGGGCTTGCGTCCCCCGGCGATGATGAGGTGCCCGACGCGGTGCGCGCGCTGGTCGATGATCGCCAGCGCGCCCGCGGGGACCGCGACTTCGCCCGCGCGGACGAGATCCGCGATGCCATCCTCGCCCTGGGCTTCGAACTCCGCGACGGGCCGGACGGGCCCGAGGTGATCCCGGCGTCATGACCAGCCGGCGCCATGGGCGGAGGCCCCACCACGGCGACGATGACGGGCCCGTGCTGGTGTACGGGCGCAATCCCGTGCGCGAGCTGATCATGGCCGCCAGGCGGCCCGTGGAGGAGGTGTGGGCCCTCGCGCAGGCCGCCGACGACCCCGCGCTTGCCGGGGTGCCGGTGGTGGTGAAGCGGCGCGAGGACCTGGCGCGCCTCGCGGGCACCGGTGACCACCAGGGGATGGTGGCGATCACGGATGAGTACCCCTACGCAGACCCTCAGGCCGTGCTCGAGGGTGACGGCCCGGTGATGGTGCTCGATGAGGTGCAGGACCCGCGCAACCTTGGCGCGGTGGCACGGGTCGCCGATGCGGCGGGCTTCGCCGGGCTCGTCATCCCGTCCAGGGGCAGTCCGGGGATCACCGCGGTCGCCTGCAAGGCGTCCGCCGGTGCAGTTGAGCACCTGTCCATCGCGCGCATCGGGTCGGTCGTGGCCTTCGTCAATGACCTTGCGGGGGCGGGCCGATGGTCCGTGGGCGCCGACGCGGATGGCGGCACGGACTACCGCGAGGTGGCATGGGACCCCTCGGCGGTGATCGTGCTGGGCGCTGAGGGAGCGGGCCTCAGGCCGAAGGTGCGGGAGGTCTGCGACCAGTTGGTGCGCATCCCGATGCGGGGGAGGGTGGGGTCCCTGAACCTCTCCACGGCCGCAGCGGTGCTGGCCTTCCGTGCCGTGGCGGGGGGCTGATCCGGGGGCAGAGGTTGACACCGTCTTGTGCGATCGGTATCAATCCCCCATCTCTTACCTTCAAGTAAAGATTCACCCTGAGTCTTAACCGAAGGTTGAGGGATGGTGAGAGCCCTCCGAAACGCCACACAGGAGTGAACATGGGTGCCGCTGCGCGCCGGCTGACCGATCTGGACCAACAGGGGCACGTCGACATCGTCGACGAGGGCCTCGTCCGCCGCGCCCGTGCCGGTGACGGCCAGGCGATGGATCAGATCATCTCCCGCTACCGGGGATTCGTGCGCCTCAAGGCCAGCGCGTACTTCCTGGCGGGCGGTGACTCCGAGGACCTCATCCAGGAGGGTCTCATCGGCCTGTTCAAGGCCGTCCGCGACTACCGGCCCGAGCGCGAGGCGTCGTTCCGGTCGTTCGCCGAACTCTGCGTGACGCGGCAGATCATCACCGCCATCAAGACGGCGGCACGCAACAAGCACTCCCCCCTCAACACCTACGTGTCGTTCAGCAACTCGCGCGCCGGCAGCGAGCAGGAGACCACCCTGGCCGATGTGCTGCCGGACGACCCGGTGACCGACCCCGTGAACCAGGCCATCTCCACCGAGGAGCTCCAGAGCCTGGTGGATACCCTGGGCCGCGTGCTGAGCCCGCTCGAGAGCCAGGTGCTGGCCATGTACCTCGAGGGGCGCTCGTACGAGGAGGTCGCCGAGCGGCTCGAGTGCAATCCCAAGAGCGTGGACAACGCTCTGCAGCGCGTGAAGCGCAAGGTGGAGGTCCACCTGAAGGAGCGCGAGGTCCTCGACCTCGGATAGAGGGTTTGCCAATCCCTCCATCGGAGGGTGAGGGTTTGACGTGATGCCGCCATTGATGGCGGCATCACGCGTTTCCGGGTACGTTCCGGGGCATCACGGCACCCCGATGAACCCGAGGATCCCATGAGCGCACCCATCCTGGTCGGCTACGAGCGCAGCGCGTCGGCGGAGAAGGCCCTGGACCACGCGATCGCGCGCTGCAACGAGCTGCATGCACCGCTGCTGGTGCTCGCCGTCCATGAGGCCGTGCTCGACCCCACCGGTCCGCGCGCCTTCGGCACCATGGGCGATGGCAGCCCCATGCAGGGCCCGTTCCCAGAGATGCCCGACGTACACGAGGTGCTGCAGGAGGCGAAGAGTCGCGTGGAGGACGGCGCCGTCGCGAAGGCCGAGTACGCGTGGGCCATCGGTGAGCCGGGCTCCCTGATCGTGGAGACCGCGCAGGAGTACCGCGCGCGCCTGATCGTGGTGGGACACAGCCATCACGGGTTCCTCGGCAAGGTGTTCGGTGCGGATGTCGCGGCCGAGGTCGAGAAGCACGCCGGAATCCCCGTCGAGGTCGTCGACTAGGCATCATCCCCCCGGCCCGCGCGGCGGGTCCCGCCGGAGTAGCTCAGTTGGTCAGAGCACCTGTCTTGTAAACAGGGGGTCAGCGGTTCGAATCCGCTCTCCGGCTTCAGCAGGGCCGCCGAGTCACGTAGCGTGCGGGCGATGCGGCCCCGGGGAATCATCACCATCGTCGTCGCCGCTCTGGCCGCCGCGGTGCTGGTGGTGATGGGTCTTGCCGACGTGGGCTGCACGCAGTTCGCCATGGTGGACACGCCCTCCGGCCCGGCCCAGCAGACCGGCGGGTGCTTCGTGCCCACGGCCCTGTACGCGAAGCACTGGCTGTACCTGGCCGCCATCGCCGTGGTCGGGCTGGGCACCTGGCTCGCGCTCTCCCCGTGGGGGCGCGACCCCGGGCGGTGAGGGCGCGCAGCGCACGGCCTACCCGATCGGAGGGTTTCGCCGCGTCCCCGTCGGACTCTTACATCTGGCCCCACATTCCCTCACACCTGCCGCGTTGTGTAGGGAAACGACGTTCACAGGTTCACACAGGGGGGAGTCACCATGGTCGCGGCAATCATCATCATGCTGTTGGTGGGCGGTCTTGCCTGGTGGATGGTGTCTGCGATGTAGATCCGACCGGGAATACCACCGTGAGCACGGCACCGCCATCGGGGGCATTGCTGGCGGTCACCGATGCGCCATGCATCTGGGCCACCTGGTGCACGATGGACAGCCCCAGGCCGGAGCCCGGCTTGCCGCGGGCCCCTGACGACCGGTAGAAGCGCTCGAACACATGGGGGAGGTCGCTCTCGGGGAATCCGGGTCCGTGGTCGCGCACGGTCAGCACGCCCTCGCGCAGCGTCACCTCGATGGGCTCGCCCGCCACGTTCCACTTCACGGCGTTGTCGAGCAGGTTCGCCACAAGGCGGTTGAGCCGCTCGGGCACGCCGTCCACCACCAGGGGGGCCAGGTCCTCGAGCACCAGCACCCCGGGGTGCTGGCGACGCAGGCGCTCGATGGCGGCGCCGGCGATCTCATCGAGCCGCACATCCTGCGCCTCGTCCTCGCGCACGGTGGTCTCTCCCGCCCGCACGATGTCGGTCACCAGGGCAGAGAGCTCATCGGTCTGCTCCACGACGTCCCGCAGCAGTTCCGCGTGGTCCCCGGGCGGAAGGTCCCCGGGCTGCTGCAGCACCTCGATGTTCGCCCGCAGCGATGCCAGCGGGGTGCGGAGCTCATGCGAGGCGTCCGCCACCAGGCGTCGCTGCGCCTCGGCTGACGACTCGAGCTTGTCGAGGGTGCCGTTGAACACCCGGGCGAGGCGGGCGATCTCGTCGTCACCCACCACGGGCAGCCGCCGCGAGAGGTCATCCGCGTCGGCCAGCTCCTCGGTGCGGGCCGTGAATGCCGTGACGGGACGAAGCGCGCGGCCCGACACCACCCAGCCGAGGCCCGCCCCGGCGGCGACCCCCGCGCCGGTGACGATGAGCAGGATGATCCCGAGGCCATTGAGGGCCGACTGGACCTCGTCCACCGGTCGTGCCAGCTCGACGGCCACGCCGGTCGCGACCGGGGCGGTGATGCCGCGCAGGCTCACGCCCTGGATGTCGGCATCCCAGAAGTAGGCCTCCGCGGACCCCGCCGCAACCTCGCGATCGCGCGCGGTCACGGGCAGGCGCACGTCATCTGCGCGCCCGCGGCGGTTGCGGACGCGGCGCTGATCGGACCCGTCGGACAGGTCCGACGCCGGGGTGACGATCTGCGAGTAGACCTGTGGACCCCCGAAGCGCCCTCCGCGCCGGAACTCCCCGGGCGGGGGAAGCGCCCGCGCCCCTTCGCTCAGCACCCTCTCCATCTGCTGGCGCAGCGAGGCATCCACGCTCCCCAGCAGTCGCGCCCGCACCGCCACGTAGCTCGCCAGGGATGCCGCGGCCACGGCCACGGCAACGGCCACGGCGGCGGCGATCGCCATGCGGCGGCGGATGCTCACTGCTCGCGCAGCACGTAGCCCACGCCGCGAACCGTGTGGATGAGCCGGGGCTCTCCGCTCTCCTCGAGCTTCCGCCGCAGGTACCCCACGTACACGCCCAGCGAGTTGGACGCCGGGCCGAAGTCGTATCCCCACACCCGTTCGTGGATGACCGTGCGCGTCAGGACGACCCGGGGATTGCGCATGAACAGCTCGAGCAGTTGGAACTCGGTGCGGGTGAGTTCGATCGCCCGCCCCCCGCGATCCGCGGCGTGCCCGGCGAGATCGAGCGTGAGGTCGTCGAAGCGCAGCGCGCTGGCGTCATCGCCGTTCTGCGATGCGGACCGCCGCAGCAGCGCCCGGAGGCGCGCCAGCAGTTCCTGCAGGGCGAACGGCTTGACCATGTAGTCGTCGGCGCCCGCGTCCAGGCCCGCCACCCGGTCGCCTACGGCGTCACGCGCCGTGAGCATCAGGACGGGCGTGGCGTCCCCGGCTGCGCGCAGGCGGCGACACACCTCGATGCCGTCCACCCCGGGCATCATCACGTCGAGGAGCACGGCGTCCGGGGCGCGCTCGGCCAGCATCGCCAGCGCCTCGTCGCCATCCGATGCGAGCTCCACCTCGTAGCCCGCGAGGGTCAGGGCCCGCCGCACGGCAGCACGGACGGCCTCCTCATCGTCGGCGACCAGGATCCTCACGTCATGAGTGTGGCGCACGGGCGCGGCGCGCGTCGGGCGCCGCGCTGCCACCGCGCCCGATCAGCATGCGGGGCACCGACAGGCCGATGACCCTTGAGGGGCACAGGGAATCGGTGGTCGCCTCCCGTCGCGCGCCCGTATCGGCACCCGCCGCCGCGAGGCCGGCGAGCACGCCGATCCCCGCGACGATCAGGCCCACCAGCCCGGCCTTCACGCCACGCGCGACGCCGGTCGGCCTCGCGCGTGGCGTGCGGGTCGATGGTCACGGACCCTGCGGCGGCATCTGACCGCCGCGGCCGTGACCACCCGGGCCGTTGCCGTTCACGATGTCCGTCGCCATCTGCTTCAGCTCGGCATCGGTCTTCTGCGCGCCGCCATGCGGGGCACCCTGCGCGTTCAGGGCCGTGGTCACCGCGGTCACCACCGCGGCGGTATCCACGCCC
>Ga0055584_100006451_pt1 | contig 11505 bp, 8 predicted proteins | sample OSDHelmetaG_FD_58716 | JGI IMG/M metagenome (GOLD analysis project Ga0055584, IMG submission 58716) | Pelagic marine sediment microbial communities from the LTER site Helgoland, North Sea, for post-phytoplankton bloom and carbon turnover... | ecosystem: Environmental > Aquatic > Marine >...
GCTCCGTGGCCGGGGAACGGGTAGCGTTATCGTTTCCCGGAAACGCATCGCGTTATCCGGGATCCAGTTCACGCACGTTAGAACCGGTGCGAGCTGGGTTCCGGATGCCGCTATTGCGGCTCCGGGAAACGCAATCTTTCGCTGTCAGCGCGCTGCGTAAAATGCCCAGACTGACACGGCGTAGACGATCAGCACGATCAGCGAATCGAGCCCGATGCCGAAGACGCGCGGCTTCCGGCGCACCAGCAGGCCGATCATGTAGATCGCCGTGACCAGGATGCCCGAGAGCAGGGCCAGTTTCGCGGTGCCGTCGATCTGGTTCAGGATCAAACCGTCGCGGTAAAATATATCCGCCGGAAACAGCACCAACACCATGATCAGGTTGCTGCCGAAAATGTTAGAGATCGCCATCGTATAAGCGCCCATGCGGACGGCGGCGATGGTGGTGCTGAGTTCCGGCAGCGATGTCGTCGTCGCCAGTAGGGTTGCGCCGATGAAACTGCTGCCGAGGCCGGTTTGCTCCGCCAAGCCTTCGCAAACCTCGACCAGGGCGACCCCGCACACCAGAATGACCAGGCCGACGATAGAGGATTCCAACGCCAGCGCCGACAATCCGCGCCCGCGTAAGGTATTCGCCGCCATTGGCCCTGTTTCTTCTTTCATGTCCGGTAAGTCGATCGGCCGCCACGGGTGCGCGCTATCATACCGGTCGAGCACGACGATGGCCGCGCAATAGATCGCGGCGAATAATACCACGCCTGCACCGATCCAACCGATGAGCGCCACATCGCCCAGCGTGGCGACGGCGAGAACAGCCGCCAGCAGCAAAATTAAGAGAGCGGCTTCCAGAACCGGGGTCGACTTGCGCGGAAACGATGTCAGCGTGACATGCAGGGCCGCCGCGTCCGCGACCACGAGGATCGCCGTCTGCATGGTGATGCCGCCGAACATGTTATTGAGCGCCAAGGCAGCATTGCCGCCAAGCGCCGCCGCCGATGTCGTCACCAATTCCGGCAATTCGGTAATGGCGGCGAGAAAGATCAATCCCATGATCGCCTGGCCTGCACCGGTCTTGTCGCCGATTGCATCCGCTAGATGCGAGAGCCGGGTTCCCGCGAACCAGATGGCCGCTGCCAGTGCCGCAAAGAGCGCCAGATTTGCCGTCAACGATAAGTTCGGGATCAAGTCCAAGGTTTCGACCTTTGCGATTGTGGGTTCCGACGGGCTTTGCCGGCCCGCCGATTTAGGCTAATTCTGATCATCCTTACATCGTAGCGTCGAATCCGGGAGTAAGCATGACGAAATTCGGTATCGGGCAAGGTGTCCCCCGTTGGGAGGACCCGCGTTTGCTGAGGGGTGGGGGTCTATATTCGGACGACCTGAACCGTCCGGGCCAGGCCTATGGCTATGTGGTCCGCTCACCACACGCGAAGGCCCGGATCGTCTCCATCGATACGGCGGCGGCGCAGGCATCACCCGGCGTGCTGGCGGTCTATACCGGCGCCGATATCGAAGCGGCGGGTTATGGCAAGGTTCCGCCCATGGCGATCCGGAAACGCGCCGACGGGTCCGATATGTTCACGCCGCCGAACGTGCCGCTGCGCCAAGGGTTGGTTCAGTATGTCGGCGATTACGTGGCCTTCGTGGTGGCGGAGACCCACGATCAGGCGCGCGACGCCGCGGAATTGGTGGCGGTCGAGTATGAGGAATTGCCCTCTGTCACCGCGACCGCGGACGTGTTGAGCGCGGGCGCGGCGTCGGTCTGGGAAGAGGCCTCAGACAATGTCTGTTTCGTTCATGAGGAAGGCGACAAGGCGGCGGTCGAGGCGGCCATCGCCGGGGCGCCACATGTCACTACGCTAGAGTTGGATATAACCCGTGTCGCCGTGGCCCCGATGGAGCCGCGCGCCTGCACCGGCGAGTACGATAAATTCAAGGACCGCTTCACCCTCTATACCGGGACCCAAGGTCCACACCTCGTGCGTCAGGCCATGGCGGAGCCGATGATGAACGTGCCGCAGAATAAACTGCGCGTGGTCAGCAACGACATGGGCGGCGCGTTCGGCATGCGCTCTGGTCCCTATGCGGAGAATACATTGTGTTTGCATGCGGCGCGGGATTTGGACCGTCCGGTGAAATGGACCGGCGACCGCTCCGAGCATTTCCTGACCGACGATCAAGCCCGCGACAATATCTCGAAGGTGGAGTTGGCGCTGGACGGCGACGGTAAGTTCCTCGCCTTCCGGGTCCTGACCACGGCGAACCTCGGCGCGTATCTCGGGATGCTCGGCGTGCATTCGAGTGTCGGCAATCTCGGCACCTTGGCGGGCACCTACACGACGCCCGCGATCTATACGAAAGTGACGGGTGTGTTCAGCAATACGCCCTCCACCGGTCCCTATCGGGGGGCGGGGCGGCCGGAAGCGGCTTATGTGCTGGAGCGCGCCATTGATACGGCGGCGGCGGAGCTCGGCATCGATTCCGCCGAACTCAGGCGTCGCAACTACATCCCGGAATCGGCCCTACCGTACCAGACCGCGCTTGCCTTCAATTACGATTCCGGCCAGTTCGAGAAGAACATGGATGCCGCGTTGGAGATGGCCGACTACGACAATTTCGCGGCCCGGCGGGAGGCGTCGGCGTCGGCGGGGAAGTTGCGCGGTATCGGCATTGCCAGCGTCATCGAACAATCGGCGGGCGGTTTTCCGGAATGGGCGGAGGTCCGCTTCGATCCGTCCGGAACCGTGACCCTGGTCATGGGAACCCACAACCACGGCCAAGGGCACGAGACAGTGTTCCGGCAAATGCTCTCCGACAAGCTCGGGCTCGCGTTCGAGGAAATCCACTACCAGCAAGGTGATACCGATCACGGCATGGCGGGGACGGGCACGTTCGGCTCGCGCTCGTCCGGCGTCGGCGGGGCCGCGTTGATGCTGGCGGCGGAGAAGGTGATCGAGAAGGCCCGCAAGGCGGCCGCCCATCATCTGGAAGCGGGGGAGGGCGATATCGAATTTGCCGACGGTGTCTTCACCGTCGCCGGGACGGATAAATCCGTCAGCCTGACCGACTGCGCCAAACTATTGCAGAACTTCATGATGGCGCCGCCCGGCATGGAAGTGGGCTTAAACGAATGGGCGTCATGGCGCCCACCCGCGCCGACTTACCCGAACGGCTGCCACGTCGTCGAGGTCGAAATCGACCCCGAGACCGGCGAGCTGGAGATCACCCGCTATGTCGCGGTCGACGATGTCGGCACGGTCCTGAACCCGCTACTGCTCGACGGTCAGCTGCACGGCGGCATCGTGCAAGGGGTCGGGCAAATCCTGTTCGAGGACGTGCGCTGGGACCGCGAGACCGGGCAGCTCATCACCGGTTCCTTCATGGACTATGTCATGCCGCGCGCCGACACGGTGCCGAATTTCGAATCCGCCGTGAACGAGGACGCCGTCACGGCAACCAACCCGATCGGCGTCAAGGGCGCGGGCGAAGCGGGATGCGTCGGCGCCATGCCGGCCTTGATGAACGCCATCGTCGACGCCCTGCGCCCGGCGGGCGTGAAGACGCTGGACATGCCCGCGACCCCGCAACGGGTGTGGGCGGCGTTACAGGCGGCTGGAGAATAAGACTCCAAATGCTCTCAGCCTGGATTGAAATGCGACTGAAATAAAGCCACTGCTGCCTCCCTCTACCAGCCACCGCCGCCTCCGCCGCCACCGCCGCCGCCGGATGAGCCGCCGCCGCCGGAGCCGGTTTCGCTGCCGGGTGCGGCCGAAGCGGTGGCGAGGGCATCGGAAAATCCGTGCGAGAGAGCATCTGCGATCCAGAAACCGTTGTACGCGTCGTCATGGCTACTGCGATACCAATCGGGTCCTTGGGCTTCGCTCCCGATCTCGCTCAGGTGGGCGTCGAATTTCTCGCTCCATTGATGCTCGACATCGAGCGCCAAGGCGAAGGGTAGATATTGCTCGAATACCTCGGGTGTCACGTCGGGCGGATGCAGGGCGTCGAAGCGGTCCTTTTCGGCGACCGAGAGGAACAGTTTAAAGCCGTCGAGCTGATCCATGATCGCGCGGCCTTTCATCGTCGGCGCTTTCAACAGATGAGCGAAGAGGGCCATCATCACGCCCACCGCGATCAAGGTCGTGGTGAGGGGAACGCCGAAGAGGCCGAGATAGGTCGGCCCTTGAACAATCGCGATGTAGCCGACAAAGCCGGCCCCGAAAAGATTGCCCGACAACCGGCGTAAGGAGAAACGGGCGCCGTTGCCAATCAGGCGGCTGATCGTATTGCCCGCATAGAACATGAAGAAAAAGAAGGCCACCGCAGCGAACAAAACGGTGATACCGTCTTGGTTTGCGTTCCGGCTGATGGCGGTTAGATAAACCACGGCTAAGCCGATCAATCCGCCCGGCATCAAAAAGGTCGAATTCTTTCGGTAGTAGGCTTTCGCCAATTCGCCGGAAAGATGATCCTTGAACGCGAATTTGGCGGCGAGGAAGACCTGGTGATTTCTTTCTTTCATTTCTACCCGTTGCGAGACGGCGAAGATCGCCTTGAAGATGGCCCGCTCACCTGGTGTCAGGGAGGGCACGGACTTGTTGCGCACGGAGAGAGTGTAAACTCCATCATCTTCCGAGATTATGATCGCGCCCTTGACCGCCATGTTGACGACGGCGGCGGTGAAGGCCTTGTCGTCGTAACCCATATTCATGAGCGTGCGGGAGAGAGCCGGGGAGAAGCCGCTCGGCGGTTTGAACAAGGGGATGATCGTGCCCTTCGCCGGGTCGCGGCCGATCCAAAGCCAGACCGCTAGATAATACGCGAGCAGGACGGCGAGCCCCGCGAGGCCGACGAATATTTCGGTATTGTCCGCGAAGAGATGCCCGGCTTCGTCGGCGGCGCTCGGCTGATCGACGAAGCCTTTCGGCCAGCCGACGGCGACGGTAATCCCTTCCCCGACGGCCAGCGGGCGCGTTGTCTCGAACACGACCGTGCCGTCGCCGGTCGCCCGTTTGGTGAAGGCGGCGCCCTGTGCGCCCGCCCGCCCAGTATAGGCGGCGCTTTGCAGAATGTCCGCGACCGGCGGCGGCGAGACCGTGACCTTCACCTTTAGGATGGGAAACGACCAATCATTGCCGGTGACGTTCCAGTATATCTCGTCGAAATCGTCGAAATAACCGATCTGGCGGTCGGTTTCGTAGACGATTGTGTAGGTGTGGACGCCACGACCGATCAGCACGTCCTGACTGCCGATATAAAGCCGCTCGAAATTTCCCTCCGGTCGCGTGTGGTGCGGCTCCCGCACACCGTCGCGCAGCACATCGAGCACGGTGAAGCCGACCTTCACATTATTGCCGAGACGGTCCTGATAGGTGGTCGGGAAATCGCGGAAGATACCCCGCTTGATTTGCCGTCCTTCGCCGCGGACTCGGATGATTTCCGTGACCCGCAGGTCGGCATTGGACTGAACCACGATCCGGCTTTCAAACGAGAGAATTTCCTCTTGTGCCGAGGCGCTTGCCGTCAGCGAGAGAAAGATTGTTAGGGCGGTAAGAAGAGCAGTGCGCAAGTGCGTCATACTGGTCGGCCTATTCTCCGAACTCGACTTTCGGGACGGCCCGGTCCTCCGCGTTTTCAATCTCGAAATAGGTCGCTTGTTGGAATCGGAATTGGTTGGCGACGAGGTTGCTCGGGAACGATTCGATCAGGATGTTAAGGTTCCGGGCCGCGCCGTTGTAATAGCGCCGCGCCAGCTGAATTTGCTCTTCGATCTCGTCGAGCGATTGGTGAAGATCGGTGAAGTTCGTATTCGCCTTCAATTCCGGATAATTCTCGGCGACGGCGAAAATGCGGCCGAGCGCGGCCCCCAACAATCCGGCGGTCTGGCCCTGCTCCTCGGCGGTACCGGATTCCAGGCTGCGGGCCCGTAGCGCCGTGACGTTCTCCAGAAGATCGCGCTCGTGATCCATATAGCCTTCGACCGTCGAGACGAGATTGGGAATGAGATTGGCGCGGCGCTTCAATTGCACGTCGATGCCGCTCCATCCCTCGGCCACCATGTTCTTATTCTTCACGAGTTTGTTGTAAATCGCGATGACATAGAAAATGACGAGGAGGACGAGAATGACGAAAATCAGCAATGCTTCCATAATATTTCTGCCTCGTGGCGGATTACGGGGATGCGCGTAACAGGAGAATACGGACATCTATGTGCGGATTAAATCGATTTTTAGCCAGATTGGTTGCACTCTGCCGAAGGAGCCAACCGATACACACGCCGCGCCGTGCCGCTGAAGATCGCCTTCTTCTCCGCCGGAGACGCGCCTGCCGCGATCCGCTTAAAGGCGTTCCACAAGGCCGAATATCCGATGCCCATTTTCTCGACCGGGAAATTGCTCTCGACCATGCAGCGCTCCGGGCCGAAGAGTTCGATGCAGGGCTCGATATAGGGGCGCCAATAATCGGCCAGCTCCGTTGAGCTGGGGGGTGCGGGAAGCGCGCCATAGTCATAGGCCGCGAGGCGCATCATCATGCCGCCGAGTTTGACGCTGACATTGGGGCATGCGGCGATCTTTGTGATTGAGGCAAGCCATTGAGCTCTCACCTCGTCCTGTTTGCCGCCGTAGGGTCCGTAGCCGAGCGGACCACCACAATGGCACAGAACGATGTTGGCATCCGGATGAGCGCGGGCGAGGTTGAGGACCTCGCCGAGTTGGGTGTGAAAGACCCAGGCGTCGAGCGAGAGGCCATGGGCCGTCAGTCGGCCCAATCCGTCGCTGAAAGCGGGAGAGGCGTATAGCCCGGAGCCCTTCGCGCCGTTACCGATGATCGGGTCGGCGTCCCAGGCGCCGGAATGCCGCACGCCGCGAAATCGCCCGCCGCCGGCGTGGATATGGGCCTCTAACACGGCGTCGAGCCGGTCGCCCAGGGTCAGGTCGGCGAAACCGACAATTCCGGCCGCCACCCGCGTCTCGCCGTAGAGGCCGCTCGCGCTCATCGCGGCGATCCCAGCAACGAATTCGGTCTCGCCGACCGGCCGCAACTCCTCCGGTCCGTCGGCGCGGTACATGGCGTGGCACTGCACAAATACTGTCTCGGTCACGTTGTGGCCGGTCGCGACGTCCTCCAGGAACTCAGGCAAGAGATAGCGGTATCGGGCCGCGTGATCCCACAGGTGATGATGGGTGTCGACGATGGCCAGTTCCGGATCGAGGACAGGTTCTTCGGGCGCGCGGGCCAGCCATGCCATGTTCGGTGGCGTGATCCGTCCAAATCGGGTAGTGGTATCTGATTGGCTCACGTGTCACCTCCGATGGTGTGCAGAAAAATGTTGATCCTCTTTGTAGGAAAGTATGCCCCGCGGTTGTGCGGGCGAGACGGAAGCATCGTTACATGACGTGGAAACGGCTCAAGAAAAATATTTTGGCGGCGCTCGGCGTGGCGGCGGCGTTGATTTTGATGCCGTATTTTGCGCTGACCTATATCGCGCTCGGCCTGATCGACGTCATGCGGAACGAGCGTAAAACGGTCGAATTGTTCGATCGGTATTTCTTCGGCAACGGATTTTTCACCGCGTGGCTGTTCGCGCCGATCAATCTGCTGGTCGATCTTTTCTGTTATCGCAACAAGCGTATCTATCGGCCGGAAGATTTTTCGGACGATTGCCGCCGGGAAATCGATGAGGCCTTGGCGGTCTTTGTCGAGCGCAAGGATGAGATCATCGCACGGATCGACCGGGACCTCGGGACCGAGCGGCGCGGGATGTTCGTCTATCGCTGGTTCGGCAAGCAATACAACACCGAGATTGAGGAGCTCAACAAACCGTTCAAGCATCTGCGAACCATCGCCGTCTCCGTCTTCGACGGTCAGGAATCCACGACCTCGCATTTCGGCCCGCTGCGGCTGACATTGCGGATATTATATAATCTGACCCCGTCGCAGAATGCCGACATGTTTATCGAGTGCGGCAATACAAAACACTATTGGCGCGACGACCCGTTGTTCATTTTCGACGACACGCTGATTCATCAATCCGTCAATGAGAACGAAGGGCGGCGCTACTGCGTGTTCATGGATGTCATGCGGCCGTCGCCGGTCCCCGGCTTGATGTTGGGAATATTGCGGCCGCTGGCGGCGGTCTCGCAGCAAAGCCGCGCCATCTTCTATCGGCGTTGGAAGATGTTGGGCATGGACGACGCCTGAACGGCACACGGATTGTCATTTGCTCCCGACCAAGGCTTTACCCTAAATTCGCCTCATCATGACAAATATCCTGACTGACCATTTCCGAATGCTTACTTCCGCGAATAGGGCCACGATATGAATGAAGTTACCCATCGATGAGCGCGCCGAATCCGAAATTGCGACTGGCGCTGGTCACGGATATCCATCATGGACCGCCGACGAAGACGAAACGCGGGGACGAGGCCCTACCGTTGCTGCATAAATTCGTCGATTTCGCCAATGATTGGGGCGCTGACCTGGTGATCGATCTTGGCGATCGGATCAGCGACAAGGACAACGCGACCGATCGCGGCCTCACCGCCGATGTCGCGGGCGCCTTCCAGCGGGTGAGCATTCCGCGCCGCCATCTCGCGGGGAATCACGATCTTGAATTCATGACCCGGGCCGACGGTGAGGAACTGCTCGGCACGTCGCTGACGAGCGAAAGCGCGGATATCAACGGATTTCACCTTGTGTTCTGGCAAGCGGGCGTCGCATACGACCGACAGGACGGGTTCGCTCTGACCGACGGCGATATCCAATGGCTGGCAGATGACCTGGCCAGCACCGATCTTCCCGCCATTGTTTTCAGTCATGTGCCGCTCGACGGGGCGTCGATGACCGGCAACTTCTATTTCGAGGCCAACCAGCATTGTGCGCAATATAGCGAAACAGCGGAGATTCGCCGTGTCTTGAGAGAAGCGGGAAATGTGGTGCTGTGTGTTGCCGGGCATGTGCATTGGAACAAGGCGAATTCGGTCGACGGTATTCCATTTTTGTCGCTGCAATCGCTGACCGAGAGTTTTACCACCGCACCCGCCCCTGCCGGAGCCTGGTCCACCATCGAGATCGGCGAGGATATTCATTGGCAATGCCACGGCGCCGACCCGATGGACGTGCGGATGCCGCTCGGGCATGGTTGGGTCCCACCCATGCCGAGTTTCGACGAGCTCCGCCGTCGCCGCGACGCGCGCTTAATGGAGGCGCCGCTGGCGAATGTGCGCGGTGTGCTGTTCGATCTGGATGGTGTCGTCTATCGGGGCGAGGAAGTCATCCCGGGTGCCCCCGAACTCTTCGCTTATCTTGCCAAGACCGGGCGCGTGGTAGGCGCCATTACGAATAATGCACTGAAGACCGGAGCGGAATATTCGCAAAAACTGGCGGGTATGGACATCGATCTTCCGGGCGAGCGGATCGTGACCTCCGGATGGGCGGCGGCGCGGTATGTGACGGAAGCCAAACCCGGCGCACGGGTCTTCGTGGTCGGCGGCGATGCGCTGCGGCGCGAGCTGTCGGCGGTGGGAGCGGTCGAGAGCGAGACACCCGACTTCGTCGTCGCGGGGATCGATTTATCGCTCACGCTGCAATGCCTTTCGGATGCGGCGGTGCATGTCCGGGCGGGGGCTAAGCTGGTGGTAACCAATCCCGACCTTACGGTCCCCATCGAAGGCGGCGTGCGGGCTGGCTCAGGTGCGGTGCAAGCGTTTATCGAAGCGGCGGGAGGTGCCCGGGCAACGGTAATCGGGAAACCGCAAGCGGGGATATTTCAGCAGGCACTGACCGGCCTCGGGTTGGAGATCGCCGAGACGATCATGGTCGGCGATACGGCGGAAACCGATATTGCCGGTGCGTCCGCCGCCGGATTACGCTCGGTCATGGTGGAAAGCGGCAATGCGAATGCAGCGGATGACGGCGGCGTTGTGCCGACGCTGCGGATCGCCGACGCGGCGGCGCTGCTAGAGGCTTTCGTTGCGGCGGATGCGGTGGCCGGCGACCCTTCATGAACATCGTCTTCTTCGCCATCGTGTTGATTTCGTTTTTGGTCGCCGGGTACCGCCAGATCACGGTCGAACCGGTTGCGCCGGATGCGGGCCAACCGATGGAGGCGCTGGCGACCGGCATGATCGATACGGCGGCGGACTCCGTGACGTTGGCGATCGGATTGGTCGGCGTGATGTCGTTATTTCTCGGTTTGATGAAAGTCGCCGAAGCGGGTGGATTGTTGACCATTATCGCGCGTCTGCTGCGCCCGCTGATGGTCCGGATTTTTCCCGAAGTGCCGGCGGAACACCCGGCCATGGGCGCGATGATTATGAATCTTTCGGCCAATGTGATGGGGCTCGGCAATGCGGCGACGCCGTTCGGTATTCGCGCGATGCAGGAACTCGACAAGCTGAACGCCCATAAGGGCACCGCGACCAACGCCATGGTCCTGTTTCTCGCCGTCAACACGTCGAGCGTTACCCTGTTGCCGACTGGGGTGATCGCATTGCGGGCGGCCGCCGGTTCGGCTGAACCCGCCGCGATCTTGCCGACGACGCTGTTTGCCACCTTGGTCTCCACCATCGTCGCCATCTTTTCCGCCAAACTCTATCAGCGCTGGTTTCCAATGGGACCCGTCCCCGAACCGGTTGAGGGTGAGGAAGTAGATGAAATCGAAGAGACCGCACCCATCGCGGAAGAGAGCGGGGCTTATCCCGGCTGGGTTTCCGCGCTGGCGCTGCTGGGTGTCGCCGCGTTGATACCGTTGGCGATCCTCTATGGCCGCGCGGTTTCACCTTGGATCATACCGGGCTTAATGGTGGCGCTGCTGGGGTTCGGCATCTCGCGGGGTGTGCGGGTCTACGAAGTGTTTGTCGACGGAGCGAAGGACGGCTTTCAGGTGGCGATCCGTATCATTCCGTATCTGGTCGCGATCCTGGTGGCGGTCGGTATGTTCCGCGCCAGTGGTGCTATGGAATTGATGATCCAGCCGTTGGGGATCGTGACGGAGTTGTTCGGCCTGCCGGCTGAAGCGTTGCCGATGGCGCTCTTGCGTCCGCTGTCAGGGTCGGGCGCTTACGGTATTCTGGCATCGATCCTGTCCGATCCGGCGACCGGACCCGATACCTATGTCGGATTTCTGGTCAGCACGTTCCAAGGGTCGACGGAAACGACGTTCTATGTTCTGGCGGTGTATTTCGGGGCGGTGAACATTCGTCGCATCCGGCATGCGTTGGCCGCGGGCCTGACGGCGGATATCGCGGGGATTGCGGCGGCGGTCGCGATTTGCGCGATCCTGTTTGCTTAAATTGTCGTCAATGCTCAAAAAGCGAGCCGCACCTTGGGAGCGCGGCCCGAGTTTAGGGAGGGGTAAGCGCGCAGGACGCGCTCGGGGAAACAATGTCTAGATAGGCTTTAGCCGGTCAGTCCGTTGGATGCGGGCCGTTCAGCGGATGTTCATCATCGGGATACATTTCGCTCTCCATCGGGTTGAAATTACGATACAACGGTTATTGCAAG
>Ga0055584_100006452_pt1 | contig 11504 bp, 8 predicted proteins | sample OSDHelmetaG_FD_58716 | JGI IMG/M metagenome (GOLD analysis project Ga0055584, IMG submission 58716) | Pelagic marine sediment microbial communities from the LTER site Helgoland, North Sea, for post-phytoplankton bloom and carbon turnover... | ecosystem: Environmental > Aquatic > Marine >...
AGACTGCTCCACCCCGCATCAACAGGTGGGGAATGATATAGACTCCCTTCCCCTTTTACAAGAGCCATTCACACGATATTTGACCGAAAACAAATATCGAGCGTGACGTGGGTCTGTCCGTAAAACCAGTGTAAAGCTGGGGTCAGAGTAAAAATTTCTTTTTTATTTTTACTCTGACCCCTTCGACCGGGTGGAACGGGTTCCGTTGGTGAAAAGCAGACTGATATTGGGCGTTGAACAGTAACGATATCGCTCCGCCCTCCGGACTGGGGTCAGAGTAAAAACTTGTTAGTTTTTACTCTGACCCCGGCTGTGGCTTCCCGAAGGTATTCAGGCGCCGAAGGATGACATGCAAATGGCGATCAGGGAGCTGGAGAAAATGCCCAGGCCCAGCACCATGATGCCGTTCAGGGAAATGGCGGCTCTGAAATCCACCGGGGCTTCGATTGGCGACTCTGTTTGCGGCTCGTCGAAGTACATCAGTTTGACGACGCGCAGGTAGTAGAAAGAGCCGATTACGGAGAACACGACCGCTATGATGGCCAGCCACATCAGGCCCGCATCCAGGGCGGCCTTGATGACCAGCCACTTGGCGAAGAAGCCAACGAAAACCGGCACGCCAGCCATTGAAAACATGACCATGGCCATGATAGCCGCGTACCAGCTGTTACGCTGATTCAGCCCTTTGAAATCATCGAGCTGCTCTGCTTCGACTCCGCGGGCAGACAGGATGATCACCATTCCGAACGCCGCGGCGGACATGATTGAGTAAACAATCACGTAATACATGCCTGCCCCATAGCCCGAGGCCGTTCCGGGCAACAAGCCCATCAGGACGAAGCCCATGTGGGAAATGGTTGAATAGGCCAGCATGCGCTTGATATTGGTCTGGGCGATGGCTGCCAGGTTTCCCAGCACGATCGAGAAAACCGCGAGCAGGGACAGCATCTGTTGCCAGTCGCCGTGCAAATCACCCAGTCCCGTCTGCAGCAGACGAAAGGCCATCGCAAAAGCGGCCATTTTCGGTACCGATGATATAAACAGCGTAATGGCCACCGGTGCACCGTGGTAGACGTCGGGAATCCACATGTGGAAAGGCACCACGCCCAATTTGAAGGCAAGGCCGACAACCAGGAATACCAGGCCGAAAACCAGCATCATGTCGTCGCTTCCGCGGTTGCCGACAGCTTCTGAAATCTGCTGCAGATCCAGGCTGCCGGTAGCGCCGTAAATCATGGACATGCCGTAAAGCAACATGCCGGACGCCATGGAACCCAGTACAAAATACTTCATCGCCGCTTCAGAACCGCGTTTTGACTCACGATCGAAAGCAACCAGCGCATACGAAGAGAGGGATATCAGTTCCAGTCCGAGATAAATGGTGACCAGACTGTTGGCGGATATCAGCAGCATAATACCCAGCAGCGCAAACAGGGATAGAGTATAAAAATCAGCTCTGAACATCCTGAACTGCCGCAGGTAAAACTTGGAATAGATATAAACAATGCCAAGGACCAGCAGGCTGAACAACTTCAACACGTCCCCCATCGGGTCCCTGATATAACTGCCGCTGAACGCGGTTGCGGAACTCAGGCCTTCCGTTGAATAGGTGGCGCGCATGGTAATGATGGCCGCAAAAACCAGTGTGATCATCGCCAGCATGTGAATGATGCCGCGCCTCTCTTCGCGCAGGAATAAATCCACAATCAGGATCACACAGGCCATCACCAGAACCCACAGTTCCGGAGCAGCAAGCAACATGTTCGTATTATTCATATCAGCATGCCCCTCACGTTCCTGCCACGGTAAATTTGGGTTGTTGGATGTGCTGTAACAATTGGTCTACCGAAGCATGCATCAATTCAACCAGTGGTTGTGGCCACAAACCGACCAGTAGCACGGCTACTGCGAGCGTGCCGAGCACAAATGCTTCGCGGGCATTGATATCCTGCAACTGGGCGACATCGCTGCTGGTCACGTCCCCGAATATCACACGCTTCACCAGCCACAGACTGTAGGCTGCGCCCAGTATCAGGGTCGTAGCCGCCAGGAAGGCGTACCAGAAATTGGCCTGGAATGCCGCCAGGATCACCATGAATTCGCCCACAAAGCCACTGGTGCCGGGCAAACCGGAATTTGCCATGAAAAACAGAACGGCGAAACTGGCGAACCACGGCATGGTATTGGCGACGCCGCCGTAATCCGCGATCATCCGGCTATGCAGGCGGTCGTACAATACGCCGACACAGAGGAATAGTGCACCTGATATGAAACCGTGCGAAATCATCTGCACCATGGCGCCTTCCACACCCAATGCGGCGCCCCTGCCGCCTTCACTGTTCTGGAAAATAGCGAATGCGATGAACAGACCCAGCGTCACAAAGCCCATATGGGAAATGGATGAATAGGCGATTAGCTTCTTCATGTCTTTCTGGACCAGCGCAACAAAACCGATGTAAACGACCGCGATCAGTGAAAGAGTGATGATCAGCCAGTCGAGTGCGGCGGCGGCATCCGGTGTAACAGGCAGGCTGAAACGGATAAAACCATAGCCGCCGATTTTCAGCATGATGGCTGCCAGAACGACAGACCCGCCCGTGGGCGCTTCAACGTGAGCATCCGGTAACCAGGTGTGTACCGGCCACATCGGAATCTTCACGGAAAAGGCTGCCAGGAAACCAAGGAACAGCCACTTCTGTACCTCCAGGCTCAGAGGTAACTGATGCCACTCCAATATGGACCAGGTCCCCGACTGAATGTACAGGTAGATCAGGCCAATCAGCATGAATACCGAACCGAGGAAGGTGTACAGGAAGAACTTGATGGTTGCGTATACGCGCCGCGGACCACCCCACATGCCGATAGCCAGAAACATCGGGATAAGCATGGCTTCGAAGAAAACATAGAACAGCAAGGCGTCCAGCGAACTGAAGACACCCACCATCAGACCTTCCATGATCAGGAATGCAGCCATGTACTGATGCACATTTTCCTGGATCACTTCCCAGCCGGCGACCACAACCAACACACCGAAAAACGTGGTGAGCAGAATCAGCGGCACTGAGAATCCATCGACCCCAAGGCTATAAAAGATATCGAAGGTCGCAACCCAGGGCTCGAGTTCAGTAAACTGCATCGCAGCCGTTGATGTGTCGAATGAGGTGTACAGAAAAATACTGAACACGAAAGTCAGAACAGAAATGACCAGCGCCATCAGCCTTGCCAGTGTGGCGCGCTGCGCTCCGGCTGCGATGACTGCAATGCCGCCCAGAATGGGAAGCCAGATCAGAATGCTCAGGATGGGCCAGTTTGATGCCATTATTCTGTTTGCCCCTCTACTTCAACATCACCCAGATTGCGAGAATGCCGATCAGACCGACAATCATTGCAAAGGCGTAATGGAACAGGTATCCGCTTTGCCAGACCCTGACTTTTGTCGAGATATTCCCCACCAGGCGGGCTGAACCATTGACCAGCCAGCCATCGATGACACCCGCATCCGCCTTATTCCAAAGGCTGTTGCCGATGCTGACAAACTTGCTGACAAAAATCTTCTGGTACAACTCGTCGATGTAGTATTTGTTTTCCAGCAACCGGTGCAGGCCGGCTGCTTTTTGTTGCAGGAAATCCGCAATGGACGGCCGGATACGGTAAATGACCGTCGCCAGCACGAAGCCACTGATCATCAGCCAGAATGGAACCGTCTGAACGGCGTGCATGGCCATCGCTTTGGGCCCATGGAAATGATGGCCGACGGCCGCCACGACATCGTTCTGCGGCAAGACGGTGATTGAATCCGACAACCAGCCGCCAAACAGCACCGGGCCGATGGTGAAATAGCCGATAACGATGGACGGAATGGCCAGCAGAATCAGGGGTATCGTGACAACCAGCGGGGACTCGTGGGGCACGTGTTGCACAATGCCATCCGGCGGATGTTCACCCGCACCCACATCAACCGTGTAACGCGGCTGGCCATGAAAGGTCAGGTACAGCAATCTAAAACTGTAGAAAGAAGTGATTAACACACCCAGCAGCACACCCCAATAGGCTACATCCGCACCGAAACGGCTGGATTCGTGTACCGCTTCGATAATCGCATCCTTGGAATAGAAGCCGGACAAGAATGGAAATCCGATCAGCGCCAGAGTGCCGACCCATGCCGTTATCCAGGTGACCGGCATCTGCTTGCGCAAACCGCCCATGTAACGCATGTCCTGCTGATGATGCAGGGCGATAATCACAGAGCCTGCTGCGAGGAATAACAGCGCCTTGAAGAAAGCGTGCGTCATCAGGTGGAAAATGGCCGCTGAATAGGCGGAAACACCCAGCGCAACGGTCATGTATCCCAGCTGGGAAAGCGTCGAATAGGCAATCACACGTTTGATGTCATTCTGCACGATGCCGACCAGGCCCATGGTCACGGCGGTGACCACGCCGATCAACATCACAAAACTCAAGGCGGCATCACTCAACTCGAACAATGGCGACATCCGGGCCACCATGAAGATTCCGGCCGTCACCATGGTTGCTGCATGGATCAGGGCCGAGATGGGTGTCGGGCCTTCCATGGAATCGGGCAGCCACACGTGCAGCGGTGCCTGGGCGGATTTACCCATTGCGCCGATAAACAGGCATATACAAATCACCGTGATCCACTGCCAATCCATTCCCGGAATGATCTCAATGGTTTTGCCGACGATTTCAGGAGCCTGGCCAAACACAGTCGCGTAGTCGAGGGAGCCGAAACAGAACAGCACGCCTGCTATGCCCAGCAGGAATCCAAAATCCCCCACCCGGTTGACCAGGAAGGCTTTCAGGCCCGCGTAGATTGCCGATTCCCGATTGAACCAGAAGCCGATCAGCAGGTATGAAACCAGGCCAACGGCTTCCCAGCCAAAAAACAGCTGCATGAAATTGTTGGCCATCACCAGCATCAGCATGGAAAAGGTAAACAGGGCAATGTAGCTGAAAAAACGCTGGTAACCCGGATCCTGAGCCATGTAACCAATGGTGTAGATATGCACCATCAGGGACACAAAAGTCACCACGGTCATCATCAACACCGTCAGGTGATCGATCAGAAAGCCGACTTCAAATCGGATTCCGTCGGATACCATCCAGGTATACACGCTGATATTTTGTGTACCCAAACCCTCGTACATCTGCTGGTAAAGCACCCAGGCAGAAAGGAAGAACGAAGCCGCGACACCCAGTATGGCCACCCAGTGTGAACCGGCGCGGCCCACCTGTTTTCTCAGGAGTCCGGCGATGACTGCGGCTGCCAGCGGCAGCAGCGGAATCAACAGCAATGTGGTTTTCAGAGACATATCAGCCCTTCAGGTCGTCCAGTTCGCTCACGTTGATCGTCCCGCGGCTACGGAACAGTACGACCAGGATCGCGAGGCCAATGGCTGCTTCTGCCGCTGCCACTGTCAGTATGAAAAACACGAAAACCTGCCCGTCGAGATTGCCGAGGAAGCGGGAGAAAGCGACAAAATTCATATTCACCGCCAACAACATCAGCTCAATGCACATCAAAATGATAATCACGTTCTTGCGATTGATAAAAATGCCGGCGATGCTGAGACAGAAAAGTATCGCGCCAAGGCTCAGGAAGTGTGCCAGTGTCAACATAATCCGCTCCTCAACTCCCCGGCCTGGATTCCGGGTCCATTTTCACCAACCTGACCCGTTCATCCCGTCGCACCCGCACCTGCATGGACGGATTCTGGCGTTTTGTTCCGGGCCGCTGCCTGTGTGTCAGGGCAATCGCGGCGATGATCGCAACCAGCAGAATGACGCCAGCCAACTCGAATGCCAGCAGGTAGTCTGTGAACAACAGTTCGCCTACGGCCTTGGTGTTGCTGTAATCAGCGGGATGCGGGGGCGGAATGGGGAAAGCGCCCGTCCCGAATTCTCCCTTGCTCCACACCACGACGAGCAATTCCACGGCCATCACCAGGGCCACGACAATTCCGACCGGTAAATAACGGATGAAGCCTTCATTCATTGGCGCCAGGTTGATATCCAGCATCATGATCACAAACAGGAACAACACCATGACGGCGCCGACATAAACCAGAATCAGGATAATGGCCAGGAATTCGACCTCCAGCAGCATCCAGATTGCAGCCGAACTGAAGAAAGCCAGCACCAGGAACAGTGCTGCGTTGACTGGATTGCGCACGGTAATCACCGCCACTGATGCAGCCACCAGCACCAGTGAGAACGCGTAAAAGACAATTTCAGTAATCGGCATCTGTTCTGCTCCGCTCAGCGATACGCTGCGTCCTGTCTGCGATTTTCCGCGATGCTCTCCTCGTAACGATCTCCGATGGCGAGCAGTTTGTCCTTGGTCATGATGTGTTCACCCCGATTTTCAAAATGGTATTCGAGGATGTCTGTTTCCACGATCGAATCGACCGGGCAGGATTCCTCGCAGAATCCGCAGTAAATGCACTTGAACAAGTCGATGTCATAACGGGTGGTGCGGCGCGTGCCATCCTCGCGCTGGGTTGAATCGATGGTGATAGCCAGTGCCGGACAGACCGCTTCACACAACTTGCAGGCAATACAGCGCTCTTCACCATTGGGGTAGCGCCTGAGTGCATGCAAGCCACGGAACCGATTGGAAAGCGGTGTTTTTTCTTCCGGATAGTTAATGGTGAACTTCGGGGTGAAGAAAAAGCGCAGGGTAACCCAGAGTCCCTGAAACAGTTCCAGCAACAACAGGCTTTTGAGGTATCTGGTAACAGCGTTCATATCAGCTTCCCTTCACGACCAGACCAAACACGGACAAACAGGCCGCCACCATCACCCAGACCATGGTAATCGGCACCAGCACCTTCCAGCCCAGACGCATTATCTGGTCATAACGGTAGCGTGGGAATGTCGCACGCCACCACAGGAACAGGTACATGAAAAATACGGTTTTGGCCAGGAACCAGAAAATACTGCCCTGCCCCAGTATGGTCTCGCCGATAATCGGAATGCCTTCGAACGGCGACAGCCAGCCCCCGGTGAACAGGATGGCGGTCAAGCCTGAGATCAGGATCATATTGGCGTATTCAGCGAGGAAGAACACGGCAAAGGCCGCCCCCGCATACTCAACATGAAATCCGGCAACAATTTCAGATTCACCTTCGGCAACGTCAAAAGGCGCACGGTTGGTTTCCGCCACGCCGGATATGATATAAATTACGAACAGGGGCAGCAGCGGTAACCAGAACCAGTCCAGAAATCCGCCCTGTTGTGCCAAAACAATTTCAGACAGGTTCAGGCTGCCCGCCATGATCAGGACTCCAATCAGTGCAAAGCCCATGGCAATTTCGTAGGACACCATCTGCGCCGATGACCTGAGGGCGCCCAGGAAGGCATATTTGGAATTTGACGCCCAGCCGGCAACAATCATTCCATAGACGCCCAGGGACGACATGGCCAGGATGTACAGCAAGCCTGCATCGATGTCCGCAATCACCATCCAGTCGTTGAACGGAACGACTACCCAGACCGCAAATGCCGGAGCCAGCGACAATACAGGAGCCAGGACAAAAAGAAATTTATTGGCGTTTTCGGGCAGAATAATTTCTTTCAGCAACAACTTGAACACATCGGCAAAAGGCTGGAACAAGCCTAGTGGCCCAATGCGGTTCGGCCCTCTTCGAACCTGCATGTAGCCGATAACCTTGCGCTCCATATAAGTGTAATAAGCGACGGCGAGAATGAGCGGCACAACGACCGCAACAATCTTCAGCAGCAGGATGACCATGTAGATCACATGATCCATCAAGGTTTCAGGCATCAGGCTACCTCCACTACGACGGCTGCAACCGCCTGTTCAAGTTCACGCGCCGCGCAGATCCCGCTACGCACACAGGCTCCGCCGACAGGCACTTCAGCGCTGACCCGGACTTCAAATTCGGTGGAGTTTTCTCCTTGCCGGACTCTGGCCAGGCCGCCATCTTTCAGGCCCAGGCGATCTGCATCGGCAGGATTGAGCCCAAGAAACTGGCTCTGAGCCTGCACTGTCTGCTGCAATGCCCCGGATCGCCGGCACAGCGCATCCACCGAGTACATGGCCAATTCGCCGATACGGAAAAGATCACCGCCAGCAGACGGTGCTTCCAACTGGAATTCACCCATCGTGACATCAGCTGACTGGATGGTATCGCCCAATTGAGACTGCACCTGATCCAGACTCACCTGGTCAAAACCGCTCAGGCCTAATTCGTGGCCCAGTCGCCTGAGAATTTTCCACCCGGGCCGGGCGTCTCCTGATGCTTTGCCGGCCGCGGTAAATTTCATTTGATCGCCATCGAGATTGTGCATGCTGCCCTCGGACTCCGCTAATGGAGCCAGTGGCAAAATGACGTCCGCAATGTCCCGCAGGCTATCCGTGGCGAAACTCGTGACAGCGATCAGTTTTTCTGCTGCGGCAAGTGAAGCCATGGCGCGCGCCGGGTTGTCAATATCGAAATCCGGTTCCAGATCCCAGAGCACAACACACTTCCCGGGATTTTCCATCATCTCGACGACATTCTTGCCGGCCGGTGATTCCGGACTATTGTTGATACTTCTATGAGGCACTGCACCTGCCAGCCAGGCGCCAACGGAATTGCCGCCATGTGGCAATATATTCAGAATCGAATCCGTCGCATCCGCTATGTAGCCTGTCAGTGCACGCAGCCAGGCAGCGTCCGGGTGGCTCATGGCAAATTGCCCCAGCAACACCAGACCCTGATCTGAGTCACGCAGGCGCCTTGCCAGTTCATCGTGCCTGTCACCGGGCGCTACGCTATCCAGAGCCGTGCGAATTCGATTAGGTGCGCGTTTTTCTGTGCAGGCCTCGACCGCCAGGGCCAGTGCCGCCAACTCCCCCACCATGTACTGAGGCGCCACGACAACATCCGGTCCGGTTTCAAAGTTGAAACTCCAGTCCAGAGGATTGATCACGGAAATAGCGGCGCCCTTGCGCCAGGCCTTGCGCAGCCTGTGTCCGATTATTGGCGCTTCCTGCCCGGGATTTGTGCCCAGCAACAACACCGCGTCCGCGGACTCGATGGCGGCAATTTTTCTTCGAAACGCCGGAGATGCAGGCCGAACGGCATCATCCGAGAAATCCTGTTCACGCAGGCGGTGATCGATGTTGTTGCTGCCCAGGTTCCGCGCCAGGCTCTGTGCCAGGTAGTACTCTTCGCTGGGACACGATGGCGACATCAGAACATTCAGTTGCCCGGGCCCGTTCTGTTCAAGTTGTTCCTTCAGGATGCTGACCGATGCCTCGATGGCATCATCCCAGGAGACGGTCTTCCACTCGCCGTTCTCTTTCAGTTGCGGTGACAATACCCGGTCTTCGGCATACAGACCGAGGTGACTGTAACGGTCCCGGTCTGAAAGCCAGGCCTCATTGGTGGCTTCGTTTTCCCGCGGGACAGTACGCAGAATTTGACCCCGGCGTGTGTGATGGAAGAGGCAGGATCCAACGCCATCATGTGCCGCAATCGATGGCTTCGCTCTCAGCTCCCAGGCCCTTGCCGCGAAACGGAAAGGCTTGTTGGTGAGCGCGCCAACCGGGCACAAGTCTATGATATTACCGGATAATTCAGAATCGATGCTGTTTTCTACACAGGTGCCGATCTCCAGGCGATCGCCCCGGCCTGCGCCGCCCATTTCCGCTGTTCCGGCAATCTCCTCGAGAAATCGTACGCAACGTGTGCAGTGGATACAGCGGGTCATTTCGGTCTGCACCAGCGGACCGACGTCCTTGTCTTTCACCACGCGCTTGCGTTCGGTGAAACGGGAAACCGAGCGGCCGTATCCCATGGCCTGATCCTGCAATTCGCATTCACCGCCCTGGTCGCAAATGGGACAGTCCAGCGGGTGGTTGATCAGCAGAAACTCCATCACGCCGTGCTGGGCGTCCATGGCACGGCGGGAAGAGGTGTACACCTTCATTCCATCCATCACGGGCGTGGCACAGGCTGGCAGGGGTTTGGGCGCCTTTTCGACATCCACCAGGCACATGCGGCAGTTGGCCGCAATACTCAATTTTTTGTGGTAACAGAAGCGAGGGATGTCGATGCCTGCCCGGTCCGTGGCTTCGATGATCATCGAACCTTTTGGCGCCTGCATGGGAATACCATCAACTTCGATGCTGACCATATCCACATTCATGTCCATTTCAGCACTCATGCGGCCAACCCCTTTTGTTCTTCAATTATTGAGCGGCCATTCTTTATGTAGTATTCGAATTCATCCCAGTAGCGACGCAGAAATCCCTGAACAGGCCATGCGGCCGCCTCGCCGAATGCACAGATGGTGTGGCCTTCGATCTGGCCGGCCGCCGAGCGTAACAGTTCCAGGTCGCCGTCTTCACCACGGCCGTCGACAATTCTCTCCAGCATGCGGTGCATCCATCCCGTGCCCTCACGGCAGGGCGTGCACTGCCCGCAGGATTCCATGTGATAGAAACGCGCAATGCGGGTGCAGGCCCGGACCATGCACGTCGAATCATCCATGACAATCACGGCGCCTGAGCCGAGGCCGGACCCCACCTTGGCCAGAGAATCAAAATCCATGGTGCAATCCATAATGACTTCAGCAGGCAAGACCGGCATAGACGACCCACCCGGGATAACACCCTTGAGTTGGTGCCCTTCCCGAACGCCGCCTGCCATCTCGAGTAATTCTGAAAACGGCGTACCCAGCGGGACTTCGTAATTACCGGGTTTATTCACATGACCCGAAACAGAGAAGCACTTCGGTCCACCGTTATTAGGTTTACCAATATTCAGGAACCATTCGGAACCTTTGCGCATGATAGAAGGCACAGAAGCCAGCGTTTCCGTATTGTTGACGGTGCTGGGCATGCCATAAAGCCCAAAATTGGCCGGGAACGGCGGTTTGAAACGCGGCTGGCCTTTCTTGCCTTCGAGTGACTCCATCAGGGCGGTTTCTTCGCCACAAATGTACGCACCAGCGCCCAGCGCAGTGTGGATATCCATGTCGATGCCGGAGCCCCGGATATTTTTACCCAGCAGCCCGGCTTCATAAGCCTCTTTGAGCGCCTGTTCGAAATGTTCGAACGGTTCGTGGTGGAATTCCCCGCGAAGGTAGTTATATCCCACGGTAGCGCCCATTGCATAGCCTGCAATGGCCATACCTTCGATCACGGCATGGGGATTGAACCGCAGAATATCGCGATCATGACAGGTGCCGGGTTCGGATTCGTCGGAATTGCACAGGATATATTTCTGCATCGGGGCTGAGCGGGGCATGAAGCTCCACTTCAGTCCGGTTGGAAAACCCGCACCGCCCCGGCCTCGCAGCGCCGAATCCTTGACCCGATCGATGATCAGCTCCTGCGATGTTCTTTCTTCTATGATTTTACGCCAGGCCTGGTAGCCATCGACCGACAGATAACTGTCCATCGACCAGGGCCGGTCGGTGTGCAATGTAGTGAAAACGACGTTATGTTCTGCCATGTCTCTTGCTCGCAGCCC
>Ga0055584_100006453_pt1 | contig 11503 bp, 6 predicted proteins | sample OSDHelmetaG_FD_58716 | JGI IMG/M metagenome (GOLD analysis project Ga0055584, IMG submission 58716) | Pelagic marine sediment microbial communities from the LTER site Helgoland, North Sea, for post-phytoplankton bloom and carbon turnover... | ecosystem: Environmental > Aquatic > Marine >...
CCATTTTCAGATGTTTCTATCAAATAAACTGGCTGTACTTCTTCTTCTGTTTTTCCTTCTGGAATAACGAGCTCTGTACCTCTAAAGTCATCACCTATAACACACTCTTCGAATGCAGCATAAAGCAATTCACTATCATAAAAACCCGTTTCTGAGTTTAAATATAGACTATAATCCAAAATTGGTTCACTGACAAGCTGATCTATCATATCTTCGGTTATAACACTAAGAGAATCAAAAAAATCTATTCCTTCTCCTATTTTACAAGCTCTGGTATTTGAGGAAAGCAATATTGCCGGAGCACCTTCAACTTCCAAATCACCATCATCCGCATAATAGTATGCTTTTACAGTATAAAAAATAAGGTCGTAAATAAAATCCTCTGATTCAGAGAAATAATCTAAATCATCTGATTCGGTTAAATACGCATAATCCAGATCTGTTTCAGTTAAAGAACACTCGCTATTAATAAAGTTCATGCCGGCACCCCACACATTAACTTTTGGGTCACGTTCTAAATAATATTCTTTAACAGGATAATCACCTTGTGTAATAGTTTCAAATGATTCGTCTTTTTCACATGATATTAAAACTAATGCAAGTATTGAAATTGATAAAATTAGATTTCTCATTTTATGATATTTTAATTGTAATTATTAATATATACTGCATAATATTTTATTCGTTTATAGTCGTTATACTTTAAACAGATAACGTGCCAATAGAATATTCATAATGAAAATAACTTCATTACTTACAGATTATCAATAACTAACATCTTTATATCATAAATAGGATCTTTTTAAATAGTTACATTAACGTAGAATATTAGTGTAGTTTTTAACATAAATGTAAGTTAAAACACTGCTTCAATAATTTTTTTTGTATTATCTGATCTGCCTTTAGTGTATATATGCAAACTCGGCACATTATGAGCAACAAGTTCTTTGGCCTGGTGAATAGCCCACTCAGTTCCAACAATTTTTGCATCATCATTATTTTTGCATTTTTCAAGCTCTTTTACAAGATCCTGCGGGAGATCAATTCTAAATATTTTAGGTAATACAGTCAACTGACTTAATGTACTAATCTGTTTAATTCCCGGGATAATAGGAACTGTAATTCCGGCTGCCCTGCAACGATCAACAAAATCAAAATAAGCCTTGTTGTTAAAAAACATCTGGGTAACAATATAATCAGCTCCTGCATCTATTTTTCTTTTAAGATTTTTCATATCTTCCTCTAAATTAGGAGCTTCAAAATGTTTCTCAGGATAACCAGCCACTCCAATACAAAAATCAAGAGGAACAGGACTCTTCAATGTTGGATCCTGATATTTCCCCGACCTTAAATCCACAATCTGTTTTACCAGTTCACTGGCATGAGTATTTCCATTAGGAGAAGATTTAAAAATAGTTTCATTTTTACCGCCATCTCCACGCAAGGCCAGAACATTATCTATACCCAGAAAGTTAAGATCAACCAAAATCTGCTCGGTTTCTTCACGAGAAGATCCTCCACATAATATATGAGGTACAACCGGAATTCCGTATTTATACTGAATAGAGGCTGCCAGGGCAACAGTACCGGGACGCTTCCTTATTACCTGTTTCCTAATTGAACCATCTTCCATTTCTTTATAAACAATCTCCTGAGAGTGTGTTGTAACATTTATATATTCGGGCTTAAAATCTACAAGATTTTCAATAGTCTTATAAACACCATCCGCATTTTTTCCTCTTAAAGGAGGTAATACTTCAAATGAAAAAGCTGTCGTCTTACGATTCTTTATAATATCTATAACTTTCATAAATTCAAATTTTGTTGATTTTAAGATATAAGAAATATTATTTTTTATAATTAAGATTAACCGGAATAAATTTCTCAACCTCTTCTACTGATATTCCTTTTCTATTTGCATAATCCAAAACCTGATCCCTGCCTATTTTATCAACCCCAAAATAAAAGGAATCTGAATTTGCAAAATATTCTCCGCAAACAGAAGCTGTTGGATACATAGCAAAATTCTCGGTAAGATGAACACCTATTTTCTCAGCATCCAGAAGCTTAAATAAATTCTTCTTTTCGTGGTGATCAGGACATGAAGGATATCCTGATGCAGGACGAATACCCTTATATTCAACGTTAAACATTTTTTCAAGACTAATATTTTCATCAGGAACATATCCCCAAATTTCAGTACGTATTTTTTTATGAAGATACTCAGCAAAAGCCTCTCCAAGACGATCAGCAATTGCTTTTAAAAGAATTGACTTATAATCATCACCATCTTTACTGTATTTAGAAAGCCACTTTTCTATTCCTATACCTGATGTAACCACAAATGCTCCCACATAATCTTTACGTCCGGAATCAACAGGTGCCACAAAATCTGAAAGGCAATAATTAGGAATACCCGCAGATTTTTTCTGCTGCTGTCTTAAATGATAAAAACGACCTATTTCTTTTTCCCTTGATTCTTCAGAAAATAAAACTACATCATCTCCCTGAGAATTAGAAGGCCATATTCCATAAACAGCATTAGATCGCAACATCTTGTTTTTTACAATATCATCCAGCATTTTATGAGCGTCCTGTAACAACTTCCTGGCCTGACCATTATTCTTCTTATCTTCTAAGATACCTGGATAAACTCCTTTTATTCCCCACATATAAAAGAAAAAACGCCAGTCAATCCAATCTATTAGTTTTTCAACAGGAAAATCAATTATTCTATGAACACCCAATTGACGAGGCACACTAATTGTAACTTTACTCCAGTCAGGAGAAAACCTGTTTGCACGAGCTTCTTCTAAAGAAATATATTCTTTTTCTTCTTTCTGATTATAGCGTTCCCTAATTTTTTCATATTCTTTTTCTACAGATTTAATATATTCCTGCTTGTCAGAGGATAATAGATTAGATACAACAGATACGCTCTGACTGGCATCTTTAACATAAATAACAGGACTATTATATTCAGGAGCAATTTTTACTGCTGTATGTATTTTAGAAGTTGTAGCACCTCCTATTAGCAATGGAATAGTAAAACCCTGACGTTCCATTTCTGAGGCTACTTTTACCATTACTTCCAAAGAAGGAGTAATTAATCCATTTATTCCAATAATATCAACTTTTTCACGCTTTGCAGTTTCTAGTATTTTTTCGGTCGGCACCATAACTCCAAGGTCTATTATCTCATAATTATTGCAATTTAATACGACACCTACAATATTTTTACCTATATCATGAACATCTCCTTTAACAGTGGCAAGAAGAATTTTCTTACGATTCCACTTTTTATTATTAAGATCCTTTTTTTTCTCTTCTTCAATATATGGAGTAAGATAAGACACTGCATTTTTCATAACCCTTGCAGATTTGATTACCTGTGGAAGAAACATCTTCCCTGATCCGAACAATTTGCCAACAGTATTCATTCCCTCCATTAAAGGTCCTTCAATAATCTTCAAAAGCGGATGATATAATGGAATAGCTTCTCTTAAATCCTCTTCTATAAAATCAGGAATACCCTTTATTAAAGCATGCTCAATTCTCTTTTCAAGAATAAGTTCTCTCCATTCATTTTTCTTTACCGTTTTCCCTTCATGTTCTGTGAGTGTAGAAGAAAATTCCAATAATCTCTCTGTTGCATCTGCACGACGGTTTAACACCAAATCTTCTGTATATCTTAATAAATCCTTAGGAATTTCATCATAAATCTGCAACATTCCAGGATTAACTATACCCATATCAAGTCCTGCACGAATAGCATGAAAAAGGAATACAGAATGAATTGCCTCTCTTATAACATTGTTTCCCCTAAAAGAGAATGATACATTACTAATTCCACCACTTGTTTTAGCCAATGGTAAATTCTTTTTTATCCATCGCACGGCTTCAATAAAGTCCACTGCATAATTATTATGTTCCTCAAGACCGGTACCTATTGATAATACATTGGGATCGAAAATTATATCCTCAGGCGGAAAATCAGCTTTTTTTGTAAGCAAGTAATATGCTCTTTTACAGATTTCAATTCTTCTTTCCAATGTACCTGCCTGGCCTTTTTCATCAAACGCCATAACTACAACCAGAGCACCATAATTCCTAATTTTTTTTGCATGATCAAGAAAGATCTTTTCTCCTTCTTTTAAACTTATAGAATTAACAATTGATTTTCCCTGAAGACATTTCAATCCGGCTTCTATAACTTCCCATTTTGAAGAATCTACCATAACAGGTAATCTTGAAATATCCGGATCAGACATCAGCATATTCAAAAAATGAGTCATCTCCTTTACCGAATCAATCATAGCATCATCCAGATTAACATCTATTATCTGAGCTCCGTTTTCTACCTGCGAACGGGCTATTGCCAAAGCTTCTTCCTCCTTATGTTCTCTTATAAGACGTGCAAATTTCCTAGAACCTGCTACATTACATCTTTCACCTATATTTACAAAATTTTTATCAGCTGTAATAGTAAGAGATTCCAGACCACTTAAATGTGTTTCTCTATCTTTTTTTACAGGGACATGAGGTTTTGCCATAGAGGCCATTTCAGCCATCAGACGTATATGCTCCGGAGTTGTTCCGCAACAACCTCCTATAATGTTTAAAAGATTATTGTTTAAAAATTCCTTAACAACAGAGGCCATTTTTTCCGGAGTCTCATCATATTCACCAAACTGATTTGGCATACCTGCATTTGGGTGAGCACTGACAAAAAACGGAGATTTAGCTGACAACTCCTCTAAATACGGACGCATTCCGGAGGCACCCATAGAACAATTCAATCCCAGAGATAGTATATTTCCATGCTCCATTGAATACATAAATGATTCCAGCGTCTGACCCGAAAGTGTTCGTCCGCTTGCATCGGTTATAGTTCCTGAAATCATTATAGGTAAACGCATTCCTCTTCTATCGAATTCTTCTTCAATACTATATAGTGCAGCTTTTGCATTTAAGGTATCAAAAATGGTCTCTATTAAAAGCAAATCAACTCCTCCGTCTATAAGACCTCTTATTTGTTCACTGTAAGCATCTTTCATTTGATCAAATGTAACAGCACGGAATCCAGGATCATTAGAATCGGGAGAGATTGAAAGAGTTTTACTTGTAGGACCAATTGATCCAGCTACATATCTAAATTTTTCAGGGGTTTTTAAAGTATATTTATCAGCCAATTTTCGGGCAAGTATTGCAGATTCTTTATTTATTCTGTAAACCCATTTTTCGGTATGATAATCACTTTGCGAAATCCTGTTTCCATTAAATGTATTTGTTTCAATAATATCTGCTCCTGCCTTAAGATATTGCTCATGAATTTCTTTTATAATATCAGGACGTGATAATGAAAGCAAATCATTATTACCTAAGAGTTCATTTTTAATAGAAGAAAATTCATCTATACGAAAATCATTTTCAGTAAGTTTATATTTCTGAATCATTGTCCCCATGGCTCCATCAAGTACAAGCACTCTTTTTCCCAATTCTTTTCTTATATCTGCAATTTTTCTTACCATTTTAACTTACGTATTTCGAGTTTTCTATCTTATCAAATGAAATAAACTATTCATCCCTTAAATATTACAAATATAGTATAATTTAAAAATAGATAATGTAAGCATTACCCATTCTGTTAACTTTGGCTTGCTTTTATCTTTTTCATATATAGTCAAAAGAATAAAACTGTTATCTTTGTATAGAATATACATTTGTAATAAATACGTAAAATTTTAAAGTCATGGAATACAGAATTGAAATTGATACTTTAGGTGAAGTAAAAGTCCCGTCAGACAAATACTGGGGACCTCAAACACAACGTTCTCATATTAATTTTCCGATAGGGCCGGAAGCCTCTATGCCAATTGAAATTATTCATGCTTTTGGATATTTGAAAAAAGCTGCAGCCATTACAAATTGTACACTTGGAGTTCTTCCAGAAGAGAAAAAAGATCTTATCTGCAAGGCATGCGACGAAATAATTGCAGGAAAATTAGATGACCAGTTTCCTTTAGTTGTATGGCAAACAGGATCCGGAACTCAGTCAAATATGAATGCTAATGAAGTAATTGCCAATAGAGCTCATGTACTTGCTGGAAATAAACTGGGAGAAGGGAAAAGACTTATTCATCCAAATGACGATGTAAACAAATCACAGTCTTCAAATGATACATTTCCAACTGCCATGCATATTGCAGCTTATCATAAACTAATTAGCCACACTATTCCATGCATTGAACTTCTTCGCGATACTTTACAAAAAAAATCCGAAGAAATGATGGACGTTGTTAAAATAGGACGTACACACTGGATGGATGCAACTCCTCTTACTTTGGGTCAGGAATTTTCCGGTTATGTATCACAACTTAACCACGGATTGAAGGCTTTGAAGAACACATTACCACATTTAAGCGAACTTGCTCTTGGAGGTACTGCTGTTGGAACAGGGATGAATACACCTAAAGGATATGATGTTGAGGTTGCAAAAAATATTGCAGAACTTACAGGTCTTCCTTTCATTACAGCTAAAAATAAATACGAATCTCTGGCTGGTCATGATGCGATTGTTGAATCTCATGGAGCTCTTAAGCAAATAGCTGTTAGTCTAATGAAAATTGCCAATGATATCCGCCTTATGGCTTCGGGACCACGTTCAGGAATCGGAGAACTTATAATTCCTGCCAATGAACCTGGATCCTCAATTATGCCTGGTAAAGTGAATCCTACACAAGTAGAAGCAATGACAATGGTTTGTGCTCAGGTTATGGGAAATGATACAACTATTACTATTGCCGGATCAAACGGACAATTCGAACTAAATGTATTTAAACCTGTAATAATTAATGCTTTCCTGCAATCTGCAACACTTCTTGGAGATACTTGTAAATCATTCAACGACCGTCTTGCAATTGGAATAAAACCAAATAAAAACAGAATAGAACAAAATTTGAATAATTCACTAATGCTTGTAACGGCTTTAAATACACATATCGGATACGAAAACGCAGCCAAAATTTCAAAAAAGGCTTATGCAGAAAATACAACTTTAAAAGAAGCTGCAATTTCTCTTGGAATTCTTACTGCCGAACAATTTGATAAATGGGTAGTACCAGCCAAAATGACGGGTTCACTTTAATAAAAAAAACCTATATTGGGTTTTAGATATTGAGATTTTAATATCAAATATCTAAAACCTAATATGGTATATTAAGAAGAACAAAGCTTACAAAAGCTATTTAAAGCTAAAAAAATGGATAACGAGCTGTTAATATATAACACACTTAAAAGGAAAAAAGAAATATTTAAACCCATTAATGAAGGAAGAGTGGGAATGTATGTTTGTGGACCTACTGTTTATGGTAAGGCTCATCTGGGACATGCCCGTTCTGCTATTACTTTCGATACGCTTTTTCGTTATCTGAAATATCTTGGATATAAAGTACGTTATGTCAGAAATATAACAGATGTAGGTCATCTTGTGAACGATGCTGACGACGGAGAAGATAAAATAGCAAAAAAGGCACGTATTGAGAAACTTGAACCTATGGAAATTGTTCAGGAATATACCGAATATTATCATCGCTGCCTTGAAGATATGAATGTTCTGCCACCCAGTATAGAGCCAAGGGCTACCGGACATATAATAGAACAAATACAAACAGTTCAAAAAATTCTGGATTCAGGTTACGGTTATATTAGCAACGGATCAGTTTATTTTGATGTTAAAAAATATGCTGATAAAAACAAATACGGAGAACTTTCAGGACGTAAAATTGAAGATCTGCTAAGCAACACCAGAGAACTTGACGGACAAGAAGAAAAACATTCACCACTGGACTTTGCAATATGGAAAAAAGCCTCTCCTGAACATATAATGCATTGGCCTTCTCCATGGAGTGAGGGATTCCCGGGATGGCATATGGAATGTACAACTATGAGCTGTAAATATCTGAGTGAGAATTTTGATATTCACGGAGGAGGTATGGATCTTATTTTCCCTCACCATGAAGCTGAAATTGCTCAATCTGTAGCAGCTTTCGGTCATACATCTGTAAATTACTGGATGCATAATAACATGATTACCTTAAATGGTCAAAAAATGGGGAAATCATTGGGAAATGCTATTGCTCTGGATGAATTTTTCTCAGGGAATCATCCATTGCTGGAAAAAGCTTATTCTCCTATGACAATACGTTATTTTATGCTTACAGCACATTACAGAAGCACTCTTGATTTTTCTAACCAAGCATTGCAAGCAGCAGAAAAAGGTCTTGATCGTTTATTAAAAGCATATAAAACGCTGAACAACTTAAAAAGTTCTTCATCATCCAGCTCTTCAATTGATATTAAAAAGCTAAAAACAAAATGTTTTGATGCAATGAATGATGATCTTAATACTCCTATTGCATTATCTCATTTATTTGAAGGAGTTAAAATCATTAATTCCATAGCCGATAACAAAGAAACAATATCAGAAAAGGATCTTAAGGAAATGAAATCTTTATTTTCAACTTTTATTTTTGACTTGTTTGGTCTAAAGATTCAGGAAGAAAACAACACTGATTTAAAACCTTACGAGAATGCTGTCAATCTCTTATTACAACTTCGTTTAGAAGCAAAGCAGAAAAAAGATTGGGCAACTTCTGATAAAATCAGAGATGGATTAAATAAATCAGGATTTGATATTAAAGATACTCCTGACGGTTTTTCATGGGAACTTAAAAAGTAATAAAAAATGACTGTTTCCCGTTTCGGAGTTTCATTGGAAAAAGAATTATTGGATGCATTGGACAAATATGTTAAAGATAATTCTTTTTCCAATCGTTCTCAGGCAATAAGATTCCTTATTGAAAAAAACCTGGTAGAGGTTAAATGGATGTGTGACAATATAGTTGCAGGTGCAATTACTTTGGTTTATTCTGCAGAAAAAACAGATCTAAGAAACAGATTACAGGAAATACAGACAGAAAATCAAAAATATATTCTATCATCTCAACTCTTTTATATGGAGGATAAATGCCTGGAAATAATAGCCGTAAAAGGACCTTCGTTCAGACTTACAAAACTATCAGACAAATTAATCTCTGTAAAAGGTATTCAGCATGGTAAACTTATCATGAGCAAAGTAAATTAGACACTATATTTTAATCTAGTGTTTTAAAACAATACCATCGTTTATATCTAAAGAATTCCAATTTATTACCTGCTAAAATCCGCAAGGAACTTAGGTACATTTTAACCATAAACAATAAAATAATTTATAATTATTAATTGTTATTACTTTAATCGTGTTACCTTTTGTCTATTTGGTGTTATTTTATATATTTGTCCTCCAAAAAACAACTACATGAAAACCTTATTTATAACCTTAATTTTTACTACAGGAATTTTCTTTACTTCCTTTTGTCAATCAATAAGTGGAAAAATAACAGATAAAAAAACTGATGCTCCTTTAAAAGGCGCAAATGTATATATATCAAACATACATAAAGGAACAGTAACCAACGATTTAGGATTATATTCTATAAAAAACTTAAATAATTCAGATACATACACACTAAGTGTAAGCTATATGGGATATAAACCCATAAAAAAGACTATTCATTTAAAAAACAACCATATTTTCAATTTCCGCATGGAAAAAGAAAATTTTGTAAAAAACCAGATAGTTATCACCGCAAACAAACTGGAAATGAGTAAAGATCGTGTTCCTATGAATATTAGTGTAGTAACGGAAAAAGAAATAACACAAAGTAGTGAAACTAATGTACTTCCGGTTGTAAGCCAGTATATTCCAGGATTATTTGTGACTGAAAAAGGAACCTCAGGATTCAGCCTGTCTACTGGCTCAGCAGGTAAGGTAACAATCAGAGGAGTAGGCTCCGAAAGTTCATTCCCGGTTCTTTTCTTAATAGACGGACAACCACAATTTATGGGTATTTTTGGACATGCAATTCCTGATAGCTATACAGCTTCGGATATTGAAAAAGTAGAGGTTATAAAAGGTCCTGCATCCATTATTTACGGTACAAATGCCATGGGAGGAGTTCTTAACATGATCACAAAAAAAACTAAAACAGATGGTCTTCATTTTAAAGGTCAAACATTAGCAGGCAGTTTTTCTACATGGAAACTTAATGGAGCTCTTTCCTACAAAAATAAGAAATTCAGCACTCTGGCATCATGGAATCATGATTATACTGACGGAGATCGTCCTAACTCAGAATTTCGTATGGACAATGGATTTTTTAAGGCAAAATACCAATTCAACAAAAAATATTCAATTACCGCAAATATGAACAGGATTAAATTTAAGGCATATGATCCTGGTTCTATATATTCTAATGATACGGATCTTTACTCAAACAAAAGTAACTGGGCTGATATAACCCGTTCTAACTACTATATATCATTCTCAAATAAGTCAGAGAAGATAGAAGGCGGATTAAGATGTTATTATATGAACGGAGATCATACAATAAGTAATGGTTATAAAGAGGACTGGCTTTCTACGGATGAGAATTACGGATTCAGTTTTTACGAAGGGATAAAACTATTTAAAGGAAATCTGATAAGTGTAGGAATTGAATCTAAAAAATATGGAGGCAAAGGTACTCCAGTTTCTTCATACGGAGATATATCATATGATAACAAATGGATAACTGTAAGAGAAACTGGAGAGTATATTGTATTACAACAACAACTTATAGAAAATATAACATTGAACGGAGGTATTCGTCATGAATATCACAATTTGTTTGGTAATGAATGGATTCCACAATTTGGTATAAGTTACTTATATAACGAAAATACTACTTTTAAAGGTTGTATTTCAAAAGGATACAGAAGTCCAACCATTAGAGAACTTTATCTTTTCCCTTCAGCCAATCAAGATCTTCAGCCTGAAGAAATGTGGAATTATGAGATATCATCTACTAAATATTTTTATAATAGAAGTCTTTCAATGGAAATAAACATGTATATATCAAAAGGGAGTAATCTTATTACAACTATAACAAATGAAGATGCTCCTCCTGCATATATAAACGTCAATACAGGCAATTTTAATCATAAGGGTATAGAAGTTACCACACATTATAATGTATCTCCTAATATAGTCCTAAATTCCAATTACAGCTATTTAGATATGGATACTCCAAAGATATCATCTCCTGTCCATCAATTCTTTTTGGGAGGGAATTTTCATCCAGGAAAATTCGATTTAGCACTTAATTTTCAATATATCGGCAAACTCTATACAAATCTTGATCCTAAAACTACCGAAAATTATCTACTGGCAAATTCAAAGATAAGCTATAGAATAAATTCTAAAATAGAGATATTTACCCACTGGAAAAATCTGTTTGATGTATCATATCAAACCCAGTATGGCTATCCAATGCCAGGAATATCAGGTTTTGCAGGAATTAAAATACAAATATAATAATAGTTGATTTTTAGTAATTTTTTCATTTTAACATAAAGGAAGGGA
>Ga0055584_100006455_pt1 | contig 11500 bp, 5 predicted proteins | sample OSDHelmetaG_FD_58716 | JGI IMG/M metagenome (GOLD analysis project Ga0055584, IMG submission 58716) | Pelagic marine sediment microbial communities from the LTER site Helgoland, North Sea, for post-phytoplankton bloom and carbon turnover... | ecosystem: Environmental > Aquatic > Marine >...
CGTTTAGGCTGTCATCGCTGTTACGAGGCTTTTTCTTTACAGCTAGAGCGTTTACTCAAACGCATACACGGGGCAGACAAACATTGTGGTAAAGGACGCATAGAGCTTCGGGAAATGATAGTGTCCGAAGATGATTTAAACCAGTTGGAGCAGGAGCTGAAAGAGGCTGTAGAGCGCGAGGACTTTGAGCGAGCTGCGCAGGTTCGCGACCAGATCCGCAGCATGGAGTTGGATATGGATGCAGGAGGTCCAGCGAGTTGAACTTTAACGAATTGGCGTCAAACGCGGCGCGCTGGTTGAGTGGTGAAGAAGATAAAGAAGGTATGGTGGTTAGTTGTCGAGCGCGCTTAGCGCGCAATATATCTGCTTCGCCATTTGCCCCTAAAGCTACGGTTGATGATCAGGAATTAGTCATAGATCGGGTTCTTAGTGCTGCCCAGCGCAGTCGTCATATGCGCAACGCTGCATTTTTTAAGATGAATGCTCTACAGGCCAACGAACGCCGTCTCTTGGTCGAGCGGCATTTAGTTAGTCCTGCGTTGGCAGAAAGTAAGGGGCAGCGCGGTGTGCTCTTCAGTCGCGACGAAGCATTGAGCATAATGATTAATGAGGAGGATCATCTGCGGTTGCAGTCGATTTTGCCGGGGCTGCAGTCGGCCGCAGCCTGGTCGGCTGTCAATGCACTTGATGATGAATTGGGTGCCGCGTTAGAATATGCTCATTCTGGCGATTGGGGTTTTTTGACGGCGTGTCCGACGAATGTTGGAACGGGACTACGCGTTTCTGTGCTGATTCATTTACCTGCTTTGGTGCTGACGGAAGATATGGAACGCGTTACGCGAGGTTTGACGCAGATGGCTTTCACCGTGCGCGGTTTTTACGGGGAGGGCACTAATTCGGTCGGCAATCTTTTTCAGATTTCGAATCAGTCGACTTTAGGGGTAGAAGAGGGCCAAATCGTAGAGAAGCTAACGGCTATAACCCAACAGATTATAGCCCATGAAAAAGAAGCCCAAGAAGCCCTATTAAAAGAGGCACCCTCACAAGTCGAAGACAAGGTGTGGAGAGCCTATGGTCTGTTAGCACATGCACGGGTGTTGAGCAGCCAGGAGTTTATGAATCTACTTTCGGCTGTTCGCTTGGGGCGTAGTTTAGGTTTGATTGAGCGAGTGGATTCGGGGTTTATGAACCGCCTAATGATCGTTACTCAACCGTCGCACTTGCAGAGTGAGCACGGGGGTGAACTGACACCGGAGGAACGCGATATGTATCGGGCGGAATTAGTGCGGAGCCACTTTGCTCAGTTACACGCTAGTAATACGGGGGCATCTTGACAATAACCTACCGTTTTGGTAGTTTCAGAAAAACCGGAAACGGTTTCATTTTTTTTATAACTCATTGATAATTATTGCTCATAAAGCATGCGTGGTGGCCGGGGTGGGATGAGCTGCGGAGGTTTACGCGATGAATAATATGTTCACCGATGGCGTTAAGCGGGTTATGCAGTTGGCCAGAGAAGAATCCGCTCGTTTAGGACACAATTATATAGGCACTGAGCACTTGCTTCTGGGTATCATCAAAGACGGTAAGGGCAAAGCAGTTGCCGTGTTGACCAACTTGGGTTTGAGCTTGGAAACGGTTAAGCAGTCGGTCGAGGATTATGTGGCGACCTCTGGTGGCACGATGACGATTGGTGAAGTGCCTTTTACACCGCGAGCTAAGCAGATTCTTGAGGTTGCCGCCAACGAAGCTAAAGAGATGAAAACTCAGTTTGTCGATGTCGAGCATTTGCTTTTGGCACTGCTCAAAGACAAAGAGGGTGTTGCTGCGCAAATACTGGCGGCCTTTGGCGTCGATTATAAGACGGCTATGGAAGAAACATTAGCCGTGCTTGAAGGGAAAACGACAGGCCGTAAGGAAAAAGGAAAAAAGAGTAAGACTCCTTTTCTCGATCATTTTGGCCGCGACCTGACGCAGTTGGCGCGCGAAGGTAAACTCGATCCAGTTATTGGACGGCAGAAAGAGATCGAACGCGTTACGCAGATACTGAGCCGGCGCAAGAAGAACAATCCCATTCTCATTGGTGATCCCGGCGTGGGCAAAACGGCTATTGTTGAAGGTTTGGCACAGTGTATTATAGAAAAGCGCGTGCCGCAAATTCTACTCGATAAACGACTCGTGACGTTGGATATGGGGGGGGTAGTCGCTGGCACTAAGTACCGAGGGCAATTTGAAGAACGCATCAAAGCCGTGATGAATGAGCTCCAGCAGAACTCGGATGTAATCATTTTTATAGATGAGTTACATACCATTGTTGGCGCCGGTAGTGCGGAGGGGACTCTAGATGCTTCTAACATGTTTAAGCCTGCTTTGGCGCGCGGTGAATTGCAGTGTATTGGAGCGACTACACTCGATGAGTATCGCAAGCACATAGAAAAAGACGGGGCTTTGGAGCGGCGTTTCCAGAATATTATGGTCGATCCGCCCTCCGTAGAAGACACGATTGAAATTCTCAAGGGGTTGCGCTCTAGCTATGAGAGCCACCATCACGTGGAATTTTCGGATGATGTAATCGCCTTTTCTGTGCGCCAAGCTGATCGTTATATAAGCGATCGTTATCTACCCGATAAGGCGATCGATGTCATTGACGAGACGGGCTCGCGTGTGCATTTGTCTCGCTTGAGCCCGCCCGAACAAATCAGCAAGCTCGAAGCTGAAATACAAGATATCAATCGCATTAAAAACGAGGCGGCAGAGCGGCAGGATTTTGAGGAGGCCGTGGTTCTACGCGACAAAGCACTACAGTTGAGCGAAGAATTACAAAAGAGTCGTCAGGAATGGGAAGAGCAAGTTCGCGATGAGGTAGTAGAAGTTTCAGAAGACGATATCGCCGAAGTTATTTCCAGCATGACAGGTATTCCCATTACGCGCTTGGCCAAAAGCGAGAGTGATCGCCTGCTGGCTATGGAGAGCGAGGTCAAGAAAAAAATTGTCGGTCAAGAACAGGCCGTTGCTGCTGTTTCTCGCGCCATTCGCCGCAGCCGGGCGGGTTTGCAAGACCCCAAAAGACCGATTGGTTCATTTATCTTTTTGGGGCCAACGGGCGTGGGCAAGACCGAATTGGCCAAGCGCTTGGCTGAGTTTCTCTTTGATGACGTAGATGCCCTTATCTCCGTCGATATGTCCGAGTACATGGAGAAATTTGCTGTTTCTCGCCTTATTGGTGCGCCACCTGGATATGTTGGTTTTGATGAGGGTGGGCAGTTGACGGAGAGAGTTCGCCGTCGCCCTTATTCGGTTATTTTACTCGATGAAATAGAGAAAGCACACCCTGACGTATTCAATATCCTGCTGCAGATCTTGGACGAAGGACGGCTAACAGATAGCACCGGGCGCAAGATAGACTTTAGCAATACCGTCATGATTATGACATCCAATATTGGTAGCCGCGATGTCGGCACAGGAGGAGTGCTCGGTTTTCAGAAGTCCGATGCCGATTCGCTGCACGAACATATGGAAGGCAAGATCAACGACGAGTTGAAGAAGACTTTCAATCCCGAGTTTATAAATCGCGTTGATGAGGCCATTATTTTTCATGCGCTGACCAAAGAGCATATACACGAGATAATCGATATTACTCTCGGTGAGTTTAAGGTTCGCCTTGAAGGGCAGGATATCGGTTTGCGTATCACGCCTGGAGCGAGAAACCTCATGGCCGATAAGGGTTTCGATATGGCCTTTGGGGCTCGTTATCTCAAGCGCACTGTGCAGAAGATGTTAGAGGATCCTCTGGCAGAAGAACTTCTCCATGGCCGTTTTGGGAATGGCAGCCGCATTCGCGTGACAAAAAAAGGCGAAGAGCTTGTCTTTGATGAAGAGCGCGATGATGCCGAAGAAAAGATTGAGGAAAAGAAGGAAACTGCTAACTAAGCTCAGCAGTCAAACAATATAGTACGTATGGATAGAGCCGCTTTATCGCCGTTAGGTAAGGCGGCTCTCTACTTTAGTTAATACGAGGAAAAGAGTATGGCGTTTGTATCACGAGCCTTGGGGGCTGTGCTGCTAGTTGTATTGGTAGCTACCTGGGGAGAGGCCCAGAAAGTCGTAGATATTGAGGTGCGGGGCGACCTTCGGAAAGTTGCCAAGTCTCTCATATTGACTACTGTTGGCTTAGAGCCAGGGGTAGAACTCTCTCAGGAAAACGTGCAGCAGGCCGTGCGCGATTTGCAAGGGCTTAATGTATTTGAAGATATCCAGATATGGGGCGATCCAACGTCTGGAGGTATGAAGCTGATCATTGTTGTCGCAGAATACCCAGCGCTTGAAGGTCTGCGTTTCAAAGGGCAGAAAAATATAAAAGAAAAGGATATGAAAGAGGCCTTGGGTTTAGTCGTTGGTCAGGTGGTGGCCCCCAAAGACTTGGTGCGCGGTGAGCAAAAAATACTCGACCTCTATAAAGAAAAAGGTTATTTGCGAGCCGAGGTAAAGGGCCAACTATTTGACGGCGAAGAACAAGGTAATGTCTTTCTTCAATACGATATTCGCGAAGGTGAAAAAGTACAGATTCGCAATATACGCATAGTGCAACAACGCATTGATGGTACGACTGTAGATAGTGATGAGTTGCCGCCGCGCAATCCTCGTATTCCACAGAAATGGGACGGGCAGGGGCCCATGCCGCAGCAGTTGCGCCAGTTGATGGAAACAAAGACTAAACATTGGTGGCGCAAGGGCGAGTTTAATGGCGATACATACGATGAAGACAAACAGAATATTCTGGCCTATTATCGCAGCTTGGGGTTTCAGCAGGTAGGTATCGCACGAGACAGCGTCTATTACGATTCGACCCGCAAAGATCTATTTGTCTATTTAGAAATAGACGAGGGGGCTCAGTATCGTTTAGGGGACATGTCTTTTGCGGGAAATAACATTTTGACCCAAGAAGAACTCATTGAGAAACTAAGGTTGGGGGAAGGCGATATTTACGGTTTGTCGGGGCCAGAACTCGCTGATATGGCTCGTTTTGCTTATTACGAGAAAGGCTACCTGGATACGCGTGTAGTGCCGACAGAGGTCGTGCGTGAAGATACGGTTGACGTCGCATTTCAGGTGTTTGAAGGACAACCGTGGACGATACGCCGCGTAGAAATTGCCGGTAATACTAAGACGCGCGAAAAAGTTATTCGCCGTGAGATTGAACTGAGACCCGGCGATATTTATCAGCAGGACTTGGTTCAGGAAAGCCAGCGTCGAATTTATATCCTCAATTATTTTAAAGATGTGCAGATTCAACCGCAGTACAGTCCGGTCGAAGGCGAGAGGTTGGTCGATCTCACTTTCAATGTTGAGGAGCAGCCGACGGGACAAGCTTCTATGGGAGCTGGATATAGCGATCGTGACAAGCTCGTTGGGCAAATAGGCCTGCGCGTGCCCAACTTTCGCGGCAAAGGACAGAACGTAGACTTTAGTTGGGAGTTTGGCACACGTCGCGAACAGTTTCTCGTTGGTTTTACGGAGCCTTGGTTGTTTGACTCGCCAACTAGTTTGTCTGTGCGACTCTATACATTAAACAACCAGTACTTAGACCTCTACGATTTTCGTCGTAACTCCGTAAGTGTGCGCGTGGGGCGCCGTCTGAAAAAACCGGCTTATTCGAGCGTGTCGGTTGGCTATCGCTTAGAGAGCGAACGCTATACGGATTTTGGCGAGGATTTCGATTTGTCCCTATTGAGCAGCAGCGTTTATGGCAATCGCTACGAACCAATAACGACCAGCAGCTTTGAACTCGTGTTTTCGCGCGACACGCGCGATCATGCACAGTTTCCTACTAAGGGGTCGCAAATTTCATATAAGCCGGAATTGGCATCTTCATTTGTTGCTGGGGATGTCGACTTTCACAAACACGAAGTGACCGTCAACTACTATCAGCCGAGTTGGTGGAAATTTGTTTTTAGCATCGAGTCTAAGGTGGCCGTAGTTGATGGTTTTTCTGATTTTGATGATCGCAATCTCTCTGTATGGGAGCGCTTCTCTCCTGGTGGTGTAGATCTGTGGGACGGTCAAGTGCGCGGTTATCCCGACCGTTCGTTGGGACCACGTGTTTCCGGCGTTCCCTTGGGTGGTCGGTCGATGATAATACTCAACTTCGAATATCGATTCCCGATAGCCGAACAGCAGGTCTATGGCATACTTTTTGCCGACGCGGGCAATGCTTGGGAGGAAATTCCCGATTTGAATCCGTTTGACTTGCGTCGATCTTTGGGCTTTGGATTTCGCGTCATGACACCGATGTTGGGTCTAATTGGTTTCGACTTTGGTTATGGTTTTGACCGCAAAGAGGTCGATGGCTTGGGCGCTGGATGGAATACTCACTTTCAGTTTGGCCCGCAGTTCTTCTAAGACCTCTCCGGTACTTATATCTCGGGTTCCTCGCCAAAAGGCGAGGAACCCGTATTTCTAAATTTTCTACTACGCCTTATCTTAATACGTCATAGACTATAATTTGTATTCGCTAAGAGGAGTTGGTATGAAACGCGTTATCATATCTGTTCTAACGTTGGCCTGTTTCTTGTTGCCGAGTGCGGCCCGGGCTGAGGTTAAGATTGGTTATATCGATTCGGAAGTTCTCAAGGAGCGTCTGCCCGAGTTTCGCGAAGCTCAGCGGCAGTTGGACCAATTGCGTCAGGACTACGAAAACCAAGCTAAGGATCGCGAGGCAAAGCTCGTTAAATTACAGGAAGATTTCCGCAAGCAGGAACTTCTTATGAGCGAAGCGCGCAAGGCTGAATTACAGGCCGATTTTGAAGAGAAAGTGCGACAATTACAGGCTTTTACTCAGGAGAAATTTGGCCCTGAAGGCGAGCTGATGCGCAAAAATATCGAGCTATCTGAGCCGATCTTTAAAAAAATAAATGATTCTTTAAAGACGCTGGCAGAGGAAGATAGCTATGATTTTGTTTTTGATGCGGCAGCACCGAGCAGTGGTTTAGTTTTTGCCGCTGATAAATTTGATTTGACTGAGAAGTTGTTGGCACTATTTGAAAAGGAGCGCGAGGAGGAGGGTAAATAGGATGGCTGAAGGTGAAGGGTTCGAACCGTTAGACTTGGTTCAAATACAGCAAATTCTCCCACATCGCTATCCTTTTTTACTCGTTGATCGCGTAGTGGAGATGATACCGGGAGAAAAAGTTGTCGCCTTAAAAAACGTTACGGCGAACGAACCTTTTTTTCAGGGCCATTTTCCCGGCTACCCCGTTATGCCCGGTGTGCTGATCGTCGAGGCATTGGCGCAAGCTGGTTGTGTGATGATGTTACAGTCGATAGAAGATCGGGAAAACAAGGTTCCATTCTTTGCTGGGATTGACAGCTGTCGATTCCGTCGTCCTGTTGTTCCTGGAGACCAACTGCGTCTAGAGCTGACCGTATTACGCCAGCGCGGGATATCCTGCAAAATGGTAGGCAAGGCCTTTGTGGGAGAAGAATTGGCGGCGGAGGCGGAGATATTAGCTGTAGTTGGAGAACGCAGCTGATTTATAATGAGTTTTAGTATAGAAAAAGGGCGTCCGGCAAAAGCCGGACGCCCTTTTTCTATTTGTTTTGGCGCTATTATTTCACCAGGGTCATTTTACGCGTTTGTGAAAAATGAGGGGTTTTAAGTCGGTAGAAGTAGATACCACTAGCGACCCCCTGGCCACTATGGTCGCTGCCATCCCATGTGAGTTGATAGAAACCGGCAGGCTGAAGTGAGTGGGCTGCGAGTTCGCGCACCTGTTGCCCCAAGATGTCATAGACGGCAATACGAACCGGCGAAGCCTCAGGTAAGGCATATTCTATGCTGGTCGATGGGTTGAATGGGTTGGGGAAATTGGCGTGCAGTGCATAGGTATTGGGGCGCAATATAGTCGAATTCAATTGCGCGATTGTGCGCACACCCCGTGTTGATGAGGCGGTATACGCTTCGAGTAGGTCGAGTGATACGGCATTGGCATTGCCGATGCGTGTGAATGTCAATTCAGCGAGTAGGCCGTGGCCAGAGACTTCCCTGCCTTCAACTAGGCCATTGCCGATAATAATTAGACCTGGTTTATCCGAAAATATGGAGAATAGCGGCGCTTGTCCCCCTCGGCTTTCGAGCAAGTGTCCCTGCCCGGGCTGTGCGCTTTCAAAGCGGAGCATTTTCGGGTCGTATTGGACTACAGCGCCGTAGGCTTTTAAATCCTCGATTTGGTCTGCCCACAAACGTGCAGTGAGTTTGTTGTTCTCCGCACGCGTGCCGCCACGTGCCTCTATGGCAAATACGGCGTTCTCGTCTATAGCACGCGTGGCTGCCCAGCGTTTACCGCTGATCGTCTTGCCAAAATTGTCTACGAAAGTAAAGAAGTCATTGAAGTCAACTGTGCCGCCACCGTCGAGATCATAGGTTGCTGCATCTCCTTCGGCCGGTTGTCCGAAAAAATCGACGAAGAGGAAAAAGTCGTCGAAGGTGACGCTACCGTCGTCGTTGAAATCACCGGCGAGAGACGATGGATCAATCGCGGAGAATTGCTCAGATTCTGAAAAGGGGCCCGTCAGACTGCCCTCTACGGCGCGTACCCGCCAATAATAAGTGCTTCCCTCTTCCAGATCGCGATCGATGGTCCAACCGGTCTGCCCAGTGCCGATCTCGCCTGCATTCTCAGCCAGGCCGGAAACAGAGGAGGTCACGTTTGAAAAATCTTCTTCGCTCGAGACTTGAATCGTATAGGTCAGCGTGGCTCCGCTTTGAAAGGGACTGGCATTGGTGAAAAAGAGGGTCGGCGTTAAAAAGTCACCGCTGCGACCCAGTTCGCTGGGCGTTGATGGGGCCGAAGACGAAGTTGGGGTTGCCGATACCGTATCGGATGTAGCACTCTCATTGGGCGGGGTCTGACGATCACTGGCTGTTATATAGTACTGATAGGTGGTATCGTTGCCCGCATTGAGGTCGGTGAAGGTGGTTTTCTGTATGCCTGAACTCAGCAGGGAAAATGCGCCATTTGCTGCACTGCGATAGATACTGAAACCGTTGAGATCCAACTCTAATTCGGCATCCCAAGAGAGTAGGACCTGCCGGGCACCCTCGGTCGCCTGTATATTTGTGGGAATGGCTGGTGCTGTAGTATCCGCTGTGCTGAGAGTGACAAAAGAAAGTGTGTCACTCTCGGTCGGTGGATTGCCGGCGGGGTCAGTCGAGCCGACGATATAATAGTATGTCGTTCCGGGTGTTAAGTTCGTCAAGGTGATAGTGTGGCTCGTGACATCTTCGGTATCGCCGATATTGAATTCCAGCGAAGCTTGGTCGGTGCCGAATTCGACAAAACTGTCAGCCGACTCGTCCGTCGTCCAGCCAATGATGGCGACCGAGTCGGAAGCGACCGACTGAATAGATGATATAACGGGTGAACTGAGGTCTGGATTGGTATCTGTCGTAAAGGAAAGCGTATCGCTTTGCGTTGGACCGTTGTTGCTTAGGTCTGTAGAAGCAACGGCGTAATAATAGGTAGTTGCCGCACTCAGATTAGTCAGTGTGACTTCGTGTGTTTCGTCCGTGGTGGAAAGTGTTCGCACTGTACCTAGATTAGTAGAAGTGCCAAATTCTACTTCAGCCGTAGACTCTTCGTCGGTCGTCCAGCGGATCGTGGCGCTTTCGTCGTTCTTGTATACAATTTGCGGAGCGACTGTTATAGCGGGTGCGGTTATATCTATCTCGGGGTTGGTCGTAAAAGTGGCGATGGAACTTTCGGTTGCGCCATTACCTGCAGCATCAGTAGAGCCGACCATATAGTTATAGGTGGTTCCAACATCTAAGTTGCTCAGGACTATCTTGTGGCTTGTTTCGCTATCACCCGAAGTTTCACTATCTCCTAGGTCGCTTGTGCCAAACTGCACATCGCTATCGGCTGGTTCGTCTGTGGTCCACTCAATTACAGCGGTGTCGTGTGTTTGTGATGAGACGCTGGGGCCAGATAAAATAACTGGAAACTGAGTGTCGGGTGTAGAGTCAGTGGTGAAATTGCCCGAGCCGCCCGGTGGCTGCAACACTTTGGCGCGCTTGGCTGCCGACGAGTTATTGGGGTCAAAAGCAACCGTTTTACCGTTGGAGCTTGTGGCTTCAATGCGATATCCGTATTGCGTGCCGACGGTAAGACCGGTGACGGTGACAATGTGGCGGCGAGCGAAACGAGTGCCGCCATTGCTCGTTAGATCATTGAACTCAAATTCGTCTGAAGTGCCCAGCGTGCCATCGGTGCCGATCGTTCCCACATAGACATTGCCCGTTGTAGCGATATCTGTTGTCCAACGCACAGTGGCGACTTTGCCGCGCGCGATGACCTGTGGGCCCTCGACAATTACGGGATCGAGCGTGTCGCTGTTTGCCGATGTGCGAAAGTTTAGGTCGCGGCTCCACTGTTGGTTGCCACGTGGGTCGGTCGTCAAGGTATCTGTTTCGTTAAAAGCCGTTATGCGGAAACGATAGTGCGTAGAAGAAGACAAATCACTCAGGGCAATATCGTGCTGGGTGAGCAATTCTTCGGATGAAGTTGTATCGGTATAAGAAGTGCTTATATCGCGAAGCAAGACGCTTTCATCGCGTTCTGCGTAGTCGACGCGCACGGCTGCGGGTTGGTTGAGATTTATGCGGAGGCGAGCTCCATCGGCACCTACTATATGGAAGGGGGGGCCGAGAAAGCGCAGACGGCGATCTGCCGGCCGAGTATGGAGAAAGTCGGGGCGCGTGATCTGCACATCGGCTTCGGTCAGGCCTTCGGCGATAAAGGTCTCGGCGTTGGTCAGGCGCGATCCCACGGTAAATTCGTAGCGAGTTTCGGGTTGGAGATCGCGAATTTCGACGATGTGAACCTGGGTGCCATCTTCATCGGCAATGATTTCAGCCGCCGTTCCCTCGCCGCCGACGTTAAAGGTATAGCGCGTATCGGCAGGTCGATTTGTAAACCAGCGGATCACGGCGGAGAAGGGGGTAGACTGAACTTCGAAGCGCTCCACAAAGAGCGGGCGTTTGTCGGCTTCGCGACGGGTGTTGAACATGCCGGTAAACTTTTGGCTGGGGCGGTCATTAAGGTCGTAGGAGCGTGCAGTAAATTCATATTCGGTGTTTAGTAATAAATTGTTGATGGCTACGACGTGGCGGCGATTGCCAAGAGCGTCGTCTAACACGCGAATCGAGTTGATAAAGGCAGCGGTGACCGTAAAATCCTCGAAGTTGGGGACGGTTTTCAGCGTTTCGCGGATGCGGGCATCCTCGGGCGTTTCGCGCGGGATGATGCCGCGCTGGACTAGGGCGCGCAGAGCTGCTAACATGCGCGGCGTAGTGCGTTCGGCGAGTGGGTTAGTCAGCGTGCGCCAGGTTGTATCGCCCTTGGCGCGGAATCGCACTGTATCGTTGAGGCCGGGTTCTTTGGTGCGCCAATTGAGGGTAGCTGAGCTGTGGTCGCGAATGATTTCTAGGTCGAAAATGGCGTTG
>Ga0055584_100006456_pt1 | contig 11499 bp, 12 predicted proteins | sample OSDHelmetaG_FD_58716 | JGI IMG/M metagenome (GOLD analysis project Ga0055584, IMG submission 58716) | Pelagic marine sediment microbial communities from the LTER site Helgoland, North Sea, for post-phytoplankton bloom and carbon turnover... | ecosystem: Environmental > Aquatic > Marine >...
CAAACCTACATTTTTTTAAATGAGCCTTGTCCCATTTTGACCATGATGGAATTTCAGTCTCAAAGGTCGCTATACCAGTTTCAATACCAAATCTGTAAATCTTTGAAACAGCTTCCCAATCTTCTGGTTTAATATGGTTTATTTCAATATTCAAATCGTCATTTTACGATGGCTGTATTCAAAAAAACCCTTAACAGCACGAGAAATTTTTGAAATCTTCTTTAAACAAAGTTGAAAATAAAGCTTTTGCTTTTTCCCAATTTTCTACATGAATACAATATTTAATTTTAGGAGGATTTATCTCACCTTTAATTAACCCTGCTTCTTTCAATTCCTTTAAATGTTGAGATATAGTAGATTGTGCTAAAGGCAACATTTCAACCAAATCACCTGTATAACAACAACTTTGATTACTCAAATATTTCAAAATGATCAAACGAGTTGGATGGCCAAGGGCTTTTGCAAATCTAGACAACGTTTCCGTTTCTTGACTATAATCTATGGGTTGTAACGTTTTATTCATAGTTAATCGCAAATATACGATTATTATTTTATTCACCAAATTAAATGAAAGATGAAACGCAATCTAACTGGCTCAATAGGCTAACTCCTACAAAAAAGAACTTCAATGCAACTATAGTCCAACCTTTAAAAATATTGTAGAAAAAGTAAACTAGTAAGATTATTTATTCAATAACTACAAATTCTCTAATCGCCTGATTAGGCTCTATGATATTATAGCCTTTCCAAAATTCTGGATTATATGCCGGCATATAGGTAGGCAACATCGTATTGTTTTCTTTGAAACTATTAAATTCTGAAGAAGTGACATGTTCGGTATCAAAAATAACGGCTTCATATTTATTTCTAGCTGTTATTGCCATATCTAACTTTACAAATAACTCGTTCTGCTTACGTCTTCCCTTGACATTTTTGTTTTTCTCAATGATCTTTAAAGGGCGTTGTATCCCAAATCGGCTGGCTATTTCCCTTTCAAGATATTGCAAACTATAACGATCATTTTTTTCTTTTGAAAAGATCATTTTTCCCTTGGTAAGGTATATTCTATATGAAATTCCTAATAACCTAAAATTCTTTAAGGGTTTAACATTTTCATAATCTAACCGTATAATAGCGAAGTCGTCAGAATTAATATAAAGAGTCCCTTTATAATCGGCTGAACCCTTAGGAATAAATTCCAGCACATAAACTACATCGTCTCCTAAATAATTTAGCTCAAGCACTTTAAAATCATACTTTCCTGATTTTCTAAAAAAATTGATATTCGTTTTATCTTGAAAAAAAAGGTCGTTCATCATATTCACGAAACTACTTTTTCTATATTTCGCAAAATTTTCTTTTTTATCAGCCTCGCTTTTTTTCTCTTCTTCTAATTTCTTTTTAAGTGCTTCAGCATCCGTTGAATCTGTTTTGTTTCCCATGAACTCATCCATTTCAACCTTATCACCAAACACTCCTGATTTTATTTTAAAATATGAATCGGACTTAACATTTTCTTCAATAATTTTATTAAACTTATCTTCTAAAGCAGTAAAACTAACCTCCATGTTTTTGTCATAAAGTTCTGAAGCCTTTATTAGATCCATTTTCTGTTTATCCTTGTTAAAATTTCCATAGAGATCGCATAAGATCTCAGTATAATAGGAATTATTCTTAGGAACACTTTGCATAACACTGTCTAAAAATGACTTGTTCAGAGCATCAATTGTTGACTTTTCCAATGTGTAATTAGTCTTCACAAAATTCTGATGATTTGATTCTCTAAAAAACATCCTTTTTTTGGTCAAATCAAAATTGTAATTCTTATCCACATTTTCCTTTGCCTTTTCAATAATTTCTTCGGCGGTATATTGCTTATTAGTCAATACGATCTCCTTAAGTTCGATTGCCTTGGGTTTTAAATAAATTATACTGTCTTGAAATTGCTTCAATGGTCTTAAAATTGTCTCGAAACCAATGCACGAAATAATGATAGAATCGGTAGCTTTTATAGTATTATTTAGTAATAGGCTAAAACGTCCTTCTTCATTGGAGATCACTCCCCTATTATTCCACTGTATAGTTACGTAAGGGATTGGTTCTTGAGTAATCGAATCTAAAATTTTAGAATTAATTACCTGGGCTTTTGAGTAGAATGAGCAGAATACAATAAAAAATAATAATGGTCTAATGGTGATCTGGTTCATTTATTTGATTTATTCTATCAGCGAATTAAAGATTTCTTGACTATATAATCACATTTTTTTGATTTCCTTAAGACAGTTTTATTCTTTTTTTAACGCTTTCCGTAGTTATAAGTCAATTAGTTTTTAAGACGATTCATTGATTAAAAAGTAACATTGATAGAATTAAAATAAGCATTGATTTGTAATTTGTTTAAAAATGAATCAACTTCTTTATATGTTTAATTCAGGGATAGTGACATGATTTGTAAAAAATTATTTCGCAATTTCTCCGCGATTTGGTTTTAAGGCATCACGAAATATAAGCATATCTTTTTCATTTACAACAATAAATGCTATGCTATAATAGTCTGAGATTTCAATAGCATCAATTTCATGAAATGCCAATACTTCGCTAATTACAAATTCATTTAGATGCACACAATGATGTTCCGCAATTTTCAAAGATTCCGGGCCTCTAAAATCCCAAACTAATTTAATTTTTCTATTCAATTTGATATTTCGTTACTTCTAATGCAAATGTAAATAATTCTATCTTTGCACAAATTCTATTAATGATTACCGAACAAGATTTTATTTTTAAAAAAGTTGAAAGCTCTTTTCCGGAAAAAGGGATATTCACTTGGAAAACTCCCAGTAATATTGCCTTAGTAAAATATTGGGGCAAACGAGAACCACAATTGCCAGAAAATCCTTCTGTCAGCTTTACATTAGATGCTTGTTTTACATTGACTTCGTTAGAATTCACAAAGAAAAGTTCAAAAGATATCAGATTCGAAATTTATTTTGAAGGTAAAAAGAAAGATGAATTCAAACCTAAAATTGAAAATTTCTTCTCTAGAATTCAACATTATGTACCATTTATAACTGAATATGATTTTGTTATAAGATCTCGAAATTCTTTTCCACATAGCAGTGGTATTGCCTCTTCTGCAAGTGGCATGGCGGCATTGTCTTTATGTATTATGAGTATGGAAAAAGCATTGAAGTCATCAATCTCTGACGAGTTGTTTTACAAAAAAGCATCTTTCTTAGCGCGCTTAGGTTCTGGCAGCGCTGCCAGAAGTATAAAAGGCGAATTGGTTGTTTGGGGAGAGCACAAAGAAATTAAAGCCAGTTCTGACTTGTATGGCATTGAATTTCCGAACAAAGTCCATGATAATTATAAAAATTATCACGACACTATTTTATTGGTTGATAAAGGAGAAAAACAAGTTTCTAGCACGGTTGGTCATAATCTAATGTATAACCATCCTTTTGCAGAAAAAAGATTTAACCAAGCTAAGGATAACATTTCAAAATTATCTTCCGTTTTGCAAAATGGAGATTTGAAAAGTTTTATAAATATAGTTGAAAGTGAAGCCCTAACACTACATGCTATGATGATGACTAGCGACCCTTATTTTGTTTTAATGAAACCAAATACACTTCAGATAATTAATAAAATATGGGAATATAGAGCTCAAACCGACTCAAATGTTTGTTTTACCTTAGATGCAGGTGCAAACGTGCATTTATTATTTCCTGAAAAAGAAAAATCATCTGTTAACAAATTTGTAATAAGCCAACTGATTCAGTTTTGCCAAAATAATCATTATATTTGTGATAGGGTCGGGTCAGGAGCTAAGCAATTGTGATAGATTTTTTGTTGAAATCCAATCCTTTTATGATTTTGTTTCTTTGAAAAAATGATTTTATCAATTTCATAATAAATTGAGGATTAAATAGTAAAACTATATACACTTGTAGTTAAAACATATACTAAAGCAATAGTTTTTGTTGTTTGTTAAACTTAAATCTTTGATCATGAAAAATTTGTCTAAACTCTCCTTCCTCTTTATTTTTATTTTTTCAACCACTTTATTTGCACAGAATGATACAATTTGGTATGATGCCAATTGGAATATAGCTCAGAAAAATCAAGCTTCCTATTTTAGACCTCAGCCAGTTAAAAAAAATAAAGGTTATTGGTGGGTAGATTATTATTTATCAGGTGCAAAGCAAATGGAAGCTTTTTCTCTCAATAAAGATCAAGAACAATTTGAAGGTCAGGTAACTTGGTACCATGAAAATGGAAAAATTATGCAAATAGTTAACTATAAAAATAATTCATTGTATGGGTTAAGAAAAAATTATCATGAAAGCGGCCCTTTGAAAAGTCAATATTCTTATTTAGATGGGAAAATTGAAGGCGAATGGGTTGAGTATTATGAAAATGCTAAATTATCTGAATCTGGGTTATATGACAATGGAGAACGTAACGGATCATGGAAAGAGTACTATAGTGATGGAAAGCTGAAAGGAGAAGGCAAATACCTTAATGATAAAAAAGTTGGTGTTTGGCAAATGTATTTTTATGATGGGCTGGATTAAAATGAATAGAAAATTTCTTTTTTAGATCCTCTAAAAGTTTGATATACAATAGAATCTATTATATTTGCGTTGATTTATCAATAAAAAGCTAAACATTTTAAATGAAAGGACCTTTATTCTATGCCAAAATATTGCTCTTCGGAGAATATGGAATCATTAAAGATTCTAAAGGGTTGGCGATTCCCTATAATTCATATCAAGGAGCATTAAAAGTTTCTAAAACCTCATCATTGACCTCGAATAAATCAAATGAAAATTTACAAAATTTTTATCAATATTTATGCGATATAAACAGCAAAGATCTTGTGCAATTTAGACTTGATGAACTAAAACGTGATATTGATAAAGGCATGTATTTTGACTCTAGTATTCCTCAAGGTTATGGTGTTGGTAGCTCGGGCGCATTAGTGGCTGCTATTTATGATAAATATGCGAATGACAAAATAACCGTGTTAGAAAATTTAACCAGATATAAATTACTTAAATTAAAGGAAATTTTTTCTGTAATGGAATCTTTCTTTCATGGAAAAAGTTCCGGGTTAGATCCATTAAACAGTTATTTAAGTTTACCCATCTTAATCAAGTCCAAAGATCATTTAGAACCCACTGGCATTCCTTCTCAAAAAGAAGGAAAAGGCGCAGTTTTTTTATTAGACTCAGAGCAGATTGGAGAGACCGAACCTATGGTGAGTATTTTTATGAATAAAATGAAAAATGAAGGTTTCAGGAAAATGATTAATGAAGATTTTGCTAAATATACTGATGCATGTATTGAAGATTTTTTACATGGTAATATAAAATCGCTTTTTGGAAATGTAAAACAGCTTTCAAAAGTTGTATTCGATAATTTTAAACCTATGATTCCTGAAGCTTTTCATCAACTATGGGAGCAAGGTATTGAGACGAATGCTTATTATTTAAAACTTTGTGGGTCTGGTGGCGGTGGCTATATTTTAGGATTTACAAAAGACTACGAAAAAGCCCAACAAATACTTAAAAATTATAAGTTAGAATTGGTATATCGATTTTAATTCGATAATATGGATTTACTTAATGTTGCCGAGAATAATACACCCGAAAGGCCAAAAAAATATCCCTTTTATTATAAATTTTTAAGCCTGTTATCAGTAGTTAGAGGTTATAACATCGTTATTATTGTATTGGCTCAATATTTAGCTTCCATTTTTATTTTTTCGCCCGAAAAATCATTACGGCAAATATTATTAGACCTTAATTTATATTTTATCGTTTTGGCTTCCATTTGTGTAATAGCATCAGGTTACATAATCAATAATTTTTATGATGCAGATAAAGATAAAATTAACAGGCCTTATAAAGCAAAAATAGATAGCATAGTCAATCAAAAAACGAAGTTATATATTTATTTTTTTCTAAACTTCTTGGGTTTTTGTTTTGGATTTTTAGTTTCGTGGCGTGCTTCATTATTTTTTGCTGTCTACATCTTTTTAATATGGTTGTATTCACATAAATTAAGATTATATCCATTGGTAAAACTGTTTTCTGCCTCTATATTAGCCATTTTACCTTTTTTTGCTGTATTTATATACTATAAGAATTTCTCAACTATTATTTTTACACATGCTTCCTTTTTATTTTTTATCTTATTGATAAGAGAATTGATTAAAGATTTAGAGAGTATTAAAGGAGACATTGTGCTTAATTATATAACCTTACCTATCAAGTATGGTGAACATTTTACTAAAATTTTAATTACACTAATTTCCTTATTAACCTTGTCTCCTATTTATTTTTTATTGAAATATCCTGAACTTGGTTTGATGAAGTATTACTTTTATTTTTCCATTGCAATATTATTAGTTTTTGTAGTATTGCTTTGGAGGTCAAATTCAGAAAAAAACTATATTCTGCTTCACAACATTCTTAAACTTTTAATTATAGCGGGTGTTTTCAGTTTGGCATTCATTGATACTTCTGTAATAATAAATAGAATATTATGAGTGCAAATCTATTAACAGTTGGACTAGCTCAAATTTCTCCTATTTGGTTAGACAAAGAAAAAACCATAGAAAAAATATTAAAAACTATTGAAGATGCCGCAAGTTTAGATTGTGAACTCGTAGTTTTTGGTGAAGCCTTATTGCCCGGTTATCCGTTTTGGCTGGCTTTAACAGGAGGTGCAGAATGGAATACAAAAATTAATAAAGAACTTCATGCGCATTATGCAAATAATTCTATACAGATTGAAGCAGGTCATTTAGACAAGATTTGTAAACTTTGTGCTGAAAAAAATATTGCAATCTACTTAGGTATTATTGAACGTCCAACAGATAGGGGCGGCCACAGTTTGTATTGCTCATTAGTGTATATTAATCAAAAAGGTGAAATTAAATCTGTTCATAGAAAACTGCAACCCACATATGACGAGCGTTTAACTTGGGCACAAGGTGACGGGTTTGGTTTGCGGGTACATCCACTAAAAAAATTTACTTTAGGTGGATTAAACTGTTGGGAAAACTGGATGCCTTTACCAAGAACTGCTTTATATAGCCAAGGTGAAAACTTGCATATTGCCGTTTGGCCTGGTAGCGATCACAATACAAAAGATATCACACGATTTATCGCAAGAGAATCACGTTCTTTTGTGATATCTGTTTCCAATTTAATGGCCCGTAACGATTTTCCAAAAAATACACCTCACTTAGAAAAGATTTTAGCAGATGCCCCTGATGAATTGGCGAATGGTGGCTCATGCATTGCCGGCCCCGATGGCGAATGGATTGTGGAGCCTGTTTTGCATAAAGAAGGTCTAATTATTGAGACCTTAAACTTCGATAGCATTTTAGAAGAGCGTCAAAATTTTGATGTTTCAGGACACTACTCAAGACCCGATATAACTAAATTATTGGTCAATAGAGAAAGGCAACGAATAATTGACATAAAAGATTAACACATACCTAATTAAAAAGGCTACTTTTGCCAAAAATTTAGTAATAATGGCAATTGAAAAAAACTCGTCGAGAGGACGACACGCTAAAAAGTCTTCTTCTCAATCTTTTCCAAAAGATCAAAAAAAATCAGTCAAGAGCACCAAAAAGTTTTATGGTAAAAGTAAGCCGGATCCTTATAAGAAAGATACTTCTACAAAAAGAATCGTTGAGCCTACCGAAATCAGATTAAATAAATATATAGCTAATTCGGGTATTTGTTCACGCAGAGAAGCAGATACTTATATCAAAGCTGGCAATGCAAGTGTTAACGGTAAAATAATTACAGAAATGGGTTACAAGGTGAAGCTTGATGATGAAGTCCGTTTTGATGGTGCACTAATAAATCCCGAATCTAAGCGCTATGTATTGCTGAATAAACCTAAAAATTATATTACCACAATGGATGATGAACGTGGTAGAAGCACAGTAATGGAATTGGTTAGGACCGCCTCTAAAGAACGAATTTATCCTGTGGGCAGATTAGACAGAAATACTACCGGCTTGTTACTTTTTACTAATGATGGCGAAATGGCTAAAAAACTAACACATCCCAAACATACTATAAGAAAATTGTACCACGCCTCTCTAGATAAAAAATTGGCTTTAAAAGATTTACAGAAAATTTCAGAAAATTTCATGTTAGAAGATAAAATGGTCTTTGTAGACAGCATCTCATATATTGAAAATCAATCTAAAACCGAAATAGGCATAGAAATTCATTCTGGAAGAAATAGGATTGTGCGCAAAATTTTTGAACATTTTGGATATAAAGTGGTTAAATTAGACAGAGTCGTCTTTGCAGAGCTGACCAAGAAAAATTTATCTCGTGGTCACTGGCGCCATCTTACACAACAAGAAATAAATAACTTAAAAATGTTATAAACTTTAAAAACCGAACTGACAGTTCGGTTTTTTTGTACTTCATGTTTTCTAATACCGCCTAATCTTTAACATGATGGCTGATATATATCATTGCAAATTTCAATAAACATATATTATCTTTAATAATCATAGCCAATAACTTATTGTTCAAATTCCGTTATATAAATTAAAACCACAAATTATGAAAAAGCTATGCTATCTCTTTCTTATAAGCTTATTAATTGGATGTTCATCAACACGATTGGTAAGTAGCTGGAAAAACCCTGATACTCCCAATTTCAAGACTGATAAAATATTGGTAGTAGGAATGACTCAAAATTTAAGTGCCAGATCCCTATTTGAAGAAAAGCTTCGGTCACAATTGTTCATGCGAGATATTAATGCCGTTAAAAGTTTAGAAATATTTACACCCGAATTCACACATTCAAGAAAAACTGAAGAAGATATAATAGCATCTGTAAAGGTCCTCAAAGAAAAAGGGTTTGATGCTATATTGGTAACTGCTGTTAAGGGAGCCGAAAACAAAAGAGTACATCATAAAGAATATTATGATGTCAATTATAGATTCAATAGGTTTAGAAATTATTATTTTATATATCAAGACATTTATTATCAACCAAGCTACTATGAAGAGTACAAAGTATATCATGTAGAATCTTCTTTATACAGTATTACTACTGATGCTGAGAGAACGATAATCTGGACAGGCTCTTTTGATATAATAGATCCTTTAAAAGTACATAATACTGTGGTAGATTACGTAGAAAGAATTATTAAAAGTTTAGAAAAAGAGCAGCTTATTAAAAAACTTTGAATTTACTTTAGATTTAAGATTATATTATAAGAATACAAAAGAATAATTACTTGTATAAAATAATGTAAAAATTTAAATGATTTGGAAAAAAGTAAAGACACGGTAGTTAAGGAAAGGATAAACGGCAAACATCAGGGTTATAAAGAGATGATTAATTTAATTGGTATTGAAGGCTCGCTGATAAACTTATTATTTAGTATTAAAAAATATATTGATCTATTATCACCGCTGGAAGTGCAGTATTATAGGCTTGTTAAAATTGCTCATGCCAGAAAAGACAACACGGCTACTATCGAAGATGTTAATCAGCTTTATAAAATATTACAAAGAGTTAGAAGTAGTTAATAATTATTGATTCTCCTAAAATAAATTTTACATTTCACTCTTAAATCAAAAAGCCCGAACATATGTTCGGGCTTTTTGTGGTACCTCCAGTACTATTACCATGTATTTATATTCTTGATTACCTGTGTATTATGTATTTTAACTTTACACAATGTGTAAAGTTTCTCACTTTTGAATTACACAATGTATAAAATGAAAATATGTGTGTAAAGTTGATTTAAAAGAAACCCAATTTTAACTGACCATTATCATTGTCAATGAAAATTACTGATTATACCTTTAGAGGTTAAGTAAATTTTCAACTATGAAAATCACCTTAAAATTATTACTTGTAATATTTCTATTTGTTACTTGTTCTAAAGATGAAGATACTTTCAGTTGTTCTGATAGTAGATATACTTGTATACCAGACCTGAATTTTGAACAATCGTTAATAGAATTGGGTATTGATAAGGATGGTACACCAAACGGTCACGTATTAACTTCCGATGTATCAGGAATTACCGAATTAGTTTTAGTGGGGAAAGGTATTAGTGACTTGGCAGGAATCGAAGATTTCGTTTCTTTAATTGGTTTATATTGTTGGGAAAATCAACTTACAAGTTTAGATGTTAGTAATAATACATCTTTAGAATCGTTAAATTGTGGAGGAAATCAACTAACAAGTTTGGATGTTAGTAATAACACATCTTTAGAACTATTAAGTTGTGGGAATAATCAACTAATAAGCTTAGATGTAAGTCAAAATACTGCTTTAACCTATTTAAATTGTGGGGGAAATCAACTAACAAGTTTGGCCGTGAGCAACAGCACTTCCCTAATTGAGTTAAGATGTAGCGGTAATCAACTAACAAATTTGGATCTGAGTAAAAACACAAGCTTAGAAGAAATACATTGTGAATATAATCTACTAACAAATTTGGATCTTAGCAAAAATACCAATTTAAAGGGATTTCTTTGTGGGTTTAATCAACTAACAAGTTTAAATTTTGGTAAAAACACCAATTTAATAGGAGGGGGTTGTTATTTTAATCAACTTACAAGTTTAGATGTTAGCCAAAATACATCTTTGGAATATTTGCAATGCCAGGGCAACCAATTCACAAGCTTGGATGTTAGTTTTAACACACTTTCACTGGGGTTTGACTGTAGATTTATGCCACTACTTACTTGTATCAAAGTTAATCAATCTCAATTAGATAATATTCCGTCAACATGGATTAAAGATCCAGAAGATACCTACTCTTTAGATTGTAATTAATCTTTTTTAATTCAGTTAACTGATTTAATCTAATAATTACATTCTATTAGATTATGGATAAAGAGTTTTCTTACACTATAAAAAAGAGGAGAAATTCAACAACAATGTATTAGAAGAATCAATAGTTGATTTGTTTTGATTATAAATACGACGAATGCAACTACTTAAAAGAAGTATGGCAACAATCGAAACGATACGTGCGACCCCCTAACATTTTAGAATTGTTTTCGTCACGGTAAAAAGAGATATTTCTTGATTCAATAATTAATTAAACAACTTCAACAAAAGTCTGACACAGACATTCTACTATCAATATGGCACATACATATCAAAATCTACTAAAAGTTTAAAAACCTTTAATACGTCATGCAAAAAACGGTATAGTTCATACTCATTTTGAAAGAATAATTCTACCTTAGTGTGTTTATAATAGATATATGTGTAATATGACACATATCCCTATGTTGGTGTTCATTAAAAGTTAAAATGGCTAAATACTTAAAAGCAAAAATGAAGATATTATTAATCATACTTGGAATAATACTCATAGTTTTTGTCGTTATACAGCTCTTTGCTTTCAATAGCCAAAGGAATATTGAAACTTATCCTTATGTAGTCAATAAAAAATATGACTTATTTGAAATAAGAAGT
>Ga0055584_100006457_pt1 | contig 11499 bp, 7 predicted proteins | sample OSDHelmetaG_FD_58716 | JGI IMG/M metagenome (GOLD analysis project Ga0055584, IMG submission 58716) | Pelagic marine sediment microbial communities from the LTER site Helgoland, North Sea, for post-phytoplankton bloom and carbon turnover... | ecosystem: Environmental > Aquatic > Marine >...
TCCAAAAGATGATCGGCCCTGCAACCCGGGCGATTGACCTGAATGGAAGGTCTTTAACACCGGGATTTATCTACAATGATGGAGATAATTCTGTCCCTGCTGGCGATATTCTCAAGGACACACAATGGAAAGGAACGATACAACCCCGCCTCGGCGGACAAACTATTGATCAGGCACTGGCCACGCTATCCTATATCGTTGAGAATGATAGTGAAACCGGGGAACCTATGTTCTTCAACCTACAGGATGCCTGGGCCAGTGTTGCCAAAGATTCCTGGGGTATTTCTACATTGGATGAAGTAGCTCCGAACAATCCCGTTGCAATCTATCTGGATAGTAGTTATGGCCTGATGAACACAGCCATGATTAACCTCGCAATTGAACAGGGGTTCCCAGCTGATCATATTCACCTGGATCGTGATAAAAACGGCAAGCCAACGGGAATGGCCGGTGCACAACTGGTGGGTTTTGTAGGGCGCGAGGTCAGACCCTGGCCTGATCCAAAATGGTTTGATGATGTGGCAATGCCCGGGGCCGTTGAAACCCTGGCAAAATATGCCCGCCACGGTGTCACTGTAGCTACCGGTCATATGAGTGCACTTACCATGACCGTACTGAACCGCTTGTTTCATGAGCAGCCACAAAGCCTCGCTGTGAGGGTCTACCCTGGCCTGGATTTTCTAAGGCAGAACCCCAATGGAGAGATGTATCTGAAACGCATGGGAAACCTGGTGGATTTTTCCCTGGTGGATGATCGCGGTCCGATGGTGACGATAGTGGGTGCCTCGGTAGGACCACATTCTGGATCGGAAGATGCGGCAGCCGGCCTTTTAACCATTGAACCCAAGAAGAATATCATTCCGGAAATCAGTCCCAATGCATACGGTTACAATCGCTGGACTGGACAATGGTTTACAAATCTCAGTCAGGGTGACCTGACTGAAGAGCAGATGCGGCAAACAGATTATTATAATGTATTGCTAGCCAGGCAACATGGCTGGAATATGACGGGAATCCATAACCGCGGAAGCGAAGGCATACGTCTCGCAATGCAGAACGTTCTTGAGGCAGAAAACCAGGACAAGCTCTATGTCAAGAAGCTGTGGAGACCCCAGGGTTTCGACCATAATATTGACTGGATGCCCGAGATCTACGAATACTATAATGCTCATCCTGAACTAAAAGATCTGATCCGCTTCGGCGTAAACCTCGGAACGCTCATCAGTCAAAGGAATAACGATGCCCTGGGCATAGAGAATGTTCTTGAGGCCCAGTATGGGGAAGAGGTTTTGCGACGTATCGCTCCACTGAGAACATTGCTGGAGGTGGGTATTCCTTTCCACATAGAGGGCACCGAGCCTGACGATGACGAGGATTTCCCCACCTGGTATATCCAGAAAGCGGTAACTCGAATTGATGATCAGGGCAGAATAATTGCTGCCGAAGAGAGCCTGGACAGGGAATCAGCCTTTCTGGCGCTTACTCGCTGGGCAGCAAGATTTATCGGCGCTCAAAATGATATGGGGTCCATCCAAGCAGGCATGCTGGCAGACATTGTTATATTTAATGGTAATTTGTTAGATGAGCCTATCGAGACTATAACCAATCTGAAACCTGTAATGACGCTGGTGGGGGGGAAAGTGGCCTATGAATCTCCGAATTTGTAGGAATATCATTCAAATCTCGCTATAATCGCCGAACAACAACGGCATAGCATGGATTGAGCGTCTATGCCCATTCTTGAGTATATTCTTACTGTATACCAAATAATGTATCGGAATATTCAAATGTGATTAAAAGATTACAGATGAGTTTGCCAAAGCAATCTATATATAAAATATCTTGAACTAATACAGTTGAGTTGATGTAATACAGACAAGTAAATCAGGAGTAAATTGAATGAATAGTACGGTTTCAGATGAAGTAAAAGCTGGGGAACAAAAAGAAGAAGTGGTGTGGGAAAGGTGGTCAAAAAAACGCACCTTTGTACGCGCTCTGGAAGGCACTTATGGAGAGCTGATGGAAGAATTGTTCAACCAGCCTCGAATCTATCCTACCCAGGACCTGGATTGGAAAGGTGGCCCACAGACTTTTGGTAAAAAAGTCATTAATCCACAGGCAGCCAAGGTAGCACAATCCATTGAAACCCATGTGGATGTCTATGCGCCGGGTGGTCATGGACAAAAACATGGACACATGAATAGCGCTGTATTTTTTGTACTAAAAGGTAAGGGCCACGACGTTCATGATGGTCGCACCATTCCCTGGGAAGCCGGAGATGCCTTGATTGTGGAAAACGGCTGTGTCCATCAACATTTTTGCGATGACCCGGATGATGATTCTATTTGTTTAATTATGAAGGCAAAGCCACTGTTCCTGTTTATGCATCTGATCTTCCAGAAGATGGTGGAGTACCCACCCAAGGAACCGGTACCAGGCCAAGAGGATTATGCGCCACCACCTTCACTTTAATTATAAAGAATTCAGAGGAAATATTTAATGAGTACTGATATACCATTTGTTAACGACATCGAAAGGCAGCGAGCCCGGACTGACCTCAATGCAGACTTTTATTCACAGGCCCTGGAAGCATCCAAGGAATTCCGCAAGGAGTACAAAGAGCGAATAAATGTAGTTAAATCAAGTCAAATGCCTATGGAAAGAACAGCAGACGGGCTGATCAAACACATCATCAACGAAGGCATGAATACCAAAGAGTGTTGCCTGGATATTTACATGCAGTTTATTCCGGCTAATGGCTCAACTGGCACCAGTCGTCATCTCACCGAAGAAGTGGCATTTGTCATTGAAGGCACCGGATACGATCACCATTTTGACGTCAGCTTTCGCTGTGAAGATGAATTCATCTGGGAATGGGAAACAACCCCGAAAAAATTAGAATGGGGACCAGGTGATTTTATCTATATTCCTCCATACTGTGCCCATAAACGATTCAACACCGACCCTGAAAACGAAGCCCGGGTCATAGTAATGAACAGTCGCATGATGAAGGCCATGGGGTTTGACTGGTTTGACCAGTTGGAACCAGCAGAGGGTTTTGAAGACATCTGGGTTCCTCCATCAGAATAATCAATTGACACAATCTGTTCCCCCGTTAAATAAATTAACGGGGAACAGATAACTTCATGTATCATTAATTAATTCAACGAGTTGGGGCGGGAAAACCATGCTTAAAAAAATCACCATTTTGATACTATTCTCCTTGCTTGCCGGATGTTCTCAATCATCTAATGATAGCAATGCAAATCAACCGTCAGGCTCAGCAGAGACAGCAGGTTCGAGTAGCAGTGGAAATATTTTTGCTGGTGAAAACCTGAATTATATCGTCACAACAAATGCAGGTGGTGGATACGATGCCTATGCTCGGTTGATTGGTCGTTACCTGGTAAAAAAACTCGGTGGAGATAATGTCGTAATCAATAATATCCCGGGTGGGGGCCATATTGTTGGTACTAACACATTGTGGAAGAGCAAAGCGGATGGACTAACTATAGGTACCGTCAATGCCGGGTTGATCTACAATCAGCTTATTGGCGTGAAAACCCTTCAATTTGATATCAGCAAATTTTCCTGGATAGGAAAGGCCGCCGGCGAGCCTCGGTCACTGGTTATTTCCGAAGATTGCCAGGTACAATCTATGGAGGAACTCCTGGCCAGTGTTGAAGTCATCAAATTAGCTTCTGCAGGCGTGGGTTCGGCTTCTTATTTAGATACAAAATTACTCGCTGAAGCATTTGATCTCAATGTGGATATTATTCCCGGCTTTGAAGGAAACGAAGGCGAGATGTCTATGATGCGTGGCGAGGTATGTGGACAATTTGGCACTACCAGTTCTGTTCAACCCTTTGTTGATTCGGGTTATGGTCATTTTATTTTAACCGTTGGTGGTGAGGTAGAAGGTGTACCCAATGCCATGGAGTTTGTCTCTACAGACAAGGCCAGGCGAATCGTGAGTTTAATTGGTGCACTGTCAGAACTGGGTCGGGTCACTGCCGCCCCTCCCGGAACGGATCCTGAAGTCATGGAACGACTCCGTGAAGCCTATACCGCTACACTCAACGACCCGGAATTCCTGGCAGAGGCGGAAAAGATGAAATTACCCATCGATGCTGCATCTGGTGACACTGTTGATCAATTGGTAATGGCTGCCATGAATCAGCCACAGGAAACCATTGATATCATCGCGGATTCAGTACGTGTTGAATAAGATTTCGCTAACTCTGCTTATTGTGTAGAAGAAAAATATGGACCTAGGCCCAATCTTTCAGGCACTCATGAATGTGATAGGTTCACCCTATAACATGGGCATGTTATTACTTGCCGTTCCCATAGGAATGTTCTTTGGTGCCATTCCTGGACTAGGCGGAAAACTGGGTATCGTCATGATGATCCCCTTTGTTTTTGGCATGGACCCCATCGCCGGTGCGATTTTCCTGATTTCCATGCACGCGGTGGTGCATACCGGCGGTTCAGTACCGAGTATTTTATTCGGCGTTCCCGGTACCGGGGCCGATGCGGCAACTGTGGTGGATGGACTTCCCATGACCCGCAACGGTGAGGCCGGACGGGCCATGGGTGCCTCTTTGGGCGCATCCGGCGTAGGTGGCGTTATTGGTGGTCTGTTTCTAATTTGCATCTTACCGGTGTTAAGACCAGTCATACTTGCCTTCAGTCCCGCTGAATTTTTCATGCTCGCTATCTTTGGAATTACCTTTATCGCCATGCTGTCTGGTAATTCACTGGTCAAAGGATTGCTGGTAGGTTTTTTCGGTTTGATGTTGTCATTTGTGAGCCTGGACCCCAATACCGGTGCAGAACGCTATACCTTTGGTCTACTTTTCCTCTGGGATGGAATGGACATCATTACTGTCATCCTTGCCATGTTTGCCATCCCTGAAATGATTGCCCTTGGGGTAGAAGGCGGTTCCATGTCTCTGGCCGGCAAACAAAAAGGAACCGCCGGTTACAAGGGAGTCTTCACCGGGTTGCTTGATGTCTTTCGCCACTGGGGACTAACCCTCAGGACATCCATCATGGGCGCCTTTATTGGCATGATCCCCGGGCTGGGTGGTGATGCCGCCACCTGGATCTGTTATGGCCATGCGATTCAGTCTTCAAAGAACCCGGAAAAATTTGGCAAAGGTGCAGTCGAAGGTGTGATTGCACCAGAAACTGCAAATAACTCAAAAGAAGGTGGTTCACTTTTACCCACACTCTTCTTTGCCGTACCAGGCTCCTCAGGTATGGCAATCTTACTTGGTGCCTTTGTGATGTTAGGTATACAACCCGGTCCCGCCATGGCCCTGACAGGCATGGACATCGTCTGGACATTAATCTGGGCATTGATGATTGCAAATATAGTTGCGGTATTCTTCTTCATAGCCTTTGTCCCCATGCTTGGTTATCTAAGTTATGTCAGGGGCAGCCTGCTCATACCTTTTGTGCTGGCATTGACCTTCCTTGGGGCCTTTTTAGGCCACCGCTCCTGGGAAAACCTTATCGTGTTATTCGTACTGGGTGGATTTGCGTACTTTTTGAAAAAATATGGCTGGCCCAGACCACCATTTGTCATTGGCATAATACTCGGTCCAATTGCAGAGGATTCCTATCACAAGGCCTTCCAGTTATGGGGTTACGAATTTCTACTCCGGCCCGGTGCGTTGATTATGATTGCTCTGATAATTGGCAGTGTCGGCTTTTATATCTGGAAGTCTACCCGACCGAAAAAAGAGGGGGTTGTAGAGTATGTCGGCTAGACTTTTCCTCAACGGCCGGATTATTACAGCGTTTATAATGCTGTTAGTCTTTTCTGTTATGACCATCATGGCATTTGATTTTCCTGCCAAGGCCAGACTCATGCCGCTAATGTTCGGCATACCAGGAACGATTTTTGGATTACTTCAACTGTTGATGGAAATCAAGCATGCGATGGCAGAGGTACCCGATGAATCAGCAGAGGCAGTGGAAAAGGCAAAAGAAGAGAAAAAAAATGAAACTCAAATGTTTCTCTGGGTATTCCTTTACTTTATCTTCATCCTGGGTTTTGGATTTATTTATGCAAGCCCATTCCTGGTGTTTGGTTTCCTCTTCATCGCCAAGAAAGAATCCCTGAAAACTGCTATCATCAGTAGTATTTGCACATTTATTGTAATATATGGTGTATTTCAGACTTGGTTCCAGATTCCACTATTTGAAGGCCTGATAATAGAGTGGTTAACAGGCTAACCGAAGTTTCCAGCTAAAATCCTTTTTATCCACTAAATCTACCGGACAATGTTCCGGTTTTTTCATTTTGTGTTTAGCGGTATTATTCTGAAGCTATATACCTATCCTGCCCCAGGAGGTTGACCATGGTAAAATTTGAATATCGAATCACCCTATTAAGTATTTTTATACCTGTATTTTTTGCCGCTACAGCAAATGCTCAATCCTCATTACTTCTGAATTATGCAGATCTGGTTCTTTCCAACGGTCAGGTATTGAGTGTTGATGAGAATTTTACAATACATGAAGCAATTGCTGTCAGGGATGGTCGAGTTCTGGCATTAGGCTCAAGCAATGAAATACTTGCCCTTGCGGGCCCCGATACACAACATGTCGATCTCAACGGCAGGACCGTCACTCCGGGGTATATCTATAACGATGGTGACAACTCAGTACCCGGCGGTGATATCTATAAGGACACCATGGTCAAGGGGTGGTTGTCTGGACGGATCCCCGGTGCAAGCCTGGAAGAACTCCTGGCATCATTGAATAAGCTCACTGAAGAGTCCGATGCTGGTGCACCTATATTCGTCAATATGCCTAAAGCATCACCTCGGGTTGCCGAAGAATGGACCGCTGATGACCTGGATGAAATCGCGCCAAGCAATCCCATGGCACTCTTCTATAACGATTCCGTGGTGGTGGTCAATCACGCCATGTTGAACGACGCCTTTGCCGCAGGCTTACCTAAAGAACATTTCGGCGTAGTCCTTAATGAAGATGGCGAAGCCACCGGACAATTATTTCAACAGGCGGCCGGGTTTATCGGCTGGCAGGTCCGCCCCTGGCCCAGTCCGGAATATATCGACAGCGCACTGGAACAGACCGTTGCCAGTCTGCTCGGCTATGCCAGCATAGGTGCCACCACCGCCACAGGACACATGAGCGGCCTAACCATCAGTATGCTCAATGAACTCTACCATGATGGCAATCTCGTCATCCGGGTCTATCCGGGTCACGACTTCACCCGGCAAAATCCATTTGCCGAACAATATTTAAAACGTGTAGGAAATCTGATTAATTTTTCCCTTACAGATCCGGAACTGGGACCCATGGTAAAGATAGTTGGTGCGGCAACTGGTCCTGTGGACGATGGTTCCAATAGCCAGTTCGGCATGCTCACTATTGATGAAAAGGAAAACATTGATTTTGAAATTGGTGGTACTCCCCATGGTTTGAATAAATGGACCGGGGAAGTCTGGACCGGACTGACCTGGGACGATATGACCGATAGTCAGAAGGCACAAACTGATTTTAATACTATAGACCTGTTACACAAATACGGCTGGAACATGAGTGGCAACCATAACATGGGCAGTGCGGCATTACGGACCAACCTCATGGCCATTGATAACTTCGTCAAATCCGGGGTAACACCGTATTTCAATACACAAAAAGTTGATGCCTTCGATCACAACCTGGTCTGGCATGAATCCAATTATCCCCTACTTGATGAATACAAAGACAATATCGCCATGGCCTTGAGCACAGAGATATTCGATCAACGAATTTCTGTCACCGGTCGAGAATTACTCGAGTCTCAATACGGTGAGCGTATGCATACCATGCAACCCGTCAAAACTCTGCTTGATCGCGGATACAATTTACATTTCGAAGGCACAGGCCCCAACAATCACCCCATGTGGATGGTAGAACGCTTTGTTACCCGGATAGATGACCAGGGTAAAGTCTGGGGAGCAGACCAGGCCATAGACCGTGCGACAGCATTACGTATGCTGACAATTAACGCAGCACGCTTCATCAGCGAGGAAGATGAACTGGGATCGCTGGAGCCCGGCAAATGGGCTGACCTTGTGGTACTCAATGGTAATTTCATGGAAGTGGCTGATAATGAAATCGATGATCTGGATATCGACTTTACCTTCGTCGGCGGTAAACTGGTTTACGATAAACGATTGTGGGAAGAGTAACCCACTAAGCCGGAGTAAATATCTTGCGTAGCTTATTTGTTGTTGGTCTCATTATGGCTTTATCATTTACGTCTGTAATCGTAACGGGGAGTGATACAGAATCAGAGCCATTCATGATCTATGTGGATCCGCTAACTGGAAAATACACCAAACAAAAACCTGAACATAAAACCACAACTCAACAAACACAAACTAATAGTACTGTATCGAATATCCCCAGGCCAAACCCACCCGTCACCCCACTTAGCACTGGATTTTTTATTGCTGGCGGCCTGATACTGGCCAGTCACCTACTGTCACGGATGCTTGTTGGTCTCAGAAAATAAATACAAGACATGTCTCGCTTTGCTACATATCTTCCAATTATTGATCCATTTTGAATAACATACACATTACAATACCAGCCAGAAGGTCAGCCAATAGCGGTGAAAAATAATAATTATTTTAATATGTAATTGTTTCTTTCCTGTCACTAACACCGGATGGATAACGACCTAATAGATGCACACCCCACGCGGTTGCAATAACCAGCAACGCACCTACTGCCTGATGCCCAACCGCCAGATATATATTGACGCTAGTCATAACAGTCGCTATACCGATTAAAATCTGAATACCAAAAGCACTGTGGATTGCTATCGATGCGGATCGAGACTGCCCACGTACACGCCTGGCTAACACAATCAGAACACCAACCGTCACCCAGGCCCACCAACGGTGGATGAAGTGGGTGACGACGGGGTGATTATTGAGCATAGTCCAGACACCATCAGACCAATCTAATCCTGTTGGTATGAGAGTACCATTCATCAACGGCCAGGTGTTGGAAACATAACCCGCATTTAGACCCGCTGTGTATGCACCAAATAACAATTGTATAAACAATATGCCAAAGACTATCAGACCAAAGGCCGTCAGTTTTGATCGTTGGTTTTGACCGCTAGCGAGCTGCCGAAGGTCCAGGGCTGTCCAGACCAGTCCAGCCAAAATAAGAAACGCCATCAACAAATGGGTCGCCAGCCGAAAATGGCTAACATCCGTTCGCTCGGTTAAACCGGAAACGACCATCCACCAGCCTATGACGCCCTGCATTCCACCTAATACCAGCAGTGCGGTTAGTCGCCCACCATAACCATCAGGTATAGCACGTTTGAATGCAAACCAGGCAAGTGGCAGCGCAAAAGCTAACCCAATCAATCGACCCAAAAAGCGATGTACCCATTCCCAAAAATAGATGAACTTGAAGTCTTCCAGGGTCATACCTGCCGGGCCGTTTATCTCCAGGTATTCGGGGATCTGCTTATATTTTTCGAACTCTGATTCCCATACCGTTTCACTCATCGGTGGTATAGCACCGGTGATGGGCTTCCACTCGGTAATTGAAAGTCCTGATTCAGTCAGTCGCGTAACACCGCCAACAATGACCATGATAAAAACCAGGAACGCGACGGCATACAGCCAGTTAGAAATGGCAATCGGTTGCTGTGTGTGACGAATATCATTGTCTATACTGTGGCTCATAGTAGGCAAGGGAATTTTATATTTTGCGTAGTATAACAATATAAACTGCAGGCAGAAATAACTGTGTAACAATTTGGATCACAGTAAAATCTATTGATAACTGTCAGTCTCTCTAATGGTGTAGACGCATAAAACAAATCGTTCAAACGTGACCATCGCTATGGCCACTTAACTAAACCATTACTGACCTGCTTCGTAAGCCACTCTCCCACCCACCAGTGTTAATACGGTGGGGATCAAGTCGATCTCTTCTATGGGTGCCCCCATGATGTCACCATCAAATACCACCAGGTCTGCCCATTTACCCGCTTCAATCGTTCCCAGTTCGTCCTCAGCACTCATGAACCTGGCCGCCCAGCGAGTAATAGCAAGTATAGCCTGCTCCCGTGTTAAGGCTTCGTGGGCCGCCACGACCCTACCCTTTCTATCTATACGGGTCACTGCATCCTTAACAATTTTCATTGGCTTATTTCGAGGATCAGTACCTTCAATATGAAACGGGATGTTATTGTCCACCAGACTCTTTAATGGTGCCATACGTTCCACACCTTCCCAACCATATTGCAATTCTATGACGTCTTCGTATCCCAATATGTCTGCGTCCCGCTGACGCATGGCAGAACCCAGGCTAACGCCAAACCGTATTTTGTCTTTTAACATGGCTTCGTTTTGTTTATAGAATTCATAATTCTCTGGAACCCAGTCAATATTGTGATCCAGTGCCTGCGCCCTGGAGAGTTCCGGGACATATTTAACAGGGAGATTTTCTGCATCAATAATGGCCTGCATTGATAATTGTATTCCGCCGCTACCCATATTATGGACACCGTTAACGTTATACCCATATTGTCTGGCCAACATCAGATTGTAGTACTCTGTATCTTTGAGTTCTTCCAGAGTCAGGTCCTGTGTTCCCTTACCGGTAAACATTTCCGCACTCCATCGATCGTAACCATTGGGATTGCGACCCAGTTCAGGGATGATATTGGTCTTGGGTTCGATGGTCATCAGACTTATTGCGGCATCGGGTGCCCCGGTATGCGGTCCAACCGCGGTGCCGACGATCTGCACCATGGGCCCCCGCTCATCCACCAGGGCAAAGTCCATGATATTCCCAACACGCGCCAGGGTACGTTCGGGAAAGGCATTCTGGCGCATGAGATCTAGACCGGGATGTACACGGATTCTCAGGTCACCTGATTTGAATAAGCGGTTGAGGACCAATACGGTTAAGCCCGTCATATGACCCGTTGCCGTGGTAATACCCGCTGCCGCATACTCTTGCATCTCTGCTTTGGCAGCATTTATACCAAATTCTTCAATCCATTCAGGTGGTGGAAATGGTCGAAGTTCACGACCTACAAAACCGACTGCATTGGCACCAAGTTGACCCGTGGATTCACCCGATGCATCTTTAATCAAATGAAAATGATTTTGTGGAAAACCTTCATCGACCATCACTTCCAGAAGTTTGCTATTGGCAATTGCATGACAGCAATCTGGTAATAGCATTGTGGGATTCTGGGGAGACAACTCATCCAGGCGGCTCTTGTCCCAGGTTTCCAACATAGGTCCGGCCCATTGGTCGGACACTTTGAGAAAAATAATCTCACCTTCCAGAGCTTCGTTTTCAGCAATATAGGTAATAGTCTGTTCTACCTGTTCGATGGTCTCCCCACCGATGCGTCCTTGAATTGTTCCACCCCATTGAGATTCTTTAACCAGATCACCACCTGGGATGGCATTATCACCATCAGAATAT